>LNFM01013762.1_pt1 | contig 20544 bp, 25 predicted proteins | sample 596031 | NCBI WGS metagenome assembly LNFM01 (sample SAMN04254537, study PRJNA301005) | activated carbon metagenome | isolation source: dual media filters at the Ann Arbor, Michigan drinking water treatment plant | place: USA: Ann Arbor | reverse complement strand
CGTTTTCAACGCTTCCGGGATACGCGCTGGACTACTGGCCGAAAGAGGCCAAGATCATCCAAGTCGACATCAACCCGGATCGGATCGGGCTGACGAAGAAGGTTACTGTCGGTATTGTCGGCGACGCTGCGAAGGTCGCCGAGGCGGTTTTGGCGCGATTGGCCTCTACCGCAGGTGACCATGCGCGGGCTGAACGCAAAGCAAAGATTGCTCAGACGAAATCGGCATGGGCGCAGGCGCTGTCGTCGATGGATCATGAAGAGGATGATCCGGGGACGACGTGGAATCAGCGCGCACGGGCGGACAAGCCGGAGTGGATGAGCCCGCGGATGGCGTGGCGCGCGATTCAGTCGGCGCTGCCGCGCGATGCGATCATCTCGTCGGACATTGGTAACAACTGCGCGATCGGCAACGCCTATCCGACCTTCGAGGCGGGACGGAAGTATCTGGCGCCGGGGTTGTTCGGGCCGTGCGGCTATGGCTTGCCGTCGATCGTCGGGGCGAAGATCGGCTGTCCGGACACGCCGGTCGTAGGCTTTGCCGGGGACGGTGCGTTCGGGATCGCGGTGACGGAACTGACAGCGATCGGGCGGCCGGAATGGCCGGCGATCACGATGGTGGTATTCCGCAACTATCAATGGGGCGCGGAAAAGCGCAACTCGACGCTGTGGTATGACGACAACTTTGTCGGGACTGAGCTCGACACGCAGGTGAGCTACGCCGGGATTGCACGGGCCTGCGGGTTGCAGGGCGTGCAGGCGCGGACGATGGAGGACCTGCGCGAGGCGCTGGCCAAGGCCATCGACGACCAGATGAACCATGGCAAGACCACGCTGATCGAGGCGCTGATCAATCAGGAACTGGGCGAGCCGTTCCGGCGCGATGCGATGAAGAAGCCGGTCGCGGTGGCGGGAATTTCCAAGGCGGACATGCGGCGGCAAACCGCCTGATGCCCTTTGACCTCGGGCCTCTGGCGCTGGTCTGGATGTCGGTGGCGATTGTGGTCGCGGCTTTTGTCCGGGGCTATTCCGGGTTCGGGTATTCGGCGATGGTGATTGCCGCTTCCAGTCTGGTCACCAATCCGCTGAATTTCGTTGCGGTTGTTGTCATTCTGGAAACGGCGATGTCGTTGCAGGCGGCCAAGGGCGCCGGGCCGGACGTCGATTGGCGGCGGGTCTGGCTGCTGCTTGTGGGGGCTGCGATTGGCTTGCCGCTGGGACTTTGGGTGTTGACCGGGGTCAGCGAGGATACGGCGCGGGCGGTGATTTCGGCCTATGTGCTGTTCATGTGCATTGTCCTTTTGGCCGGATGGCGCATGGCGGCCGAGGTCCGGGGTGCGCCGAACGCGCTGGTGGGGGTGGTGTCGGGGCTGGCCAACGCGCCGGGGATGGGCGGGCTGCCGGTGGCCGCGTTCTTTGCGGCACAGCCGATTCAGGCCAATGTCTTTCGCGCCACGCTGATTGCCTATTTCCCGATCCTCGATCTCTATTCGGCACCGCTTTACTGGTGGGCGGGGCTGGTGACGTGGGACACGGTTTGGGCCTCGCTGATCGCTCTGCCGCTGACGTTCCTTGGCAATTGGCTGGGCGGGCGGCATTTCTTTTCCACCGACCCGCAAGAGTTCCGTCGCTTTGCCATCCTGCTTCTGGCAGGCTTGGCTACGCTGGGGCTGGTCAAGGCGGTGGTCTGACATGTGGCTGGTCGTCAATTCCGGTTCTTCATCGGTCAAGCTGGCGGTGTTCAACGACGGTTTTGCCGAAGTGGCGCGCGCAAGTGTGGAAGGCGTGGCGGCCGGAGGTCATGCCGCGGCACTGACCGAAGGCCTGCATCGGGCGGGTGTCGCGCTGGATCAGGTGACGGCGGCTGCGCACCGGGTGGTGCATGGCGGGGCGGAGTTTCGGGCCGCCTGCCGGGTAAACGAGGCGGTTCTGGCCGGGATCGAGGCCTGCGTGCCGCTGGCACCCTTGCACAACCCAGCGAACCTGATGGGCTTGCGAGCGGTCGCGGCACTGGCCCCCGACCTGCCGCAATACGCCAGCTTCGACACCGCGTTTCACGCAACCAACCCCGATGTTGCGGTGACTTATGCACTGCCCGAGGCAGAGCGGGCGCGGGGCATCCGTCGCTATGGCTTTCACGGGATCAGCTATGCGGCGCTGGTGCGGGTGCTGAGGATCCGTGCGCAGCTGCCGAAGCGGATACTCGCCTGCCACCTCGGCAACGGCGCGTCGCTGTGCGCCATTCGGGATGGCGTGTCGGTGGCGACGACGATGGGCTATTCACCGCTGGACGGGCTGACGATGGGCACGCGGACCGGGTCGATTGACGGCAACGCGGTGTTGCGGCTGGCAGAGGTGCATGGCATCGAGGGGGCCGCGCGCATCCTCAACCGCGAAAGCGGGCTTCTTGCGCTGGGTGGGTCGAACGACATGCGGGCGCTGGGGCCGGGGTCGTTTGCGGTGCAGCATTTCATCTATTGGGCCGTGCGCCATGCCGGAAGCATGGTTGCCGCGATGGGTGGCTTGGATGCGGTGGTCTTCACCGGCGGGATCGGTGAGAATGACCGCGTCGTCAGACAGGGCATTGCCGAGGGGCTGGGCTATCTGGGTGCGGTTGTGGACGGGGCGGCGAATGCGCAGAATGACGGCGCGATCCATGCGGCGGCATCACGCGTCGCGATTTGGACAGTGCCAGCGGACGAAGAGCGCCAGATTGCGCTTGAGGCCGCAGCCGTGAAGGCAGGGGAGGGGCGATGACAGAGCAACCGAGGATCAACCTGTCACCAGCGGTGTCGGACGAGATCAGGAAAACCACCTGCTACATGTGCGCCTGCCGCTGCGGCATCAATGTGCATCTGAAGGAAGGCCGCGTCAGCTATATCGAGGGCAACCGCGACCATCCGGTGAACAAGGGCGTGCTGTGCGCCAAGGGTGCCTCGGGGATCATGCAGATCACCGCACCTTCACGTCTGCGCGCGCCGTTGCGGCGGGTGGGGCCAAGGGGATCGGGCGCGTTCGAGGAAATCTCGTGGGACGAGGCGTTGGAACTGGCGGTTTCCTGGATGAAGCCGCTGCGCGAGACCGCACCGGAGAAGCTCGCGTTCTTTACCGGGCGCGACCAGTCGCAATCCCTGACCGGGTGGTGGGCGCAGGCGTTCGGGACGCCGAACTATGCCGCACATGGCGGGTTCTGTTCGGTGAACATGGCGGCGGCGGGCATCTACACCATCGGTGGCGCGTTCTGGGAATTTGGCCAGCCGGATTGGGAACACACCAAGCTGTTCGTGATGTTCGGCGTGGCCGAGGATCATGATTCGAACCCGATCAAGATCGGGCTTGGCCGGTTGAAAGAGCGCGGCGCGCGGGTCATCTCGGTCAACCCGATCCGCACCGGATATTCGGCCGTGGCCGATGACTGGATCGGGATCACGCCCGGCACGGACGGTTTGCTGATCCTGAGCCTGATCCATTGTCTTTTGGAGGCCGGGAAGGTCGATCTGCGCTATCTGGCAGAATTCACCAATGCGGGCCTTTTGGTGAGCGAGGCGGAGGGGGCGGAAAAGGGCCTCTTCGTGCGCAATGCCGAAAGCCAGCCCTTCGTGATCGACAAGCGCACGCAGCATCCCGCGCCCTGGGATGGCAAGGGCGTGGAGCCGGATCTCGGCGCGGTGTGGCAAGGCAACCGGACGGTGTTCCAGCACATGGCCGAGACCTATCTCGCGCCGGAATATGCGCCCGAGGCTGTCGCGGGCCGCTGCGGGGTGACAGCCCTGCGCATCCGGCAGCTTGCGGCGGAACTGGCCGAGGTTGCGTTCAATCAGGCGATTGTCCTCGATCAGCCCTGGACCGATTTCCGCGGCAACGAACACGCGAACATGCCGGGGCGGCCGGTCAGCTTTCACGCGATGCGGGGCATTTCGGCGCATTCCAACGGCTTCCAGACCGCTCGTGCGCTGCATCTGTTGCAGATCGTGCTGGGCACGGTGGAGGTGCCGGGGGGGTATCGGTTCAAGCCACCATACCCGAAGCCCGTGGAGGCGCATCCGACGCCGAACTTCGTGACCACGCCGGGCAAGCCCCTGTCCGGGCCGCATCTGGGGTATGTGCGCGGGCCGGAGAACCTGTGCCTGCTGCCCGATGGCTCACCTGCGCGGATCGACAAGGCGTTTTCCTGGGAAAACCCGTTTTCGGCGCATGGCATGATGCACATGGTCATCCCCAATGCCCATGCCGCCGATCCCTACCGGATCGACACCTTGTTCATGTACATGGCCAACATGTCGTGGAATTCGTCGATGAATACCGCGTCGGTGATGGAGATGCTGACCGCGAAGGAGGGCGACGATTATGTCATCCCGCGGATCATCTACTCGGATGCCTATGCCTCGGAAATGGTGGCCTATGCCGACCTGATCCTGCCCGACACGACCTATCTTGAACGGCACGATTGCATCAGCCTTCTCGACCGCCCGATATCGGAGCCCGATGCGGCGGGCGACAGCATCCGCTGGCCGGTGGTGGAGCCTGACCGCGATGTGCGGGGCTTCCAGTCGGTGCTGCTAGACCTTGGCGCGCGGCTTGGTCTGCCGGGCATGGTGAACGAGGACGGCACGGCGAAGTTCAAGGATTACGCAGATTACATCACCAGCCACCAGCGGCGTCCCGGGGTAGGGCCGCTGATCGGGTTTCGCGGCAATGGCGAGGATGTCGGGCGCGGGGCACCTAATCCGGCGCAACTGGACCGCTATATCGAAAACGGCGGCTTCTTTCAGGCGCATGTGCCGGAGGGGGCGCTGTACTACAAGCCGTGGAACAAGGCCTATCAGGACTGGGCGGTGGCGACCTCGTTCTTTGAGGCGCCGCAGCCATACCTCTTCAATATCTGGTCCGAACCGATGCGAAAGTTCCAGCTGGCCGCAGAAGGGCACGGGGCAATCCAGCCGCCCGACCATCTGCGCGAACGGCTGAAGCAGGCGATGCATCCGTTGCCGATCTGGTATCCACCGTTTGGCGAGGCGGAATCTGCGGGCTGGGGCTACCCCATCCACGCGCTGACGCAGCGACCGATGGACATGTACCATTCATGGGGGTCGCAGAACGCGTGGCTGCGGCAGATCAGGGGCAAGAACTTCCTCTACCTGCCGACGAAGATCTGGCAGGAACACGGGTTCGAGGCCGGCGATTATGCGCGGGTCTATTCGCCGAATGGCGGGATCACGGTGCCTGTCGCGCATATGGCGGCGCTGAACGAAAACACCGTCTGGACGTGGAACGCGATCGGCAAGCGCAAGGGTGCTTGGGCGCTGAGTGATGATGCACCGGAAGCGACGGAAGGGTTCCTGCTGAACCACCTGATCTCCGAACTCTTGCCGGCGAAGGGCGACGGTCTGCGCTATTCCAATTCCGATCCGGTGACGGGGCAGGCGGCGTGGTTTGACCTCAAAGTCAGGATCGAGCGGGTCGGGCCGAAAGACCATGCGGAGCCGGCGTTTCCGCCGATCCCGCGTGTTGTGCCGAAGGGAGAGCGGCGATGACAATGTTGCCTGCGGCGACGCAGAAGAAACTGGGTCTGGTGATCGACCTTGATACTTGCGTGGGCTGCCATGCCTGCGTCACGGCCTGCAAGGGCTGGAACGATCAGGGCTATGGCGCGCCTCTGTCGGATCAGGACGCCTACGGCGCGAACCCGTCAGGAACCTTCTTGAACCGGGTTCACAGCTATCAGGTGCAACCAGTTGATAGCGCGACACAAACCATCAACTTCCCCCGATCCTGCCTGCATTGCGATGACGCACCTTGCGTGACGGTCTGTCCGACCGGGGCCAGCTACAAGCGGGCCGAGGATGGCATCGTTCTGGTCAACGAAGACGCCTGCATCGGCTGCGGCCTGTGCGCCTGGGCCTGCCCATATGGCGCACGCGAGATGGATGCCGACGCTGGCGTGATGAAGAAATGCACGCTGTGTGTTGACCGCATCTACAACGAAAACCTGCCGGAGGAAGACCGCGAGCCTGCCTGCGTGCGCACCTGCCCGACCGGGGCGCGGCATTTTGGAGATCTGGCCGACCCGTTGTCGGCCGTATCAAAGCTGGTCGCCGACCGGGACGGTTATGACCTGATGCCGGAAATGGGGACGAAGCCCACCAACAAGTACCTGCCGCCCCGCAAGAAGGACCGCCCCGATCAGGCCAGCCTTCTTGCGCCGCTGCTGGATATCAAGGCCACCGGCGTTGCTGGCTGGCTGGACAAGGTTCTGGGGAAATTCTGAATGCATCCGGCACCTTCCGTCATTATCTTCACAGTGCTGTCCGGTCTTGGCTTCGGCTTTCTAGCCTTCATCGCGGCGGGCGTTTTGCCAGTTTCCGGTTTTGCGGCCTTTGTGGTCTGGGGCCTTGGCTACGCGCTGGCGGTGGGCGGGCTTTCCGCCTCGGCCTTCCACCTTGGCAATCCGCAGCGCGCGCTTCTGGCGTTTAGCCAGTGGCGCACGAGTTGGCTGAGCCGCGAGGCATGGACCTCGGTCATCACCTTGCTGCTGCTGGCGCCAATGGCACTGTCCGACTGGCTGGGTCTTGGGTATCCCCGCGTGATTGGCTGGGCGGGAGCCGCGATGTGCGTCGTGTCGGTGCTGGCGACCTCGATGATCTATGCGCAGATCCGGGCGGTGCCGCGCTGGAACCACTGGATCACGCCGGGGCTTTTCTTGGCATTCTCATTGACCGGTGGCGCAATGTTGGCGGGGCAGGTGGCGCTTGCGGCGGCGCTGGCTGCGGTGCTGGCCGTGGTGCTGGTACTGGCCTTCACCCTTGGCGACCGGCAGTTTGCTGCGCGCGGCGCGACGCTGGGAACTTGAATTGCCACATACGGGCGGCAATTACCTGCTGCGCGAGATGATTCACGTGGTTGGCCGCAAACATGCGCGGCGGCTGCGGCAGATTGCGGTGATCTTTGCGGCGGTGTTGCCGGTGGTGGTGCTGGCGGTCCTGCCGGTTCACATCGGCATCGTTGTCGCGGTGGCGCTGCATCTGGTGGGGGCATTCGCCGCGCGGTGGTTGTTCTTTGCCGAGGCCGAGCATGTGGTGGGCCTTTATTACGGGATGCGGTGAATGGGGTTGACGGCGTTCAAGGCCTACGATGTGCGGGGCCGCTTGGGTGACGAGTTGAACGAGGACATCGCGCGCCGGATCGCGCGGGCCTTTGCCGAGGTGACCGGGGCTGCGCGCGTGGTGCTTGGCCGCGACTGTCGGGCAAGCTCGGAGGCACTGGCAGGGGCGGTGGTCGAGGGGTTGCTGGCTGCGGGCGTCGAGGTACTTGACCTTGGGCTGGCCGGGACCGAAGAGATGTATTTCGCCACCGCGCATCTGGAGGCGGGCGGCGGCATCACCGTCACCGCGTCGCATAACCCGATGGATTACAATGGGTTGAAACTGGTCGGGGCCGGTTCGGTGCCGCTGGCGCAGGACGAGTTCGATCGTGTGCGCGCGCTGGCTGAAAGCGAGGCCTTTGCCCCGGCGCGGCCGGGTGGGCGCGTTGTTGCAGTGCCGGCAGTGCGGGCCGCCTATGTCGAACGGGTGCTGAGCTTTGTCGACGTTTCTGCGCTGAGGCCATTGAAGATACTGGTCAATTCAGGAAATGGCGCGGCAGGGCCGACCTTCGATGCGCTGGCCGATGGGCTGGCGGCCAAAGGCGCGCCGTTGCAGTTCGAGCGGATGTTCCATGACCCCGACGGCAGCTTTCCAAACGGTATCCCGAACCCGCTTCTTGAGGCGAACCAGCCGGTGACGGCCAATGCCGTGCGTGCGGTTGGCGCAGACATGGGCGTGGCTTTTGACGGCGATTTCGACCGCTGCTTCCTCTTCGATGCGACGGGCGCCTTTGTGCCGGGCGAGTATGTCGTGGCGCTGTTGGCCGAGGCTTTCCTCGCGAAGGACCCCGGTGCAGCGGTGATCCATGATCCGCGGGTCGTGTGGAACACGCAGGCGCTGGTGGCGCGGGCGGGTGGGCGTGCGGTGATGGCGCGGACCGGGCATGTGTTCCTGAAGCGCGCGATGCGCGAGACGGGTGCTGTTTACGGCGGCGAGATGTCGGCGCACCACTACTTCCGCGACTTCATGTGCTGCGACAGCGGGATGATCCCGTGGCTGCTGGTGGCCGAGTTGATGGGCCGGACCGGGCGGTCGCTGGCCGAACTGCTGGCCGAGATGCGGGCGGCGTTTCCATCTTCGGGCGAGATCAACTTCCGCGTGGCAGATGCGAAACTCACCGTCGCGAAAGTAGAGGCGGCGCTGGCGGGCAAAGCCGTGGCGCGGGATGATACCGACGGGATGAGCCTCGATTTCGGCGACTGGCGGCTGAACCTGCGGTCATCGAACACCGAACCCCTCTTGCGCCTGAACGTCGAGGCGCGGGGCGATGCGGCGCTGGTCGAGGCGGGTGTGGCGCTGGTACGCGGGCTGATCGAGGCCTGATTTCGCAAGCGCCTTGAAATTGGGCGCTGCGCTTAATTCCTGATCTGAGTGGGCCATGTGCGGGCCGGTCGGCTGCGGCAGGCCGTCCGGGCAATTGCCATGCGCTGATCCCGCGTCGAACAGTCGGCGCGAGGAGTGCCGATGACCGCGATCAGCCGTTTTCCAACCATGCAACGCGCCAAGGGCGAGGCTTTCGTCGGCCTTGCCTGCCGGGACGGGCGCGTGCGTTTGCAGGATTTGCGGCAGGCGGGTTCGGCCAAGGCCATTCTGCCCAGCGTTGGCGCGGTGCCGGAGGTGGTGTTCCTGAACACCTCGGGCGGGCTGACCTCGGATGATCGCTTGCGCTATGGGCTGACTCTGGCGGGTGGGGTGGCGGTGGCGACCACGCAGACGGCGGAACGGGCCTATCGGGCCGATGGCGCCAGCGCGCGGATGGATGTTGCGCTGACGGTGGGGCCGGGCGGTTGGCTGGATTGGCTGCCCCAAGAGACCATCCTCTTTGATGGCGCGCGGCTGGATCGGCGGACGCGGATCGAATTGGGCGAAGGAGCGGGCTGTCTGGCACTCGAGGCGGTCGTGCTGGGCCGGGCGGCGATGGGCGAGACGGTGGGTCGCCTGGCCTTTAGTGATCGGCGCGAGATCTGGCGCGGCGACAAGCCGGTGTCGGTGGAGCCTTTGGGCCTGAGCGATGCCAGCTTGCGCGCCGGTAGCGCCGGGCTGGACGGCGCACTGGCCTTTGCGACGATTGTGCTGGTGGATGAACGGCCGGGCGACCGGCTGGCCCCTTTGCGCGCGGTGCTGGATGAGCCGGGGGTGGAGGCCGCCGCCTCGGCTTTCGACGGCAAGCTGGTGGTCCGGATGCGCGCGGGCGAGGGCTGGCCCCTGCGCCGGCAGATCGTCCGGGCGCTGGCGGTTTTGCGCGCGGGTCGACCGTTGCCGCGTGTCTGGCAGATGTGAGGATGACATGAACCTGACGCCACGGGAAAAAGACAAGCTTCTGGTCAGCGTCGCCGCGATGGTGGCGCGCGGGCGGCTGGCGCGGGGGGTGAAGCTGAACCATCCCGAAGCGATCGCCCTGATCAGTGACTTTGTCGTTGAAGGCGCCCGCGATGGCAGGTCGGTCGCCGACCTGATGGAGGGGGGCGCGCATGTCATCACTGCCGATCAGTGCATGTCCGGCATCCCCGAGATGATCCATTCGGTGCAGGTCGAGGCAACTTTCCCCGACGGCACCAAGCTTGTCACCGTTCACCACCCGATCCGAGAGGGCTGACCCATGAGCCGCATGCTGTTTTCGTTCGCTTTGCTTGCCACGCCCGCGCTGGCCGATCCCGGCCTGCATCACCACCCGCACGGGGTGGAATTGGGCTGGATCGCCGCCGCCCTTGCCGGGGTGCTGGGCGGCTTCGTGATCGCCCGCCTCCGGGGACGCAAATGATACCGGGCGAGGTTTTTCCGGCCGACGGTGACATTGTGCTGAACGAGGGCGCAGATGTGACCGTGCTGATGGTCGCCAACACCGGCGATCGGCCGGTGCAGGTGGGCAGCCATTACCACTTTGCGGAAACCAACCCCGGCCTAAACTTCGACCGCGACGCGGCGCGGGGCAAGAGGCTCGACATCGCGGCAGGCACGGCAGTACGCTTTGAGCCGGGGCAGCGGCGCGAGGTGCGGCTGGTGCCCTATGCCGGGGATCGCAAGGTCTTTGGTTTCAATCAGAAAATCATGGGTTCCCTGTGAACCCGAAGACAGGAGACTGCCATGTGCCATGCCTGTGTGATTGAGAACGTGAAGCAAAGAATGTTGAGCCGCCGGGGACTGTTCCGCTCGGCTGCTGCGCTGGGGTTGGTGACCGGGGCCGCGGGCTTGATGTCAGCACGGCCCGCAATGGCGCAGGCCTCGAAGGTGGTGGACTTGACGCATGCTTATGATGGGGCGTTTCCCACCTTCGACGGCAATCCGGGGATCATCTACGAGCCTTCGGTAAAGTTTGCCGACAGCGGCTATCAGCTGTGGAAACTGACGATCTTCGAACACACCGGCACGCATATCGACGCGCCCTTGCACTTTACCGAAGACGGCACATCGGTTGCGGAACTGCCGGTCGAAAGCCTCGTCTGCCCGCTCTGCATCGTCGACATCAAGGCGAAGGCGGCAGAGGATGCCAACGCGATGGTGGAACCCGCCGATATCGAAGCCTGGGTTTCGGCCAATGGCGAAATACCGGCGGGTGCCTGCGTCGCGATGAATTCCGGTTGGGCAGCCAAAGTGGCGACACCCGAGTTCCGCAACACGCCCGACGGCAAGTTCGCATTCCCCGGCTTTTCCAAGGCCGCGACGGATATGCTGGCGGGGATGGAGGTGGCCTGCATTGGGGTGGATACGCTGTCGCTTGACCCCGGCAATTCGGCGGACTTCGCGGTGCATTTCTCGTGGTTGCCGGGCGGGCGCTACGGGATTGAGAACCTCGCGAACCTTGAGGGGCTGCCGGCATCGGGCGCGACGGTGATGGTCGGCGCGCCAAAGCATATCGGCGGCACCGGTGGCCCCGCGCGCCTGCTGGCGCTGGTCTGATGGCGGTGGTTCCGCTTTTGTCGGACGGGGAGGCGGGGGCGGAAGCCCTCGCCGTCTTCGACGACATCCGGGCCAGGCGGCAGACGGATTACGTCAATAACTTCTGGCGGGCGCTGGCCCATGACCCCGCAACCTTGCGCGCAACGTGGGAACGGGCGCAGGCGGTGATGGCACCCGGAGCGCTGGACCCGTTGGTAAAGGAGTTGATCTATGTCGCCGTCTCCGCCGCCAACGGATGCAGTTATTGTGTGCATTCGCACACCGCGGCGGCGCGGGCCAAGGGCATGACCGATGCGATGCACGGCGAACTTCTGGCGGTGATCGCGATGGCCGCGCAGACAAACGCGCTTGCCACCGCACTGCAAGTGCCGGTCGACGACCGCTTTCTCAAGTAAGGGACCGACGATGCCTGCTTTGATCAGCCGCAAGACCTATGCCGACATGTATGGCCCCACGGTGGGCGACAAGGTGCGGCTGGGCGATACCGAGTTGATCATCGAGGTGGAGCGCGACCTGATAGCCGAGCGCAGCGCGGGCGGGGCCAACGCGCTGCGCTACGGTGACGAGGTGAAGTTCGGCGGCGGCAAGGTGATCCGCGACGGGATGGGGCAAAGCCAGGTCACGCGGGTTGCGGGCGCGATGGACACGGTGATCACCAACGCGCTGATCGTCGACTGGACCGGGATCGTGAAGGCCGATGTCGGCATTCGTGACGGGCGGATCGCGAAGATCGGCAAGGCGGGCAACCCGGACACGCAAGCTGGGGTAGATGTCATCATCGGGCCGGGCACCGAGATCATCGCGGGCGAGGGGCGGATTCTGACCGCCGGAGGGATGGACGCCCATATCCACTTCATCGCGCCGCAGCAGATTGACGACGCACTTCATTCGGGCATCACCACGATGCTGGGCGGTGGCACGGGACCGGCGCATGGCACGCTTGCCACCACCTGCACGCCGGGGCCGTGGCATCTTGCGCGGATGATGCAGGCTGCGGACGCCTTTCCGATGAACCTCGCTTTTGCGGGGAAGGGCAATGCTTCGCTGCCCGAGGCGCTGGAGGAACAAGTGCGCGCCGGGGCGGCGGCGATGAAGCTGCACGAGGATTGGGGAACTACGCCCGGTGCCATCGACTGCTGCCTGACGGTGGCCGACGCGATGGATGTGCAGGTGATGATCCACACCGATACGCTGAATGAAAGCGGATTTGTGGAGAACACGCTGGCAGCTATTCGCGGGCGGACGATCCATGCCTTTCACACCGAAGGCGCGGGCGGCGGTCATGCACCGGACATCATCAAGGTGGTGTCGAGCCAGAACGTGATCCCGTCTTCTACAAACCCGACGATGCCCTACACGGTCAACACCATCGAAGAGCATCTGGACATGCTGATGGTCTGCCACCACCTCGATCGTCGCGTGCCAGAGGACGTGGCTTTCGCGGAGTCGAGAATCCGCCGCGAGACGATTGCGGCCGAGGATATCCTGCATGATCTGGGTGCGTTCTCGGTGATCTCGTCCGACAGTCAGGCGATGGGGCGGGTCGGCGAGGTGATCACCCGCACCTGGCAAACGGCGCACAAGATGAAGGTGCAGCGCGGGCGGCTGGAAGGCGAGACGGGTGAAAACGACAATCTGCGCGTGAAGCGCTATGTTGCGAAATACACCATCAACCCGGCGATTGCGCACGGGATCAGTCGCCACATCGGGTCGGTGGAGGTGGGCAAGCGGGCGGATCTCGTGCTGTGGTCGCCAGCGTTCTTTGGTGCGAAGCCCGAGATGGTGCTGATGGGCGGCTGTATTGTCGTGGCGCAGATGGGCGACCCGAACGCGTCGATCCCGACGCCGCAGCCGGTGCATACCCGGCCGATGTTCGGGGCCTATGGCCGCAGCGTGGAGCGTAACGCTGTTGTGTTCGTGTCGGGCGCGGCACAGGAGGCGGACGTGCGCAGCGCCTACGGCTTGGCGAAGGAAACGCTGGCTGTCGAAGGCTGCCGCGGCATCGGCAAGTCCGACATGAAGCTGAACGACGCGACCCCGTCCATCGAGGTGGACCCCGAGACGTACGAGGTGCGCGCGGACGGGGTGCTTCTGACCTGCGAACCCGCCCGCGAACTGCCGCTTGCGCAGCGTTATTTCCTGTTCTGAGGGGTGTCAGGCGTGGGCGACACCCTTTTCTTCGGCGCGCTGGACCGGCCAGCCACGGCGAAACACCGGGATCACGGGAAAGTTCTTCGCCATGGTGCTGAGCGTCGCCTCGCGCTTTTGCAGGCGGGCAATTTCAGCGCGGAGTTCGGCCAGTTCGTCGGCGAGGGAAAGTCTGGTCATGATCTTGGTCCTCCTTTGTTCCTTGGCCTCACGATGCCCCTGATTCGTGAATTTTTCGCAAAGGTGATCCGGTGAGTTTGGTGGCAAATGGGCTCCATCGCGCGGGGGACTGGCCGCGGTTGGCCAGCCTTCGGGTGGTGCTGGGCTATGATGAGCGGTTCCTGCGGCGCAAGCGCTTGATTACCACCGCGGGTGAGGCATTTCTGGTCGATCTGGCCGAGACGACGAACGTGCTGGCCGGCGATGCGTTTGAGTTGTCGGACGGTCGGCTGGTCGAGGTGGCGGCAGCGACCGAAGCGGTGCTGGTGGTGACGGGGGATCTGACGCGGCTGGCCTGGCATATCGGCAACCGTCACACCCCTTGCCAGATCGAGGCGGACCGCTTGGTGATCCGCGCCGACCATGTACTGGCGGATATGCTGCGCGGCCTTGGCGCTACGGTGACGCCCGCCGAGGCGCCCTTCACGCCGGAGGGAGGCGCTTACGGGATGGGGCGCACGATGGGTCATGCGCACTGATCTGCTGACGCTGGTACAATGGCTGTCGCCGGCGTTTCCGACCGGGGGCTTCGCCTATTCGCATGGGATGGAATGGGCGATGGCGGGAGGATTGCGGTCGGCGGCCGGCGTGCAGGACTGGATCGGCGACGTCCTGCGTTTCGGTGCCGGGCAGGCGGACGCGGTGCTTCTGGCGCAGGCTTTGCGACCCGGCGCGGATCATGCGGGTCTTGATGCCTTTGGCCGGGCGATGGCAGGGTCGGCGGAACGGCTGGTCGAGACGGTGGATCAGGGCACGGCCTTTGCACGGACGGTGGCGGGGTTGACAGGGCGTGACCTGCAGGCGCGGGTGCTTCCGGTGGCGGTGGGCGAGGCTGCGGCGGGGTTGCGGCTGGAGGCGGCAGATGTGATCGGCGTCTACCTGCATGGCTTCGCCGGTAATCTGGTGGCGGTGGCGACGCGGTTTGTCCCGCTGGGGCAAACGGAGGGGCAGGCGGTGCTCGCGGGGGTGCATCCGGTGATCGGTGAGATTGCAGGTTGGGCCGCCACGGCGGGGCTGGATGAGATCGGGACGGCGGCCTTCGGCGCGGATCTGGCGGCGATGCGGCACGAGGATATGGATGTGAGGATCTTCCGGACATGACAAACGGGCCGTTGAAGGTGGGAATCGGCGGGCCGGTCGGGGTCGGCAAGACTTCGCTGACCGAGGCCCTCTGTCGGGCGCTGGCGGGGCGGTGTTCGATGGCTGTCATCACCAACGATATCTATACCCGCGAGGATGCGGAGTATCTGATGCGGGCGCAGGTCTTGCCGCAGGAGCGGATCAGGGGGGTCGAGACGGGGGGGTGTCCGCACACGGCGATCCGGGAGGATGCGAGCATCAATCTGGCGGCGGTGGCCGATCTGAGGGGGGCGTTTCCCGACCTCGATCTCATCCTGATCGAAAGCGGGGGGGACAATCTGGCGGCTACTTTCTCGCCGGAACTTGCGGACCTTTCGATCTATGTGATCGATACGGCGGCGGGGCAGGATATTCCGAGAAAGCGCGGGCCGGGGGTGACGCGGTCTGATCTTCTGGTGGTCAACAAGACCGACCTCGCGCCCTATGTGGGTGTCGATCTGGAGTTGCTGGAGGCCGACACGAAACGGGCGCGCGGGGAGCGGCCCTATGTGATGGCGCGGGTTCGGCAGGGAGTCGGGATTGACGCGGTGGTCCGGTTTCTGGAAACCGAGGGCGGCCTGGTCCTGGCTTGATGTCCACGCTGGACAGGCCTGCGAAGGCAAGCGCGATCAATGGCTTGGCTGTGGACGTTAAGGGTTTCGAAAGGATTTGAGCGCCTTCACTGAAGGCGCGCGCCCCGCCCCCCGACCAACCCTCCCCCACGAGGGGGAAGGGAGGTGCGGGAGGGTCGCGTCAGATCAGTTCGAAGCCGGTGCTGCTTCGCCTTCGGCGGTTGCAGCGGCCGCGTCGGCGGCAGGCGAAAGCGACGCGATGTAGGCGTAGACGTTGGCTGCATCTTCAGGCTTTTTCAGCTTGAAGGACATCTTTGACTTGGCCTTGCTGTCGTCCAGCTTGGCTTTCAGGAACTTCGCCGGGTCTTGCACATATTCGACGAAGCTTGCTTCGTCCCACGCGAAACCAGTCTGGCCAAGTGCAACGATCGACTCGCCATATTTGAAGTCCGGCAGTGAGCCTGCAACGCGGCCAGGCAGCCCGTAAAGGTTCGGGCCGGTCTTGGCGCTCTTGCCAGCCAGCACTTCGCCGGCCTCGTTGGCGACGACGTGGCAGGTCTGGCACTGGTTGAAGGTCTTGGCGCCAGCCTCGATGTCCTGCGCGAAGGCGGGTGCGGCAAGCGCTGCGAAGGCGAGGGCGGTCAGGGTCAGTCTCATTGGGATCCTCCCGGGGGTTTTAATGGGGTGTATACTGTTCCCCGGACGTTGTTTGGCAAGGGTAAAAGCGTGCAATTTTACGCGACTGCGTGTGAAATCGCGCACCGCGTCCACAAAGCGGTGAGGGCGGTGACCAGCTTATCGATGTCGGCGTCGGAATGGTTCGGGCCGGGAGTGATGCGCAACCGCTCGGTGCCTTTCGGCACGGTGGGATAGTTGATCGGCTGCACGTAGATGCCCCAGTCCGACATCAGGATATCCGAGATCATCCGGCATTTGACCGGATCGCCGATCATCACGGGAATGATGTGGCTGTCATTGGCCATGTGCGGGATGCCGGCACGGTCCAGAAGCTTGCGGACCTTGGCGACATTGGCTTTTTGCGCGGTGCGTTCGGCGGCGGAGCCTTTCAGGTGCCGGATCGAGGCGGTCGCGGCAGCGGCAATTGCGGGCGGCAGGGCGGTGGTGAAGATGAAGCCGGACGCAAAGCTGCGGATGTAGTCGCAGAGGTTGTTCGAACCGGTGATATAACCGCCGACGACGCCGAAGGCCTTGCCGAGCGTGCCTTCGATCAGGTCGATGCGATGTGCAAGGCCGCGTTCCTCGGTGACGCCACCGCCGCGCGGGCCGTACATGCCGACGGCGTGGACCTCGTCGATGTAGGAAAGCGCACCATGCGCCTCGCAGACCTCGACGATCTCGCGGATCGGGGCGACGTCGCCGTCCATCGAATAGACGCTCTCGAAGGCGACGATCTTGGGCCGGTCACCGACCGCCTTCAGCTTGCGGTCGAGATCGCGCCAGTCGTTGTGCTTCCAGAGCGCCTTGTCGGCGCGGGAATGGCGGATGCCTTCGATCATCGAGGCGTGGTTGCCTTCGTCCGACAGGATCACCGCGTTCGGAATGCGCGCACCGAGGGTGCCGAGGGCGGCCCAGTTCGAGACATAGCCCGAAGTGAACAGAAGCGCGCGTTCCTTGCCGTGAAGGTCGGCAAGTTCGCGTTCCAGCTCAAGATGGTGAACCGAGTTGCCGCCGATGTTGCGGGTGCCGCCCGCGCCGGTGCCGCAGGCTTGCACGGTGTCGACCATCGCCTGCACCACGTCGGGGTGGTGGCCCATCGTGAGGTAATCGTTCGAGCACCAGACGGTCACATCCTCGACGCGGCCGTCCTTGTGGCGGGCGGCTTGCGGAAAAGCGCGGTAGTTGCCTTCGGCTTTCAGGGCGTCGAGCTGGCTTTTGAAGTGGCTGTCGAAATCCATCGGGATCACTTTCTTGGCAACAGTGTGGTGTCAGAAGGCGCAGGGGTGGCTGGCAGCATCCAGCGCCAGAGTTTCTCGTCCGGCAGCGGCAGGACCATGAACCAGTGTTCAAGGAGCGCGAGCAGCGTGAGGGCGGTGAGGAGGACATATCCGATCAGGTGCGCGTCGGTGGTGGCGCTGTAGGCGCGTTCCATCCAGCAGGCGGCAGCGAACGTGAGCGCGGTGACCGAAAGCGGGAACACCCAGTTCATCCGGGCGTGGCGGAAGTGGCTGGCGAGATGCGCGAGGGGCGTCGGCAGAAATTCGGTATGGATGCGCGGGACGCCGAAAAAGAGGTTCAGCTTGGCCGAGAGGCGCGCAAAGAAGAGGATCGCGAAGGTCCAGAGCGCGGTGGTGTTGGCGGCCCCCTGCGAGGCGTTGGCCATGAGGATCAGGCTCGCGATCAGCAGAACCTCGTGCCAGGCGATGGTGCCCGTGGCGCGCCAGAAGCGCGACCACTGGGTGGCGTAGGGCGGGCAGGGGTCGGTGTTCGGGCCGGTGATGATGCCGGAAAGGAAGGCCAGTTCGATCCAGCCCCAGATCGCAAGGGCGGCAAGGAAAGCGGCGTAGGTGCCGATTACCGAGGTATCGTTCAACGTGGTCGAGACGCCCCAGACGCCAAGGACGAGAAGCGGCAGGCCAAGGACGACCGACCAGAGATGGGCGTTGGCCCCGCCCTGATCGGCCCGCTTGACGCGCCACAGGATCGCCCCGGTGGAAAACCACCAGATGAACATCGCAAGAAGCGAGGCGATCCACGGATTGGTCATGTGCGGCACCTGACGGTGTCGCCATGCGCGCTGGAAGATGTGCGACACCCCTGGACAGGAGTGTCGCCACCATGACGAGAAGATGTGCGACACCCCTGGACAGGGGTGTCGCACGGGTGTTTGGGACGCGCCCATCCCGCACACCAACCCGCTGCCGGAACAGCGGTATGGGGTTTACCGGTCAATACGACGGCTCCAGCCGCACCGAGGCGGGCAGGGCGTGGCGTTTGACCGGGATCGTGTAGAGGCTGGCGAAGGTCAGCGCGGCTTTCGCACCGGCAACCCAGCCTTTCAGCTTGCCCGCGACGCCGCCTTGACGGTGGGCCGCATCCATCGCGATGAAGGCGCGGTTCATCCGTTCAAGGTTCGGAATCCAGCGCGGGTGGTCGATGTCCAGTTCGATCGGAAAGATCTGCCGGGCGATGGTCGAGGTCTTGCGGAACACCTCCTGGTCATACCAGGCGATGTCGACGCCGAGGGCCTTGTGGAACTCGGGCCGGGCGTGGTCGCGGACCCACATGGTGGAGTAGACCGCAGTCAGGAAGAACTTGATCCAGAGCTTGTTGGTGAAGCTTTCGGTCAGCTTCGGGTCGGCCTTCATCAGAAGTGCGAAGGCTTCGCCGTGGCTGAACTCGTCGTTGCACCATTCCTTGAACCACTTGAAGATCGGGTGGAACCGCTTGTCGGGGTTCGCCTCGAGGTGGCGGTAGATGGTGATGTAGCGGGCGTAGCCGATTTTTTCCGACAGATAGGTGGCGTAGTAGATGAACTTCGGGCGGAAGTAGGTGTACTTCTTGGCCTTGGTCAGGAAGCCGAGGTTGACTGCGACGCCCGCCTCGCGGAGCGCGTCGTTGATGAAGCCGGCGTGGCGGGCCTCGTCGCGCGACATGTAGCTGAACAGCTCGCAGATGTCGGGGTTGGTGCCGCGGCGTTTCATTTCCTTGTAAAGCACGCAGCCCGAGAATTCAGCGGTGCAGGAGGATACGAGGAAGTCGATGAACTCGCGCCGCAAGGGCGGGTCCATGCCTTCCCAATCGACCTTGTCCCAGGCTTCGGTCTTTTTGAAATGGCCCTTGTTCGGGTCTGACTTCATCTGGGCGATCAGCACGTCCCAGTCGGCGCGGACCGGGGTCACGTCGATGCGGTCCATCTCATCGAAATCGGTGGTGTAGAAGCGCGGGTTGAGAAGCGTCGTTTCCGTCGCCATCGCGGTGGTGTCCATCGGCGGCATGGTGGCCGCGACTTCGGCGCCGCTGTCGGGAAAGAGATCGTGCGGGGTTGCGTTCATAGCCGGATCTCCTCGGAGAAGGAAAACTCGCACAGTTCCATGAAGTCGAAATCGCCGGTGAGGCGGGTCCACTGGCGTTCAAGCCAGGTGGCGCGGGTGATCGTGGCGGTGCGGTCTTCGACGATCACCTCGCCATAGGCGGCAAGCACCGGCGCGCCGTGGACGAGAACCTCGTCACCGGGATAGACGACGGCGCCGTTGTTGAAGCGGACGTGGGCGTGCAGGCTTTCGAAGCGATGTGATACTTCGACCGTGCAAGGCACCCTTTCTTGTCTGCGTGTGAAAAAACCCATGATGTTCATTCCCTATTTCTGGTCGAGAAGCCGTTCGAACGCGGCCTTGTTGTCTGCACCAAAGGCATAGAGCTCGGCGCTCCATCCCGTTTCGGGGTCTTCGGCCACGAGGCGGCCATTGGCGTATTCCACTATGCGCACAGGTTTGGTCTGATCGACACCATGTTTGCGCCGTTCGGTGTGGATGCCGGACTGGATCACGGTGACAAAGCCGCCGTGCGGCAGGTCCAGAAGCACCGAGCCGTCGACATTGCGCACGATGACGGCCTGGGCGCTGAGGCCTTCCATCACGATCCACTTTTCGCGCACCACCTCGGCCGTTTGCGGCTGGCCGACGGGTTCGCGTCCGGTGAGGGCGGCGAAGCTGGTGATCAGCAGCGCCGTGACCGCTAGCGCCAGCATCCCCAAAAGCAGCGCCTTCGGCACGGTTTCGGGGTTCTGGCTGTGAAAGCCGGGTTCGTGGATCAGGGGGGGCTGGTTTGCCATGCCGACCCCCTATTCTGCAGCCACGGCGGCCATCGGCGCCGTGCGGGTAACCTGCGGGATCGAGACCCGGGCCTCGGCGGCTTCGGCCAAGAGGCTTGCCACGCGCTTGGCATCGGGGATCGAGCGCATGGCGGGTTCGGTCTTGGCCATCCGCCATGGCCGGACATGCGGCCAGGCGGTCAGGTAGGAAATCCGCGTCGAGCCGAGCGTGTCGAGCGCGATGGTGCCGGTGCCGTCCCGGCGGAGGTCAAGGTTGGCCGCGCCGATCTGCTTGAACGGCAGGTTGAAGGTGACGGGCAGTGCCGCACCGATGCGCAGCACGACACGGGCCGAGGTCAGCGTGTAGACCGTGGTGCGGGCCTGTATCCAGGCCAGACCGTAGACCACACCGATGCCGAGAAGACCCAGCATCAGGTATGGCAGGCCCATCGCTGCGGCCAGTGCCGTTCCGCCGTCAGCATAGCCGGTGGCGGCGCGCCACAGGATGATGAGGGCGAAGTAACCGGCGATCCAGTGCAACCCGTAGGCGTCACGCGCCAAGGCGTAGGCGGCAGGTTTCCCTTGCCAGAGGATGTCTTCGCCAAGCGGGGGCCGTTCCGGCAGCCCAGGCATGGCTTCGAAAGCAAAGTCGTCGTGGCCTGACATGGCAGACCCTC
>LNFM01005945.1_pt1 | contig 20546 bp, 11 predicted proteins | sample 596031 | NCBI WGS metagenome assembly LNFM01 (sample SAMN04254537, study PRJNA301005) | activated carbon metagenome | isolation source: dual media filters at the Ann Arbor, Michigan drinking water treatment plant | place: USA: Ann Arbor | reverse complement strand
GCGCGATGCCGCCTGTGCGAATCGCCTCAGACGCCACCTTCCATGGCCAGCCGCGGCGAGAGGCGCGCAGCCCGTCGCGCCGGCAGTGCGCAGGCCAGCATCGCGACGAGGCCCAGGGCCAGCGCGGCCAGCAGCCAGGCGCCGGGATCGTGAGCGGCCACCCGGAACAGGTCGTCGACCAGCCAGCCAGCGGCCGCCATACCCAGCACCACGCCGAGTGCCAGGCCCGGCAGCAGCAGGCGCAGTCCTTGTGCGAGCACCAGTCGCAGCAGGCCGATGCCGGTCGCGCCAAGCGCCAGGCGCACGCCGAACTCGGGCTGACGCTCCAGCACGCTCAGCCCGATCACCGCATACAGGCCCAGGCCCGACAGCAGCAGCACGCCGAGTGCGAACAGGCCGACCAGCTGCAGGCTGGCGCGACGGCCCGCGATCGAGGCCTCGACCGCCTCGGCCAGCGGGCGGTGATAGGCGAGTACGGCATCCGGTGCGGCCTGCAGCACGGCCGAGCGCACGCTGTCGACCAGCTCAGCGGGATCGCTGCGAGTGCGGGTCAGGCGGTAGTGGCTGTCGGAGGGCGTGCGCAGCGCTTCGTACAGCGCCGCCTGCACGGGTTGTTCGTCGAGTGAGCGGTACTTCACCGCGGGCACTACGCCCACCACCGTGACATCGCGGTAACCCTCTTCGTTGGCGAGCCCAATGCTGCGACCGATCGGATCGCGTCCGCCGAACACCTGGCCGACGAACAGGATGTCGACGACCACCTCGCCGCGCGGGGCATCGCCCGCCGCGAACTCGCGACCGCTCAGCAGCGGCATGCCCAGCACCCGGAAGAAGCCGGCGCCGACGCCGTTGCTGCGCACGGTGATGTCGGCACCGCCCTGCGGGCTGCGCACATTGACGATGAAGTGCGAGCGCCCGAACGGTGCGGCGTCCGCGAAGGCGGTGTCGACCACGCCCGGCACCGCGGCCACCTGCTCGCCGATGCGCAGGCTCGCGGCTGCCACCGTGGCCTGGGGATCGACATCGCCGCGCGCGGTCGCCGCAGCGGTGAGGTCCTGCAGGTCGACCGAGCTCAGCAGCACGCGCTCGGCATCGAAGCCGCGGTCCTCCGCGGCCAGGTTCTGCACGCTGCGCAGCAGCAGCCCGGCGCTACCGACCAGCACCGTGGCGAGCGCGATCTGCGCCACCAGCAGCCGGCTGCGGCTGCTGCCGAGTCCAGCGCTGCGGGCGCGCTCGCGCAGTGCGCCAGCGCTGGCGGCGCCGAGTGCGGGAAGCATCGAAACCAGCACCAGGCCGAGCATCACCGCCATCAGCAGCGCGGCCGCAAGCGGGCCGAAGCCGGGTGCGCCGGCGGCGTCCGGCAGTGTGCTCGGCAACAGACCCAAGCGATGCAGCAGGGCGCTGCCGAGCGGTGCCAGCGCGCAGCCGGCGGCAATCGCAAGCGCGCCCGGCAGCCACAGCTCCGCTGCCAGCGCACGCAGCAGGTCGAGTCGGCTCGCGCCCAGCGCGCGCCGCACGGCGAACTCGCGATTGCGCGCCAGCACGCGGAACAGCAGCAGATTGGCGAGGTTGGCGGCGACCACGCCCAGCAGGAGCAGGGCGGCGACCTGCAGCAGGCCGATCGCGCGTGCGTGGTCGGCGCTGTAGCGTTCGCGCCAGCGGCGCACATCGGCCTCGACCTTGGCACCCGAGCTGCGCAGGCGCTCAAGCACCTCGGCGTGGCTCAGCACGGCTGAGAGGCTGGCGCGCGCGGCCTCGATGCCCACGCCCGGCGCGAGCCGCGCAGCGACCACGAAGGGGCCGAAACCGCCCATCGCGTCCTGGGCCTGCTCGTCGGGGGTCTGCACGTAGGGCGTCCAGGCGTCGACCCCGGCATCGGGAAAGCTGAAGCCGGGCGGCATCACCCCGACCACGGTGTAGAGCGTGTCCTTGAGGTGCAGCGTCTGCCCGAGCGCGGCCTCGGCGCTGCCGAAGCGCGCCTGTGCTGTGGTTTGGGCCAGCAGCAGCGGATGTTCCACGGCGTCGATGTCGCGCAGCGAGCGTCCGTGGCTGGGTGCGCTGCCCAGCACTTCCGCAAAGTCGGCGGTAACGCGCTGCAGCTGCCAGCTGCGTCCCGAAGCATCGGTGAGCGGGCGCATCGCGAGCGCGCCGACCGCGCCGCTGAAGCTTCCGGTGTCGGCGCGCAGCAGCTCGTACAGGGCATGCGACAGCCCGACCTGCAGTCCGATGTCGCGAAGGTCCATGCGCGGCTCGACCAGGGCATCCGCCTCGGCGTAGGGCAGGGGCTTGAACAGCAGCAGATGCACGGCGCCCAGGCTGACGGCGGAGACCGCGGTGCCCAGCGCCAGCAGCAGCATCAGCGGGAAGGCGAAGCTGGAAGGAATGCGCATGGGTGTCCTGGCGGGTGGGCGAAATCGCGGCTCCTGCTCGCGCCGAGGTCGAGGCGGCGGCATGGGCCTCTTCGGAATCGTGGAAGCAGATTCCGCGCCAGCGTCGCCCTCGCGATCACGGCGTTCGCGGTCAGTGACTGCCGGCGCAGTGCCTGCCTGCGGAAACCGCGGCTGGCGCTGCATCCGCGAGGTCTGACGCGCTGACGCACGCGCGCCATCAGACGCGAGACGCGATGCAGTCGTCGCTGCGCCGCTGTCCATCCGTGGACACCGCAGTGTTCGATAGCGGACGGCGTGGGTCTGCGTTCCGGCCACGCGCGTCCGGTCAGGCGCGTTCGCAGGCCCGCCGCGTTTGCGCTCTGCTCGAGACCGCTGCCCTCGCGCCAGTTTCCCGCCCGCGCGGGCTACCATCGGCGCCCCTTCGCAGGAGTCTCCCCATGCACCAGCCCATGTATTCCGCCTCGGTTCCGGTCTTCAAGCAGCTGCTCGGCGGCTTGAGCGGCGTGTTGAGCAAGGCCGCCGAACACGCCACGGCCCGCAAGATCGACCCGCCGGCCCTGCTGCAGGCGCGGCTGTTCCCGGACATGTTCCCGCTGCTGCGCCAGGTGCAGATCGCCACCGACTTCGCGCGCAGCGTGGCGGCGCGCCTGGCCGGCGTCGAGGTGCCGAGCGCGCCGGACACGGAGCAGAGCTTCGACGAGCTGCAGCAGCGCATCGTCAGCACCTTGGCCTTTCTCGACAGCCTCGACAGCGCCGCCTTCGAGGGCAGCGAGACCCGCGAGATCGTGCTGCGCCCCGGCACGCCCAAGGAGCGCACGCTGAGCGGAGAGGCCTATCTGCTGTCCTACGGCCTGCCGCAGTTCTTCTTCCACGTCACCACGGCCTATGCCCTGCTGCGCCACAGCGGCGTGGAAATCGGCAAGCGCGATTACATGGGCAGCTACTGAGGGACGGGTACCCTGGATCGCGCGCCTGCGCGTGCTTCGCCGATGCAGGTGCGCGACACGCGCACCCTATGTGTGTGCCTCACCGGCGCGTCGCCGACCGGCCGTTCCTGCACGATGCGCCAGGCTTTGCGAGTACGGTGCGCCTGTGGCGCACCAACCGAAGCAGGCCGCGCCTGCGGCGCACCAGGCGACGTTGGCTGCGCCCGCGCCTCACTGGATTCACCAACCGCGTCCGTGAAGCACGGTAAGCGTCACCGCCGATCTGGGATGAGGCGCGTTCGTCCAAGGCAGCCTCAAAGCACGCGATCGGTCTCGATCCGCGCCCGCAGGCCGCCGAGATCCGAGCGCTGCAGCTGCAGGCACCCGCCGGTGGCTTCGATGAGGTCTTCGACGATGGCGAGGCCGAGGCCAGAGCCGGGCACCCGCTCGTCAAGACGCACGCCGCGTTGGCGCGCGGCTGCGGCCGCGTCCTCGCTCAGGCCGGGGCCGTCGTCGTCGAGCTGCAGCCAGAGCCTGGCTGGCGTGCTTCCCGCGCTGAGACGTACCTGCGTGCGTGCCCATTTGCAGGCGTTGTCGAGCAGGTTGCCGAGCAGTTCCTGCAGATCGTCCTCGGCGTAGGGCAGCTGCAGCTGCGGCTCGATGCGGGCTTCGATCCGGAGGCCGCGATCGGCGTGGATGCGCCGCATCAGCTCGACCAGCGTGTGGGCGACGGGCGCGAGCGCGCAGCGCGCGCGGAAGTCCCGGGTCACGCCTGCCTGCAGCTGTCGGGCGACAGCCGCCTGCATGCGCGCGCTCTGTTCGCGCACGGTGCCCGCGAGTTCGGGGCCGGGCCGCTGGGCGGCGGCATCGAGCGCGGCCAGCGGGGTTTTCAGCGCATGTGCGAGGTCGGCGGACGCATGGCGCGCGCGCTGCACCGAGCGCTCGTGGTGCTCCAGCAGCTCGTCGAGATGGCCGACCAGCGGCCCGAGTTCGGCGGGCAGCCCCTCGCGGCCGATGCGCGCGCGCGCTCCGCGGCGCACCTGTTCCACTTCGGAGGCAAGACGCTTGAGCGGGCGCAGGCCCAGGCGCACCTGCACGGCCAGGAGAACCGCGAGCAGCAGGAACAACAGGGCCGTGGCGACCAGGGTCAGGCCGCGGAAGCGCTGCACGTCCTCGCGCAGCGGGCCCTCGTCGAGGCCGACCCAGACCTCGACCGGCAGGCGCACGCGCGGCACCTGCACGCGCTGGCGCAGGGTGAGCAGCGCTTGGCCCGTGGGTCCGTCGATGCGCTCGAGCGCCGCTCGCGGGCCGGCAGGCGTGGAGAAGCCTGCGCGGAAATCCCACAGCGAGCGCGAGGTGTAGCCGCTGCCGTCCTCGCCAGCCTGCCAGTAGCGGCCGGAGAACACGCGCTCGTAGTCGGGGTCGCCGGGGCGGTCGCGCATGCCGAGGCTGCCGTCGGGCCGCGCTTCGAGGCGACCGACGATGCCGGCCAGCTCCTGTTCGAGGATGCGCAGCTGGCCGCGCTCGGCGATCACCCGAAAGGCTTCACCGAGCAGCCAGGCGGCCAGCAGGCTCAGGATCACGCCGCCGACCAGGCCCACCCGCAGCAGGCGGGCGCGCAGCGAGCGCCCGGCCAGGCTCATGCGTCTGCGTCCGCGTCTGCTTCAACTTCGAGTCGGAAGCCCTGGCCGCGATGGGTGTGCAGCAGGCCGGGGCCGATCTTCCTGCGGATGCGCCCGACCAGCACGTCGATCACGTTCGAGTCGGGGTCGTGGCCGCCTTCGTAGACGTGTTCGCCCAGTTCGCTGCGGCTGACGATGCGGCCGATGTTGTGCAGCAGGTAGCCGAGGATGCGCGATTCCTGTGCGGTCAGGCTCAGGCTGGCGCCGTCGAGCGCGAAGCGGCCGGAGTTCACGTCGTGGCTGAGCGGCCCGCACTCCAGCACCGGGCTGGCGTGGCCGCTGGCGCGGCGGATCAGCGCGCGCACGCGCAGCACCACTTCATCCAGCAGGAAGGGCTTGGTGAGGTAATCGTCGGCGCCGGCGTTGAAGCCGGCCAGCTTGTCGTGCCAGCGGCCGCGCGCAGTCAGTACCAGCACCGGCAGCTTGACGCCCTGCTCGCGCCAGCGGTGCAGCACCGACAGGCCGTCCAGCGAGGGCAGGCCGAGATCCAGCACGGCGGCGGCATAGGCCTCGGTGGCGCCGCGGAACTCGGCCTCGCGGCCGTCGGCGCAGTGTTCGGCGGTGAAGCCGGCTTCGTTCAGCGCGGCGCAGACGCGCTGCGCCAGTTCGGCATCGTCCTCGGCGACCAGCACGCGCATCAGTCCTGCTCCATGTCCTTGAACTCGCCGGTGCTGGCGCGGTACTCAAGCTCCCATACGCGGCCCTGGGCGTCGAGAATCTCGATCTCGTACTCGTCGTCATCGAGGTCGAACTCGATATCGACCACGCGACCCGCCACGCGGCGCTGGGCGTCCTCCAGGATTGAATCGAGCGAGGCCAGTTCGCCGCGCTGCACGGCTTCGCGCAGGCGGCGGGTCTCGGCGGGATCGGCGGGCTGTGCCATGGCACCGCCGCCCGCGGCGAGCACGAGGCAGGCGAGCACTGCGGGACGTGGAAACAACAGGGGCTTGGGCATGCGCACAGGCTGCCAGCGTGCGTTAAATCGATCGTGAACCCGGCCCTCAGAGTGGCCATAGGCGGGGTGTGGAGACTGTGCCCCACGCCGCGGCGATCCGCCCGGCCTGCATCCCCACCCCCGAGGAGACTCACCATGTCCATGCCGTCCAACATCCTGCGTCGCTCCGTCCTGATGACTGCCATCGCCGCTGGCGCGATCGGCCTCGCCTTTGCCGCCCACGCCGTCACCCCGCGTTCGTCGGCCGATGTCGCTGCCGATCTGAATCGCGCCGGCTATGCCGAAGTGCGCGAGATCGAATACGACGACGGCCTGTGGGAGGCCGAGGTGCGCCGCGCCGATGGCCGCTGGGGCGAAGTCCACGTCGACCCGGTCAGCGGTGAGGTCTTCGACGCGCAGGCCGGCCGCACGCTGCTGGATGCCGCGGCGCTTGCCGCCGCGCTGCAGTCGCTGGCCTACACCGCGGTCGAGGATCTGGATCGCGAAGGCGCCACCTGGAGCGCCGAGGCCGTGGGTCCGGACGGCCAGCGCGTCGAACTGCGCCTGAGCGGCTACGACGGCCGCGTGCTGCACAGCGAGGCCGAGTGGGACGACTGAGCCAACGGCATTGAACGCGTGGTGACCGAGGCCGGCCCGAAAGGGTCGGCCCCGTCGTTCATGGGGACAGACGCTTGGCGCCGGCCGGGACGCGGCATCGAGCTGCCGGCTGCTGCAGCCCTCGCGTACGCTGCGCGCCTGCCCGCAACGGACTGCCGCAATGTCGTCGAGCCCCGCCGTCAATTTGTTCCGCCAGCGCTGGAAGGGCGCCGTACCGATGCGCCGGCTGTTCTGGCACGACCTGCTGATGGTCGGCACCCTGGTCAACATCGTGGCCAGCGTCGCCGGCCTCGCCCTGCTTGCGGGCGGCGCGCCCGCTTGGCTGGCCGTCACTCTTCACTTCGCTCCCGTGCCCTACAACCTGTTCTTGCTGCTCTCGGTCGGTCGCTCGCCGGAGCGCGGTACCGCGGTCGAGCTGCTGGCCGGCCTGTGGTTCGTGGCGATGCTGCTGGTCTGATCTGCCACCAGGACCGTGCATGGTGGTCTCAGCTCGGCTTCTCTTTGTCAGCGGTCTGCCGCTCGCGTGGCGCGTATTCGACGCCGCCCAGGCCGCGCATGGGCTGTGGATACAGGGCCATCAGGTCCAGTACCGACTCGGGCATCGCGGTGCTGACCTTGAGGCCGAGTTCAGTCACCTGCTCGGGCGTGATCGGGTAGTCGTGGGTCCAGCGGCCTTCGGTGAGTGCGGTCGCGACTTCCTCCGCGCGTTCCTTGCCGAGCCGCCCCAGCAGTAGATCGGTCAGGCTCTCGCGCAGCTGGCGGATCGCCATCTGCGCCTGGTCAGCGAGGATCAGTGTGTCGTCATCGACATCCTTGGGGTCCTTCTGTGCGACGGCGCGCAGGATCGAGGCCGCGGGTATCTCGTCGATGGCCGGGTCCAGCGGGCCCAGCACCGCATGTGGGCTCATGATGATCTCGTCAGCGGCGATCGCCAGCAGGGTGCCGCCGGACATCGCGTAGTGTGGCACCAGCGCGCGCACCGGGCCGGGGTGCCGCGCCAGCGCGCGGGCGATCTGCAGCGAGGCCAGCACCAGCCCGCCTGGTGTATGCAGCACCAGATCAATGGGCTGCTCCGGCGGCGTCTGGTGCACCGCGCGCACCACCGACTCGGCGTCGTCCATGTCGATGTAGCGCAGCAGCGGCACGCCCATCAGGCTCATGCGCTCCTCGCGATGTACCAGCAGGATCACCCGGCTGCCGCGCTCGGCTTCGATGCGGTGGCGCTGGCGGTCGCGCTGTCCGGTCAGCCATCGGCGGTGCAGCAGCGGCTGCAGCACCAGCCCGATCAGAACCAGCAGGAGCAGGAGTACGAGAGTCAGCAACGCGGTTGGCCCGTCAGTCAGGGCCACAGATGAGGCCGGATACGCGGGCACGGGTCAACCCGTAGCCGTTCGGATCGTGCCGGTTGCCGCGACCCGAAGCTCCGTCACGAGCCGCCCCTCCGGGCCTCCGCGGCTGCGCCGCCGGCGCTCAGCGTCGCCGGTTCGCGCGCTGCGGCAGCCGTTCGGATGGCTGGGTGGGCGGATCGAGGAAATGGTGAGCGGTGGACGCGCATCCCGCAGCCCTGGGCCCGGACCCGATCGTCGGCGTGGCTGGCCGCCTCAAGTGCTCGCCGCCACGTGTCCCTGCTGCCGGCAGATACTCAGCTCGATCTCCGGATCACCCGCGCCCCGCTGCAGCGGTATGCGGAACCCGCCACCGTCCAGGGCTTCGATCCGCAGGCCGCTGTCGCTGTGCCAGGTGCAGGCCAGCCGGCCGAAAGCCGCCGGATCCAGCTGCTGGATCCGGATGCGGTACAGGCGGTCGTCGAAGCGGTAATCGATCCGGTAGTCCAGCCATTCGGCCGGAACGCAGGGCCGCAGGACCAGCGCATCGCCTTCGCGCTGCAGGCCGAGCAGGGATTCGCTCAGCAGCCGATACATCCAGCTGGCCGAGCCGGTGTACCAGGTCCAGCCACCGCGACCGACGTGCGGGGCGACGGCGTAGACGTCGGCGGCCAGCACGTAGGGCTCGACCCGGTAGACCGCGGCGGCCTCGCTGCCCAGGCTGTGCTGGATTGGGTTGATCATCCGCGCCAGCTCCCAGGCGCGCTCGCGATCGTCGAGCTTGGCGAAGGCCATCGCCGCCCACACCGCCGCATGCGTGTACTGGCCGCCGTTCTCGCGGACGCCGGGCACATAGCCGCGGATGTAGCCGGGGTCGTGGGCGGTGCGGTCGAAAGGCGGGTGCAGCAGCTGGATCAGGCCGGCGTCGGCGCGCACCAGATGCGAGTGCAGCGAGTCCATCGCCCTGCGCGCCTGGGCCTCACTGGCCGCGCCCGAGAGCACAGCCCAGCTCTGCGAGATCGAGTCGATCCGGCATTCATCGCTGGCGGCCGAGCCCAGCGCTGTGCCGTCGTCGTACCAGGCGCGGCGGAACCAGTCGCCGTCCCAGGCGTGTTGGTCCAGATCCAGGCGCAGCAGCTCCGCTGCGTCGGCGCACTCGCCGGCGAAACTGCTGTCGCCGCGCTGCTGCGCGACGTCGACAAACGCCTTCAGCACCTCGAACAGGAAGAAGCCCAGCCACACGCTCTCGCCGCGGCCCTCGGCACCGACCCGGTTCATGCCGTCGTTCCAGTCGCCGCTGCCGATCAGCGGCAGGCCGCGTGCGCCGAGCAGGCCCATGCCGCGCTTCAGCGCGCGTACGCAGTGTTCGTACAGCGGCTGTCGCAGCGCCGAGACCAGTGGCAGGTCGTAGTAGGACTCCTCGTCGGCGGTCAGTGCACGGCCCTCAAGGTAGCCAACCGGTTCGTCGAGCACGCTGAAGTCGGCGGTCACCGTGAGGTAGCGGCTGGTTGCCAGCGGCAGCCAAAGGTAGTCATCGGAACAATGCGTGCGCACGCCGCGGCCCTGCGGCGGGTGCCACCAGTGCAGCACGTCGCCCTCGACGAACTGCTGCGCCGCGCTGCGCAGCAGATGCTCGCGCGTCAGCGCAGGCAGGGTATGCACGCTGGCCATCGTGTCCTGCAGCTGGTCGCGGAAGCCGAAGGCGCCGCCCGACTGGTAGTAGCCGCTGCGGCCCAGGCAGCGGCTGGCCAGCGTCTGGTACAGCAGCCAGCCGTTGGCCAGCAGGTCGAGGCTGGGTTCGGGCGTTCTGACCTGCAGCTGGCCCAGGGTCTGCTGCCAGTAGGCGCGCACCTCGCGCAGCGCCGCGTGCGCGGTGGCACTGCCTTGGCTGCGCTGCGACAGCGCGCTGGCGTCCTGCGCGTCGACGCCGACGCCGAGGCGGAAGCAGGTTTCGAAGCGCTCGTCGGCGGCCAGATGGAATGGAATCTGGATCGCCGCGCAGGGATCAAGGCCGACGCCGAGTCGCCCCGACAGGTGTTCGCGCTGCAGCGCCGCGGGCTCGGCCAGGTCGCCGTTGCGACCGAGGAACTCGCAGCGGTCCGCGGTGAAGCTGCGCTGCTCTGCATCGGCATCGAAGAAGGCCACGCGGCCGCTCAGGGTCTCGCTGTAGGGGTTGTGGACGCGCAGGGCGCCACTGGCGGGATCAAGGTCGCTGCAGAGGTGCATCTGGGTGCGCAGGCGCAGGTCGCCCAGCACCCACTCGACATAGCCGGTCGCCGACAGGCGGCGCGGTCGGCCGGAGCGGTTGTGCACCTTCAGCAGCGAGAACTTGACGGCGTCCTCGCGCGCCACGAACACCCACAGTTCGCTGGTGATGCCGTCGTGCTCGTGCGAGTACACGCTGTAGCCGAAGCCGTGGCGGGTGCGGTAGTCACCGCGGCCGCGCCGCGGCAGCGCCATCGGCGACCACACTTCGCCGCTCTCTTCATCGCGCAGATAGAAGGCCTCGCCGCTGGCGTCGCCCACCGGGTCGTTGTGCCAGGGCGTGAGCCGGAACGCATGCGCATTCTCGAACCAGGTGTAGCCGGGCGCGCTTTCGCTGACTACGCTGCCGAACACCGCATTGGCCAGCACGTTGCACCAGGGCGCCGGGGTCGGGTGGCCCGCGCGCAGTTCGATCACATACTCGCGGCCATCGGCGCTGAAGGCACCGAAGCCGTTGTCGTACGTCGCGCGTGCAGCGGCTTCGGACGGCGCGGCTTCCAGCTCTGCATCGGTGGGGGTGCCGGGCTCCAGGACATGCTGCCGCGCCTGCGGATGCAGGCCGGACTCGACATCGTCCGCGCCCGCAGATGCCTGCCCGGTGCGCAGGGGTGGCGGCGTGCGCTCCTGCGTGGAGCGGCGGTCCATCTGGGCCAGCAGGGTGCCGTTCTGGTCGCTCACCATCACCCGCGCCACCGACTGCAGCAGGATGCGTTCCTCCTGTGAGATCTGCTGCACCGGACGCACGAAGATGCCGCCGGGCTTGTCCAGCACATTGCCTTCCGGTCCAGCCGACACCAGCGCCACGATCTGGTCCTGCAGCTGCTGCCGGTAGCCCGCCTGGTCCTCGTTCCAGATCACCAGATCGACCTGCAGGCCCTTCAGGCGCCAATAGGCATGGGCTTGCACCATCTGCCGGACCAGTTCGATGTTGGCGACGTCGGCGATCTGCACCAGCACGATCGGCAGATCGCCGGAGATCGAGTGCCGCCACAGGCCGGACTGGCCGCGCCGGTTCTGCCTCAGCACGGCGGCGTCGGCGCGCAGCAGCGGGCTGGTGAACACCATCAGGCCCGCGAGACGCTCGTAAAGCTGCGCGTCGGCCTGCGAGGCGTTGATCTGCAGGCGAACCACCTGGCTGTGCGTCCAGGCCAGGTCGAACACGCGGTCGGCCAGGGTACGGTCGCGGTACTTGTCGATCAGCTCGGTGCAGGCCAGGCGGTCGTGGCCGACGCCGGTCACCATGTCGATGACGGCGGTCCGTTCCGGCTGCAGCACCAGCTGGCAGCGGATCGCGATGATCGGGTCGAGCACCGAGCCGGCGCTGCCGGACAGGGCGCTGCCGGTGGCCTGCAGGGCCTCCGGATTCAAGGCCTGCGGCCTGCGCGTGCTGCCGCCGCGGCCGATGAACCTGCTGCGGTCGGTCTCGTAGGACACCGCGATCAGGTCGACATCGTGCGCGGCCAGCAGGTGCAGCATCCACGGCGGCACTTCGTCCTGCGAGCGCGGGCGGCGGGTGCACAGCAGCGCCTGCTTCGCAGCGAGGATTTCGGTCTGCACGAACAGGTTGCTGAAGGCTGGATGCAGTTCATCCGCCAGCGGCGGCGCGAGCGTGACTTCAGCGTAGGTCGTGATCTCGATGCGCCGCGGGTGGCGCGAGCGGTTGCGCAGGTGCAGGCGGCGCAGCTCGATGTTGTCCTCGGGCGACACCGCGATTTCCAGATGCGTGTCGATGCCGTGCAGACGGGTGCGGTACTCGGCCTTGGCGTCGGAGAAGATCGCCTCGTAGTGCTCGAACTCGGGGCAGGTGGGCTGGTAGGTGGCCGACCAGTACGCGCCGCTGTCGAGGTCGCGCAGGTAGCAGAAGCTGCCCCAGTGATCGCGGGTGGCGTCCTCGCGCCAGCGCGTCACCGCGAGGTCGCGCAGTCGGCTGTAGCCGCCGCCGGCGCTGCTCAGCAGGCTGTGGTAGCGGCCGTTCGACAGCAGCTGCACGGCAGGGCGGCTGCGGTTGGGATCGCGGATCACGCGCAGCTGGGTTTCGTCGCTGGCGGGCGTGCCGCGGCTGTCGCCGGTTTCGGCGCGGTGCGGATGGAAGTAGGCGGCGTTGGGGATCCGCTCCTGCAGCAGCAGCAGGGTCGCCTGGATCTCCGGGTCGGCGCAGAAGCGCTTCTGCATCGGCTGGTCGTGCAGCAGATGCGCCAGCGCCAGCAGACCCATGCCCTGGTGGTGGGCCATGAACGAGCGCACCACCACGCTGCCCTGTCCGCGCGGCAGCCGTGCCGGGGTGTAGTCGATCGCCTCGAACAGGCCGAAACGGCCGCCGAAGCCCTCACCGACGAGACGCTGCAGGTTCTGGCAGGCCGCGGCAGGCGCCACCATCAGCGCCATCATGCTGGCGTAAGGGGCGATCACCAGGTCCTGGCTGAGCCCGCGCTTCAAGCCCAGGCCAGGTACGCCGAAGGCGCGGTACTGGTAGTTCAGGCGGGCGTCGCGGGCGTTGTAGCCGGATTCGGAAATGCCCCAGGGCAACCCGTGGCGCCCGGCGTAGACGATCTGCGCGTGCACCGCGTGGCGGGCGGTCTGATCCAGCAGGGTGTCGGGGTAGCTCGGCATCACCAGCTGCGGCATCAGGTACTCGAACATCGAGCCGCTCCACGACAGCAGGGTCGGCTTGCCTTCGGTCGAGGTCAGCAGCCGCCCGAGCGCGAACCAGGTCTCCTGCGGCAGCTTGCCCTGGGCGATGGCGACGAAGCTGCACAGGCGCGCTTCGGAAGCCAGCAGGTCGTAGTGGCCGCTGTCGAGCTTGCGTTCGTCGACGCTGTAGCCGATCGACAGCAGTCGGCGGCCGCGGTCGTAGAGGAAGTCGTACTCCAGCAGAGCGAACTGGCCCGCGCGATGGGCCAGTCGCGACAGCGCCAGCACGCACTCTCCGGCGCGTTGTCGCACGAGTGTGCTGCGGGACGTGGTGGACAGCTCGCGCAGGCTGGGGATGCGGGTCGCCTGCGGCTCGGCGCTGGCGATCTGATCGGCGAATGCAGTGTGCAGCCAGGGTGCGAGCTGCAGCAGCTCGGCATGTGCATCCACGCAGGCCTGCCGCAGGGCCTGCGGCCAGTGCGGTTCGGCGCCATCGACGGCGCCTGACGGCGGCCGCGGCCACGCGAGCGCGATGTCGGTGGCCAGCCCATCGAGCGCGGTCAGGGCCGCTGCGGCGGTTTGCAGAGTTTCCGGTGGCCTGCCGCGCGCCTGCTGCAGGCGGATGCGAAACGCCGCGATGGCGCCGTCCAGCAGGGCCGGCAGCGGCTCGCTGGCGACGCGCGCGCGGGACTCTTCGAGCACTCCCAGAGTGTCGGCCAGGCCGTCCAGCGTGGCCGTGGCGAGAATCGGCGCGTCGATCAGCGCCAGCAGGCCCTGGCGCAGGGTCAGCAGATGCCCGGCGAGGTTGCCGCTGTCGACGGTCGAGATATAGAGCGGCTGCAGCGGCTGCAGGGTTTCGGTGTCGTACCAGTTGTAGAAGTGGCCGCGGTGGCGCGGCAGCCGGTCGAGCGTGTCGAACACCGCGCGGGTGCGCTCGATCAGGCCACGGGTCTGCAGGTAGCCGAAGTCGCGCGCGGCCAGGTTGGCCAGCAGGGACAGCCCGATATTGGTCGGCGAGGTGCGTCGCGCCACCACCCAGGCCGGGTGCTCCTGCACGTTGTCGGGTGGCAGCCAGTGGTCCTGCGCCCGCACCTGGGTTTCGAAGAAGCCCCAGGTGCGGCGGGCCAGACGACCCAGAAACGCAAGCTCGGACGCCGCCAGCGGCGCCCGCCGGTGGGCCGGCGCCCGACCCAGCCAGGCCATCAGCCCCGGCGCCACCAGCCACGCGCCGAGGATCGGGCCGGCCACCCACAGCGCGGCGGGATTAAGCTGCCAGAGCAGGGCCGCGCTGAGCACGGCGAAGACCGGTGCGAAGGCCATGCTGCGCAGCTCGGGGTCGGTGTGGGCACCCAGGCTGCGTTCGACCTCGCTGGAAGGGTTCCACTGCAGCAGGCGATGTCGGCTGATGCCGACCCGCCACAGGCTGCGGGCGGCCGCGCCGAGGCTGTACCAGGCTTCGTAGCAGAGGCAGGCCACGCCGACCAGGGCGCTGGCAAGACGACGCAGGGTGGCGTGCAGCACCTGTCGAACATGGGCCCTCAGGCGCATGCCCTCGGGCTTGTCGACCAGGGCGGGAATGGCCGGTAGCAGCACCGGCAGCAGCAGCACGCCGAGCAGCCACAGGGTCCAGACCAGCGGCGCCTCCAGCTGGCTCCAGCCGATCAGCAGCAGGATGGTCAGCGCCGCCGGCACCAGGCTGCGGCGCAGGTTGTCGAGCAGCTTGCCGCGCGACAGCAGGCTCAGCGGGTTGCGCTCGAAGCCACCGCCGGCCCGCGGCACCCAGGGCAGCAGCCAGGGCAGCAGCTGCCAGTCGCCGCGGATCCAGCGGTAGCGGCGCTTGACGTCGCTGGCGTAGCGGGAGGGCGGCGGCTCGTACAGCCAGACGTCGCTGACCAGGCCGGCGCGCGCATAGCAGCCTTCCAGCAGGTCGTGGCTGAGGATGCGGTTGTCGGGCAGGCGATCCTGCAGGGCGTACTCGAAGGCGTCGACGTCATAGATGCCCTTGCCGACGAACGATCCCTCGCCGAACAGATCCTGGTACACGTCCGAGGTGGTGCGGGTATAGGGATCGATGCCCGCACTGCCGCCGAACAGCTGGGTGTAGCGCGAGACCGCGCCGCCGCCGTTGCCGCTGCTGCCGACGCTGGGCTGCAGGATCCCGTAGCCCCGCCTGACCTTGCGCCTGCGTGCGTCGAAGCGTGCCCGGTTGAGCGGATGCGCAAGCGTGCCGATGAACTCGCGCGCGCTGTCGCGCGGCAGCGCGGTGTCGGTGTCGAGGGTGATCACGTAGCGCACATTGAGCAGCGGCCGGGTGTCGCCGACGACTCGATCGAAACCTGCCAGGGCGCTCTCGTGGGTTGCGCTGCGCAGCAGCCGGTTCAGGGCCGACAGCTTGCCGCGCTTGCGCTCGAAGCCCATCCAGACGCCCTCGCGCGGGTTCCAGGTGCGCCCCCGATGGAACAGGAAGAACAGATCCCCTTCGGCGCCTGCGTAGCGCGCATTGAGTGCGGCGATCCCGGCCTCGGCCTGGGCGAGCAGGGCGGCATCGGCCGGCAGGTGCTGCTGCGGCGCGTCCAGCAGGTCGGTGAGCAGTCCGAAGTGCAGGTGGCTGCAGCGATTGCCCAGGAAGCGCACCTCCAGGCCTTCGATCAGCGACGCGACTGCACGAGGGGTGCTCAGCATGCTGGGTACCACCACCAGGCTGCGCGAGACGCTGGGGATGCCTTTCGAGTAGTCGAGCCGCGGCAGCGGCCGCGGTACCACCAGGCGGGTCGCGGCCCGGTTGACCAGGGCGATGCCGAGCTCGCTGAAGGCGATCAGTCCCAGCACGGCGATCAGCCAGGGCAGGGCGGCGTGGGAAGTGCCTGCGGGCCATTGCCTGAGCAGTGCGGCCGTGAAGGTCGCGGCGATCGCGGCAATCGGCAGCAGGTACAGGGGCAGGGGCACACGCTGCACTTTCAGCCGAAGCGGCCGGCGCAGGCCGCCTGCCTCATGGCCTGCCGCAGCGATCGCCCGCTTGCTTTGCGCCTGCCCATCGTCGATCAGGTAGTAGCCGACATGGGCTTCGATGGTGTCCGCCGATGCCGACTCCAGCGCATGCGATTTCGCCAGCTGGAGCACGATCTCGGCGATATCGATCTCGCGTGCTCCGGTGTGCCGGGCCATGCGCTCCACCGCATGCCGGTAGCTGTCGCGGGTGGCGAAGTCCATGTGCGAATAGGTGCCGGCCGGGTCCTGGCGCAAGGTCTGCTCGACCGTGCTCAGGGTCTCGACGAACTCGCGCCAATCCATGTTGGAGAGGAAACGCAGGCTGCCGATGCTGTTGCTGATCGCGACCTGATCCACCGCCTGCTGCTGGCTGTCGGCGTGCACCAGGGTCTCGATGCTGTGGCCGGCTTCGGCGAGCCACTGCTCGATCCAGCTGATCGCCATCGACAGTGCGGCGCTGCGGCCGTGCAGGCCGCGGCTCAATTCGGCGACGAAGGCGCCCGTCAGCGGCGGCTCCGAGCGCGCCAGGTCCGCGATCACCAGCACGATGTCCTGCGGCCGCAGCGCGCTGGCGGCGTTCAGGCGCACCGCCCATTCGCCGGCCAGACGGCGATCGATGGCGGCACTCCGCACGCGATCGCTGACGCAGCGCAGGTTCTCGATCAGCGCCAGCCGCAGCATGATCGGAATCGCCCACAGCTCGCCCAGCTTGAGCGGCGTTACCGTCTGGTAGGCGGCGAAGAACCGGCTGATGGCTTCGGCGTCGATGCGACCGTCGGCATGGCGGATGCTGTCGGTGGCGAGGTCGTAGACCCGCGGCAGCTGCGCCGACGGGCCATGGCTCAGGGTCGGCAGCTCGCGGCTGTAGCCGGGCGGCAGGTGGCGACGCGCGGTCTGGATCTGCTCCTGGATCAGATAGTGGTTGTCGAGCAGCCAGTCGCCGGCCGGGCTGATGCGCAGTTCGTCCTGGACCATCAGGGCCAGCAGCGCGCAGCTGGCGTCGATATGGGTTTCATTGACGCGCAGGCGAGCCAGCAGCCGATCGGGTCGGCGACCCGGATGCAGGCGATGCAGTCGGCCCAGCGCCTGCCCGCGCAGTTCGATCTGCTCGCCGGCCAGCAGGCGCAGCCGCGGCGTACTGTCGAGGGCACGCAGACAGCGGGCCTCGGCCTCGCGGCGCCGCTGCAGGAACCGGCTCAGGCGCAGTCGCCACAGTTTCACGAGTGCCGGCACTGTTGGCATCTGGGGTCCTTTGGGTTCGGCGGTGGAGCGTGACGTTCGACGGGGAGCGTGGCGCTGCTGCTGGCAAGCGCCGCGTGCTCGGCGCGGTGGCCGGAGACGGGCGCGGGCCGCGATGCCGATCGCGAGCCCGGCTGTCCTGCGGCTGGTGTCCACCTGCGAACACTCCCTACCGTATAGGCCCGCGCCGCGGGCGTATGTGCGGCGGCGGACAGACTCCCACGGGTCGCTCCGCGCACAGTTCAGCTTCAGCACGCCTCCGGCGTCCCGTTGCTGCCATTGAGCCCGCCGTCTTCGAGTGATCCATGCGCGAAATTCCGCAGTTGCAGATCCCTGTCCGGCCGCCGTGGCCCCGCCGCGAATGGCGTGATCTGCGCGCGCTCCGCGCCGTGCCGGAGGCTCGAAGGCTTGAGCGCGAAGCCCGCTGCGGGCGGCCGCGATGCACCCCTGCTGCAGCGCCGGCATGAGCGACCCCGTCCCCTTGCTCGATGTGGCTGCCCTGCAGCGCGCCTATGCCGACCTGCGACCCGACGCCGCGGTGTCCTCCCAGCGCGTGGCCTTCGGCACCTCGGGACATCGCGGCAGCGCGTTCACGCGCAGCTTCAACGCCTGGCACGTGCGGGTGATCGCGCAGGCGATCTGCGACTACCGCCGTCTGCAGGGCATCGACGGGCCGCTCTACCTCGGCATCGACACCCACGCCCTGTCGCAGCCGGCGTTCGAGGATGCGCTGGAGGTGCTGGCCGGCAATCGCGTACAGACGCATGTCGCCGCGGGCGGCGGCTTCACTCCGACGCCGGCGATCTCGCACGCCATCCTGGCCCACAACCGCGGGCGCCGCTCGGGCTGCGCCGACGGCATCGTGCTGACGCCCTCGCACAACCCGCCGGAAGCCGGTGGGCTGAAGTACAACCCGCCACACGGCGGGCCTGCGGAGACCGCAGTAACCCACTGGATCGAGGTGCGCGCCAATGCCCTGCTCGCGGCTTCGACCGCGGGCGTTCGGAAGCTGCCCTATGCGCAGGCCCTGCGCAGCGCCCGACCGCATGACTTCCTGCGCAGTTTCGTCGAGGACCTGGGTGACGTCATCGATTTCGATCTGATCCGCACGGCCGGCGTGCGCATGGGCGTTGACCCGCTCGGCGGCGCCGGCGTGCACTACTGGCAGCCGATCGCTGAGCGCTATCGCCTCGACCTGCAGGTCCTGAGCCTGCAGGTCGATCCGCGGTTCGGCTTCATGAGCCGCGATTTCGACGGTCAGATCCGGATGGACCCGTCATCGCCGCAGGCCATGCGCGGTCTCATCGCACGCAGGGACGAATTCGATATCGCCTTCGCCTGCGACACCGACCACGATCGCCACGGCATCGTCACTCCCAGCGCCGGCCTGCTGCCGCCCAACCATTACCTCGCCGTGGTCGTCGACTACCTGCTGCGCGCGCGGCCCGCCTGGGCGCCGTCGGCGGCGATCGGCAAGACCGTGGTCAGCACCAGCCTGATCGACCGCGTCGCGCACCGTCTGCGACGCCGGGTGGTGGAGGTGCCGGTCGGCTTCAAATGGTTCGTCGATGGACTTCTCGAAGGGCGTCTGGCCGTGGCCGGTGAGGAGAGTGCCGGCATCAGCTTCCAGCGCCGCGGTGGCGGCGTGTGGACCACCGACAAGGACGGCTTCGCGCCGGCACTGCTGGCGGCCGAGATCACGGCCCGCAGCGGCCGCGACCCGGGTGCCTGCTACCGCGCCTTGACCGACGCGCTCGGCTGCCCGCATGCCGATCGCATCAGCGCGCCGGCGACACCCGCGCAGAAGGCGCGGCTGTCGGCGCTGCGCGCCTCGCAGCTGGATGCGGTCGAGCTGGCGGGCGAGCCTGTGACCCAGGTGCTGGAGCGCGCGCCCGGCAACGACGCGCCGATCGGCGGCGTCAAGGTCTGCACCGCCAGCGGCTGGTTCGCGGCGCGGCCGTCCGGCACCGAGGATCTGTACAAGATCTACGCTGAAAGCTTCCGCGATGCGGCGCACCTGCGCGCGCTGCTGGAGCAGGGGCAGCGCGTCGTCGACCGCGCGCTGGCGACGACGGCCACGCATGCATGAGCGATGCGACCCGGCTGACCGCAACGTGAGCCGTACAGTGCTGCCCGGCGCGGGCCAGGTGCTGGCCATCAACGTTGGCTCATCGAGCCTCCGCTTCGCGCTGTTCGCGGAGGCCGGGTGCGGGCGACGAACGCTGGACGGCCGCCTGGAGCGGATCGGAAGCGCCGACGCAACGCTGACGCTGCGCCATCCTCAGACCGCCAGCCCCGAACGGAACGCGCCTGCCACATGCGTCTCGCTGCCCGTGTTGGCGGACCCGGCCGCTGTCGCGCGGTTCCTGCTCGACTGGCTGGCCGGGGCGATCGATGTCGGCGCGCTGGCCGCGGTCGGTCACCGGCTGGTGCACGGCTTTCAGCATGCCGAGCCGGTGCTGATCGATGCCGTCGTGCGCGCCGAAGTGGGTGGCATCACGGCGCTGGCGCCCGAGCACCTGCCGCGTGCGCTGGCCCTGATTGATGCCTTCGCCGCACGCTTTCCGAGGCTGCGGCAGGTGGCCTGTTTCGATACCGCCTTCCATCGTGATCTGCCGGCGCTGGCCCAGCGGCTGCCGATTCCGCGGCGCTTTGGCGATGCAGGACTCCGTCGCTTCGGCTTTCACGGGTTGTCCTACGCCTACCTCTACGAAGAGCTGCGGCGCGTGGCCGGTGCCGAAGCCGCGCAGGCGCGGGTGGTGCTGGCGCACCTCGGCAACGGCGTCAGCCTGGCGGCGCTGAAGGGTGGCCGCAGCGTCGATACCAGCATGGGCTTCAGCCCCAACTCCGGGCTGATGATGGGCACCCGCAGCGGCGACCTCGATCCGGGCCTGCTGGCCTATCTCGCCGTCAGCGAAGGCCTCAGCAGCGCGCAGCTGCAGCATCTCTGCAGCCACCAGTCGGGCCTGCTCGGCGTGTCGGAAACCAGCGCCGACGTGCGCGAGCTGCTGGCGCTGGAGGCGACAGACCCGCGCGCATCCGAAGCCCTGGATCTGTTCTGCTACCAGATCCGCAAGGGCATCGGTGCATTCGCGGCGGCGCTCGGCGGCATCGACACGCTGGTGTTCGCCGGCGGCATCGGTGAACACGCGGCGCCGATCCGCGAGCGGGTCTGCGAGGGACTGCAGTTCCTCGGCGTGGAGCTGTGTGCCGAGCGCAATGCGCGCAGTGCAGCGGTGATCTCGACCGAGGCCAGCCGCGTCTGCGTGCGGGTGATGCGGACCGACGAGGAACAGATGATTGCGCGTTCGACCGCACGGGCGTTGCAGCTCGCGCCCTGATTTCCGCTGGATCCGCCCTGGGTACGCAGGCGCACCGACGGCAGCGAGCGCGGCGCCGACACTGCGGGCTTGGCGCCGATCCATCGGACGGCGACCCATCCAGCCACAGCACAGGCGCGGCATTGCCGCAGGAGACGCCATGCGGATCGAGGTGATCAACGTCATCGCCATGCACGGCCCCGGCTGCGGTAGCCGGGTCAGCCGCGT
>LNFM01005944.1_pt1 | contig 20549 bp, 20 predicted proteins | sample 596031 | NCBI WGS metagenome assembly LNFM01 (sample SAMN04254537, study PRJNA301005) | activated carbon metagenome | isolation source: dual media filters at the Ann Arbor, Michigan drinking water treatment plant | place: USA: Ann Arbor | reverse complement strand
GATCGTCCATGGCCTGTCTTTCGGGTGACTCGGAATCGGTCTATTGTCGCGCCAGAGACGGCGCTGCCGGCGCCCAGCTGTCGCCTCGGTGTCCTTGCAAGCGGGTTGCAGGCGCCTCAGTCGTAGCGGGGTGTGCGCTTGTCCAGGAAGGCCGAGATGCCTTCGCCGCCGTTGGGATGGTGCAGGTTGCGCACGAAGTGCGCGCGTTCGGCGTCCATCTGCTGACCCAGGGTGTTGCCCGGAGCCTCGTTGATGAGTTCCTTGATGCTGGCCAGCGCGTTCGGCGCGCGGGTGTTGAGGGTGTCGGCCAGCTTCAGTGCTTCGCTCAGTGCATCGCCCGCCGTGACACAGCGGTTGACCAGCCCGAGTTGCTGCAGCCGCGCGGCGCCCACGCGCTCGCCGCACATCAGCAGTTCGGTGACCAGCGCGCGCGGCAGGGCGCGGCTCAGGGTCCAGCTGCCGCCACCGTCTGGCGACAGGGCCACGCTGCTGTAGGCCATCACAAACACCGCGTTGTCGGCCGCAACCACCAGGTCACAGGCCAGCGCCAGTGAAAAACCCGCGCCTGCCGCCGCGCCTTCCACCGCCGCAATCACAGGCTTGGGGAAGGTACGTATCGAATCGATCCAGCTGTGAAGTCCGTTGATGCTTTGCGCCTGCACCTCCTGCGGCTGCGCGCGGTTGGCCAGCAGGCGCTGCAGGTTGCCGCCCGCGCAAAAGGTGCTGCCTTCGCCGGTGATCACCACGCTGCGGATCTCCGGGTTGTTTTCGGCAGCGTTGAGCGCCTCGACCCCGGCCGCATAAATCTCCGGACTGAGGGCGTTCCTGAAATCCGGGTTGCTCAGGGTCAGCACCAGGGTGGCGCCGTCGCTGGTGCTCTTGAGTGCGCCTGCCATGTCAGGACTCCACGTGGGTGAGGCTCAAGCCGATGGCGCCGCGCCGGCGCAGCCACGGGGAAGGGCGGTAGCGCGGGTCGCCATAGACCGTCTGCATGTTGAACAGCACCTCGAGGATGTTGGTGGGCCCGTAGCGGTCGCCCATGGCCAGCGGGCCCAGCGGGTAGCCGAGGCCGAGGGTGACCGCGGTTTCCAGGTCCTCCGGGGTGCAGATGCCCTGCTGGCAGATGTCGCTGGCGATGTTGACGATGGTGGCGACCACACGCTGGGTGACGAAGCCGCCGCTGTCGCGGATCACGCTGACGGCCTTGCCGTCGCGTGCGAACAGGGCGTGCGCAGCGTCGCGCATGTCGCTGCGCGTGGCGGGGTTGGTCGCCAGCACGCGCCGCTTTGTCGCCGCGTCGTCGATCAGCATGTCGATGCCGATGGTGCGCGCCGGATCCAGCCGCTCGACCACCGCCACCGTGGTGATGTCAAAGCCCAGCGGTGCGACCAGCACCAGCGCGTTCATCGAGGGCGAGGCGCCGGTTTCGATGCTGGCGCCCAGGTTCTTGAGGAGTTGCAGCAGTTCCGATCGGCGCGCGGCCCGCGGCGAGACCCAGACCGGCGGCATGTCGTTCACCGTGGGGACGGGCGGCTCGGGTGCGATCTGCGCGGCGCCGTCCACATAACGGTAAAACCCTTCGCCGGTCTTGCGGCCCAGCAAGCCACCGGCCAGGCGCTGCGCGGTGATCACGCTGGGGCGGTAACGCGGCTCGTCGTAATACTGCTGGTAGACCGACTCCATGACGGGGTGCGACACATCGAGCGCCGTCAGGTCCATCAGTTCGAAGGGGCCGAGTTTGAAGCCCACCTGGTCCCTGAGGATGCGGTCTATGGTGGCAAAGTCGGCAATGCCTTCACCCACCACGCGCAAGGCTTCGGTGCCGTAGCCGCGACCCGCATGGTTGACGATGAAGCCGGGGGTGTCCTGGGCCTGCACCGGCGTGTGGCCCATCTGGCGCGCGTAAGCGGCCAGCGCGTCGCAGGTGGCGCTGTCGGTCTTCAGGCCGGCGATCACTTCCACCACCTTCATCAGCGGCACGGGATTGAAAAAGTGGTAGCCGGCAAAACGTCCGGGGTGGCTCATGCCGGCCGCAATCGCCGTGACGGACAGGGATGAGGTGTTGGTCGCCAGCACGGCTTGCGAAGAAACCACATTTTCCAGCGACAGAAACAACGACTTCTTTACATCGAGGCGCTCCACCACCGCCTCCACCACCAGGTCGCAATCGCCCAGCGCCTGCAGCGTGTCGACCGGCAGCAGGCGGGCCTTGTAGTCCGCAGCAAGCACGTCTGACAGGCGACCCTTGCCGACCAGCTTGTCCCACTGGACGGCCAGGGCCTCTTGCGCCTTGACTGCTGCGTCGGTTTGCGCGTCAAACAGTTTGACCAGGCTGCCGGCCTGGGCTGCGAGTTGGGCTATGCCCCGGCCCATGGCACCTGTGCCCACGATGCCAACAGTTTTATAGAGTGCATTCATGGAAAAGTATTATCACGCAGCCTCGCCGGGCCGGCTGCGGGCGTCGACCTGTGCATAGTGCCGCATCAGACGGTGCATAGTGCCGCGTGCTGGATGTTGCTTGTCCGCCGGGCGGGGGTAAACTTGCCAGGCAGGCCCATGGTCTCCGGTGGGCGGTGCGCATTTGTTTGTGTCAGGCCATGCCAGAATAGCCCAGTGAAATTTTTTTTACATTTGCTCAGCGTGCGCGGGCTTCTTGCCGGTGGCTTGGGGTTGTGCGCGGCGTTTGGTGCCCTGGCCATTTCGCTGGGACCCAACACCCATTCGGCGGTGCTGGGGCAGCCGCTGGACCTCTCCATCAAGGTCATGCTGGACAAGGGCGACGATCCCAATTCCCTCTGCCTGGACGCCAGTGTTTTTTATGTGGACCGGCAGCTGGACAAATCACAAGTCCGGGTGTCCGCGGAAAAGTCCGCCAACTCGCAGGAATCGGTGATCCGCATCCGCGCCGATGCGCCCGTGGAGGGGACGGTGGTGACGGTTCATCTGCGCGCCGGGTGCGCTCAACAGACCATGCGGCGTTATGTGGTGCTGGCGGCGGCCCCGCGCCCGGTGGGCGCGGAGGGAACAGCCGTTCAGCTCGTGGCTGCACCGTCCGCGCAGGACACCGTGCGCCAGGAACAGGAGCGCGAACTCCGCCAGGTGCGTGAAGAGCTTGGCAAGGCGCAGGCAGCGCTCGCCCAGAGCAGGGAGCAGCTTCAGAACATGCAAGCCCAGGGTTTCCGCAAGGAGCTGGTGTTTGGTGTGGTCGGGCTGCTGTGCTTCACCTTTGCCGGCCTGCTGTTCCTGTTGCGCCAGCGTCCCCCGGAGCCGGTATTGACAGGTTCCGGTTCTGGCTTGATGCCCGAATCGACCGTCGGCAGTGGTCCGGCATCCGAGTCCGGCATTCGGGAGTCGCTGTTCGACGAGCTCAAGCGCCGGCCTCCGCCCGCGAGCCGGCCCTTGCCGGATGCGATTCCGCCGCTGGCCCGGCAGGACCGGGCCAAATTTTCGGTCAGTGTGCCCTTTGTGCAGCGCACGGTCCGGGTGCCGGAAATCTTCGATTTGCAGCAGCAGGTGGAGTTTTTCAGCTCGCTGGGGCAGCAGAACAAGGCCATCAAGCTGCTGCGCAGGCATCTGGTGGACAACGTGAAGACCAGTGCGCTGGTGTATCTGGACCTGCTGGACCTCTACCACCAGACAGGCGACCGCGACGAATACGAAGTCCTGCGGGCGGACTTCAACCGCGTCTTCAACACCCGGATCGCGGCGTTCGACGACTACACGGCGGTGGGCAGCAATGTGTCCGCGTACGAAGATGTGCTGGCGCGGATAGACGCCGTCTGGCCGAAACGCCGGGTGTTCGACATCATCGACAACGCGCTGTTCCGGGAGCCGGGCAATCCCGCTGAGGTGCTGGACCTGGAGGCCTACCGGGAGTTGTTGCTGCTGCATGCGGTGGCCAGGGAAATCATCGATCTGCAGGCCGATCCGGGCGACAGCGGCAACACGCAGTGGCCTGATCTGGCCATGCAGCCGCGGTCATCGCCGCGCCTGGGCCTGGACATCGATTTGAGCGAGTTTGCGGCCAGCGACCGTCCTGTCACGGCGCCTGGTGTGCGTGCCCGCGCGCCGGCTGTGGCCGAAACAACGCGCTCGGGCAAGGAACCCACGGTGTTCGATTCCCTCGTCGACTTTGACGATTACGACACGGGCTTCCGTCCGGACGGCCTGGGCAAATCCTGAGCAGCCCCGCGCGCGGCAGCAAGTCGTGCCGATGCGCAACAGAGGGTTGCGCCAGACCTCACGCTCCTGCCCCGATTTAAACCTTTGACTGCGCCTTCCACGGCAAACGTGTCAAAATGTAAACTTGTCATTTACCTTGCGATTGCGTTTGAAAACCCGGCCCTTGATTGTTGCTTCGATGCTGTTGGGCGCCGTATCGGGCAGCATGGCCGTCTCCCTCGGACGCAGCAGCGGCGCGACCCTGCTGGGCCGGCCGCTGGACGTCAGTGTGCAGGTCGACCTGGATTCGGCAGAAGCCGGCGCGCCTTTGTGCGTCGAAGCCGATGTTTTTTATGCCGACGATCGCATTGCTCCCTCACGTGTGCAGGCCAGCCTCGAAAGAACGGCGGGGTCGCAGGATGCGCGGATCCGCATCCGTGTGGCGCGGGCGGTCGACGAGCCGGTCGTCACCCTGTATGTGCGGGCGGGTTGCGTGCAGCGCAGCGAGCGGCGCTACGTGCTGCTGGCCGATGTGGCCAGCGAACAGGCGCCTGTGCCCAGGGCCGCCGACACACTGTCCCGGCCAGCCCCTGAAACGCGTCCCATGGCTGGCGCAGCTGCTCCCCTGGCAGCCCGCCGCATTCCCGAGTCTGTGCGCACGGTGCCCACGGCAAGCCGGGAGCCGGTGCAGACGCCCCGTGCGCCACGGCCCGCAGCTTCACTGCCGCCGGCAAAACCGGTGGCGCGGCTCAAGCTGGAGCCCATCGACCTCAGCGTCGAGACCTTTCCCCAGCTCCGGGCGTCGCCTCAACTGCTGAGCGAGCCCGCCGCCAGCCCCGAGCAGCGCACCCAGGCCGCCGCACTCTGGAAAGCGCTGTCGGCCCAGCCCGAGGATGTGCTGCAAGCCGCAGCCAAGGTGTCGGCCATCGAGGCCGATGTACGCAACCTGCAGCTGGAAACCCGGAAAAACCAGGCGGCACTGGCCGAGTTCAGCGCCGCACTGCAAAGCGCGAAGCAGGAGCGCTATGCCAATGGCCTGGTCTATGGGCTGCTGGGCGCGCTGGTGCTGGCCCTGGCCGGGCTGGCCTGGTTCTGGCACCGCCGGCCCTCGCGCCGCCCGGCTGCGACAGAAGACAAGCCCTGGTGGCGCAGCAAGATGGCGCCCGACACGGGCTGGCACAGCGAACTGGGGCCGGTAGCTTCCGGCTACCCCACCTCTGACGGCCACGATGCGTCCCGCCCCGCAGCTTTCGACAAACCGGCAGGTGTGACCCCCGCGTCCGGTCCCCCGGCCACGGACCGGCAGCGCGCCGCGCGCTCGCGCGCCATGCCGCTGTCGCGCCGTGACCAGACGGATTTCGGTTTGAGCATGCCGCACACGCCGCGCGCGGCGAAGGCGGAGGAGCTGTTCGACGTGCAGCACCAGGCCGATTTTTTCATCTCGATCGGCAAGGAAGACCAGGCCATCTCGATTTTGCTCGACCACATCGGCGACGATGTGCACAGCAGTGCACTGATCTATCTGGACCTGTTCGGCCTCTACCACAAGCTTGGCCGCAGGGACGACTACCAGGATCTGGCGGCTTTATTCAACACGACGTTCAATGCCCGCATCCCGGCCTTCGACGCCTGGACCGGCACCGGCCCTGGCCTGGCGTCCCACGCGTCGACGCTGGCGCAAATCCTGGCAGCCTGGCCCCGGACCGCCGTCCTGACCCTGATCGAGTCGCTGGTTTTTCAGCGTCCCGGGCAGGAGGGCGAGGCTTTTGAGCCCGAGGCTTTCCGCGAACTGCTTTTTCTCCACGCTATTGCACGGGAAATCGTGGAGGCCGACGCTCCCTTGCTGGGCGCCATGCTGGACTTTGACTTGCCCGATGTGGAAAGCGACACCGATCCCGCTGCGGCAGGGCGCGTGGACCTGCCGACAGCGGCGGGGGATGCACTGCCGGTGATCGAGGATCCGATGGCGGCGCCGGCCGCAGCGCTCGACATCGACCTGAGTGCGCTCGACGGGGACGTGGGGGCAGCGAGGGCGGAACGGCCCCCGCTCGCCGGGGGCAACCTCATCGACTTTGAAGCATTGACGCTGGCTTCGCCGGCGCGTTCCCCGACCTCCCGGGCCGGCCGCACTTCAAGGCAATGACACTGCTGCCGTGAATTCAATGCCGGCGGCTAGCGCCGCACCTGCAGGGCGCCCGGGTTGACGATGTTGGTGGGCGTGCCCTTGATGAAGTTGACGACGTTGTCAAACGCCGCGCTGAAATACATCTCGTAGCTTTCCTGCTCGACGTAGCCGATGTGCGGGGTGCAGATGCAGTTTTCCAGCCGCAGCAGCGCGTGTCCCTGCAGGATGGGCTCGGATTCGAACACGTCCACGGCCGCCAGCCCGGGCCGCCCGCGGTTCAGGCCCGCGATCAGCGCTTCGGGTTCGATCAGCTCGGCGCGCGAGGTGTTGACCAGCACCGACGAGGGCTTCATGCGCGCCAGGTCTTCCAGCGTGACCGCGCCGCGCGTGTCGTCGGCCAGCCGCAGGTGCAGGGTCAGCACATCGCTGTCCTGGAAAAACTCGGACTTGGAGGAGGCGACTTCAAAGCCGTCGGCCTGGGCCCGTGCACGCGAGGCCTGGCTGCCCCAGACCAGCACACGCATGCCGAAGGCGCGCCCGTAACCGGCAACGAGCTGGCCGACCTTGCCGTAACTCCAGATGCCCAGCACCTTGCCCTTGAGCACCGAGCCGACGCCGAAGTTGGGCGGCATGGACGCGTTTTTCAGGCCGGCTTGCTGCCAGGCGCCGTGTTTGAGGTGTGACACGTAGTGGGGGATGCGCCGCATCGCTGCCATGATCAGGGCCCAGGTCAGTTCGGCCGGTGCCGTGGGCGAACCCACACCCTCGGCGACCACGATGCCGCGTTCGGTGCAGGCGCCGACATCGACGTGGTTGCCGACACGGCCGGTCTGCGCAATCATCTTGAGCTTGGGAAGTTTTTCGATCAGCTGGCGCTGCAGGTGGGTGCGCTCGCGGATCAGCACGACCACGTCGGCGTCCTTGAGCCGGACCGAAAGCTGGCCGATTCCCTTGACGGTGTTGGTGTAGACCTTGGCCTGGTAGGCGTCGAGTTTGGCTGCACAGGCGAGTTTGCGCACCGCATCCTGGTAGTCGTCAAGGATCACAATATTCATGCCGATATTGTGCCTGCAAGTTCTGCGGTGACGGGGCGAGCGTCCCGCAAGATGTAGCAGAACGCAAGGAGGCGGGCAGTGCGGCAGTGCCCATCCATGGCTGCCTTGATCCGCCCGTCACCGCCTCCGGAGGCGGCTTGCGCGCCGGTTTGTGGCGGCCGGTGTCAGGGCCGCGCCAAATGCCAAAGCTGGCTCAGGCCGCTTGCGCGAGTGCGGCTTCCCGTTGGGCCATCCGGTCCAGCTCGGCGCAGACGTCGGCCATGCGGCCGGAAATCACCATGCGGCCGGCGCAGGAGGGGCTGATGCCGGCCTCGAACTCACGCACCACCTTCAATCGCCGCGGCGCTGTGCTGCGGGCCAGCGCCTGGCAGTGTTTCGGGCCGTTGGCCCATGCCGGTTGTGCCTGGTCAGCTATGAATTTTGTAGCGGATGAGTCATTGGCGGCAAGGCGCCGGAAGGCCGGCACCGGGCTGGATGCGGCGGTGCTGGCGGGGGGCTGGGCCGGTACCCACCAGGCGGCCAATGCCTGCAGCGGTGCAAGCAGGACGGACACCAAGGGTGAACGTGAAAAACTGGCGATTCCCATGAGAACTCCTGAGGTAGAGGTAAACACAGGCAGGATTCAAAAAACACATCCGCTGCAACAGGGTGTTGGCCAGGCATCGGCCAAACGCCCGCCACCTGCTGCGCGGACAAAAGCTGCGGACGGCCACCGGGCGGTGCCATCCACACGCTGATGTGTCTACATCAGCATGGTGTTGCGGATCAGGCCGACCGCCAGGCCTTCGAGTTCGAAGGGTTCGCCGGGCTCGACCACAATCGTCTGGAAGTCGGGGTTTTCGGGCAGCAGTTCGATCAGGTGCTTGTTGCGGCGAAAACGTTTGACCGTGACTTCATCACCGAGGCGGGCCACGACGATCTGGCCATTTTTGGCCTCCTTGGTCTGCTGAACCGCGAGCAGGTCGCCGTCCATGATGCCGGCATCACGCATGCTCATGCCGCGCACCTTGAGCAGGTAATCGGGCTTGCGCTGGAACAGGCTGCTTTCGAAATAGTAGGTGTGGTCCACATGCTCCTGCGCGAGAATGGGGCTGCCAGCAGCAACCCGCCCCACCAGAGGCAGGGCGAGTTGGGCCAGGCTTTGCAAGGGCAGGGAAAACTGTTTGATGCGCGATTCGTTGATGGAGCGCAGTGTGTCGCTGCGCAGGCGGATGCCGCGCGAGGTGCCGCTGACCAGTTCGATCACACCCTTGCGGGCCAGCGCCTGCAGGTGTTCCTCGGCCGCGTTGGCGGACTTGAAACCGAGCTCATTGGCGATCTCGGCGCGGGTCGGTGGCGCGCCGGTACGCGCAATGGCGCTCTGGATCAGTTCCAGGATTTGTTGCTGGCGTGCAGTGAGTTTGGGCATTTCCGAAAAATCAGTGAGGCTCATGGCGTAGGCTCCTTGGAATACAGTGATCAGCCGCTGGATGGGCCGAAGCTGTTTGAATATCCAGTAGCTGTATTTTCATCCAGTTTTTTAAGGAATGCAAGTGGCTGGCGAGATGATGAACAAAAAGATCGTGATTCTGGGCACCGGCGGCACGATTGCCGGCACTGCCGCCCAGGCCGGCGACAACCTCGGCTACACCGCGGCGCAGGTCGGCATTGCACAGCTGGTCGCCGCGCTGCCGGCGCTGGCGGACACCGGCTGTGAACTGCTCAGCGAGCAGGTGGCCCAGGTCGACAGCAAGGACATGGACTTCGGCATCTGGCGCGCGCTGGCGCAGCGGGTGGCGCACTGGCTGGCGCAGGACCAGGTGCAGGGCGTGATCATCACGCACGGCACGGACACGCTGGAAGAAACCGCGTTTTTCCTGCAGGCGCTGCTGGACCCTGCCAAGCCGGTGGTGCTGACCTGTGCCATGCGGCCGGCGACGGCGCTGGCGCCCGACGGGCCGCAGAACATGCTGGATGCCGTGGCGGTGGCGTCGCACGCCGGCGCGCGCGGTGTGGTCGCTGTGTGCGCCGGTGTCATTCACTCGGCGCTGGATGTGCAGAAGGTCCATACCTACCGGCTGGATGCCTTCGGTTCCGGCGACGCCGGCCCGCTTGGCCATGTCGAGGAGGGCCGTTTGCGTTTGTTGCGAAATTGGCCCTCAGCCCATGCCGGACATGGGGGAGTAGCTATCAAAAGCATAGCGGGCAGCGCGCTGGAACGCGCCTGGCCACGGGTTGAGATTGTTTTGAACTACGCCGGCGCCGACGGCCGCGCCGTGCGCGCGCTGGTGGCCGACGGCGTGCAGGGCCTGGTGGTGGCCGGCACCGGCAACGGCACCTTGCACCACGCACTGGAAGCCGCTTTGCTGGAGGCGCAGGCGCAGGGCGTGCGGGTGGTCCGGGCCACACGCTGCCTCGAGGGCCGGGTCTTGCCCCATGCCGGCGACAAGCTGGCCGACTCGCAGGGCCTGAGCCCGGTCAAGGCGCGTGTGGCGCTGCTGCTGGCCTTGATGGATCCCGTCTGAATGTTCGAGTCGCTGCGCTCCCATGTCTGGGCCTACCCGGCGCTGGAGGTGGTGCACATCATCGGCATTGCGCTGCTGCTGGGCAACCTGGTGCTGCTGGAGTTGCGCGTGTTCGGCCTGGGCGCGGCGCTGCCGGTCAGGGCCCTGTCGCGGCTGAGCCTGGGTATCGCGCTGGCGGGTTTTTCGGTGGTGGCCGCCTCCGGCCTGCTGATGTTTGCCTCGCAGCCGGCCGAGTTGCTGGCAAACCGGGCTTTTACCCTGAAGATGCTGCTGTTATTGACGGCAGGTTGTAATGCAGCCTGGTTTCATGGGCGCGGCTCGCTGGACAAACTCGATGGTCTGGCCAAGGCGCAGATGGCGCTGTCCACGCTGGTCTGGCTGGCGGTGATTGCCTGCGGTCGATGGATTGCCTATGTGTAAGTTCAACCCACAAGGAGATGGAAATGAAGCGACGTGATCTGCTGAAAGCCTCCCTGGCCCTGCCTGCGGCAGGTGCGGCCTCCTGGGCCCAGGCCCACCACGGCTGGAGCAGTTTTGACCAGGACCGGCCGATTTACCTGGAGGGCAGGGTGGTCAGGTCCCAGTGGCGCAATCCGCATGCCGAGCTCGAACTCGAGGTGTCGCCCAACCTCAAGCTGCCGGCAGACCTCGCGCAGCGCGCCCTGCCGGCGCAGAGCGCGCCGGTCGATGGCAAGGCGCTGCTGGCCAGGGCCGTGCTGCCGACGCGCAAGGACAAACGCTGGGAGATCGAGCTCGCGCCCCTGACCCGCATGCAGGCCTGGAACGTGGCCGAGATCAAGCCCGGTGCGCAGATCGCGCTGCTGGGCTTCACCTTCACCGGCGAAAAAGGCGAGGCCATCCTGCGCGTCGAATACCTGTTTGCCGACGGCAAGGTTTACGGCCTGCGCTCCAGCCCGGCCTGAGGGCGCTGCAGCCCCGCATAAAAAAGGCCGTCGATCGACGGCCTTTTTTGTGGCGCGCGCCGTGCTCAGTCGGCCAGCGCCTTGAAGGCGCGCGCCGTGATTTCATCGACGCCGCCCATGCCGCTGATGGCACGGTATTTGGGCGCAGCGGCCGGCTCGGCCTGGGCCCAGTTCGAGTAGTAATCGACCAGCGGCCGCGTTTGCGCGCTGTAGACCTCGAGGCGCTTGCGCACGGTCTCTTCCTTGTCGTCCTCGCGCTGGATCAGCGGTTCGCCGGTCACGTCGTCCTTGCCTTCGACCTTCGGCGGGTTGAACTTGACATGGTAGGTGCGGCCGGACGCCGGGTGCGAGCGGCGCCCGCTCATGCGCTCGATGATGGCCTCGAACGGCACATCGATTTCCAGCACGTAATCGAGCTTCACGCCCGCGGCCTTCATCGCATCGGCCTGGGGCAGGGTGCGCGGAAAACCGTCGAACAGGAAACCCCTGGCGCAATCGGGCTGGGCAATGCGGTCCTTGACGAGGTTGATGATCAGCTCGTCGCCGACCAGGCCGCCCGCGTCCATCACTTTTTTGGCTTCGATGCCCAGCGGTGTGCCGGCCTTGACCGCGGCGCGCAACATGTCGCCGGTGGAAATCTGGGGGATGCCGTACTTCTGGCAAATGAAGGTCGCTTGCGTCCCTTTGCCCGCGCCAGGCGCGCCCAACAAAATCAGTCTCATGGATGTCCTCGGATTTTTATGATCTGCGGGTGAGCGCAAGCCCGTGGCAGGGCGCCGGCGTCACTTTTTTTCTTGTTCTCAAGGATAGCATGCGTGCCCGGCGGCAGGCTTACACAAACAGCCGGCGCACGCGCTCCAGATCCTCGGGCGTGTCCACGCCCGGTCCCGGCGCTTCGGCGCTGATGTGCACGGCAATGCGGTGGCCGTGCCAGAGCGCGCGCAACTGCTCCAGCGCCTCGAGTTGTTCGATCGGCGCTTGCGGCAGTTTGGGGAACTGGCGCAGGAAGCCGCTGCGGTAGGCGTAGATGCCGACATGGCGCAGCGGCGGCGGCAGCGTGCCGCCTGCCGCCCACCAGGCCTGGCCCCCGGCATCACGCGCGGCGGGGATGGGCGCGCGGCTGAAGTAAAGCGCGGTGTTGCGCGCATCGAGCACCACCTTGACCACGTTCGGATTGTTCAGGTCGGCGATCGAGGCGATGGCATGCGCCGCCGTGCTCATGGCGCAGTCGGGCCGGTCGGCGAGCAGGTCCGCCACTGCGTCGATCAGCGCGGGATCCATCAGCGGCTCGTCACCCTGCACATTGACCACCACCTCGTCGTCGCCGAGCTGCAGCAGCTTGCAGGCTTCGGCCAGACGGTCACTGCCGCTCGGGTGATCGGCCTGGGTCATCACGGCCGTGACCTGGAAAGCGGCGCAGGTTTCCGCGATGCGCGGGCTGTCCGTGGCCACCACAACGCGCGCAGCGCCGCTGAGCAGGGCGCGTTGCGCCACACGCACGACCATGGGGATGCCGGCAATGTCGGCCAGCGGCTTGTCGGGCAGTCGGGTGGACGCGAGGCGGGCCGGGATGAGGACGGTGAAACTCATGCCGGAACGCTCAAAGCCCGAGTTCCTCGTCGGTGAGCACGCGTGCTTCCTCTTCCAGCATCACCGGCAGGCCGTCGCGTATCGGGTAGGCCAGGCGGGCGCTGCGCGAGACCAGCTCCTGTTTTTCGCGGTCGTAGTCCAGCGGCCCCTTGGTCACGGGGCAGACCAGCAGTTCAAGCAGTTTGGTGTCCATGGGACGATGGTAATGGAGAAATCCGGCTTGCCAGCAAGGCGTCGAAGGCCGCAAAAAAAGCCGGCTCGGGTTCAAACAGCAGCGGCACCGCCAATACATCGGCCTGCCGGGAAAACAGCTTGACCGCGTCTTTTTCGGTACAAATCAGGGTGTAGCCCATGTCGGACGGGCGTGGATAGCTATCAAAATCATAGTGGTCAGGAAGCGGCCGGGTTTCTGCCAGTGTCAAACCGCGGGCGCCGAGCATGTCGAAAAAGGCCTGCGGTTTGGCGATGCCGGCCAGCGCAATCAGCGGCGTGCCGGCCAGGCTGCCCAGCGCCACATGGCTGCCGTCGGCGCGCAACGCGTGATCGGCCAGTCGCCGTGTCGAGCGGAAACCGTCGAAGGCCGGCACGCCGCCGGTGTGCAGCACCAGGTCGATGCCGCGCCGGTTCGCACCGGCACCATGCTGGAGACGCTCCGGCCAGGGCTCGCGCAGCGGGCCGGCCGGCAGCAGCCAGCCGTTGCCGGCGCCGCGTTCGTCGAAGACGGCGATTTCGATGTCGCGCTGCAGCGCATAGTGCTGCAGGCCGTCGTCGCAAATGATCAGCTGCGTGGCCGGATGGGCGGCGAGCAGGGCGCGCGCCGCATCGGCGCGCCGGGCGGCCACAAACACCGGGGCTCCGGTGGCGCGCCGGATCAGCGCGGGTTCATCACCGGACAGTTCGGGCGGGGTCTCGGGCAGGACTTCGAGGCAGCCCTCGCCGCGGCGCCCGTAACCGCGCGAGACCACGCCGGCGCGAATACCGGCTGCCTGCACATGCCGCACCAGCGCGATCACGGCGGGGGTTTTGCCGGCGCCGCCGGCCACCACATTGCCGACCACCACCACCGGCACCGGCATTTTTTCGGAGTGAAGGAGATTCGTCCGGTACAGGCTGCGTCGTACCGTTCCCAGCGCGCCGAACAGCAGGGCCACCGGCCAGAGCAGGCAGGCCAGCGGGCCGCGCTGCAGCCAGGCCTGCTGCAGGCCGGCCTTCACGGCTATTTCGCGCCGGCCTGGGCCGCGCTCTGGGTGGCGAAGGTGATCTGCGTCAGGCCGCTGCGCCGCGCCGCCTCCATCACCGTGATCACCGACTGGTGGCTGGCGCTGGCGTCGGCGCTGATGATGATGACGCTGTCCTTGCCGGCCTTGGCCGCCGCCGTCAGGGCAGCGCTGAGCGCCTCGATGCTGCGGCCGTCCACCGGGGTCTTGCTGACCATGTAGCGGCCATCGCTGCTGACGGCGACGATCACCTCTTTGGGGTAGTCACGCTGCTGGTCCGCATCGGCCACCGGCAGCTTGATCTGCAGTTCGGTGAACTTGCTGTAGGTGGTCGACAGCATCAGGAAGATCAGCACCACCAGCAGCACGTCGATGAAGGGGATCAGGTTGATCTCCGGTTCATCCCGGGAACTTGTGCGGAAGTTCATGCGCCGCTCCTGACGCGCCTGGAAGGCCGGGTCATGATTTGCGCAGTGTGTTCAGGTGCCGCACGAAACGCTCGGAGGCAATTTCCATGGTCAGCAGGTAGCCGTCCACGCGGGCGCGGAAATAGCGCCAGAAGATCAGCGCCGGAATCGCCACGATCAGGCCGAAGGCGGTGTTGTACAGCGCGATCGAAATGCCATGCGCGAGTTGCGCCGGGTTGCCGCCGGCGGCGCTGGCGACACCGCCGGTGCCGGCCTGGGAGCCGAAAATCTCGATCATGCCGATCACGGTGCCCAACAGGCCCAGCAGCGGCGCTGCCGAGGCGATGGTGGCCAGCGCCGCGAGGTAACGCTCCAGCGTGTGGGCGGCGCGCCGCCCGGCGCTTTCCAGCGTCGAGCGCAGATCGTCCTCGCTGATGCGGGGATTGGTGTTGAGCGCGCGGAAACCGCTGGCCAGCACCGCGCCCAGCAGCGAGTTGTGCTCCAGGTGCGAGACCACATCGGTGCCCGGCACTCCCCCGCGGGAGACAGTGATGGCTTCGTCCAGCAGTTTGGGCGGGGCGATTCTCGCGGTTTTCAGGCTGGCGAACCGCTCGATGATGAGCGCCACCGCAAGAATCGAGCAGGCGATAAGGGGCCAGATTGGCCAGCCTGCGGCTTGTATGATCGAAAACAAGGGCAATCTCCAGACTGATAATTGCTCTGGATTATGGCCCAGCCCGCGCCGCCTCCTGTCTTTGGCCTGTCCCTCCGACCTGCACTGCGCAGCGACAAGCTTGTAGGAGATAACTCACAGAACATGTGCATAACTTTGTGAGTAAGTGGCAGGCGGTACAGCGCAAAGGCGCGCCAAATGGGGAATGTGACAAATCGATGAAAATTTGAGCAGAATAAAGTTATTCAAAATCAATGGCTTGCACGAACTTTTGCGAATTTCCCCGGCAAACCACGGGTTTTGCCCCGTGTCCATCGGCGTCTGTGGAGTATTACCCGCATGAAATCAGGGGACTTGGCCGTGTCTGAGTCCTTTTTTCCGTCGGAACGAACGACCAGCGCGCGGCCGGGTGTGCGTGTCTGGCCCGTCGGTTCGCTGCTGCGCGCGATTGCCGACAGCCTGGAAGCGCGCTTCAACCCGGTGGCGGTGCAGGGCGAACTCATCGGCTTCTCGCGGGCCGCCAGCGGCCACTGTTACTTTTCCTTGAAGGACGAGCAGGGCCAGATCCGTTGCGCCATGTTTCGCCGGGCGGCCGGCTTGCTCGATTTTGCGCCGCGCGATGGCCAACTGGTCGAGGTACGCGGCCGGCTCGGGGTGTACGAGCCGCGTGGCGAGCTGCAACTGATTGTCGAGGCCATGCAGCAGGCCGGCCAGGGCAACCTGTTCGAGCGTTTTGTCCAGCTCAAGAACAAGCTCGAGGCCGAAGGGCTTTTTGATGCGGGCCGCAAGCGCGGGCTGCCGCTGCTGCCCAGAGCAATTGGCGTGGTGACGTCGCTGGGGGCGGCTGCGCTGCATGACGTGGTCACCGCCCTGCAGCGCCGCGCGCCGCACATTCCGGTGGTGATCTACCCGGCCAGCGTGCAAGGCGCGCAGGCGCCCGGGGAATTGCGCCAGGCCTTGCAACTGGCCTATGAGCGCGCCGAGGTGGATGTGCTCCTGCTGGTGCGTGGCGGAGGCGCCATGGAAGATCTCTGGGCCTTCAACGACGAGCAACTGGCGCGCCTCATCGTCGCCTCGCCGATGCCGGTGGTCTGCGGTGTGGGTCACGAAACCGACTTCACCATCGCCGAGTTCTGCGCCGACCTGCGCGCGCCCACCCCGACCGCGGCGGCTGAACTGTGCGCCCAGCCGCAAAAGGTGTGGCTGGGTGAACTGGACGACCTGCAGGACAGGCTGCATTACGGCGTCGAGCGGCAATTGCAGGCCAGCAACCAGCGGCTGGACTGGGCCGCAGCCCGTGTCAGCCGTCCCTCGCACCTGGTGACGCGCCAGCATGCGCGGCTGGCGGGTCATGCCCAGGGATTGCGCCATGCCTTGCAGTCCGCCATCCAGCGCGAAAAAGGCGCGCTGCAGGCGCTGGGCCTGGCCTTTCCGCAGGCGCTGGGGCAAGCCCTGGTGCATCAGCAACGCCGGCTGGAGCGCGCGCAACTGCGGCTGGTGCCGCTGGACCCGAAGCTGGTGTTGCAGCGCGGGTATGCCTGGCTGGCCGACATGCAGGGGCAGGCCGTGACCCATGCGGCAGATACCGTGCCGGGGCAGGCGCTGCGCGCTACCCTTGCCGACGGAGAGGTCGATTTGACCGTTTCAGCACCGCGGCTGATTTAGTTTTTTACAATGGCCGTCACAAGCCGCCCTTATCATCGCAACATCACCACAACACCCCACAAGGAAAAACAATGGAACACAAACTGCCCCCGCTGCCTTACCCCATCGATGCCCTGGCGCCTGACTACAGCCAGGAAGCCTTCGAGTACCACCATGGCAAGCACCACAACGCTTATGTGGTGAACCTCAACAACCTGCAAAAGGGTACCGAGTTCGAATCCATGACGCTCGAGGAGATCGTCAAGAAATCCAGCGGCGGCGTGTACAACAACGCGGCCCAGATCTGGAACCACACCTTTTTCTGGAGCTGCATGAAGCCTGCCGGCGGCGGCGAGCCTTCCGGCGCGCTGGCTGACGCGATCAATGCCAAGTTCGGTTCCTATGCCGCATTCAAGGAAGCCTTCGTCAAATCGGCCGTTGGCAACTTCGGTTCGGGCTGGACCTGGCTGGTCAAAAAGGCCGACGGCAGCGTCGACATCGTCAACACCGGCCCGGCCGGCACACCGTTGACCACCGCCGACAAGGCCCTGCTGACCGTGGACGTGTGGGAACACGCTTATTACATCGACTACCGCAACATGCGTCCGAAGTTTGTCGAGACCTTCCTCGACAAACTGGTGAACTGGGACTTCGCTGCGGCCAACTTCGCCTGATCCTTCCGGCGCTTGCTGTGCGCCGTGACACCAAAAAGCCCGAAGCCTTCTTCGGGCTTTTTTTTCGTCCGGACAAAAAATAGTTGGCTTCAGGACGGCGTAATTTCGTATCGTGGCAATGCGTTGCATAAAATGCAGGGCAGGGCAGGTCCCGTTCCCTCAAGGAATCAGGCACCATCCGATCATGTCAGCCGGTCTGTGACCCAGCCGGTGGCGTTCCCATAACAGTTCTGGAGATAAGCGATGAGCACCGAGCAACCCACCATCATCTACACGCTGACCGACGAAGCCCCCTTGCTCGCGACCAGCGCTTTCCTGCCCATCGTCCGCACCTTCACGGCGCCCGCTGGCGTCAAGGTCGAGACCGCCGACATTTCGGTGGCCGGCCGGATTCTGGGGCAGTTCCCGGAGTGCCTGACCGAAGACCAGCGGGTTGCCGACACCCTCACGGAACTCGGCAAGCTCACGCTCAAGCCGCAGGCCAACATCATCAAGCTGCCCAACATCAGCGCCTCGGTGGCCCAGCTCAAGGATGCGATCAAGGAACTGCAGGGCAAGGGTTACAAGATCCCGGACTATCCGGAAGCCCCCAAGACCGACGATGAGAAAGACATCCGGGCGCGCTACAACAGGTGCACTGGCAGCGCCGTGAACCCGGTGCTGCGCGAAGGCAATTCGGACCGCCGCGCGCCCAAGGCCGTCAAGGCGTACGCGCGCAAGAATCCGCACAGCATGGCCGACTGGAGCCAGGCATCGCGCTCACACGTCTCGCACATGCACGCCGGCGACTTCTACCACGGCGAAAAGTCCATCACGCTGGACCGCCCGCGCGAAGTCAAGATGGAGCTGATCACCAAAAGCGGCAAAACCATCGTGCTCAAGCCCAAGGTCGCGCTGCTGGACCGCGAGATCATCGACTCGATGTTCATGAGCAAGAAAGCGCTGGTGGCGTTTTATGAGAAGGAGATCGAAGACGCGCACAGCACCGGCGTGATGTTCTCGCTGCATGTGAAGGCGACCATGATGAAGGTGTCGCACCCCATCGTGTTCGGCCACTGCGTGAAGATTTTCTACAAGGAGGCGTTCGAAAAGCACGCCAAACTTTTCGAGGAGCTGGGCGTCAACGTCAACAACGGCATGGTCGACCTGTACAACAAGATCGGCACCTTGCCCCAGAGCAAGCAGGACGAGATCAAGCGTGACCTGCACGCCTGCCACGAAGGCCGGCCCGAGCTGGCCATGGTTGATTCGGCCAAGGGCATTACCAATTTCCACTCGCCCAATGACATCATCGTGGACGCTTCCATGCCCGCGATGATTCGCAACGGCGGCAAGATGTGGGGTGCCGACGGCCGCCTGAAGGACGTCAAGGCCGTGATGCCTGAATCGACCTTCGCCCGCATCTACCAGGAGATCATCAACTTCTGCAAATGGCACGGCGCCTTTGATCCCAGGACCATGGGCACGGTGCCCAACGTGGGCCTGATGGCGCAGCAGGCCGAGGAATACGGCTCGCACGACAAGACCTTCGAAGTCCCTGAGGACGGCGTGGCCAACATCACCGACCTGGCCACCGGCGAAGTGCTGCTCAGCCAGGATGTGGAAGCCGGCGACATCTGGCGCATGTGCCAGGTCAAGGACGCGGCCATCCGCGACTGGGTCAAGCTGGCCGTGACCCGCGCGCGCAACTCCGGCATGCCGGTGGTGTTCTGGCTCGATGCCTACCGCCCGCACGAGGCGCAGATGATCACCAAGGTCAAGATGTACCTGCACGAGCACGACACGGCAGGCCTGGACATCCAGATCATGAGCCAGGTGCGTGCCATGCGCTACACGCTGGAGCGCGTGGTGCGCGGACTGGACACCATCAGCGCGACCGGCAACATCCTGCGCGACTACCTGACCGACCTGTTCCCCATCATGGAGCTGGGCACCAGCGCCAAGATGTTGTCCATCGTGCCCCTGATGGCCGGCGGCGGCATGTATGAAACGGGTGCCGGCGGTTCCGCGCCCAAACATGTGCAGCAACTGGTCGAGGAAAACCACCTGCGCTGGGATTCGCTGGGCGAATTCCTGGCGCTGGCGGTGTCGCTGGAAGACCTTGGTATCAAGACCGGCAATGCCCAGGCGAAAATTCTGGCCAAAACCCTGGATGCCGCCACTGGCAAGCTTCTGGACAACAACAAGAATCCGTCGCCCAAGACCGGTCAGCTGGACAACCGCGGCAGCCAGTTTTACCTGGCCATGTACTGGGCACAGGAACTGGCTGCACAGACGGAAGACGCCGGCCTGGCGGGCAAGTTTGCTCCGCTGGCCAAGGCACTGACCACCAACGAGCAGGCCATCGTCGCCGAACTGCAGGCCGTACAGGGCAAGGCAGTGGACATTGGCGGTTATTACCAGCCCGACCTGGCCAAGCTGGACGTCGTGATGCGCCCCAGCAAGACCTTGAACCAGACACTCGCGGCTTTCACGGCTTAGGCCGCCGCAAGCTGCAGGGCGACCTGCAGCAGGCCCCCCAAAGGCGATCCTGCATCAAAGCGGATCGCCTTTTTGCGTCTGGCGCGTGCTGCGCGGTTCCGGTCGGCTAGCGGCTTGCCTGAAAAACCTGCCCGCGCAGGCGGCTCCCGGCCTTGATGCCCTTTTTCGCGAACCAGCCCACGTTCATCTCCAGCACGTAACGCACCGGCTTTTCCGAGCAGTGCGAGTCTGTCGTCTGTGGTTTCATGTCCGCCAGGTTCACGATGGTGCCGTCGTCGGCGACAAACGCCGCGGTCAGCGGCAGCAGGGTGTTTTTCATCCAGAAGCACTGCTGTGCCGGCTCCTCGAAGATGAACAGCATGCCTTCGCCCTGCGGCATTTCCCTGCGGAACATCAGGCCGGTCTGCCGCTGGGCAGGCGTTGTGGCCAGTTGCACCTCAATCTGGTGCATGCCTGCCGACAGCGTGCTGCGCTGCAGGTTCAGCTGGGGCGCGTCCTGGGCGGCCGCCGTGAGCGTGCAGGCCGCGAGGAAAACGGCACCGGCCACGCCGCGCAAACGGTTTGCAGTGAAAAAAGTGTGAAGGGGCATGAAATTACCGGGGTTTGCTCAGACAGCCAGCATAAACGACAGACAAAAAAATGCCCGCAACGCGGGCATTTTTTACTCAGGCGAAAGAATTACTTCTTGGCGGCAGCAGCTTTGTCTTCTTTGGCTTTCTTGGCAGCGGCGGCTTTTTCAGCTTTGGCGGCTTTGGCAGCAGCGGCTTTTTCTTCCTTGGCCTTCTTGGCAGCGGCGGCTTTTTCAGCCTTGGCGGCTTTGGCAGCAGCAGCTTTTTCAGCTTTGGCGGCTTTGGCGGCAGCAGCTTTTTCAGCTTTGGCGGCTTTGGCGGCAGCAGCTTTGTCGGCTTTGGTTTCAACTTTTGCCGCTGGCATGGCAGGCGTGGCAGGGGTGGCAGGCGTTGCCGGAGTGGCAGGCGTGGCAGGCATTGCAGGCATTGCGGGCTTGGCCGGTTGTGCAGGCTGGGCAGGGGTCTGGGCAAACACACCAACGGCGAAAAGGCCAGCGATCAGAGCAGCAAGAATCTTGTTCATTTG
>LNFM01005943.1_pt1 | contig 20550 bp, 23 predicted proteins | sample 596031 | NCBI WGS metagenome assembly LNFM01 (sample SAMN04254537, study PRJNA301005) | activated carbon metagenome | isolation source: dual media filters at the Ann Arbor, Michigan drinking water treatment plant | place: USA: Ann Arbor | reverse complement strand
GCATACGCATACATTATGAGCTCAGCCCCCCGGCGAGAGTCGGGAAGTCGAGCGGGCGGAAGCCGTAATGCGACAGCCAGCGCACGTCGGCTTCGAAGAAGGCGCGCAGGTCGTTGATGCCGTATTTCAGCATGGCGATGCGGTCGATGCCCATGCCCCAGGCAAATCCTTGATACTCGTCCGGATCGAGGCCGCAATTGCGCAGCACGTTCGGATGCACCATGCCGCAGCCGAGAATCTCGAGCCAGTCATTGCCTTCGCCGAAGCGGATTTCGCCCTTGTCGCGGCGGCACTGGATGTCGACTTCCATCGATGGCTCGGTGAACGGAAAGAACGACGGCCGGAAGCGCATCTTGACGCTGTCGACTTCGAAGAACGCCTTGCAGAATTCCTCGAGGATCCATTTCAGGTGGCCCATATGCGATGTCTTGTCGATCACCAGGCCTTCGACCTGGTGGAACATCGGCGTGTGGGTTTGATCGGAATCGGAGCGATAGGTGCGGCCGGGAATGATGACGCGGATCGGCGGCTTCTGAGTCAGCATGGTGCGCACCTGCACCGGCGAGGTGTGCGTGCGCAGCAGCAGGCGCGAGCCGTCCGGCTTCGGCGGGAAATAGAAGGTGTCGTGCATTTCCCGCGCCGGATGGCCTTCCGGGAAATTCAGCTTGGTGAAGTTGTAGTCGTCGGTCTCGATATCCGGGCCTTCGGCGACGGCGAAGCCCATGTCGGCAAAGATCGCGGTCAACTCATCGATGACCTGGCTGATCGGATGGACGCGGCCGAGTTCGGCCGGCGTCTCGCGCGTCGGCAGCGTGACATCGACGGTTTCGGAGGCGAGGCGCGCATCGAGCGCGGCCATGCCAAGTGCTTCCTTGGCGGTCGCGATCGCGGCGGTGATGCGCTCTTTGAGGCCGTTGATCGCCGGGCCTTGCGCCTTGCGCTCGTCCGGCGTCATCGAACCGAGCGTCTTTAACAGCGCCGACACCGAACCGCTTTTGCCCAGCGCTGCTACGCGCACGGCCTCCAGCGCCGCTTCGTCCTTGGCGGACGTCACGGCGGCCATCAATTCGGTTTCAAGCTTGGCGATGTCGGACATGCGGGACCCCGTGCACCGTCATCGTCCGCGAAAGCGGACGATCCAGTAATCCCTGCGCACGCGATTAATACGATAAGCCGGTGATTACTGGGTCCCCGCTTTCGCGGGGACGACACCCTTTGGCTGTAACTTACGCCGTGGCGCGCGGCGTTTCGGCCGGAGCCGGAATCGCAGCCTTGACCTTCTCGACGATGAGCGCAAAGGCGGCCGGCTCGTTGATCGCGATGTCGGACAGAACCTTGCGGTCGAGGTTGAGGCCCGACTTGGTGAGGCCGTCGATGAAGCGCGAATAGTTCAGGCCGAACGGACGCACGGCGGCGTTCAGGCGCTGGATCCACAAAGCGCGGAACGTGCGCTTCTTGCGCTTGCGGTCGCGGAAAGCGTACTGGCCGGCCTTTTCGACCGCCTGCTTGGCGACGCGGATGGTGTTCTTGCGGCGGCCATAATAGCCCTTGGCGGCCTTGTAGACTTTTTTGTGCTTGGCGTGGGCGGTAACGCCACGTTTAACGCGGGACATGAGTGTTCTCCAGGGTCAGGCAAACGTTGAAATGATGATCGGGGTCGACAGCATCGAAGTCCGGACTAGCCGTTTGGCATCCAGTACTTCTTGACGTTGTCGCCATCGGTCTTGAACAGCACTGCGGTGCCGCGATGTTCGCGGATCTGCTTGGTGGTGCGCTTGATCATTCCGTGACGCTTGCCGGCCTGCTGATACTTCACTTTGCCGCCGGCGGTGATCTTGAAGCGCTTTTTAGCGCCCGATTTGGTCTTCAACTTGGGCATTTTGCTCTCCATAAGCCGCGGCGAACCACAGCCAAAATTCAGCCCAAGGCCAACATGCCTCAGGCTGGTGCTCGGAATTGAGCGGGTATCGCCGCCACGGCAGCCCTAACGGCCGGTCGGCGAGAGCGCGGTGTATGCCAGAGCTGGCTTGCCCTTGCAACCCAAACCGGCGTCCGGGCGTTAGCCCGGGAATCGCGGCCTAAGCTTGTTTTTGGTCAAAACGGCACCAATTTGCCGTTTCTGCAAGTATTTAAGCCGTCTTATGACGTTGCCCAGCCCTTGAGGAGACTGCCCGTGTTTCGCCCTTTGACTTTAATGGCCGCCGCCGCTTTTGGCTTCATGGCGGCCGGGACGCCCGCCGCCGTTGCCGCCATCCATGACGGCAATTGGTCGGTGCTGATCATCACCGAGAAGGGCAGCTGCGATAGGGCCTATCGCTACAGCGTCGGGGTGGCGAACGGCCAGGTGCGCTACCAAGGCGATGCCGCGGTCAATTTCAACGGTTCGGTGGCGCCCAGCGGGGCGGTCAATGTCAGTATCCGGCTCGGCGACAAGGGCGCCAATGGCACCGGGAAGCTCAGTGCGACTTCCGGTGCCGGAACCTGGCAGGGTGCCGGCGGCGCCGGCGAATGCGCCGGCCGCTGGGAAGCCGAGCGAAGGTAAGCGCAAAAAGCTTGTCCCGGGCGCCCTGTACCACGTAGTGGCACAGGGCAGACCCGGGACCGTTACGATTCCAGAGCCTGGAATGGCCCCGGAACTGCGGCGCGCCATATATGGCGCACCGCGTCCGGGGAACGTGGGCTCAGCGCGGCGCCAGCAACATGACCATCTGGCGGCCTTCGAAGCGCGGCTCCGACTCGACCTTCGAGATCTTGTCGGTGTCTTCCTTGACGCGCTGCAGCAGCTTGTAACCAAGCTCCTGATGCGCCATTTCGCGGCCGCGGAAACGCAAGGTGATCTTGACCTTATCGCCTTCCTCGAAGAACCGCTCCATGGAGCGCATCTTCACCTGGTAGTCGTGATCGTCGATCATCGGCCGGAGCTTGATCTCCTTGATCTCGACGACCTTCTGTTTCTTGCGGGCTTCCGCCGCTTTCTTCTGCGCCTGGAATTTATATTTGCCGTAATCCAGGATTTTGGCGACGGGCGGAACCGAATTGGGGGCGATCTCGACCAGATCAAGCCCGGCCGCCTGGGCAAGCCCAATGGCGGCTTCGGTCAGGACAACACCCTTGTTGTCGCCGGTGGCATCGATCAGCTGAACCTCGCGGGAGCGGATCTCCTCGTTGATGCGCGGGCCACCTTTTTCGGCGGGCAGCGCGGATTTTTGCGGACGACGAATGGCTAGTCTCTCCTCATGCTGTTGCGATGGGTCGCCTTATAACACGTCGCATCGCCGTTGCGAACGGCCTTGATGCGATTCGAAAAGCTCAAATGGGGTCGATTTTACCGGCTGCCAGCGCCGGAACCGGCCGGGCCGGTCCGGCGACATCGGCATAAAGCCGCAGCATCTGCGCGGCGCCGATCGTTGCGTCAAAATGGCCGAGGACCCAGTCGCGGCCGCGACTGCCTATGGCCTCCACCGCCGGCGGCGGCATTGAAAATAGTTGCAGCAAGGCGGCCGCCAGGGCCCGGTCGTCGCCGGAATGAAAGCGAAGTCCGGTGACGCGGCTTTCCGGCACCGCCGGCGCGGTCAGGACAACGTCGGGCCCGGCGCCGAGATCGGACACGACCACCGGCCGCGCCATCGCCTGCGCCTCCAGCATCGCCCGCTGCACGCCTTCCGGCTGCACCGCGGCCGACACCACCACCGCGGCGGCGCAATAGGCGGCCGGCATGTCGCGCACCGGCGCGGCCATGCGGATGACGTCCATGGTGCCGGTCGCCAGCACCAGGTCCCAGAGCTGGCCGGTGTAATTGGTGTGGCCGCGGTCCTCGCCGACAAAAACGCAAAGAAAATTGGTCAGGCCGAAGTCCTTGAGCCGCTGCATCGCGCGCACCGCGACGTGATGGCCTTTGCGGCGCAGGATGCGGCCGGTCACCATGATGACTTTTGTATCGTCGTTGACGCCCCAGCTATTGCGCACGGCGGCGACGCGCTCGGGCGTGACCTTGGCTGGATCAAAATGCTCGAAGTCGATGCTGCACGGCACGACCGCGATTTTGTCCCACGGCGTGCCGTAGCGGTCGTTGACCAGTTGCGCGATCTGCTCGCAGCCGGCGACGACGCGGTTGCCGCGCGCCATCACGCCGTTATAGAGGCGCTTCAGGATGTTCTGTTCGCGGAAGCCCTTGAACCAGCTGGTGACGAAGGGAATGCCGCGCATGCGCGCCGCGGCGCAGGCGCTCCAGGCGCCGGCGCGGCCCAGCGCGTGAATGACATCGCATTTGCGTTCGCGCGCCAGCCGGATCAGCACAACGGCGTTGCGCATCATGACAAACGGGTTTTTGCTGGCGACGTCGAGCGGCACGAACTCGGCGCCGGCGGCGGTGATGTCGGCGAGCAAGCGTCCGGCGCGCGCCACGACGATGGCGCGATGACCCGCGCCGTGGAGAATGCGCACCAGTTCGACCGCGCCGATTTCGGCGGCGCCAACGTCGAGCGTCGGCACGACGATCATCACGGTGATGGGAGCATTCATCGGAGGAGGCGACGCAGGATCACGCAAATGCTTGGTGCCTTAGAGGTCGCGGGCCAGAAGCGAAGTGTAAACGCCACGAATGGCTTGAGCAACGCTTTGCGGCGAAAACATGAATTCAGCAAATTGGCGGGCGCGGGCGCCGAGCGCTTCATGCGCGGTGACCGAAAGCGCCAGTGCCGCGGATGTTGCCTGCGCCAGTTCGCCGACATTGCCCGGCCGCACCAGCCAGCCGGTACGCAATTCATCGCGCATGCGCGGCGGACACAGCAGATTTTCCGGCAGCGCGCCGACCGAAGTCGTCACCACGGGACGGCCAATCGCTTGGGCTTCGGCGGCGGCGCGGCCCGACAGAGGCGGCTCGAGCGACGGAATGACGACAACATCGGCGGCGGCCAAAGCCGTCGGCATATCGGCATGGTGGCCGACCAGCCGGATCAAGGTGTCGATGCCATGGTCGCTCGCGCGCTGCTTGAGCGCGCTGCGATAGCGGACTTCGCCGCGGTCTTCGCCGACAAACACAAAAGCGATGTTGCGGTCGCCGCCGCTGACCATGAGCCGCGCCGCGTCGATCATGCTCATCTGTCCGTTCCACGGCGCGATGCGCCCCGGCACCAGCACGACGCGCATTTGCGGCAGCAGGCCCCAGGCGCGGCGCAGCGCGGCGACGCGCTCGACATTGACGGCGGCCGGACTGAATTTGGCGGTGTCGAGCGCGCGCGGAATGACCGTGATCTTGTCCGGCGCGATTTTGTAGCGCTCGATCATGGCGCGGGAAATGTAGCTCGAAGGCGCGATCATCCGGTCGCCGCGCGCCAGCGATCCCTGAAACATGACTCTCGGCCATGAATCCGGTGCCAGCCGGTCGGGAAACGACGTCACCAGAAAAACCGGCATCTTGTAGGTCGCCGAAATGGCGCTCCACGCCGCCGCAGCGCTTTGCGCATGCACGATATCGATGCGCTCGCCGGCGATCAGCTTCTGCAACTGCCGTGCATTGCCGGCAATGCGCAGCGGATTGATCGTATCGGTCGTCATCGGCAGCCATTCGCCGCCGAAGGCGCGCAGCTCGCCGACCAATGGACCTTCGCCGCCGGCGACCAGGGCGCGGGCGCCGGATTGCAGCAGCGTCATCGCGATATCGATGGCGGCATGGCCGACCGGATCGTCGCGCAGCGCCGGCACCAGTTGCAGGATGGTGGCGCCGGCAAGCGAGCGCGTCTTGGGCCGGGCCGAGATCACCACCGCCGGTCCCCCCTTGCATCGCAGGTGGCGTTGAGGCGAGAAGAATACATCGAAATGCTGACGATCCTGATAGGGCGAACCGCCCCTGATGGTGCCGAACTGGTTTCCAAGATGACTATGAGCGAAGCGCGTCTGACAAGCCTGATCGTCGAATCGCCGCCGCCTGCGCGGACAATTGCCGTGCGCGCGCGAGAGAGCAAGGGGAACGATAGTCGTCCGGGCCTGGTCTGGCTCGGTGGTTTCAAGTCCGACATGGTAGGCAGCAAGGCCTTGGCGCTGGATGCCTGGGCAGAGGCGCATGGCCGCGCCTGTTTGCGCTTCGATTATTCCGGTCACGGGGAATCCGGCGGCGACTTCAAGGTCGGCACCATCGGCCGCTGGCTGGAGGAATGCGTCGAAGTTTACACCCGGTTTTGCTCAGGCCCGCAGGTACTGATCGGCTCGTCGATGGGCGGCTGGCTGGCATTGCTCTTGGCGCGGCGGCTCGCGGCGATGAAAGACGTCGCGCCTTTAGCCGGCATGGTACTCATCGCGCCGGCGGTCGACTTTACCGAAGAGCTGATGTGGAAGTCGTTCGCCCCGGCGATCAAGAGTGAGATCGAGCAAAAAGGTTTCTGGACGCGGCCGTCGGAGTACTCGCCGGAAGGCTATCCGATCACCAAGCAACTGATCGAGGAGGGCCGCAATCATCTCATGATGGGCGGGCTGATCGAGCCGGGTTGCCCGGTGCATATTCTGCAAGGCGTGCAGGATCCGGACGTGCCATGGCGGCATGCGGTGGATCTCGTATCGCGTTTTTCGCGCGACGATGTGGTGCTGACGCTCATCAAAGACGGCGATCATCGCCTGTCGCGGCCGGAGGATATCGAGCGGCTGTTGAGTGCGGTGGCGGAATTTTGATTCCGCTGTCGTCCCCGCGAACCCAGTATTTCCGGTTTTAGAGAGTAGTTACAAACAGGGGTTACTGGATGCCCGCCTTCGCGGGCATGACAGTTGAGGCCGCAGCAGCCCATTCTTCCTGAACGCTCGCGTCGTCATCGGCGCGATTCAAAGTTTTGAACTTCTCAGTCGGCAACAACCTACTCAACGCCCACACCGCCGCGCCGCGCACCAAAGGCGAAGCGTCATTCAATAATCTTTCCGCTTCCGGCGCCAATGTCACGTCGCCCGAATTGCCGATGGCATTGAGCACGTTGCGAATGAAGCGATCACGGCCGGTGCGCTTGATCGAGGTCTTGGAAAACATCAAACGGAATTGCGCGTCGTCGAGCCGCGATAGCTCAGTGAGCGTCGGCGCGCGCAAGACATCGCGCGCGGCAAGCTTGGCCTCGCGGCCCTGTTCGGCAAATTTGTTCCACGGACATACAGCCAGACAATCGTCGCAGCCGTAGATGCGATTGCCCATCAGCGGTCGCAGCTCGCGCGGGATCGGGCCTTTGTGCTCGATGGTCAGATAGGAAATACACCGTCTTGCGTCGAGGCGATAAGGCGCGGGAAATGCCGCGGTTGGGCAGGCATTGAGGCAGGCGCGGCAAGAGCCGCAATTATCGGCCGCCGCTTCATCGACCGGCAGATCGAGCGTGGTGAAGATCGCGCCGAGAAATAGCCACGAGCCGAAATCGCGCGACACGACGTTGGTGTGCTTGCCCTGCCAGCCGAGGCCCGCTTTTGCGGCCAGCGGCTTTTCCATCACCGCGGCGGTATCGACGAACACCTTGACGTCGCCGCCGGCATTGGCGACCAGCCAGCGCGCGATCTCTTTCAGGCGCGACTTGATGAGGTCGTGATAGTCGTCGCCCTTGGCGTAAACCGATATCGCCGCGCGTGAGCGTTCCTGCAAGATTTTCAACGGGTCTTCGTCCGGCCCGTAATTCATGCCGAGCATGATCACCGAGCGCACATCCGGCCAAAGCGTCAGAGGCGAACCGCGCCGCTCGGCTGTGGTCGCCATCCACACCATGTCGCCATGCGCGCCGTCGGCGATGAATTGATCGAGGCGGGCTTTTGCCTCTGGTACCGCTTCCGGCCGCGCGACGCCGACAGCGTCGAAGCCGCGCGTCCGCGCTTGCGAAATTAATGACGCTTTTATTTCGTGCGGGGACTTCAAAAGTCCAGGTCGGCGTAATGCTTCGCCGGCGGAATCCCGGCCAGCGTGTCGGCCAGCAGCGGACGGAACGCCGGGCGCGACTTCACCCGCGCGTACCAGTTCTTCGCTGCCTCGTCTTCGTTCCACGGTACATCGCCCAGGTAATCGACGGCCGACAAATGCGCGGCCGCGGCCAGATCAGCCAGGCTCAGCCGTTCGCCGGCCAGCCAGTCGCGCGTGCGCACCAGCCAGCCAATATAGGCCAGATGATAGCGGATATTCTTGCGCGCCGCGCGCAAAGCGCCGGTGTCGGGCGGCCCGCCGCCCTGCTCGAGCGTCATATGGCGCTTGAACACCCGTTCGGTGACCAGCGGCCCGCTGACTTCGGCATGGAACTTGTCGTTGAACCAGCTCGCCAGACGGCGGATTTCGACGCGCTGGCTGGGCGTACCGGGCATCAACCAGCCGGCATTGTCGGCGGCAGGCCGGGTCTCCTGGATATATTCGGCGATGATGGCGGCGCCCGGCACCGGCGGTTCGCCGTCAGCGATCAGCACCGGTATGGCGCCAGCCGGATTGATGCTGAGGAAGCCCTCGCGCCGTTCCCAGAACCGCTCCTCGACCAGCCGCAGTTCGATGCCGTATTCATTGCACATCAACCGCACATAGCGTGACAGCGGGCAGAGCGGATGTTGCAGCAGCGTCAGCATGAATAACCGGGACGTAAAGTTGCGCCTGAAAAGGGAATCGGTGACTGCACTATACAAACACTGGAGTTAGATCAAATTTGCACCGGCGCAAATTGTGGCGAGCGCGTTATTCCCATTGCCTGAACCGGGGTGGTAAGCCAAAAGCCAAACACCGCACGATTCGCATAACTCTAAAGAGCGCGCGCATCCCTCCGGAGTCTTTTTCATGTCCTTCCTGCCGGCGGCTGTCGCCGACCTGATCGCCAGCCATATCGACCTGATCAAGGCCGCCGTGCTCGGCATGGTCGAGGGCCTGACCGAATTTCTGCCGGTCTCCTCCACCGGCCATCTGCTGCTGATGCAGCACGTTCTCGGCTGGGGCGACAACGCCTTCAGCAAGTCCTTCGCCATTCTCATCCAGCTCGGCGCCATCATGGCGCTGCTGACGATCTATTTCGGCCGGCTGTGGACGCTGGCGCGCACCATGTTCGTGCAATGGCAGGCGGCGCGTTTCGTCATCGGCATTTTGCTCGCCTTTCTGCCGGCGGCGGTCATCGGCGCGCTCGCCGGCAGCTACATCAAGGCCTACCTGTTCGACGTGCGTATCGTTTGCGTCACGCTTATTCTGGGCGGCTTCGTGCTGCTATGGGTCGATCGCCTCAGCCTCAAGGCGCGGCATCACGATGCCACGTCTTTCAGCCTGCCGATGTATTTCGGCATCGGCGTCATCCAATGTCTCGCCATGATTCCCGGCGTGTCGCGCTCGGGCTCGACCATTGTCGGCGCCATGCTGTTCGGCGCCGACCGCCGCGCTGCGGCGGAGTTCTCGTTCTGGCTGGCAATGCCGACCATGGTCGGCGCTTTTGCCTATGAAGTGTACAAGAGCCGTTCCGAACTGACCGCCGACCATGTCGGCGCCATCGCGGTCGGTTTTGTGTTCGCGTTCATCTTCGGCACGATCGCGGTCAAGGCCTTGCTGCGGTATGTGCAGCGGCACTCGTTTGCGTTGTTCGCCTGGTGGCGCATTATCCTCGGCACCGTCGGCATCTTTGCGCTGTATTTTTTCTGAGCCGCTAAACGTTCCGCCGCGGGTCGTCGTAATTGTCGAACAGGATATCGCGGCTGATGCTGGCGACATCGCGCACGCCGGTCAGCGACATGCCGATGCGCAATTCCTCGGCCATCAGGCTGAGCGTCTTGGCGACGCCGGCTTCGCCCATCGCGGCGAGGCCGTAGAGATAGGCGCGGCCGATCAGGCAGCCATGCGCGCCGAGCGCCAGCGCTTTCAGCACATCGAGGCCGGAGCGGATGCCGCCGTCGAACAGCACTTCCACGCGGTCGCGCACGGCGTCGGCAATGCGCGGCAGCGCGGTGATGGTACCGGGCACGCCGTCGAGCTGACGGCCGCCGTGGTTCGACACCACGATGGCCTCGGCGCCCATGTCGGCGGCGCGCTTGGCGTCTTCCGGATCGAGAATGCCCTTGATGACCAGTCTGCCGGGCCACAATTTGCGGATCCAGTTGACGTCTTCCCACGACAACGACTTGTCGAAATTGTCGCCGCCCCAGCGGCCGGCGGCCCAGATGCCGCCCTTGTTCTTGAGATAGTGGTCGACATTGCCGAAGGATTTGCGCTTGCCCATCAGCACGCCGGCGAGCCACGAAGGCTTGGTCATGATGTCGAAGGCGTTGCGCGCGGTCAGCCGGGGCGGCACCTGCAATCCGTTCTTGAGGTCGCAATGGCGCTGGCCGCGCATCGGCAGATCGACGGTTAGAAACAAAGCGGAGCAGCCGGCCGCCTTGGCGCGCTCGATGACTTCCTCGCTGAAGCCGCGGTCCTTGAAGACATAAAGCTGAAACCAGAACGGCGCCTTGGTCACTTCGCGGATGTCTTCGATCGAACAGATCGACATGGTCGATAAAGTGAAGCGGATGCCGGCGGCTTCCGCCGCTTTCGCCGCCAGCATTTCGCCGTTGCCGTGCATCAGTCCGGTCAAGCCGGTCGGCGCGATGGCGATCGGCATCGATACCTTTTCGCCGAGCATGGTGGTGGCGAGCGAACGGTTATCGGCGTCGATCAGGACGCGCTGGCGAAAGCGCACGGCGTCGAGGTCGTTGCGGTTGGCCTTGAGGGTGAGCTGATCGTAGGAGCCGTGGTCGATGTATTCGAAGATCGCCTTGGGGACCTTGCGCTTCGCCAATTGGCGAAGGTCTTCGACATTGGTAATGACCGGCATGCACTCTCCCCAACCCCCCGGTTGCGAACGATCTGCGCCGAATATGCTTCCGGCTTTTTCAAGGAACGTCCGTTTAAGCTTATTTTTTCCGCATGATCTTATCCGAAAACCGGTTCCCATCCCCGATCAATTCGAGGACATGCTTTTCGGGATCATGCGACGCGGCTCCTGAACTGTCCGGCTTTGCGGAAGCGCCAGAGATAAGACGGCACGATGGCCTCGATCGGTTCCGGCTCGATGCCGATGCCGGCGAAGGTGCGCTTGTCGGCAATCGCCGCGTCGGAGACGACATTGTCGGTGCGCAGCATGTCGACCTGGCCGGGCGTCAGCGTCAAAGGCGCCGGCGCGAATTGCAGGAACAGCGCCTTGAACCTGGCGGCGAAGAACGGCAGCGGCACCAGAAGGCGCTTTCGCTCGATTGTGGCGAGGATGTACTGCATCAGCTCCTTGAACGTGTGCACGTCCGGGCCGCCGAGTTCGTAAATCGTGCCTGCGCGCAATTTGCCATCGACCGCGTTGGCGATCGCCTTGGCGACGTCGCCGACAAAGGCCGGCTGGAATTTGGTGTGGCCGCCGCCGATCAGCGGCAGGACCGGCGACATGCGGGCCAGCGATGCAAAGCGGTTGAAGAAATCGTCTTCCGGCCCGAACAGGATTGACGGTCGCATGATGATGGCCTGCGGCTGCGCCGCCAGCACCAGCCGTTCGGCGACCGCTTTGGAGCGGGCATAAGCGGCCGGCGAGTTCTCGTCGGCGCCGATGGCCGAGACATGCACCATGCGAGCGCCGTGGGCGCTGGCGGCGAGCGCCACCTGCTCGGCGCCGAAGCTGTGGATCGTGTCGAAACGCTGGCGGCCGCCTTCTTTCAGGATGCCGGTCAGGTTGACCAGAACGTGGGCGCCGCGGGCGGCGGCCTCGACCGAGGTGGTGTCGCGCAAATTGGCTTGCACCGCGTGGATCTGCCCGACACGGCCGAGCGGCTGCAAATGGAACGCGAGATCGGGCCGGCGCACGGCGACGCGGACGCGGTAATCGCGCTTGGCCAAAGCCCGCACGACGTGGCGGCCGAGAAAGCCCGAGCCGCCGTAAACGGTGACGAGGGTATCGAAATTGGATCTGGCGGTCATTTTCCGCGCTCGCTTCGCAAACAGGTGTTTTAGGGCGTAAAGGCGCCAGCGGATTCGAGGTGTCCCGGTCTTTATAGAGCGCTGGTGTGGGGCGGCAAGATGGTTGAAGGCCGCTCCAACAAGCCGCCGCAAGGCCGGGGAAATACATCCTCCAGGCGGCTCAATTGACAAGGCGATGGCCGATCCGTACCTAGACCCCGCTGAGTTCAAAAGACTTGGCTCTAAAGCCTTGCCCAGGTGGCGGAATTGGTAGACGCGCTGGCTTCAGGTGCCAGTGGCCGAAAGGTCGTGAAGGTTCGAGTCCTTTCCTGGGCACCAAATCTATTAAGTTTCCCGCGTATGATCGCGAATCGCGGGGCTCCCGGGGCGAAAACCGGCTCATCGGACCGGGTGGCGCGCGATCAACCGGCAACCCGGAACCCGGAAATCAGAATGACCGTCCGACTGCATCGCGGCGATTTGCCCAACCTGAACGCCTACAAGGGCGCAGTGGCGATCGATACCGAAACCATGGGCCTGGACCCGAGCCGCGACCGGCTCTGCGTCGTCCAGCTTTCGCCCGGTGACGGCTCCGCCGACGTGGTGCAGATCGCCGCGGGACAGACCAGCGCGCCGAATATCCAGCGCCTGCTCGCCGACAAGTCGGTGCTCAAAATCTTCCATTACGGTCGCTTCGACATGGGCGTGCTGTTCAAGGCATTCGGCGTCATGGCCGAACCGGTCTACTGCACCAAGATCGCCTCGCGTATCGCCCGCACCTATACCGACCGGCACGGCCTCAAGGACCTGGCGCGGGAACTGATCGGCGTCGATCTGTCCAAGCAGCAGCAGTCGTCCGACTGGGGTGCCGAGACCTTGAGCGATCCGCAGGTCGCCTATGCCGCGACCGACGTTCTGCATTTGCATGCGTTGATGGATAAACTTGACGCGATGCTGGCGCGCGAAGGCCGCGCCGATCTCGCCAAGGCCAGCTTCGGTTTCCTGCCGGACCGGGTGCGGCTCGATCTCGGCGGCTGGGCCAATGAGGACATTTTTTCACATTCGGCGACGAGGACTTAAAAGATCCCGCCGTTCGGCCCTTGGCGCCTGGATGCCGTTTGTGATGGCGCTGCCGCTTGGGAGCCATATTCGCCAGTCAGGTTGCCGGGCGGAGTAACGGGGTTTCGTCAAAGCAGTCGGATAACGGAGCGCGAAGTTTTCGCACCATGAGCCGGGTGATTACAGCCAGAGCCGATCCGGAGGCGGTGCGCGCCTACTGGAACATGAGCCGGGGCGACAGCGAGCGCGCCTTTCGCGCCGCGCGCCGCCACAGCCGCATGGTGCGCTTCCTGCGCGTCGGGCTGCCGGTCGGCATCGTCGTTGCACTGGTCGCGCTGTCGTTGCTGACGTGGCTTAATCCGATGCGCTTGTTCACCGCGCTGCCGGTCAACATAGGCGATCTGGTCGTCTCCGGCACCAAGATCACCATGGAACAGCCGCGCGTCAACGGCTTCACCAAAGATCAGCGCGCTTACGAATTCACCGCCAAGGCCGCGGCGCAGGACATGACCAAGCCGGACATCGTGGAGTTGAACAGCATCAACGCCAAGATAGAGATGGAAGACAAAAGCACCATGACAATGGTGGCGAATACCGGCGTCTATGACACCAAGAAAGAGATGCTCCAGCTTGCCGGCAACATCCTGCTGACGTCGTCGAACGGCAACACCGGCAAACTGAGCGAGGCGACCATCGACGTGCGCAAAGGCAATGTCGTTTCCGACAGACCGGTCGAACTGGAAATGCTGCAAGGCATCCTCAACGCCAATAGACTGGAAGTCGTCGATTCCGGCACTTTGGTGCGGTTTCATGGCGGCGTGAACATGGTTCTGATGCTTAACGGCACCGCCGTTCCCAAAGAGAAGATCGGCCAGAAATGAGCGTGCGTCGAAATCCGGGTGTGTTGCTTCTCATTGTTGCTGCGTTGCTGATGTCAGCGCCGGCGTTGAATGCGCAGCAAGCCGCGCCCGCGGCTAACTCCGCGGCCAAAGGCCCGCCGAACGCCTTGCAGGGCTTTTCGCAGAATCGCGACGAGCCGGTGCACATCGAATCGGCGACCTTGGAAGTGCGCGACAAGGATAAGATCGCGACCTTCAGCGGCGACGTGCGCGTCAAGCAGGGCGACACCGGCATGCGCTCGAAGACTTTGGTGGTCTTTTACGAAGGCGGCGAATCCGTCACCGGCGCTTCGGGCGGCAACAAGAGCGCCGCCAAGAGCATGCCGGCGGCGCAGCCGGGACCGGGCGGCGAGCAGAAGATCAAGCGCCTCGAAGCGCATGGCGCCGTCGTGGTGACGCAGAAGGATCAGACCGCGACCGGCGAGCTCGGCATTTTCGACATGAAGAGCAACACCGTCACGCTCACCGGCAATGTCATGATGACGCAAGGCAAGAACGTCCTGCGCGGCGAAAAGCTCGTGGTCGATCTCACCTCCGGCGTATCGCGCGTCGAATCCGGCAAAGGCGGCACCGGCCGGGTGCAGGGCCTCTTCCTGCCGGGTGGCCAGACGCCGGACGCTGCCGCCAAACCGGGCACGCCGGCGCCGGCTCCAGGCGGCGGCGCCTTGCGCAGCCCGGTGCCCGGCAAGCCGTTCAATTGAGCCACCGCGTCAACCATCGCGATCTTGCCGCCGCCTGGTTCTGCCTGCGCGCGCAATCGGTGGGGAATCAGCTAAGGTTGGGCATAGGGATAAGGTTGGATTTGGGCTCGCCATTAATGCGGCGCGGGGTAACCGGTTGAATATCATTTCGCTGTTTCGGCGCAGACAGCCGCCCGCGCGCCGTCCCGCGCAGCCGCCGCTCGCGCCCAATGGGCAGCCAGCACATCAGGCGCGTCCGGCGGCCGGCGCGGCTGCGCAACAGCAGCCGGCGGTTCGGCCGCGCGGCGATGCCACGCGCCAGGCCGCGCGCCATTATCTCGCCGCGCATGGCATTGAGAAGAGTTTCGGCGCCCGCAAGGTGGTCAAGGGCGTCACCCTGTATGTTCGCCGCGGTGAGGCGGTCGGCCTGCTCGGCCCGAACGGCGCCGGCAAGACCACGGTTTTCTACATGATCACCGGCCTGATCAAGGCCGACCGCGGCCGCATCGAGCTGGACGGCTACGACGTCACGGTGCTGCCGATGTATCAGCGCGCGCGCCTCGGCATCGGCTATTTGCCGCAGGAATCTTCGATTTTTCGCGGCCTCAATGTCGAGGACAATATCCGCGCGGTGCTCGAAGTGGTCGAGCCGGACCGCCGCCGCCGCGAGGCTGATCTCAACGCGCTGCTGGAAGAGTTCAACATCACCCGCCTGCGCAAAACGCCGACCATCGCGCTGTCCGGCGGCGAGCGCCGCCGTGTCGAAATCGCGCGCGCGCTGGCGACGCGGCCGAGCTACATGCTGCTCGACGAGCCGTTCGCCGGCATCGATCCGATTGCCGTTGGCGATATCCAGCAACTGGTGCGCCACCTGACCAACCGCGGCATCGGCGTGCTGATTACCGATCACAATGTGCGTGAAACGCTCGGCCTGACCGACCGCGCCTACATCATTTATTCCGGCGAAGTGCTGATGGAAGGCCGGGCTGAGGATATCGTGAATAACCCGGACGTCCGGCGGCTGTATCTCGGCGAAGAATTCCGGCTTTAGCCGACGTTTCGAGGCAAGCCAGGGCCCTATAAACTAGCTGCATAATTTTGTTGCCAAAAATTTGTGCAATGCTGCGGTGCGGAATCTCATACCGCGTCCGCCAAAGACCTGCTATAGAGATTCAAGCAAGAATCGGACCAGTTTCCGCCGGGAAACCCCTCTATGGCGCTGTCGCAACGACTCGAGTTCCGTCAGAGCCAAGCGCTGGTGATGACGCCGCAGCTGATGCAAGCCATCAAGCTGCTGCAACTCTCCAGCCTGGACCTGGCCGCCTATGTCGAGGGCGAGCTCGAGCGCAATCCGTTGCTTGAGCGCGCCGGGGAGGATGATGGGCCGGCGTCCGCGCCCGAGCCTGAAGCCTCTTTCGACGGCGACGGCGACCAGTTTGATGCCGGTACCGAAGCAAGCGTTTCCGATGATTGGGCCGGCGCCGAGCGGGAAACCAGCCGCGCCTCAATGGAGCAGGGTCTCGGCACCGAGCTAGAGAACGTATTTCCCGATGACGGCGGCGAAAAAACTTCGGCCGTCGAAACGCCGCCGCCGACTTACACGGAATGGTCCGGGTCCGGCACTGGCGGCGAAGACGGCGGCTACAACCTGGAGGCCTTCGTCACTGCCGAGATCACGCTCGGCGATCATTTAAGCGAGCAGATGGCGCTGGCGATCAGCGATCCGGTCCAGCGCATGATCGGCCAGTACCTGATCGATATGGTGGACGAGACCGGCTATCTCGTCGGCGATTTGCAGACCGTTGCCGACAAGCTCGGCGCGCCGCTTGCCGAAGTCGAAAAGGTGCTCGCTGTGCTTCAGGCGCTCGACCCTGCCGGCATCTGCGCGCGCAGCCTGACCGAATGTCTCGCGTTGCAACTCAAAGAACGCAATCGTTTCGATCCGGCGATGCGGGCTCTGGTTGAAAATCTGCCGCTTTTGGCTAAGCGCGATCTCGCCGCGCTGCGCCGCCTGTGCGCCGTCGATGACGAAGACCTCGTCGACATGATCGCGGAAATTCGCAATCTCAATCCAAAACCAGGCTTGGCCTTCGGCTCAACTTTGGTGCAGCCGATCGTGCCGGATGTATTCGTGCGCGCGGCGCCGGACGGTTCATGGCAGGTCGAACTGAATTCCGACACCTTGCCAAAAGTGCTGATTAGCCAGCGCTATCATGCGCAAGTGTCGAAGACGACGCGCAACGACAAGGATAAAACCTATCTCGCCGATTGCCTGCAAACCGCGACCTGGTTGGTGCGCGCGCTCGATCAGCGCGCCAAGACCATCCTGAAAGTCTCCAGCGAGATCGTGCGTCAGCAGGACGGTTTCTTCGTCAAGGGCGTGCAGCATCTGCGGCCACTCAATCTCAAGACCGTGGCCGACGCGATCGGCATGCATGAGTCGACGGTGTCGCGCGTTACCGCCAATAAATACATGGCGACCAGCCGCGGCATTTTCGAACTGAAATATTTTTTTACGTCGTCGATCGCGGCCGCCGACGGCGGCGATGCGCATTCGGCCGAATCGGTGCGTCACCGCATCCGGCAGTTGATCGACGCAGAGCCTCCGGCCGATGTGCTGTCGGACGACACGATCGTCGATAAATTGCGCGAAGCCGGCATTGACATTGCGCGCCGCACGGTCGCCAAATACCGCGAGGCGATGCGGATACCATCGTCAGTTCAGCGCCGCCGTGAAAAGCAAGCGGCCAATGTTTGATCGGTTCTTTTTAGCGAAGCCTAAATCTTCTTCTTGGCAAGGCCCGCGTCGAAAATTCGTCCATTGACGTGGGGAACGATTCGCAGATGATATGATTAGCCCGCTGGAAAAATGGTGCGGAATAAACCGCGGCGACTGTGCCGTGGATCGAGGCTCGCACCCGACAAGGAGGCTCGACGTATGCCTTTACGTGTCTCGGGACAAAACATCAGTATCGGCCTTTCACTACAGCAACGCATTATCGACCGCGTCGAAGAAGCGACATCGAAATACTTTCGCGGCGGCTACACAGGGCATGCGACCGTCGGCCGCGATGGCTTCGGCTTCCGCACAGAGTGTGTCCTGCATCTCGATTCGGGCGCTTCGCTCGAAGCCGAGGGAATGGCGGCGGACGCCTATGACAGCGCCGACCAGGCCGCCGGTCATATCGAAAAGCGGCTGCGCCGCTACAAGCGCCGGCTCAAGGATAATCAGGCGCGCCGCGGCACTTAAACCAGCACGACAGTCTGGAACCGCGTTAAAAAACGGCGTTTTCGGCCGCATCGCGGCCATTGACGCCGCCGGACGCCGTGCATATGGTCCGCTCCATTCACACCCCACGCAACCCGTTATGCAACCCGGCGCCGCCGCTTTCGATCATTGGACATGTCCATGACGCTCACCGATCTCGTCGCGCCCAGCGCGATCATTCCGGCGCTGAAGGTCAACGGCAAGAAGCAGGCGATTGCCGAACTTGCCGCGCGTGCGGCTGAACTGACGGGTCAGAACGAAAAGGCGGTTCTCGAAATTCTGCTCCAGCGCGAGAAGCTCGGCTCCACCGCGGTCGGCAACGGCGTCGCCATTCCGCACGGCAAGCTGCCGAAGATCGGCCGGCTGTTCGGCCTGTTCGCACGGCTTGAGCGGCCGATCGATTTCGAGGCGCTCGATTCGCAGCCGGTCGATCTGATTTTTCTGCTGCTGGCGCCCGAGGCTGCCGGGGCCGATCATCTCAAGGCGCTGGCGCGCGTGGCGCGTTTGCTGCGCGATGCGGACATTGCCCGCAAGTTGCGTGAATCGCGCGACATGGATGCGCTTTATGCGGTGCTGGCGATGTCGCCGGCGAGCAGCGCCGCTTAGCATCGCTTCTCACGTGTCGTCCCCGCGAAAGCGGAGACCCAGTCAGCGCCGGCTCATCGAATTGACTTCAACGACACGGCGTACTGGATGCCCGCTTTCGCGGGCATGACAGCATCATTTGATGAAGCGCCTTAGTGCACGCTCACGGCTTCAAGCTCATTGCTCCAGGCGCTGGCAATCGCCGATTCGCGCGAGTCGGTGAGCATGATCGGCGTGCCGTCGGCAGCATGCAGCGCGAACAAGGTCACGCCCGGCGCGATCTGCGGCGCCTGCGGGAACATTTCGGCGACATCCTCGGAACGGATCGCCTTCACATAGGCCAATCGCCCGTCGCCGAGATGCGCCAGCGCATCCTGGGTGATGATGGGGTTGGGCGTGTTGGTCTCAATCTGCTTGTTGGTCATGTGGCCCTCGATCCTTTCCTATTGAACGCTTAACGCGGTCGAGTCCTGTTGTTTCCTTCAAAGTTCCGTCATTCCAGGTCGTTGATCGCGATTGTCTTGATGAACCGCTCCGGCTGCGGCCGGATCAGGTCGATCGACAGCAATCCGTTTTTCAAATCGGCGCCTAGAACCTCCATGCCGTCGGCCAGCACGAAGGTGCGCTGGAACTGGCGCGCGGCGATGCCGCGGTGGAGATAGTGGCGTGACTTGTCGTCCTGCTGACGTCCGCGGATCACCAACTGGCTTTCCTCGATGCAGACGTCGAGCTGATCGCGGGTAAAACCGGCGACGGCGAGCGTGATGCGCAACCGTTCCGGATTGTCCCCGTCGCGCGCCAGCCGCTCGATATTGTAGGGCGGATAGCCATCGGCTCCTTTGCTGACGCGGTCGAGCAGGCGCTCGATCTCGTCGAAGCCGAGCAGGAAGGGACTGGATAGTGACGGCACTCGTGACATGGTCTCAAAGTCCTCGCTCGAAGCGACTTTGATGAAGCCCCTTCGCGGGCACTTCATATCGGCCGGCGGCTGCCGCCCGATTGACAGTAATATGGGCAGGGCGGGTTAAAGGTTCAAGAACACAGGCAAATTTCGCCCGAACCGGTGTGCGCCAGTGGTGCGCCTCCAGGTTTTTCAGCCGAAATCCCCCGAAAATGCCCGTTTCAACCTCCGGCTGGCGTGCGTACCGGCAAAATTGGCCTTTGCAACGCCTTTACAGCAGGCCGGTCGTTGCCGGAAGCGAGAATGGTGACGGCGCGTTCGAGGGGATCCGGGTCAGCACCCCTGAATCCTGAGCGAAGAATTTTGCTGCGTCGAAGAAACTGAGCTTCTTCAAACGACTGAAAATCGGCATCGACCTCCGCTACCGGCTGATCGAAAATATGTCGCTCCGGGCGGACAAATTCTCGACGCCAGCTGCGGCTTCGGCGAGTGGGTCCGTTTTCTAAAGGAGAAGGGCTTTGCGGCACATGCAGGCGAGCGGCTTCGAAATTGTCGAGGCCGGCCTGTGTCCGCCGGCTTCGCTCGGCAAGATCTTGCCTGACGTTTATGTCGGCCTGAATAAATTTCCGCGGCTGCGCCTGTTGCTGATCTACATTTTTGGCGCGCTGTTCTTCTGGAAGCCCGACTGGTATTTCATGATGTATGCCGTCGGGCGAAAGCCTGAGTAAGTTTCCAAACCGCGCGGACGTCGTCTCGCGCGGTTCCAGGTTTAACTCAAATTCGTTAAATCGGCCCGGAAATGCTGGTTAATTTAAGCATACGTCTTTGCCTTGTTGGTTCAAATATTTCGTAAAATCCTATCCATTCCGTTTTCCTTCGCTAAGATCGCCACTGTTCGACCGCCCTTAAAAAAACTTTCCGGCGACAGTGGGAGCGTAAAAGTGTTGACGCGTAGCATCGATGCCGATCCGTTCGGACCTACTTTTGAAGAAAAGATTTTCCGGAACGGCAAGCGCATTTGCGTCGCCTTTGCGGTTGCCGCCGTCGGCATCAGCGCGCTCGACCTGATGAATGTCCCGCTGGTGACGTCCGGCGCCGAACTCATTCGCGACGGACGGCAGAACTACACCGAAATTCCAGGCCGTATTCTTACCGCGATTCGCCAGATCTCGGTTCTGCCCGAGCAGTCCGTTACTGTCGCCATTCCGCGCGATGTGACCGTCAATGCGCCGAAAATCGCCGCTGCGCCCGATCGCGCGCCGGTCGCCGCCGCCCGC
>LNFM01016063.1_pt1 | contig 20551 bp, 19 predicted proteins | sample 596031 | NCBI WGS metagenome assembly LNFM01 (sample SAMN04254537, study PRJNA301005) | activated carbon metagenome | isolation source: dual media filters at the Ann Arbor, Michigan drinking water treatment plant | place: USA: Ann Arbor | reverse complement strand
GTACGACTCGCAACCAACCTAACAGGCTGTCGTCTTCCCCCTCTTTCCGATCGCCAAAGACAATGGTGGGACGAAGTATCACACCCTCAATCTTCCCCGATCCTGCATACTCTTGAACGATTCGCTCACCATCGAGCTTGGTTTGCTCATAGAGCGACTGGGGGTGACATGGCGTGCCTTCCGTCACCACCCCTGTCCCCTTCGCTCCGATGACCCCGACACTGCTTAAATGAACGACCCGCCTCACACCCGCCTGCGCGGCCTGCTCCATCAAGCCTCGCACAGCCTCGGCGTTGATGGCTCTCATCAAGGAGAAGTCACGAAGCTCAGCTGCCAGGTTATAAATGAGACCGACCCCCTTAGTCGCGACGGCCTGAACCCTCAGCTCTGTCAGACTGCCGACCACTACGTCGACCAGACCTCGCCACTCTACCGGCAGCCGGCTCGGGTCACGCGTCACCACCCTGATCGATGCGTGCTGCTCAAGGAGTTTCGGTATGAGATGGCGCCCGATAAAACCTGTGGCGCCCGTGACTAAGATGACCATGGGCAAATCTCAGGCATGTTTTCCCGCATCACGGCGAGTCCGAAGCTTATCTTCGATGAGCCCGGACATGGCTTCGATAATTGTCGTCCATGCGTTCTTCCCTGCCACACAGCGGTAATGTGCTTGCCGTTCAGGAGCATTGCTTCCGACAGCCTCACGTAACGCCGATGCAAATGTTGGGGCATCCCCTGCCAGGCGCAGTACTCCGTCAAACTCTTGATTGTAATCCACCAACTCGGGAAGTGGAGTGGCCACAACAGGTTTACCCAGCGCCAGATATTCGTTCAGCTTGGCCGGATAGGTAGTTTCCGTATAGGCATCACGGACATAGGGAATGATGCACACATCGAAGAAGCGAACATATCGAGGCACTTCTCCATGGGGCTTTTGTCCCAGGAATCGAACGTTGGGAAGGCTTCGAAGGCCCTCGACATCCCGCACGATCGGCCCCACGAATACAAATTGATAATCAGGCATCGATGTGGCCACGGCCCGAATCAGATCCAGATCCACCCACTCGTGAAGCGCGCCGACATACCCGACAATCGGTCCGTCGATCGCTTGAAGATCCTCGGGTTTTTCAAATGTTCGCCCCGTCTCGAATAACTCAAGATTCACGCCCGCCCGAAACAAATGTGCAGAGGAATTGTGCCGACTGGCCTGCACCCGCAACCGCCCGCTATTGGCCAAAACCAGGTCGCATCCTTTCAGCATGGCATCATTCGCCTCGATGAAGGCCTGGTGCGGACGAACAGCCTCGGCGGAAGACATGATCTGGTAGATCGTGAGGCCCTCTTTCGCGCATCGCATCACATCGGCATTGAGAGGAGATGGAAAGTAGAACCAGAAGATGACCTCCAGGTCAATCCGCTTCCCAAGCCATCCTTCTATCTTCCGGAATAAGATCCAGCGATTGATAGAACGGGCAACGCGGGAGTACGGAAATGGAAGCACCAGCGGGGAGTAAATCGTGAGTCCAGACGGTAACGACGAGGACCGCTGCACGCCGGCAACTTTCCCCCTCACCCGTTCCCAAATTCGCCGCCAGTCCGATACTCGCATCGTGCGAGTCCCGGTCGGCTGCACGTACAGCACTCGATTGCCGGCCTTGGCCAACCGAAGCATGATTTCTTGCGTCGGCTGCCAGGTAAAATCCCATTCGCATCCGGCAAGACAGACAATGTTGAGACCTTTGAGCATTGAACTCGCTATGCCTCGATGAAGACCCGGAGACTGTTCTCACTCACAGGTACCATGTAGGCATCGACATAGGATCGTCCCTGCTGTTGCTTTTGTTCGTATAGCACGTCGGATAATTCCCCGATCTCTGACAAAACAGGCGCAAGTTCACTCGGTTGCCGCACGATCCATTTAAAGGCCGTCCACCCCTCCATCGGATCGGTGGGCAGGATTTCTCCAAGATCAAGGTAAACAGCTGGGATCCCTGCTCCCACGGCTTCCATCCCCAGTGTGGAAGAGGCATACAGCACCACATCAGCCCACTCCAAATCCTGCCCGACAGCGCCCTTCGAAAGCGAATATGAAAACCTCGTCTGACCTTCAGGGAGGAGCCTGATCGCCTTTTCTAGTGGAAGTGTGGGATGGGGTCTGATGCGAATCTCCCAATCATGACCCGCTCCCATCGCATCGTTCAAGAAGCACAAGACTCGCAGATATTCGGTGACCCTGGCCCCCAAGGCGACAAGAATTCGCGGACGTGCTTCTTCGCGTGAACTCCGTATCGCAAGAGCACCGGTCTTCAGTTGCCTCAACGCACACCCAACCCTCAACAGAGCCTGAGGATGCCCATCCTGAATGAAGATTACATCCGGCAAAGGTGTGATTTCCGCCTCGTTCTCCGCAAAGACAAAATTCGTATGACTGGCGGTAATTGAGGCATGCTGATACCCAATCGTCCGTGTCCGCCTCGATACAGAACGCACTCCGAGCAGCAGCATCTTCTCCCAGGCTCGATTCTCGTAAGGATAGAGGTATCGGGCAGTCGGAGCCTCCGATGCCAAACGGCGGGCACAGCGATAAATGTACAGGCTCCGGAAGACTTCGCCAGAAGCGTGGGCTTCCTTAACGGCGCGCTTCACCAAATTCCCAATGCTCACCCCGCCGATCTCCGATGAAACTTTGAGAAATCGGCAAGCAAGAAAGCCACGCAAGGCCTCCCACGTATTCCGAAAAATGTCATGGAGGTCGAGTCCAGCATCAATTGAAATCCGTCTCACTGCATTCTGATTTCCTTGAAAGGCTTGGGCAAGGGGCAGTGACTGTCCCTGTATGACACCTGCCACCACGACAGGGGGAGTCGCACGGCCTAACCACCCCTCTAACTCGCCAAAATAGGTATCCCGAAAACGCCCTTCAGAAGTGATCGAATGGGGATGGACCAACGTAATCATGACCGTGCTTGCCGGCCCCCCCGCGGGGGAACCTATATTCATCCGGCTGGTCCGCAGTTTGAACCAAACACTCCTCGCCGCCAAATACAGTATCGGCAGAAAAGACAGCCGTGAATGGATATGGCTCCAGGTCCATGGCAGTCTGACGGCATTTACAACCTCCACCCCTTCCGTGCGCCCCCAGTCCGCCACCTGCATTCCCAGCGCGTCGCGGTCCGTGACCACGACAAGACATCCGTTCAGATTGCGGATCAAGTCCACAATCAGAACAAGGGAGAAGGTATCGAAGCAGAGTTCGGACGAGATGGGATTCTTCGTCGTAAACGGCATCGCCCACCATTCACGAGAACCGAACTCAATATTCAACCGGCCGATCGCACTGACGTACTCAGAACGAAACCGGCCCGAGCGGCTCCGAAACAACTCCGCGCGGGGCAATTCTTCCGACAGCCCCCGACGCTCGCAAAACGCTCGAATCGAACCGCTTTCAGGAGACTCATGCAGGACAAGAAGCTGAACATGTTCGGGGGGAAGCGGGATATGGGAAATCAGGGATTTTAAGTCCCGGCAAAGAATGACGGTCCTCATAATCCCCGGGCGACTATGTCATGCAGATGAATCATCCCCACCGTTTTATCCAAGCGATCTAATACCGGCAGAACAAGAAAGGGTTTGTTTCGGTTCTCCATGAGTTCAAGCGCGCGCAACGCCTTTTCATCAGAGTACACGAAGGTCGGCTTCTTATTCATAATGTCGGAGATCATCATCGAGAAGATATCTCCCCCTTTTTCCAACACGCGCCGAATATCGTAGTCCGTGACAAGCCCCAGGAGATGCCCGTCGTGATCCACGACCGACACAGCCCCGGCCCGCTTGCTGGTAATCACATACAGCATATCCTGCAGGCGACTCATCACATTGATGATCGGGTTAGCTTCGCCAGACCGCATAATGTCACCAACCGTCAGCAAAAGCCGTTTTCCAAGTTGCCCGCCAGGATGAGACAGCGCAAAGTCCTCAGGCTGAAAATTCCTGAGCTTCATAAGCGCCATCGCCAGGGCGTCGCCAAGCACAAGAGCCGCGGTCGTACTACACGTCGGAGCCATATTCAGCGGACAGGCCTCTTCTTCCACAGGCGTTAGAAGCAGGATATCGGAAGCCCGCGCCAACGTAGAATCGGCTTTAGCTGTCACCACAATCAGTCGTGCGCCGATACGGCGAATCGCCGGCAGTAGCCCGATCAATTCATCGCTCTCTCCCGATTTGCTGAGCGCGATAAGGATGTCGTCACTGCGCACAATACCGATGTCCCCATGCATCCCCTCTGAAGGGTGCAGAAAGATTGCGCTAAGCAATCTTCTGGGCAATCAGTCCGGACTTCCCGATACCCGTAAGAATGACTTTCCCCGGAGACTTGAAGATCTCACGAACCGCCTCTTCACACGCGGGGCCGACAGATTCGCGCAATCGGCTGACAGTTCGCCCCTCCAGTTCAATCACTCGATTGATCTCAGTCAATATATCCATAGAGAATAGCTCCTCTTCCGCCTGCACCACTCAGGGCATTCACGCTACACGCCGGGAACGTCGCACAACGGTATCTCGCCTTCATGGTTTCGATCAGTACCTTGAGTAGAAATTTCCGTCTCCACGACTCCAATGAGATCTATACCGCCTTACGAAACTTACAGCCTCCTTACACCACCGCATGAACTCCCTCATTGAACGAATATGCCCCCACGGCCTGCTCAAGCAGGCGCTTCGCTCCAGAACATACTGACGTATGCTTTCCGTATCCACCATAGCGGCTATGCGAGGCGCCGAACTAACTTCCAGGGCAAAATCGTGAAGATCGTACAAGATGGAAATCAGTATAAGTGCCTCTGCTTGCCGAGCGTCTGCAGGAAACCATGCGGTCAGCGGATCTAGCGGATCTTTGATGTATAACGCGTCGCCAAAGACAAGCTGCCCCGCACTGAGATATGGACGGCGCTCATAGTTGCGCCTGACCCATTCGGCACGCCGGATCTTGAAGAGAGTAAACCCGCATCCCGAAAGAAATGAGTCCACATCCCGGAAGAGTGGCTGTGAATCGTACAGGCGCGCGAATTCTACCTCCACTTCCACAGCAACAACCTGGTTACGCAACGTCTCTTTCGCTCCCTGGAGAACTTCCAGCTCAGAGCCTTGCGTATCGATTTTCATAAAATCGATACTGGCAGGCAACCGTACGTGGGGGTCATTCAGCAGATTATCCAGAGCTCGGACAGGCATCTGCAGAGAATCCACCACATCAAATCGGTTGGCCCCGGGGAATCGATCCAGAAAGGACCGATTCGGACGATACATCGAACTGACACCCCCCAGCCGGCAAAGATTCAGTGTTTGGGAGCCCTCATGTCGGCCGAGCCCAAATGGGAGAAAAGCCAGCGAACGATACAAGACGTTTGACTGGTCCTGCTGATTAAGCCGCGCACATTCCTCAATGTCCGGTTCAAATCCGACTGCTTCGACAAGAGGGGCGACCTCATCAAACATGGGATGGAGTCCACCCCTTGAACCGACGTCCAAGACGCGAAAGCCTGCTCGATCTATCGCTCTAAAGGCGCGCTGAGCCATCGTCCATAAAGCCATGGTGTTCCTTAGTATGAAGCAAAGTGCAGGACGCCGGACGGCGCTTTCCGATTCTCGAACGTGCCCGCCTTCTCACCACATCGGCCCGCCGAGAGACGGCACAGAGTGGGTAATTATCTAGAACGTCTTTTCCCTTAAACCCACAACAATATCTTCGAATCGACTCAGTTCATCCGTTTCTAGCAAGCACGGCACCTTGCATGCTTAGAGGCCTCACCCGGAACAGATGCGCAAGCTTGAGCCATGACAGATTCATGAGCGCTCAGGCATCGCCACTGATCCAGACTTCATTGGGACTTTGCTGACTGCACCATTCGCGTGTGAGCCCTGCCTCCTCAAGCAACCTCTGACATTTCCCTCGAAGATCCGCCTCAACAGGCATCTCAATAATGACGGACCGTACAGAGGGCGCCCGCAACGTTGTCTTCCCTCCCTCTAGAATCTCGAGTTCAGTCCCATCGACATCAATCTTAATGCAATTCGGGAATAGCCCGGTTTTTTCGCAGAAGGAATCCATCGCGGTTACCCATATTCCCTCCCGTCCCACCACAGTGCGCTGAGTATGGGTAACATTGAGCCTGTCGCTGGAAACGGAATGCAATGCAGCGCCTGGGGTAAAGTCCTGGACATACAAATGACTCGGGCCTGAATCCCGGCTTAGGGCCAGAGAGTAGACGTCGACCGCTTCCTGTAGGCCATTGAGCACAACATTATCTCTCAACATATGAAGATTGGCATATTCGGGCTCAAAAGCGATCACCCTTACCGGTTCATGCCTGAGTGCGGTGTAAATGGTATAGAGGCCGATATTCGCGCCAACATCAAAGACCGTATCACCGGGCCTTACCCGCTGATCGACCCAGTCGAGAGTCTCCGGCTCTTTCGTATTGTAACTTTGCCAGCGGTAATAGGTGACCCAGTTGTCGCATTGCAGAGTAAACCGCAAGCCACGGGAGACGACGGCGCGTCGAGGAACGATCGCGCGCGCCGCCCATGATCGCAGGCGCCAGAAATACACATTTAGTCTGTTCATAATTTTCGTGAAGTGTTACCCCTGTCCGAAGTGACAGTCGGGCGGGAGAAGAGGGAAAGCGGCTAACAATGCATAGCAGAGATGGCGCCTGAGGTGAACTCCTTGAACACAAGCGGGCGGCCCCATTGGGTCGTCATGCCCTCAAGACGCATCCTGAGCTCCTCCGGATTCAGCCCGGCAGTGTTGGTAACCGTCAGTTCGAAACGGTATACGCCGTTCGGCTTGATGACGGCATCCCACTCGAGATGCCGGTCCGCGGTATCTTCCACTATCAGCCTGAACTGCGCCGAACGGGATACACGGTTCGTAACGATAACCGTAAATCGTTTATAGTCGGCGATGTTGACAGGAATCTCCGGCGCCCACCGATAGGTTCGCGCAGCCGGATACCAGCGGCTGAATCCCTGCTGATCGGCGTGGCTGATGAATGTTTTATCCACACCGTGCACAAAGGTGGGCTGCCCGGCCTCGTTGACATATCCGATATAGAAACGATCCCAGAAATAGAACGGTTTAGTATTTCCGATAACCTGACGCACACTCTGAGGCACCGCAATATCGCAGATCAACGTCCCAAACGTAACGTCCACCCCTCGCTCAGGCCGCCACTCCTGCAGAAGCGCTGACATCCGTATCATGCAACTGCCGAGATGCGGCAATGCAAATTCTCTTCGCCCGAGCTCAAGACCCTGGTCATCAAAGACCGTGAGGGTTCCGACCGTGGAGGTGTCCAACGACGGATAGAACACGCTGAAATAATTCTCGACCGGCAAGAATGTATCAAGCGTTCCATCGGCAACCCAATAGTACAGATCTTGAACAGCGCCGATCCCCCGAAGACCGACATGCGCAGGATGACTATTTCTAAACAGCCAGCGACGAGCCACGGCCTTCACCGAGCGCGGGAGGTAGCTCGCAAGGGCCATGGCCGCGCTATCAACCCACATGACCGGCCTCCCTCTCGATGCTGGCCCCCCGATTTCGCCAGGCAGATATTGCGGCACCCTTTATTCGATTCTTATCCTTGTCATCACAAGGCAGCAGGAATGATTGCGCAGGGTGCGTGTGCTCAACCGATACCCCGCCAAGGGCAGGCGCAAGATTCAAAATCAACGGGGCCAACGCTGCATCTTCGCTGTAGGCAACGAACGTAAAGGCTGCCAACTCGCGCGTTGAACCTGTGACTGTTCGAACCAACGACTCAGGCAATTCACTGCGAAGATCCAGGGTCTTTACGCTAAACGCAGGCAGAGTGACCGTTCGACTTAATACTTCACAGCCAGCTTGATCGAAAAGGAGGTAATGGTATCGACAGATCCCCGCATATCCCGGATCCATCGAATAATGGATCGGGACGACGACCGTATTCACCTGTGATGAAAAAACGATCTTCGAGGTAAAGGTCAATGTCGTCGACGGAGGTGCACCGGGCTTACGCACATTGAGCCGCGGTGGGGTTTCGTAGATCACACTGCCATTGCCTTTACCGGGATAGGCGTACTGAATGAGAGAGCGCCACATCGGATAGCTCGGCGGAGAGTCCATTTCCAGAGGGTCTTCAATGAACCGGACCTGCGCAGCCAGGCGACTCGGCACCCGATGAACTACCACCAGATGATCGCTGGAGGGAACAAGTTTGCGCGTGAGCGGCGATAGGGCAAACTGGCGCCGGCGTTGCGGAGGGATCTCTCCGAGCAGCTGCCGGCTCAGCATATTCCCTTCAGGAGAATATATCGTAACATAGGCCAGATAGGGTTCTGCTGGATACGGCCTCATGGCAGGATCTTCGGAGCTGAGCCCGACGGACAACTCCAGTCCAAGCGAATTCAGCACAGGGACGGGGGTTGAAATCAGATTCAGCAGCTGAACTTGCATCGATCAGTCTCGCCGGCTAGTGGGTTCAGGCATGAGCCCATCACGATACCGCTCGTTGACGCTCTCCGCACTAATCTCCTTGTCGCCGACAAGATCATAGAGATCTGTATTGGAGAGCCGTACAGCGACCTCGGGAGGGAGATTATGCCTATTGGTATAAACAAGAGCATCCGCATGTGGAAGAAGTTGATCGCACTGATCGCAATAAGGAAACAGCTTAAACTGCTTCATTCGATGAGACAAACGCAGCAACCGATACTTCTCGCCATTGAGAATGTCCAGCACCGGAGACTCGAACGCGTTCCCTAAGATAATCTGGTTGTTATAGTCGTAGCAGCAGGGAACAACTTCGCCGTTCCACTGGATCTGGAGCGGCCCATTTTCCGGTCGTCCGCATGTCGTCTTCAGCTCAACGGCTTGATGTCGTTCACGATAGGATCGACCATCGCCGAAATTATGGGGCTTCCACATTTCGATGGCATCAGCACGCGGTTCCCAGTAAACACGAAACGCTTCGACATCAGACTCGTTCTCCTTCATCACCAGATAGGAGAGCTCTAATTTCGGCTTCTTTAAGCCTCTCTGTGATCGTTCCTCCAAGAATCCCAACAAATTGTTCGTTGCGACATGAAAATCAAGCTTCTCCATCACAACGTTGTATGTCTCTGGACTCATGCCGTAAAAACTGACGCGCATTTCATCCAAGCCCGATTCGATCAAGCTCTTGGCCCGGGCGCGTGTAATCAGCGACCCATTCGTAATGATGTATGTATTAAGGTTCTTCGATTTCGCGTATGCAATCTTTTGCTCGAGGGTCTTGTCAATTAAGGGCTCTCCAAAACCGGTCAATACAATCTTTTTCGCTCCAAGCGACACGACCTCATCAATGCTGCGCTTATACTTCCCCAAGTCCATGATACCGTGAGGACGCGCATCTTCATGCTGTTCTCGAGGACACATGATACAGATCGCATTGCAATGGTCGGTCACTTCATACCGCACCTCCGGATGGTGGAGAGCCGTAAACGGCTGATCGCCCCCCACGCTACGAAGCAATGCCGTGCGATCATGGCCATCCCATGCAATACTGCCGTCGTCCAACAAGGGCGGCTGTCCTAAGATTCTCAATTTATGGTTGCCATTATCGGCCATTCTGACTCCCTCCTCACTTCACGCGGCCCACGTAGGCAATTTCGCGGAAGAATCGCGCGCGGATTATAGCATGTACATCAACAATATAACCCAGCAGATCTGTGTAATCCTGGCTAACTTGAGAATCATCCTGCCCCTCAGCAAATTAGAGGCAAGACTTGCATAGCAATGACACTGCTCAGCCGGCATTGCAAAATAGAGCCGTCAGACTGACTGTACGAGGGACGTATCCCCCACTGCCCCCATCACAGCAGACACCCATTCTTGCAACTCATCTTTTCCGCTGAGAATAGGTATTCCATGTGCGCCCTTGTCATCTTTCTGCAAGCGACCAGTGGGATCATAGTAGACAGACGGCTTTCCTAGGTGCCGGCCTAAGATCGCCGTTGACGTAAATGGCATGGACACGACTGCTCGACAATGTTCGATCACCCGTATCGCCGAAGTGTCAGGTTCAATCGAAACGAATCCAGGACCTCCAGACAACTGGTCGATCATGTGTCGATACACCTTGCGAAATCTTCGCCCGTCATTCCGTTTCCGTTTATGAACGACGGTGCCACCATGCATGGACACAGCAACATGTATGTCTTGAATGAAATTCATCGGAACATTCGGATGGCTATAGCCAAGGTCCGCCATTGTGGAAAAGGCGAAATGGGCTGAACTTCTGATGGGCTGGATATCAAACACGGCAATGGAGGTATGGGGGATATTAGGCATTTCAATAGCAGAACAATTGAAGCCGATAGGGCCCACGACGTCGATCCTAGCGGCATCGCCAATACTGAGACGAAGTAGATTTTCCTGGTAGGCATCCCACACCAAGCACCGCGGCCAATTCATAAGCTTCCAATAGCTGCTATTCGGTTCATACCCGTCGGGAAGCTTGAACTCTTCGGACGTTGAATAAAAATAGCAGGTGACCTGGGAGCCTTTCTTGATGGCTTCATACGTCCAGATGGGCCGATAGATCGTGTCGGAGAAATGAAACAGGTACTCGCCAGCAAGCTGATCGGGTTTGGCGAATCGAACGACAGCCGCTTTGGCAGCTTCACTCAACAGCACCGCATGCCACCACCTCCCGTAACAGGCATCTATCGCTGAACGAAACACGGCAATCGTTGCCCATTGCAGAAACTGAATCAGGCAAGTGAGATTGGGAAGCGGCGGGATGGCATGCTCGACACCTTCAACTCGCTTACCATTGACCAAAGAAACGCTTGCACCCTGCACCCCATGACAGAGCGCGACGAGTGAAGCGGCGGCACCCGGCCAACGCGCATACCAAGTGAGGATATCGTGGCTTCGACCGTCTTTACACGACTGAGGAATGTTGTTTTTAGCCAACCCCACAAAATATGCAAACTGCCCTTTGAGCGCAGCCGTCGGCCGGACAATGCAGCGCACCGCATCATACGCATGCTTTGCAATCGACAACACCCCGTAACACCATAACGCCGTGACATACGCAACCCATAGACTGGAACATCGCCAATGATCGACCGGAAATCCATTCTTAGCTAGGAGCCTCTGATATATCCTTGGGAGCGGATGAGACACGAATGCGGTGGACCCGAGTGACCGAAGCAATGCTTTGTTGAGGCCAATTCCCCCAATGCGAGTCAACACATACTGCTGAACGACCCGAGTTGCGCTTTCTACTCCAGCTCCAAATATGAGAGAAGACACGGCGGAGTCCATGCCCTCGATTTTCTCCCCGGCTAGCTCTCTTTTTAACCGCCTAACCCTTCCAAGCTGGCCGGCTTTCTTGAGTCGCCGATAGCCACGCATTACAGCCCGAAGCTTGCGAACTTCTCTGAGCTTAGCTAGTTGACCCACGAAGAAAACCTTCATAAAAACCCACAGATATTCGTCACAAACTACTCATACGTTTTCCGCCTGATTCCACATGGTAAACCGGCTCGATACTGAAATCTCTTTGCGGGTGCCGATACAGATAAGAACAACCAACTGCCGTCTGCTCTTAAGTTCAGGAGACCTCGGTGCAGGCGGCAATTAAAGAATACTTCTCACCCTCACGCTCGAGAAGACTCAAGCAGAGCGTCTATCAGAAGGTGAGCGTTGAGGGCAGCGCGCCCGCTATTGCTCGGATCTCGTCCCTCGTCCACTGCATCAAAAAACTCAACATGCAAGGCCCGTAGCGCCTTGCGATTAGGGCGCAGCGGGCTTGTCCGAGGATCCACGAACTCGACGCCTACCGCATGCGCGCTACCATCGATCGACTTGATATCTAAGAAGTGTCCGGCAAGCCTCGCAGTTCCTCCTTCAGCCACTAGATCAATTGACTCCCGATAGCCCGGGTAGCTTGCCGTGGTCGCCGACAACGTACCGATTCCCCCTGACGACAGCCTGAACGCCGCCGAGACGATATCTTCCGTTTCCATACGGTGAATCGAGGAAGTGTGGGCATACGCCATAACCTGCTCAATGCCGCCGCTGATCATGACAAACTGATCAAGTATGTGAATCGCCTGCGTCAGCAGCACACCTCCGCCGTCTCGAGCCAGCGTGCCCCGCCCCGCTTCATCATAGTACGTTTGCGGTCTCCACCAGGGCAATCGAATGTCAGCTCCAATGATCCGTCCCAAATCATTCGCATTCAACGCTCGCTGGAGAGCAAGAGAGCTGTCCCTGAAACGGTATTGAAGCACAACTCCAAGAGAGACCTTCGCCTGCATGCACGTGTCTATTACGACACGCGAACGCTCCGTCGAAATTTCGACAGGCTTTTCCAGCAAAATATGCTTTCCCTTGCCAGCAAACCTCTGAACCATTTCAAGATGAGAGGAGGGCGGAGTGGCAATCAAGACACAGTCGATACTGAGATCATTCTCTATACGCTCAAGGTCATGCGTCAGCTCAAATTTGTATCGATCCTTGAGTGAGGCCGCTCTTTCCGCAGACCGCGTATATCCAGCGACTACTTCGATCCGCGGACTCAGCTCAAGCAGAGAATCTAGATGTGTCAGCGCTGCTGATCCGAGACCGATGACGGCTATGCGATGCACCTTCGCAACTTCCATCAAGACTGTACTGGTCTCAGGTGTCCGGAGAACGACGAGCTTATTGGCTTGTAATGCTCACACTTTGTGCATGGGAAGAACTCCCCCGCAAGAAACTTCCGAGAGAGAACGTGATCTGTTTGAATCCTCGCATACAGACTACCCAAACTTTCCCGTTTCAGGTTTCCCAGGATGTAATCCAAGTTATAGTCCTGCGAGCAAATCGTCACTTCTCCATTTGGCAGAAGCACTCCCGCGTTCAGCCGTCGATAAGCGCAATAGTAATGTTCCGCATGATCCTCCCTCCGTTCAAAAGGACGGGTGGAAACCTTCGCAATGCCCAACTTATCAACATCGATCGTCGAGTTACGCGTATTCAGCACAGCCGCCTTTTGGATCTGCGAATCGCATAGCAAGCCCTTGTTCCGGTACGAATCCAACAATGGTTTGATGTCTTGATGAAAGTCGTTTCCGATCAAAAATATCACAAGACGGTCTTCTCCAAACCCAAGGTCGGTTGCGTTTTTTACCACTTGATCCAGAATTGCAAGATAAGCATCATCCACCTGACTTTTCATCAATCCAGAATCGTCCGGGAGATGCAGGGTAATTTGCTTAAACATCTCGAGATTATCCCGAAACCAAAGGACGCTCGCCGGATGCCCGTGCAATGTTGTGCTAATCTGCTGTTTATAGCCACTATCCTTCAAGTGGAGCGCAAGAGCCGGAAACACCTTGCTGTCAAGAGGCTCCGTAAATCCAGTCCACTTCATGTACACCGAGGTAGGGACATTACGCAGCACGGCCTTGAACGTTTCCTCCGTTAGCACCTTTTCGTCGCTTTTGTATTTAGATCTGTAATTCTGGATGTACTCATCCTGGGGACAATAGTCACAGAACAACCCGCAGCCCACTTTCACAGATATCTCCAGAGCATCGATCTCGTTTTTGGACATTGAAAAGGCGATTTCATCGGCACTCTTACCTGACAGCCAATACGCAGCTTTCTTCTTAAAGAAAAGATACTTTGTGTGCAGTTTTGCTTTTATCAGACTGAAGCTAGCCATGAGAGTGTTCGCTCCAAGTAAAGACCATTTGCTGTTATGGCTTAATCTGCCCTAGCGGCATCCCAGAAACAGGCATCTTCAAATATTCGACAAATCCATTAAATCTTTCCTGTTCACTCGGCCCTCCTAACACCCCACCAATCTTCCACATTCCACTCTCATGCCAAGTGCCGGCAAAATGGAGAAAGTAATTGGTAAAGAGCGAGGCCTCAATACATTCCTTGATTACATCCTGCTTGTCTCGTCCATAGTCATAGAGGAAGGGATATTTCCAGGCCATTTCGAACAGCCAGATGGCCTGAAACCGATAATCAAGCCATGACACCTTTCCGGAGCTTTGGACTTCATAATTAAAGTGGGTTTGATCACCCCCGCCGGTAATCGAGTCGATCGACTGATCGTATTTGAGGAACGCGGCGCCCAACAGATCAGCATGGTTCTCTATATTAAATACAAACATCCCGGCACAGGCTTCATCGGCTTGTACCGGCAACCCGTGAAACCTATAGAGATTTTCCACGGAGATAAACAGGGCTGAATCGAGAGGGTATTTGCTGTCGTAGTATTTATTTCTCAAGAACGCCACTCTCCGTAACACCTGTTCATAGGGATACGGCAGATTCTTCCGGAGTGACACAAGCCCGATGGTGGCTGGATCATACGTATCAAACACATTGGGAGCGGTAGGATTGACGAGAATATCGGTATCCAGATAACAGACATTTCGAACAGACGGCATCTGTTTTCTCAGCACATTCCCAATCAGCTTTTTCTGCCAGGTGGGCTTTTTCCAGAAAGGATCATCCCGCGAGATAAGGTCCGCATCAAAAACTACCAGACCGAGCTCATACCGTTCACAATAGGCTTTCCAGGTTGGGAACGCATGCTGCTGCCACGCCTGATAGTAGGAATCTCCGATCGCGATCGTCGCGATGACGTTATTGGATTGGCCTGGAGCAATGATAATTTTCATGACAATCGATGCAACCGAGATGGCATCCTACAGCGCTTCGAACCAAAGATTTCGCCTCATCGCACTACCACACTCCCCAGCCCCCATCCACGGCCAGATTATGCCCCGTCACGTACCGGGACAAGTCACTGGCAAGATATGCAACGGCGCCACGGAGATCGTCTTCGTGCGCCATTCTCCTCAACGGAGTGCGCACCTCATACCGTTTCACAAATGCCTCGGGTTGATTTCTGAAGATCCCGCCGGGGGAAATGGCATTCACTCTCACCTGTGGTGCCAACGTTGTGGCCAGCCAACGGGTTAGTTGAATCAGACCACCTTTTGAAGCAGCATAGGCCGCCGGGTTGCCCATTTCAGTCCCTTCATACAGACTCTGATCGGGACCATACATGCCATAGATCGAGGCAATATTGATAATACTGCCTCCCTTGCTTTGCCTGAGCAGCGGAGCAAAATTCTTGGACAAGTCGAACACCGCAGTCAGATTGACCTCCAACGCCCGACGCCACGTCTCAACGGTTTGTTGTTCAAAATCCGTGACCCATCCTTGCAACCCAGACGTTCCCACAAACGCGGCGTTATTGACCAGGATGTCGAGCCCAGCTTCTTGTTCTCGTACCCATTCGACTAAACGTTCGCGATCCTTCTGAGCCTCCAAATCACAGTCGACTGTTTGAACCTTTACGCCCCAATGACGCTCAACTCCCTGCGCAAGCTGCCCATAGTCGGCTCCTGGCCGATCGACAAGCAAAAGATCTGCACCGAGTTCCCCGAGCGTGTGGGCGATGACGCGTCCGATGTTCCCGGCCCCCCCCGTAACCAAAGCCCGCCTGCCCTTGAGACTCATCAACGCTGAAACAGTCGTCATCTGCAGCCCCTTACCGTGCACCCATGAGACATTCGGCAATCTTGAAATCCAGTGCGGTATCAATATCAATAGCGCGCTCCAATGGCACATGGACCGAGCGAACCCTCCCCTCGAATATACCGTTTTGAGTCATGACAAACTCCGGCCTGGCCACATACGCCACCGTCGTCAGGTCATAAACCACAGGCACATCCTGGCGTCGCACAATAGCACTCCTGGGAGGGATGACTAATCCTACCGTTCCATCCTTCCTGACTTGGACCATGTTGAAGTATGGACTGCGATGAGCATCGGTGACTGTCACTACCACATCCACGCCACCCTTCTCGTATTCGTCCAAGCACTGCTCTAGATCCGTCACCGCACGCAATGGCGCCGTCGCCGGCACCACAAGCAATCCTTCAGGGTACGTTCCTGCATCCCCTTTGACGAAGTCCAATGCGTGGCGCCAAACCAGCCACTCAGGACTGTTATCCTGCGCAAGTTGAGCAGGTCGCAGAAACGGGACTTCTGCCCCGGCCTGACGGGCCACTTCGGCAATGTCTTCAGAATCGGTCGATACAATGACGCGCTGAACCCGATTCACAGCCTTGGCCTGACTGATGGCCCACGCGATCAACGGACGTCCGGCCAGAAAACGAATGTTCTTGCCCGGTAACCCTTTGGAACCGCCCCGGGCGCAAATCAGCGCGACGACTCTCATGTGAACGCTAGAAGCCTCCGGATTCCTTTATTCTGCTGCCTGCACCCGCACGACTGAACCAACCTTCGAGGACTGCCTTGCAGCCTCAATGACCCGAATTACCGATAAACCATCCTGACCCGAAACGACCGGCGAAGCGCCATCAGAAACACACGAGAGAAAATGGCGCCACTCCGCCACGTAAGTATCATCTCGTTGGCCCTCATGCCTGAACAATATCTCCCATGCCGTGCCACCCTGGTCGAAGACCTCGACGGAGCCAGTGGCGGCATTCCAGCGTAACGATCCTCTTTCTCCGATCACCGTACACGTTCTCGTCGTATCATGCCGAATGCAGTCCATATTGAGAGCGGCCATCACGGGGGTGACTCCCGGCTCTGCCGCAAAACCCAAAATGAGATGGGCCGTATCTTCAACGTCTATTTCCAGCCCACTCTGCTTTCGCTGAATGGCGCTGACCCACTGAATTTCGCCGAACAGCCATCTGAGATAATCAATTTCGTGGCTCAGCTCCAACAACACTCCGCCTCCCAGCGAGGCCTGTGCGGAGACCGCTTTCCGATAATCAGCCTCCGGACGCCAGGACGGCAGGAACTGCCCGACTTCAGCGCGAACCGACAGCACCGACCCAACCCGTTTCCCTTGGATCAAATCGCGGAATCGCTGGAGCGAGGGAGAGAACCGCAAATTGTAGGCCGTCATCAACGTGAGGCCACGTATCCTGCATGTTTCGATGAGTCCGGACACTCCGTCCGTGGAAATGGAGAGCGGCTTTTCCACCAGCAAATGGAGACCCGCATGGGCTAACGGCGCCGCCACATCAAGATGGAGACTGGCCGGATTTGCGATCACCGCTGCCTGTGGTGAAAACTTTAACGCCTCGCTCACACTCGTCACACTGTGGTCGACACCAGCGTGACGCGCACCTGCATCCGTTCGATGCCTCAAGGCAATGACCTGCACACCGGGCACAAGCGCTCGAATAACTCGAAGGTGACGGACTCCGATGCTTCCAAGCCCAACAATCAGCAGCCGTTCAAGCATGCTCATGCGGATAGCTCGACCACCGACTCAACGAGATGTCCGCTGCTTCTAAAAATCATGAAGCCAGGAAACTCTTGAGCACTTTCAGCCCGATCTGTCCGCTTTTCTCGGGATGAAACTGACAGCCAAATACATTCTCTCTGCCGATGGCAGCTGAAACTCGTATGCCGCCATACAGGCAATCCGCAACCCGGTGACGGGAATCAGTCGGATCGGCCATGAATGAATGCACAAAGTAGACGGCGTCCCCAACCGTGAGATCCCCGAGCGGAGTGTCCTTCCAATCGTTCTGCCTAGGAGACAATACCAACTCATTCCAACCTATATGGGGAATCTTGTGGAGAGAGCCCTCCACGGTGGTCGCAGGGATCGGGATGACACGTCCGGGAATAAGCCCGAGACCTGCGGTCTTGCCGAATTCATCGCTCTCGTCGAGCAACATCTGCATGCCGAGACAAATTCCTAGCAGCGGCTTCCCCCCGGCGGCGACATCCCTGAGGATTTTATCCAGTCCCCGGCGCCGCAGTTCGGTCATGCCATCGCCAAATGCCCCCACGCCCGGAAGCACCACCCGCGACGCAGAAAGAATGGCACCGGGATCGTCTGTTACCGTCACGGTGGCGCCACAGTGTTCAAGCCCCCGCCGCACGCTCAGCAAATTCCCCATCCCGTAATCGATCACGACGACATCAGACATACTCACAACGTCTCACTTCGATATTGGCAGCCCTGGCAACATGGCGGATGTCGCCTACTGTCGCTCGGCCATAATGCAGGATGTCGGCCATAGCGACGGCGTCTGCCCCACCGACCTGCACGACCTCGATCAGATCTTCCGGCTTGCCCATGCCCCCGCTGGCAATAACCGGGACCGTGACCCGCTGAGTCACGGCACGAACCAAGGCACAGTCAAACCCCTTCCTGGTTCCTTCCCGATCCACAGACGTGAGAAGAATTTCCCCGGCACCCATCTCTACGGCGCGCTCGGCCCAATCAATAACATCCAGTCCGGTGCGCTCACGCCCGTTGTCCGTATACACCTCCCAGCGATCGAGGCCGATCTGTTTGGCTTCAATGGAAAGCACCATACACTGGCTGCCGAACCGTCGGGCGATATCGGCAATCAAGGCTGGCCGGGCGACGGCCGCCGTATTCACTGCGACCTTGTCAGCACCGCAACGCAAAAGGAGGGCGGCATCTTCGGCTGAACGAATGCCCCCGCCCACGGTCATCGGCACAAACACATCCATAGCTGCGGACTGAATAATGTCACCCAGGCTGTTGCGGCCATAGAGGCTCGCCACGCAATCCATGTAGATCAGTTCATCAACGCCCTGATGATAGTAACGAACGGCATGTTCGTTGGGCGAACCGACCACCCGAAGCCCTTCCAGATGAACACCTTTGATGAGATTTGGGCCTTTGATGTCGAGTCGAGCGATGAGACGAACGTTTCTCATACCGTTGTTGCCACTGAACTCTCATGCCAGACCGCATGGCGTAATTTCCACTCCCCTTGATCATGGGACCAGAGATGAGGAGACCGAAATTGGTCTGTGAGCAACCGAAAATACTCACGATCCATGATGGGCTGCTCAAACATCTCAGAGGCGACTGGAAATTCCTTGGCGGGGAGACTGAGATACCGGAATATCTCATCGGCAAACCGTTCAGGGAATTCGAGATCAAATCGTTTCACCAGCGCCACGCCCTCCTCACGATTGATATCTCCGGAACGAATCTCCTGCGCTGCATCATAACTGGCGCGCCCGATGCCGAACTTGATCCCGGTGGTGTAATAGTGGAAGTCGTCGATCCGGTCGTCGATGCTATTGTATTTACTGTATGTACCGGGGGTACGTTCAGGGGCCGCTTGAAAGCCGCCATGTTCGACCGCGTAGTAGTAGCAGCTTTGCGGGTGCCATTTGAGGTAATAACCCAGGTAGTGCACCTCTACCTTTTTCGCTGCCAACTGATCGGGGTTCGCCGGCAAATACGGCTGGAGGTCATTCTGGTCAATCCCAAACTGTGATTTTAGATCGTTAACCGAAACGCCGCCTAAAAATATCTTGGATTGATCTTGGGCTGAAAAATACGCCCAATCTCGCTGGGCGCTCTCCGCATCACGGCTCGGATTCCCGTATTCGGTTTCATTCTCTCCATAAAATACCAAAGGGATGTTAAATAGCAGCGCCATCTTTGGCGCCAACGCCTTTTGCCCAAACATGAACGCTTGGAAGGGATGAAACAACAATTCCGTGGATAACCTAGTCAACAGCCTATGCACGCGTCCGTTCGGCGTCATCAAGTAATTGTCATGACCGGCATGAATCCATGATTGAAAATTCTTCCAGCCCCATTCGGTATACACATGTGGCGCCCAGGTGACGGTCAGCGGATGCATCCCGTACTTCGTCTTCAGAATATGGGATGCGTAAAAACTATCCTTCCCGCCCGAGCCGGGCACAATGCAGTCGTAGCCGCCGTCATGCTTGCGGTGCCTATCACAAAGGTCTCTCAACTGTGCATCTCGAAGCGCCCAATCGATCCCCTGTTTCTTGCGTTCGGCGAATCCACATGCGTCGCACACATCCTGGTCATCGAAATGGATCGTGGCTTTCTTCGACTCTTTCGTATGCTTATACTCCACCGCAGAGTTTGGCCGCTGATTCGAGATGACGCAACGCCGGCAAAACCGAACATCACTCGGCAAGCCATAGAGAGTTTCCAAATCGTGACGTGATGGCGAGAATCGAGAAAGATCGACGTTGGTCGGCTGACGAAATATTTCCATAAACAGTCCTCTATCGTTTATCGTTTCGCATTAGGAGAATGTGTGTCCTGCGCCGCTTTTAAGTCATCCGCTCGCCCCACATCCAGCCAAGGCTCGTGCATTGGATAGACAATGGTTCTTTCGGCACGCTCTTGCAGTCGCTCGAACAAAGTCGGCATATCACAATGTTCGCTGACGTTCATGACATTGATAGCACTAGGAGCAAGCACGTAGATCCCGGCATTGATATGGGTCCGTGCAATGGGCTTTTCCTCAAACCCGATGATATCAACTCCTTTGGTGCGGACCACTCCAAATGGATGCTGCCATTCATGCAAACGCACGGCCATGGTCGCGGCTGCCCCATGGCGGCAATGAAAGTCGAGCAACTCGCCGTAGCGGATGTCGGTCAAGACGTCGCCATTTGACACGACGAACGGCGCAT
>LNFM01005941.1_pt1 | contig 20551 bp, 13 predicted proteins | sample 596031 | NCBI WGS metagenome assembly LNFM01 (sample SAMN04254537, study PRJNA301005) | activated carbon metagenome | isolation source: dual media filters at the Ann Arbor, Michigan drinking water treatment plant | place: USA: Ann Arbor | reverse complement strand
CGCGCAAGGTGTGCTCTCGGCGCCTGCGCAGGGTGCGCGTTAGGGCTCGAAGCGTTTGCGAGCCAGGGCCAACTGCGTCGCAGGTCGGCTTCGGTCGGCCGGTGGGGGCATCCCTGGGGGCATCAATAGTGCCCGTGCCGAGATAAATAGAATATAAACAGCATGTTAATAGACAAGTTTGGTAGTCCTCCGCTCCACCATTTTCCCTTCCATCAACGGTTTGTCCCGTTCGACCCCCTCCCTCGGGGCATCGTCGGGGCACTACTGCGAAGGGAAGGTTCCATGCGTTTGCCAACCTACCTGTATCGGCGCCCCGATACCGGCTCGTTCCTTTTCCGTTGGGTTATCCCTGCCTTTCTGCGTCCTGCTCTTGGCGGACGTCGGGAGATTCGGCGAACAGTGCCCTTACGCGATAAACGCGAAGCGCTGCGAGTGGCTCGTCACTTATCCGTAGCGCTGGATCGGGGAGTAGCGCTCATGGCGAAGCAAAGGCCGTCCGGCTCCGGATATGTCATGCATTGCCTGCTGAGGTACATCGAGCAGATTGCTGCCGACGGGACCGTCACTAGGACGCATGAAGTTCAGATTGATCCGGATAAGCTGGAGGCTCTCGGACAAGCCTTCACTGTTGCTGCGCATTGTGGCCCGACCCGCTCGGCATGATGGCGCGAAGCCTAAACGAGTTTCGGGTGAGGCATGCGTAGGCTCGGCGGACGACTGCTCGACATCTACGTTCGCTAAATGCTCAAGGGCGAGCCGCGCGGTAAGATGAAGTGCTGGATGCCGGCGAATGTCCTCATCAGAATTGCTTATGGCATTGCCGGCTGCATGCTGCTTTGGGCGACTGGGGGCAGACGAGGCGCTAGCTCCGTGTCGGCATTCTTGACATCGGCGACGTGAAATCACGACTTCGTGTCGCCATCGGCTTGATCGGTCGGCAGATTGCGCATCGGGTATAGTTCTTGCTCGGGCTTTTGTCGTTAATAAACATACCACTTCTTGGGATGAATCAATGAATGGCAAGGCATCCGTCGGGCGATTACTCGCGCCCGGCATGGCACTTTGCGCATTTCTGAGCGCTGCCTCTTCAATGGCAGAGATTGTTGTGATGGGCTCAGGAGTCGTACCGACTGCGTCTTCCTTTCCGCCCAACCCGCCGCATATGAGCGGAATCGTCCTCGGTCTCCCGTTCGCCCCCGGCTCTATTGAAATCAACAACGGCTCAGTGCTGAGTCAGGTGAGTACCTTAGGGGTGCCTCCATTTCCGAATCCCACGCCGTCGATTGCGGAGATGATCGCAGGACCCTACGTCAATCCGGCCCCCTTGGGCGAGATGTATATCGCCCAACAGGGTGGCGCTGGTACCGTCATCGTCCGCGGATCCGGTTCGGCCCTCGTCGTAACCCAGTCTCAGGGGCCAGGAATCCTACTCGGCCAAGCCGGTGTCGCTCGCATGGAGATTCTGCAAGGTGCGACCGTCACTACAAGCAACCTTGTCCTGTCGTCTTCGTCTGGCCTCGCGCCTGGCGTATCGAGCACACTGATCGTTGACGGTCTTGGGTCGAGGCTCGACTCCTCCGGCATCTTTCACGTCGGTAACTCGTACCTCGGAACCGCGACGATCTCCAGCGGCGGAGTCGTTACATCGAGGGGATCTCAGAACGTCGCGCGACGCATTGGCGGTGACGGTGCCATCACAGTGACCGGTGGCGGATCCCTGCTACAGATTGACAATTCGAGCACTGCACGAGCTTTTCTCAACATCGGCCGCAGCAGCACTGGCCGTGTCGATGTGCTCGACGGCGGCAAGGTGTTGATTCAGGGAGCGGCCATTGGCACCGATACGCTTGGCATCAACATCGGCGGAGCTGGCGGAGTGGCGGGACCGAACGAGAATTTTCTGACTGGCGATGGCACCCTCAAAGTCAGCGGCGCGGGCTCGGAGGTACGCATCAAAGAGTCGCGGGGATTCACTACGGTTGGCCGTCAAGGCAAAGGCAGCATCGAGATCGCAGCCGGTGGACAAATCATCATGGAGGACCTGACGAACGGCATCAGCATCGTTGGACGTGATCCGCGCAGCACCGGCGCCGTGACGATCGATGGCGCTAATTCGCTGTGGCAGGCAGGACGTGTGCTCTACATCGGCCAAAACGCCACTGCTACGACGCTCTTGCCGACGGGACCTGGCGGGAATGGTAGTGTGCAACTCGTCAACGGCGGAAAGATCCATGTAGGCGATCGTGTCTATGTGGGAGCAACCGGAACGCTTCAAGGCCATGGAACGGTAACTGGCCACGTTGAGAGCATCGGAACGCTGGCACCTGGAAACTCCACAGGAAATCTTGATGTTCTGGGCAATGTCATTGCTGGTGGCACGCTCGCCTTCGAGCTCGCCGGTATGATCGATTACGACAGGCTGCGCGCTGCAGACAATCCTGTAACGGTGGCGATCGACGGCAAGATTGAAGTGACTGGCAAGCTCCATGTCACCTTCTTGAACGGATTCTCGCCGGTGGCTGGCAATACATTCGACGTCATTACGGGCACGACAGTCACTGCTGGCGCAGCGACGTTTGAGCTGCCTACTTTGTTCAGCGGTTTAGGGTGGCAGCACTCAGTCGTTTCTCTTGGCAACGGCCAAGAGGCGTTGCGACTGTCGGTCGCTGTTGCAGCAATCCCCGAGCCGGAAACCTACGCCCTCATGCTCGCTGGCCTCGGCCTAGTCGGTATCGCTGCACGCCGTCGCAAGCGAGTGTAGTTCAGCTGCACCCGACACAGCCCCGCTTCGGCGGGGCCTTTCGTTTCTGCCGCTCGTTGCCGTCTCCCAGTGGCGCTGTCGTTCGTACTGGTGGACACTACCTGCTTATGGGAAGCGCACCAAGTCCTCGCGCAGCATCGAATCTCCAACTACCGAAGATGCAGTCGCGCTGTTGGGCTTCTGGCTGCTCGTTGCCCTCACATGGAACCGTAAGCGCAACGCGGAGCGACTATTGAGCGAGCGGCAGAGGCAGCGAGTCGAAGCAAGTAAAAAATGTCCGTCGTTGTCGCGCGAGCGGCTGCTAGCCAGGATGGGTCCGCCGACACGCAAGACCGCCCAAGAGATGGAGGGTCTTGTCGAGCAGCGAAAGTTCGCTGAGGCGGACGCGAAGATGCACGAGATGACGACACCACGCTCATTTTCAAGTATGTGCCTGCCGAGGTGTGCGCCAACTGCGGCGAGGCTTACCACTCGGAGGAAGTCACGCGCGATCTGCTGCGGCAGGCTGAGCTGGCCTCCGCCGGCGTGGAAGTCGGCGTTCGCAAGTACGCCGACTGATTTGCCGCTGCTTTGCTTCGGTACTTGATGACCAGGCATCTCCCGAGCGAGCAGATTCAAAACGCGGCCATTGGTTTACCCGTCGGTCGTGCTGGCTTCCGGGCGACCCTGCGTCGACGCCTCACTCAATTCATAGTGCGTACTGCGCCCGCCCGCAGCGGTCTTGCGCAGCACGCCATGTGCGAGCAGTTCGTTGATGTCGCGGAGCGCCGTATCCGGTGAGCAGTTGGCAATCTTCGCCCACTTGCTGGACGTGAGTTTGCCTTCGAAGCCGTCGAACAATCGATTGAGCAACTTCACCTGACGCTCATTCATCGGTGTGCCGGCGAAGCGCTGCCAGAACCGCACCTTGGCGAGCACGGCGTCGAGGGTGTGCTGCGCCTGATCGACGGCGCGATGCAACGTATCGAGGAACCACGCGAGCCATGGCGTGACGTCGAGCGTGCCCTTTTGGGTGCGCTCCAGGATGTCGTAGTAGGCCTTGCGCTCCTGCTGGATCTGCGCCGAAAGACTGTAGAAGCGCTGCGGGCTTCCATCGGCACGGGCGAGCAGCAGGTCGCCGACGGCGCGGGCGATGCGACCATTGCCGTCGTCGAACGGGTGCAACGTCACGAACCACAGATGGGCAAGGCCGGCCTTGACCAGCGGCGGTTCGCCCGACGCAGCATTGACCCAGTCGATAAATCGCCCCGTCTCTTCTTCCAGCCGATCCGCCGGTGGCGCTTCGAAGTGCACCTGCCGGCGAACGAGCGGACCGGACACCAGCTGCATCGGGCCGCCGGCATCGTCGCGCCAGGCACCTACCTGGATCTTCGCGAGGCCGGAATAACCGGTCGGAAAGAGCGCCGCATGCCAGCCGAAGAGACGTTGCCGGGAGACCGGCGCGGTGTAGTTACTCGTAGCGTCGAGCACCATCTCGACCACCCCCTCGGCATGCCGATCTACGGGCGCCAGTGCGCCGATGTCCACACCCAGGCGGCGGGCGATGGACGAGCGGACCGATGCGACGTTGAGCTGTTCTCCTTCGATCTCGCTGGTCTTCACCACGTCCTCGGTCAGGGCAGAAAGGCTGGCCTGCGCTCGCAGATCGAGGCCGACGTCGGACAGGCGCCCCAGCAGTAGGCCCTGTGCGCGGCTCACTTCGGCGAGAGGAATGGCAAGGTTCGCCAAGTCGTAGCGCCAGCTGGGCCAATCGGGAGCCTGCCAGACGTAGAGGTAATCACCGCGATTTATGCGGTAATTGTGGGCTGGATTCTCCGCAGGTGCAACCCGATTCGCAGTGCAAAATGCGGAGATTACCAAGCCATTCGCCGCAGCAGTCGGGCTATTCCCACGGTGGGCAGGCTTTTGCGGCACTTGTTTTTGAAACAAAAAAGGGGCACTTTTTGTTTCAAACCCACCATGGGTAAACACGCCGAATCCGTCGATAGTCAGATACTTGCCCGCATCGAAAAGAACGGGCGGGGTTGGGTGTTCACGCCCACCGATTTTCTCGATCTCGGCAGCCGCAGAGCCATCGGCCTCGCGCTCATGCGCCACGCTAGAAGCGGCACGATCCGCCGATTGACCCGCGGCCTCTACGATTACCCCCGCACCGACGCTCGCCTCGGCATCCTCTCCCCGTCCACCGACGACATCGCCAAGGCGCTGAGCGACAGAGGCAGCAACAAGCTGCAAGCCTCCGGCGCCCACGCTGCCAATAGTCTGGGGCTGTGTCGACTCAAGTGCCGGTGCGCGCGGTCTTCCTGACCGATGGTCGTGCCCGAAAAGTACAGCTCGGCAAGCGCCAGATCGTCCTCAAGCAGACAACCCCGAAGCAGATGGCGACCGCGGGCCGCGTGAGCGGCACGGTCATCCAGGCATTGCGCTGGCTCGGGCAGCGCAACGTGGATGAACGAACCGTCGATGCGCTGCGCCGAAATATTCGGGAAGAAGACAAACAGCAACTGCTCAAGGATCTGCGCCACGCGCCCGCCTGGATCGCAGAAATCATGCGCGCCGTCGCTCAGCCTCGGGCCGACTGAATCGTGGATGCCTTCCTCGCCCTGCCCGATGACCGTCGCCGCATTCTCTGCGAGGAAGGTGTCGGGGTCATCTTCGCGAACGATCTGACCCTGCTCCCCAGCCTGACGTCCGGTCGACTCGAACTCTTACTGCGCGACTGGATCGGGCACGAAGCGCCACCGGTGTCGCTCATGTATCGACGCGGTGCGGGCCAAGTCTGCCGCGGTGCGTGCCTCCCGGCCGGGGCAGCTCAATTTCGCAACGAACTCATCCGGTTTACGGAAGAAGTGTTCGTCGATCTTGCGCGCAGGCGAGCAGTGTTCGGCGCCCCGGACGAGTCGCCTATGCCAGAGTGGTTTCGTGTGGGTTACGTGGGGAGACTCAAGGAGCGAGGTGCGGAACCCGATTTCGGTGATGGGTGACGGTCACTTGAGTCAGGTCGTGCAATCATGCAGCATTGCGTGACGATCACGCATTCTTGTGTATAGTCGTCGAATCGACTCTCGTGTTGCAAACAGGCCGCTGCGATGAATCAACGCGTCATCCATGCGGCTGACATGGACGCCTAATGAACAAGCGCACTCTGGAATCTGCGGGTCCGATGAGCGGAAAGCTTTCCTCGTCCTGGCTCGATGCCAACGTTCCGGACGGGTTCACCCTGGTTGCGGTCGGCGATGTCCTGATCGACGACGAGCACTGCGCGAGGCTGGAGCGCCAGTCGCCAGGACTGCTGGAACTGCTGCGCAACGCAGACGTCACGTTGGGCAACTTCGAGTGCACTGCGCTCGATCTCGAGAAGTTCGGCGGCTGGCCCGAGGCGGAGTCCGGCGGCTCCTGGCTCGTCAGCACACCCGGTGTTCCACGCGACGTCCGGGCGATGGGCTTCAATCTCATGTCCCGCGCGAACAATCACGCGACGGACTGGGGCGTCGCAGGCATGCGCTACACCGATGCGCTGCTCGACGAGGCAGGGATCGTGCACGCGGGTACCGGAGAAACCCTTGCCGACGCCCGGGCCGCCCGCATCCTCAACGCGGCGGCCGGGCGAATCGCACTGGTATCGTTCGCGTCCCGGTTCGTCGCCATGTCGCGTGCCGTCGACCCCATGGGTCGCATTCGCGGCAGGCCCGGGCTCAACGCATTGCGCACGACGCGCCAGGTACTCGTCACGGACGAGCAGTTGGCCCAGCTGCGGAAGCTTCACGATGCACAACCGCCAGGCTCCGTGCGCACGGCCGAACTCGAGTCCGACCGCAAGCACGGCACGGTGACGTTGTTCGGTACGAAGTACGCTTCGGGTGTCCCTGCCGGCGGAGCGATGCGGTTCAGCTTCAAGATGAACGAGCAGGATCGTACCGGCATCCTGCGCAGCATCCGTCAGGGCAAGCAGACGGCAGACTTCGCCATCGCCGCGATGCATACCCACGAGCCTGGAAACTACAGTACCGAGCCGCCTGATTTCATGCAGGTCTTCGCTCGCGAGGCCGTGGACAACGGTGCCGATGCGGTCGTCGGTCATGGTCCCCATCAGTTGCGCGGCATCGAGATCTACAGGCGCAAGCCGATCTTCTATTCGCTCGGCAACTTCTTCTTCATGGAGAATACCCAGCAGCCGCTCACCCGGGATGCCTACGAAAAGGAAGGGATCGATCCGCTTTCGATGACCGAGGCTGAGTTCCTTGAGCACAAGCGGGTGCACGGCGTGTTCGGTGAGCGAATCTGGTACGAGAGCGTGGTCGCTGTGAATCGCTACGATCGTCGCGGCGATGTCCGGACGATACATCTGCACCCGATCGAAATGCATTGGGACGACGCGCGCGACGCGGACCGCGGCATCCCGCAGCTTGCTTCGCCTGATGCTGCGATCCGGATTCTCGACCGGCTCACGGCGCTGTCGGAACCGTTTGGAACCTCGATCGAGATTCGCGACGGAATCGGCGTCATCACGATCGGTTGACTCCCGAAGGCGCGGCCGCGGGTTTGCCGGGTTATCGTTCTGTCGGGATGACCGGCAGCAGTACGTGCGACGGATGCTCGGGCGACAAGTGCACGGTGTTGACGGCGATCCGACGGCGCGTTGCCTTGCCCTCGGCTTCTCCCGTGTTCGGATTGACGTCGAAGCGGGGAAAGTTGCTGCTCGAGATGTCGAGCCGGATCCGGTGGCCGCGCTTGAACAGGTTCGAGGTCGGCATCGGTTCGATGACGATCTCGGCGATCTCGCCGGGTTCGAGCATGCGTGGCCGCGCCCACGAATCGCGATAGCGGCAGCGCAGGATGCCGTCGGTGAGGTTCATGGCGTACCCTTGCGGATAGTCCGCATTCGGTGGATGCCAGTCGATCAGCTTCACCGTGAAATCGGTGTCGGGTGCGTTGGAAGAGATCCACAAGCGGACGACGATCGGGCCGGTGACTTCGACATCGTCATCGAGCGGCGCCGTCTCGAACACGAGCACATCGCTGCGTGCTGCGAGGGGCAGGTCGGGCGGCCGCGCACCGAAGACGCCTGCGTGCGTTGGTCGTACGCACCTGCGAGCATGAGCGGTTCCACGGACGTGATCGAGCCCCCGATCGTCGGCACGGGCCGAGCCGGATCTCGATGCGGGCTCGGCGACCGCTGCCGCCCGTGTGCTCGGACTGTCTCAGCCGGCGGTCAGCCGCCAGCTCGACTCGATCGAGAAAATGCTTGGGCTCCAGCTCTTCGTGCGCGAGCGCGGCAAGCTCGTACCTACCGAACATGCCAAGGCTCTTTACGAAGAACTGGCGTTTGCGCTGGAGGGCGTCGAACGCGTGCTCAATCTGGCCGCGAAGCTTCGCGGTCACGACTCCGGCACGCTGACCATCGCGGCGCCGTTCAGCTTCTGCGAAGTGCTCGTGCCGCAAGCGGTCGCGCGGCTCGCCCGTGCACAACCGAATCTGCGATACGCCGTCGAATCGGCTACGTATCCGGCGATCCTCTCGATGATCGCGAAGCGTCAAGCGGACGTCGGCATACTGAAGGAACCCGTTTCGCACGCCGGTGTGACCACGCTGCCGCTGATCCGCAGCGCTGCAGTGTGCGCCATGCCGTCTGGACATCGGCTTGCGCCGTCGCGGCACGTATCGGTGGCGGATATTGCGAAGGAGTCGCTCGTGCTTCTTGGCCGCAATTCGCCGTGGCGGCGAGAGATCTATGCGCTCATCGAAAAGGCCGGCCGTACGCCGGCTGTGCGCCTCGATACCCATTCGGTCGGCGCGGCATGCGGTTTCGTGGCTCACGGACTCGGCGTATCGATCGTGCCGGGTCTGCTCGGCGCGCAGTTTGCGGCTCGCGGCGTCGTACTGCGGCCGCTCGCCGATGCCATCGAGCACCGGTTCGTCGTGGGTGTGCCCAAGGGGGCTAAGCGTTCCGCGTTGGTGGCAGAGTTCGTGCAACACGCGCGGGGTGCCGCGCGCGAAGCCATGCGTAGCGTGCTTTCCAGCGCGGCCGACTAGCGATCGCACAGTAGACGCAGTGGAGAACGGTGCTGACGCCCCCCTAAAAGCGGACAGTTCTTGAGTAGAGTTTGTTCGCGTCCGCAGGCTGCCCCTGACCTGATCGGACGCACTCCCGAATACGGCGCAAGAAAGGGGTGCGTCCCCTTGGCCGCTAGCTGAGCGAGGTCACCGGCACGGCCGCGCCATGCACGGCGCGGGCGGCATCCGAGGCGAGGAACGCGATCACGTTGGCGAGATCGGCTGGCGCCACCCACTTCGCCGGATCGGCCTCGGGCATGGAAGCCCGGTTCTCCGGCGTGTCGATGATGGTCGGCAGGACGCAATTGACGTTGATGTTCTTGTCACGCAGCTCGGCGGCCATGGCTTCGGTCATGCGGATCACCGTGCCCTTGGCAGCGGTGTAGGCGCCCATCTGCGCCACGCCCTTCTGTGCCGCGAAGGCGCCGACGTTCACGATCTTGCCGCCGCCCGCCGCCAGCATGTGCGGGACGACCGCGCGCACGGTGTTGAGCAGCGTGCGGGTGTTGATGTCGAAGAGGAAGTTCCAGTTCTCGTCGGAGGTCTCGTGGATCGTCTCCCCCATGCGGAATCCGCCGGCGATGTTGCACAGCACCTCGATGTGGCCAAAGCGCTTCAGCGCCGCTTGCGCGAGGCCCGCCGCCCCGCCCGTGTCGAGAAGGTTCGCGACGACGAGCAGGTGCCGGTTGTCGTCCGTCCCGAATGCCGATTCGAGTTGCGTGCGATCGACATCCGCGAGCACGAGGTTCGCCCCTTGCGCGGCGAACGTCCGGGCCACGGCGCGGCCGAGGTTGCCGGCTGCGCCGGTGACGATGACGGTGCGTGGGTCGAGGCTCATTGCGGTTCTCCCGAAGGCGGTCGGCGGCGTGTGTCCCGGCCAGGATTGTGCCACGGCCTGGCGTTTGCTATTCGGGACGCCCCCCCGTTTTGTCCCCTCTCGGCAACGCTCTGCATTCGGCGGGGCCCGACGTGAAGCGGTCACGGCGCGGTGCGTCGGTGCCCATCGCCATGCCGAGACAACCCGCGAGCGCAGCCGGAAACTGATGCGCTTCAGCACGCATTCCTGGATGCGGCTCGGGGATCGAAGCCGCCCTCAGGCCGCTGCAATCGATTCGCGCGGCTGCTTCGCCCCGCAGAAGGGACAGAACGCATCCCGAGCCCCGATCGGACGACCGCAATCGTGACAGCGCCGAAGCAGCGCTCGCCCGAAAGCAGTTGTCTCGGCAAGTGGTGCCATCCGCTGCGTACGCAGTATGTCCATCGACAGGAAACTCTTCCTCATCGCAGGGCCCCGCGCGCCGGCACCGGGGCGCCAGTCGACCTTCACGCCGATCTGGCGATACAGACTGCCGATGATCTCATGATCGGCCTGCATGCGCCGGGCGCGATCGTCCGCGGAACGGCCGGCGGGTTCGACCGTGGCCGGGTCCTTCAGCACGCTCGCGATCGTGGCATCGATCGACGATCGGCTTCGGTGTCCCGGCGGGCGCGAACACGCTCACCCAGGTCACCGATTCGTGGCGGGGGATCGTATCGGTGATGGTCGCTACGTAGGGCAACGGGGGATGCGGATCAGCCAGCGCGCGCACCCGGTTCGCCTCGACGCGGGCGATGAGTTCGCTGTTGGCTGCCACGTGCGCCGGCGTCTCGCCGCCCACCAGCGCGATGACGGCCGGTCCGCCGCCCTCGAAAGGCATGTGGGTCGACGGCATGCCGGCGCACGCATGTCGCCGTCGTCGTACCATGACCGGAGCATTGACGCTCGGCAGCGGGACGTGCGAGATTTCTCTCGAGGCGTCACCGGCCGCGAACGGCCGCGACCGTCGGGCATTCCCTGCCAGGAGCGTCCGCATGACACACCTTGCCAGAACCATGCTTGTGCTGTCGCTGCTCGCCGCGACTGCCAGCGCTAGCGCGCAGTTCGTGGTGTCGCGCGGCCCGGTGGACGTCGATCCGCGCTCTCGCGATACGCGAACGTTCGATAGCGGCGTCCGGGATCTCAATCCGGCCGAGACCGCGCTGCTAGTGGACAACCTTTTCACCTCAGTCACCCGCATGCGTGTCGACGCTGCCACCGGCATCGCAGGGGGCAGGGCGGGGTTCGTGTTGCCGACTGCCGCATTCGCCCTCACCGACGAAGACGCGGTGACGGCCGCCGCGTTCGGCACGATGACCTACAGCGGCACCTTCACCGGCGGGCATGAAACGGTGCCGGTCGAATTCAGCTTCGGTTTCGACGGCAGCTTCGAGGATGTGGTCGGACGTCCCACCCTGTCCTTCAGCGGCGGTCTCACCGTCACCACGTATGGGCCATCTGGTCAGGTCGCCTACGGCTCGGGTGTGGGCTTCTTCACCATCAACGGCGCGCCCCTGGCGAACAGCATCATCGCCACGCGTGCAATCGGCAGCAGTCCGCACGAGCCCTTCGAGGCTGCCCGCCCCTTGGTCACGAGCATGACGTTTGCCGACCTGTCCGCCGTCGGGAAAGTGAGCATCGACCTCGCCCCGGGCACCCTGGTCGTCGTCGCGGCTGACCTCGCAGGCTCCACCGCGACCGAGGTGAACGCGGACGTGACGGTCCGCCTCCCGTCGGCCGGAACGGTGGACTTCATGAACACGGGCCGCCTGCGCGTGGTGGTTCCGCCTGGCTACGGCTTCGACGACCCCAGCGGGCAGTTCGCCGCCATCGTCACGGAGGTTCCCGAGCCGAACATGTTCTGGCTCATGGCAGCCGGAACCCTGGTGTTGGCTGCTGCGGCCCGTCGCCGCATGCGCCACGAGGCTCGATCGCGTGTTCGACATCGACGGTGAGCGTCGTGGAACTCACGCAGTTGCTGATCGCCATGCAGTTCGATATCCGAGGCATCGATGTCGAGCACCCACCGCTGCCGATATTCATGAAATTTCCGGCTTAAGCGGCGTAATCTGGGGGCGTTGGAAATTTTCACAGCCCGACTCGCGACCTCCCTCGGTCGGGAACGCGTCGGCGGCTATGCCCTCGCCAGCCTGAAGTACACGGAGTCCAGCACGCGGGACAGGCGTGCCCCGTGTCGCGCTTCGAGGTGGCGGACGACGACGTGCGCGTGAAGCTTCGGGCGAAGGACGGAGGTTTTCTGCGAACCGCAGGCGGGCGCAGCCTGCTCGGTCCGATTCGCCGATGCAAGCGTTGCGCGTCTGCGTTGCCGGTTTCGCTGCAGCCTGTTCATCGACGGCGCTCATGCCTCGGGCGTGCGGTAAGCTCGACGCATGACGACACCCCAGGCAATGTCGCAGGAGGCAGGGACCCATCCGCTCGCCGTACTGAGCCAACGCGGCTTCCGTCGCTTCTGGCTGGGGTTGGTCGCCCAGGTCATGAGCCAGCAGATGTTCGCGTTCACGCTGGGTTGGCTCGCGTACGAGATCACGGGGTCGCAGGCCAAGCTCGGTTTCATCCACCTGTGCGGTTTCGTTCCGCAGTTCGCTCTGACCTTGCTGGGCGGGGTCCTCGCCGATCGTGTGGATGCTCGCAAGCTCATCGGCTCTGCTCAGGGCGCATCGGCACTTGGCATGCTCCTCGTCGGGCTGGTGACCTTGTTCGGCGTGGCGCAGCTATGGCATCTTGCGTTGGGTGCCTTCCTGATCGGATTGGCGAATGCGATCGACGAGCCGGCACGCGCATCGTTCTTCCCGCGTCTGCTGCCGCGAGCGCTCGTCCCCAAGGCCGTCCCGCTGGTCTCGATGGCGTTCGGCGGCAGCCGCATCATCGCACCGTCGATCGCAGGATTCCTGATCGCGGCTGCCGGCGCACCCATCACCTTCCTCGTTTGCGTGGCGGGTGTGAGCGCGATGTTCGCCGTGCTGTCGGTGGTCCGTCCGATCCGGGAGGGCACGCGCTCGCACGGGAGCCTGATCGAGAACTTCACCGACAGCCTGCGCTACATCCGCGCCAACCAAGCGTTCGCCCGGATCATCATCGTCGCCTTGCTCAACGCCACGGTCGCGATGGGCTACATCAACATGCTGCCCGTGTTCGCGAAGGAGGTGCTGCACGTCGATGCCCGCGGGCTCGGGGTGCTCGCATCCGCAGCCGGGATCGGCTCGTTGACCGGGCTGCTCACGTTCCACTGGATTCGGCCCCGCATGTCCCCGCGTACCCTGATCATCGGCGCACTGACGATCTACAACACGGCGCTGCTCGTGTTGGCCTGGAGCGACGAGTACGTGCTCTCGTTTTGCGCGATTCTCGTCGCAGGGCTCTGTCACGCGTACTTTCTGACCTGCGTGCAGGTGATTCTGCAGACCCTGGTCGACGATCATTACCGGGGGCGGGTGATGAGCGTGTTCGCGCTGGTCTGGAGCCTGGTGTATCTGAGCGGCTTTCTGCTGAACATCGCCGGTTCGCTCGTCGGCTCCCGTTGGGCTCTCGCCGGCGGGGCGGCGATCGTGCTGGGCTACGTTTGGCTTTCGCTCGCCCGGGTCGCCGCGCTGCGCACGGTCGATCTCACGCCGAAAACGGGGTGACGCGGGACGTGGACGGCACGGTCGGGCAGCCGATGTCGCACTCGCCGATTCGGTGTGCCTGGCCGGCGCCTCTGCGCGCGTGAGTAGGTCCTAGGGGTCAGTGAGTAGGTCCTAGGGGTCAGGTCTTGCAATCAAGCAATCGATGCATGATTGCAAGACCTGACCCCTTTGTGCACTTTCAAGTGTCGGCCGAGTTTTTGGACACGACGGCGATGCGGTGGGATACGCCCGCCGCGACCTAGACCATGAGGGGCGGCAGCTAGGAGAAGCGCATATCCCGGCCGAGGCCGAGGATCACGCGGTCGAACCACTGCCAGGCGCGGGCGAGGATCTGCATCGGTGCATGTCCCGGTGACCAAGGCGCGCCATTGTCGCGGCCCCGGCGCGGGCAGGGCACCCGCGCCGGCGGTCATGCACGTCGGTCGTCGGCGTCAGCCCGTGCTTGCTGTCTGTCTGCGCCGCCGCCGCGCCATGCCTGCCACGCAGCCCAGGCCGGCGAGCATCAGCGCCCACTCGTGCGGCTCGGGGACCGGCGCCGCCACGAAGTCGACGAACACGTCGCCGCCGCTCAGCGCGAGCTCGAAATGACCGCCAGCCAGCCCATTGACGAAGCCGGTCGTGTCGAGCGCAAACTTCGCCGCGTCGAAGCCGACCACGCCCCCGGTCGTGTCCACGATCTGCCAGCGATACGGCTGCTGGTTGTTGAATCCCGAGAGGGGGGCTGCCTGGTCCGAGCCGTTCAGCGTCGCGAGCGAAATCGTGAAGCGGCTGTTGCTCGTCGTGCCGGCGGTGATGTCGAGCGTGCCGTTGATGGTCCACAGGTCCCAGTGCGTGCCGGCAGTGCCTAGGGCTGCCGCAAGTTCGACGAGATAGGTGCCGCCCGCGCCCCAGGTCACGTCGCCGCTCACCGTGTTCCCCGGGCTGTTCCCCGGCGAGAACTTGCCGCCGTCCGTCACGTTGACCGTGCCATAGACGCCGGCGCCCTTCGCAAGCGAGCCGAAATTGACGTCGACCGGTCCGGCGATGGTGCCGTTGTTCACCAAGAGCGCGCCGTTCAGTTGCATGCGGGTGCCGTTCCGGAGGGAGATCGTGCCGCCCGGCGCGGCGACCGAACCCACGTAGGTGCGGCTGCCCCCGGAAAACACGAGGTTGCCACTGGTGTTCAGGAGCCTGCCGCCGCTTTCGACGTTCACCACGCCGCCCGAACTCCATCCGTTCACCGTGGTGACCCCGGCGACCGTCAACGTGCCGACGGTGTTGCTTCCGCCCGTCCAGGAGAGGTTGCGTCCTGCGGCATTGGTGATGTCGCCGCTGTTGCTGACGCCGATGAACGCTGCGCCGTTCTTCGGCGTCAGGGCGACGCCGTTGCCGACGCTGGTGCCGATCATGCGGTTGACCGCGGTGATGTCGTGCGTGCCGCCGCCGAGCAGCGTGCCGCCGCTCAGGATCGTATTCGTGTAGGTCACGGTGCCGCCCGGAGCGGCCTGGACGACGGCGAAGCCCAGCGAGCGCTCGCCCAGCCGCAGCGATCCGCCGGTTCCGACTTCGTAGTAGCTCGCGGCGCTGCTGGTCATCTCGAGCAGGCCGCCGCGTACCGTCACCGTGCCGGTGAAGGTGTTCGCACCCAGGAGTTGCTGGGTCGACCCGCCGGTCTTGAACAGGCTGCCTGCGCCGGAGATCGTCCCCGAGTACGTGCTGCTTCCCGACGCCCCGTTGATCCCGAGTGCCGTGATGCCCAGCGGATCGTTGGCGAGATCGATGCTTCCAACCGCGCCGTCGCTGATGAGCGACCCGGCGACCAGCCTTCCCCCGTCGATCACGATCTTGCTGCCTGCGGTCGACAACGTAGTAACCGAGGTGTTGACGGCGCCCGCGTCTTTGATCGTGAGCGTGCCGGTACCGCCGTACTGGCTGATGTTCAACCGTCCCAGGCCCAGTGTGTTCGCATCGAGACGCGAACCGGCGCCCGTCACCGTGGCGACGCCGTTCGAGCCCGCCAGGGTTCCGATGGAGAACGCCGGCGCGGAGGCCACTCCACCGGATTCGATCGTCAGCGTACCCAGGCTGTTGTTCACGAACCCGATCGCCAGTATGTCGTTGCTGGTCACCCGACCAGAGTTCCGGATCGTCAGCGCGCCGCTAGCGAAGTTTCCGGCGACGAGTTGGAACCCGACGTTCAGTTGACTGCCGAGTCCGTCGACGACGAGGTTCGTGCCGGCGGTGCCATCGATGAACACCGAGCTTCGATTGGGTCCGTCGGCGTTCACGATGGCGCCGCCCGCGATTCTCATTGTGGCGCCGCTGCCGACGATGATGGCGGAATTGCCGTCGCTCGTTTCGGAGGTCAGCGTGAGCGAGCCGCCTACCGCATTCAGCGTGCCGCCGTCGACCCGCAGATTGCGCAGGCTGCTGCCGGTGCCCGCCAGAGTGGTCGTGCCGGTACCCGCCTTGATGAAGCTGCCGGTCGTGCCGGTCATCGTGCCGCCGTACGCCGGCGGGGAGAGGTTGTTGTTCCCGACGGTGAGCTGGGTGGCGCCGAGGTTCAGGCTGCCCGTGCCGGAGAGGTTGCCCAGCGTGACGCTCGCGTGGCCGTTGAGGTTCAGCCCGTCGTTGACGTCGAGCAGCACGGTGCTGTTCTGCAGCGCCAGCGCGTGGCCGAGGACGATCTGGCCGCCGGTGATGGTGGTGGTACCCGAAAACGTGTTCGCGCTGGCGAGCGTCTGCACCGAAGCGCCCGACTTGGTGAGGCCGCCGCGGCCGGTGATCGTGCCGCCAAAGGCGCTCGTGCCCGAGGTGCCGTTGATCGTGAGCGCCGCCCCGTTGAGCGAGTTGGCGATGAGGTGGATGGTTCCGACCGCGCCGTCGCTCGCCAGGGCGCCGGTGAGGAGCGACCCGCCGTCGATGTTGATCGTGCTGCCTGCAGTCCAGAACGTAGTCGTCCCTGCAGCCACCGTACCTGCGTTCGCGATGGTCAGCGTGCCGGTGCCGCCCTTCTGGCCCGCATCCAGTCCGCCGATGCCCAGGGTGGATGTCGCATCGAGACGCGAACCTTCTCCCGTTACGGTGGCGTTGCCTGTCGAGCCTGCGAGCGTTCCGACGACCACCGTATCGGCGGAGGCCACCCCGCCGGATTCGATCGTCAGCGTGCCTGCGCTGCCGTTGGTGAGCCCTGCAACAAGGGCGAAGCGTCCGGTCAATTGACCTGCGTTCCTGATCGTGAGCCCGCCGCGGTTGGTGTTACCGACGATGGTCTGGAATCCGACGTTGAACGCCGTACCAGGTCCGTCGATCAGGAGGTTCGTGCCGGCAACGCCATCGATGAACACCGAGCTGTGACCCGGTCCGTTGGCGTTCACTTTGGTGCCGCCGGTGATGTTCAATGCGGCCCCGCCGCCGACGATCACGGCGGAATTGCCGTCGGTCGTTTCGGAGGTCAGCGTGAGCGAGCCGCCCGTCACGTCCAGCGCGCCGCTGCTCACCCGCAGGTTGCGGAAGCTGCTGCCGGTGCCCGAAAGTGTGGTGATGCCGTTGCCCACCTTGGTCAGGCTGCCGGTCGTACCGGTGATTGCGCCGCTGTAGGCGGCGGGAGACTGGTTGTTCTGCCCGACCGTCAGTTGCGTTGTGCCGAGGGCGAGTGATCCGGTGCCGGAGAGGTTGCCCAGCGTGACGCTGCCGAGTCCGTTGAGGTTCAGGCCGCCGTTCACCCCGATGACCGCGGTGCTGTTCTGCAGCGCCAGCGCCTGGCCCAGGACGATCTGGCCGCCGTTGATGGTGGTCGCGCCCGAGAAGGTGTTGATACCCGAGAGCGTCAGCTCGGAAGCGCCCGACTTGGCGAGGCCGCCGCCGCCGGTGATCGTGCCGGCGAAGGTGCTGGCGGATGCCCCGTTGACCGTGAGCGCGGCGCCGCCGGTGGGGTCGGTGATGAGGTCGATCGTGCCGACCGCGCCATCGCTGTTCAAGCGCCCCGTCGCGAAGCTGCCGCCGTTCACCGTGATCTTGCTCCCAGCCGTCCAGAGCTTCGACTCGCCGCTCACGCTGACCTGACCGCCGTTGCCGATGTTCAGTGTGCCGTTGCCGCCGCGTTGAGCGGCCGAGAAACCGCCCAGGCCGAGGCCGGCGGTGGTCCACCTGGCGTCGGTACCCGCCACGTTCGCCGTGCCGGTCGCGCCGGCCAGCGTGCCCAGCAATCCAATCGTGCTGGTGGCGGTGCCTCCCGAAAGGATATTCAGCGTGCCGATGCTGCCGGCGTTGAAGCCCATGGCGAGGAAGCCGCCGGCCTCCAGGGTGCCGCCGTCGGCGACGCCTAGGCTGCCCCTCGCATGGTTGCCGACCAGGGTCTGGAATCCGGTGGCCAGTCGGCTGCCGGGACCGAGGACGTCGAGCCTGGTGTCAGCGGCGCCGTCGACCTGAACGGTGGTTCCCAACGCCGACACGACGGCCCCGTTGAACACGGCCAGGATCGGCCCGCCGGACGTGCCGCCGACGTTGGACCCCAACATGAGCCCCTGGCCGGCGTCGGTCAGCGTCATCGAGCCGCCTGACAGGTGCATCCGGCCCTGCTGCACGAGCAGGTTGTCGAAAACGCTGCCGGCGCCCGAAAGTGTGGTGGTGCCGGTGCCCACCTTGGTCAGGCTGCCGGTGGTGCCGGTGATCGCGCCGCTGTAGGCGGCGGGAGACTGGTTGTTCCCTCCGATGGTCAGTTGCGTAGTGCCGAGGGCGAGTGAACCGGTTCCGGAGAGATTGCCCAGCGTGGCGCTGGCGAGGCCATTGAGATTCAGGCCGCCGTTCACCCCGATGACCGCGGTGCTGTTCTGCAGCGCCAGCGCGTGGCCCAGGACGATCTGGCCGCCGGTGATGGTGGTGGTGCCCGAAAACGTGTTCGCGCCGGCGAGCGTCTGCAGCGACGCGCCCGACTTGGCAAGACGGCCATTGCCGGTGATGGTACCGGCGTAGGTGCTCGTCCCCGAGGCGGCGTTGATCGTGAGTGCCGGACCTCCGCCGGGGTCGGCCTGCAGGTTGATCGTTCCGAGTGCGCCGTCGCTGGCCAGGCGTCCGGCCAAGAGGCTGCCGCCGTTCACCACGATCGAACTGCCCGCAGTCCAGAAAGTGACGTCGTTGGCGACCAGGACCTGGCCGCCATTGCCCACGGTGAGCGTGCCTGTGCCACCGCGCAGGGTGCTGGAGAATCCGCCGAGGCCCAGGCTGCTGTTGATCCAGCTTGCGCCGGCACCGGTCACGTTCGCCGTGCCGGTGGAGCCTGTCAGGCCCCCCACCAGTCCGACGGTGCCATTGACGGTGCCGCCTGCAGCGACCTTCAGCGCGCCGTTTCCTCCGGAATCGAAGCCGATGAGAAGGAAGGCGCCGGCCTGAAGGACGCCACCGCTGCCCACGTTCAGAGTGCCGGTGGCGTGGTTGCCGACCAGGGTCTGGAATCCCGTGGTCAATCGGCTGTTGGCGCCGAGGATGTTGAGGGTCGTACCGTTCGCGCCGTCGACCTGGACTGTCGTCCCTGCACTGGAAACGATGGCCCCGTCGACCACGTCGAGCGTCGGCCCGCCGGACGGGCCGGCAAGGTTGTTTCCAACCATGAGCCCCTGTCCGCTGTTGTTCAGGATGAGCGAACCGCCCGACAGGGCGAGCCTGCCTTGCCGGACGAGCAGATTGTCGAAGCTGCTGCCGGCACCCGAGAAGGTGGTGGTGCCGGTGCCCACCTTGGTCAGGCTGCCGGTGGTGCCGGTGATCGTGCCGGCGTAGGCGGCGGGGGACTGGTTGTTACCTCCGACCGTCAGTTGCGTTGCGCCGAGGGCGAGCGATCCGGTGCCGGAGAGGTTGCCCAGCGTGGCGCTGGCGAGTCCGTTGAGATTCAGCCCGTCGTTCACCCCGATGGCCACGGTGCCGTTCTGCAACGCCAGCGCTTGGCCGAGACGGACCTGGCCCGCGTTGATGGCGACCACGCCGTCGTAGCTGTTCGTGCCCGACAGGGTGAGCGTGCCCCCGCCCGTCTTGGTGAGAAAGGTGTTCGCAGCGGTATTGAGGCCGCTGCGGGACAACGTGCCCGCGAGCGTCGCCGAACCGGTCCCGCCGTAGATGAGGTTCCCGTCGATCTGGAGGGCGTTGTTGATCGTGATCGCCGAGTTCGAGTTCTGGCTCAGGCTCGAGATCGCGCCGGCGAACCGCAGGGCGTTACCGTTCAAGACGAACGCACCGGCGCCGTTCGCGAAGGTCAGCGCGTTCAGCTGGAACGGGGAGGCGAGGTTCTGCATCGGCGTGAGGCGGGCGATGCCGGCGAACGTGATCGACGTCGCGGGGCCGCTGATGGGCGGGACGAACCCTGCCCAGTTGAACGGGTCGTTCCAGTTGTTCGTGAGACCGGATCCGGTCCAGGTCTGCGCCTGCGCCCCGGCGGAGCCTGCAAGCAGCAGGGCAAGGATCGTTTTCGCGAAGGCGGGGTGGCGCTGCAGGTGCCGACGGTTACGATGCTTGTTCATGGCTCTCTGCCCCAGGGTTGTTTCCGCGGGCGCGCTCTACGCGCCCGGTGATTCGATCGAAGGTGCCAGGCTGCCCGCGCACTGCGTCGGCGCACGTAGCCCAGGTCTGCGCTCGCGCGGCCTGACTTTTGTGTTGTTGTGCCGCGGCGCGAAACCCCGGAGAACCCCGGGGCGGACCGCATCGTCGTGGCCGGGCGTTCGACTGTGGCGGTCCGCGGGCGTCGAGCATGGTTAATGCCAGATGTGTTCCCGTCGAGGAAATATACGTTGAATCAGTGAACTATTCATCCACCGTTGGAGCAATTTCGCGGTCGCGCCGAGGTGGCGTAAATTTTTTCGACAGTTGAACGAGGTGCGGGTTGGTCCTAGGGCATCCTCGGGGTCACATCCTCGGGGTCAGGTCTTGCAATCAAGCAATCGATGCATGATTGCAAGACCTGACCCCTTTGAGTTGTTGTGTGGCAGAACACGTTGCCTGGCTCGATGAGGCGATCGCGAAGCTCGAGCGCGATATCGACTAGCATATCGATGGCCATCCAGAACTCAGAACGGACGCGCAGCTGATGGCGAGCATTCCCGGCATGGGGCGTACGACAGTGGCCAAGGTGTTGGCGTACGCGGGCAACGTGCGCTGCTTTGAAAGCGCGAAGGCCCTGGCCGCATTCATAGGCGTAACGCCACGCCAGCGGCTGTCGGGCATGTCGGTGAAGGGCAGGACGATGCTCACAGCCGGACAGGACATCAGGCG
>LNFM01005940.1_pt1 | contig 20552 bp, 17 predicted proteins | sample 596031 | NCBI WGS metagenome assembly LNFM01 (sample SAMN04254537, study PRJNA301005) | activated carbon metagenome | isolation source: dual media filters at the Ann Arbor, Michigan drinking water treatment plant | place: USA: Ann Arbor | reverse complement strand
CAAGTATCTGGTCGACGCTGCTGCTCGTCACAGGCACGGCTGCGACGAGCCTCGTCGTGGGTACCGCGACGGCGTGGCTGGTCACGATGTACCGGTTTCCAGGCCGGACGCTGCTTGACCGTCTGCTCGTTCTACCGCTCGCGATCCCGACGTATATCGTGGCTTATTGTTACGTCGAAATTTTCGACTACGGCGGTCCGGTGCAAAGTGCGGTGAGGTCAATCGGGGGCTATGCGTCGCCGCGCGACTATTGGTTTTTCGAAATCCGTTCGCTCGGTGGGGCGATCGCTGTGCTGTCTGCGGTGCTCTATCCCTATGTCTATCTGACGGCGCGTGCGAGTTTTGTGCAGCAGTCGATGTGCGTGCTCGAAGTGGCGCGAACGCTGGGGCAAACTTCGCTGGGGGCTTTCCGGCTTGTGGCATTGCCGTTGGCGCGACCGGCGCTCGCAGCCGGCGGCGCACTCGTGATGATGGAGACGTTGAACGATCTGGGAGCCGTGCAGTACCTCGGCGTCGAGACATTGTCGGTCAGCATCTACGTGACGTGGCTGCAGCGATCTAATTTGCCCGGTGCGACGCAGATTGCGCTCGTCGGGTTGGTTGCGGTCGTTCTGGTGCTCATCATTGAGCGGTTTGCCCGAGGCGACAGCCGGTTTCATCATACGACGGGGCGGTATCGGGCCATCGCGTTCCAGGACATCGTGGGCTGGCGTGGTTATCTGGCGGCGGCCTTGTGCGCCATACCGGTGGTGATCGGGTTTGCCGTCCCGTTTCTCGTGCTGGCGCGACATGCAATGGCTCATTTCGGCGAAGCGTTCACAGATGAGTTCGTGCCAGCGGCGGTCAACAGTGTGCTTGTGGCCTGTGCCGTCGCGGTGGTCGCGGTGGTGCTTGCTCTGATCCTCGCCTATGCCGGTCGCGTTGCGAGCCGGGGACCGGTGGTGGCAGCGACAAGGCTTGCGGGCCTTGGATATGCGTTGCCGGGAACGGTCGTTGCGATTGGCGTGCTTATTCCGTTCGCCACATTCGATAACTGGGTGGACGCGCAGATGCGGGCGCAATTCGGCGTCGGGACAGGTCTCGTCCTGTCAGGCACGGTTGCTGCGCTGGTTTTTGCGTTGACGACGCGGTTTTTGACCGCGGCGCTCGGCAATATCGAGGCTGGCCTGCAGAAAGTTTCCCCCAACCTCGATGCTGCTGCGCGGACGCTTGGCGAGACACCGCTGTCGGCTTTGCGGCGCGTGCACCTGCCGTTGCTGCTCCCGGCCATCGGTGCGGCGGGCTTGCTCGTGTTCGTGGACACCATGAAGGAGCTGCCAGCGACGTTGCTTTTGCGGCCGTTCAATTTTGAAACGCTGGCGACATACGTTTACGGCTTGACCGCTTTGGAGCAGTTCGAGCGCGCATCGCTGGGGGCGCTCGCGATCGTGCTGGCCGGTCTGGTGCCTGTGCTGCTGCTTCACCGCACGGTGGCTGGAAGCCGGCCGGGTTCGGGCCAGTAGGCCAGCCAGCGGATGGCGTTTACCAGGATCGACGGGGGCCTGTATCGACGTGGAACAGGCCGCCGCCGTAATGTTTGACGCCGCCGAGGGAGCCGTTGCTGCGCAGGAACGCGTACACGGCACTGACATTCCCATGGACACGGAAGTCGACCGCATCGCCAGTCAGATGATGAGATTTCGAGGCGCCACCGACTTTGCGGTTGTGCGATTTGCTGCGGCAGGTCGAACTGACCGTCACGGGGCTGTAACTCGCGACCTGGGCCACGACGGCACGCAACGTCCCGTTGAGACAGGATGATGATGCCGCCCAGCGAACGCCGCCGCCTGTGAGGCTTTTGGCGGGAGCCGTGTCAATCATGGCGCCGGTGTCGAGCGCAGCGTATTTCTTCTTCGTGCGTTGAGCGGCGACCTTCTTAGGTTTGCCTCCGAAGGTCGCGCCGTAGGACTGGAAAGCCTTCGACCGAGCTTTGGCGGCTTTGCGCGATGTTTTGGGGCGGGCAATGTATCCCGTATCGCCATATCCGGACCAGGCCGAGGGGCCGGACTTGCGCATTTCGCTCTCGCTTTGCCAGCCCGTTGGCTTGGCTTGCGCAGTCACAGCCTGGAAGCCCAAAAGTGCGATTGTGAGCAGCAATGCATGAAGGACGTGTACGGCTGAGACCGGAAAACGACGCATAATCGGAACTCCCTCGGCAGTGAGACGGCTGGTTAACGGCCGGCGAATGCAAATTGACGAGGGCGTCCGTACACGCGGATGAAATCCATCCAGAGTTTAAATTTAATTTTTGGTTAACGTGAAGAATTTATTGTGCCAAAATTCTTCGTTTTTTCTTTGGTTTATATTGGTTTACTTGATTTTATAGTAGATAATGTGAGCGAAGCCGCAGGGGAAGATGGTTTTGTAGTTCTCAAATCTCATTTGAAGCGTATGGAATAGGGGAATACTTTGAAGCCCGTTGCGCGGCAAGTTGTGAGCAAGTTAAAGTCTGGTTGCCAAGTTGTCGCAGTGTCGTGAGTGCAGGGGCTCACACCAGCGCAGTTTACGCCGAGGCCGCCTCGTGTGGCCCGTTCGCCAACCAAAATCACCAGTGTGCTGCGTATCGACGGCTAAACTTCAGCTTTCGCTGCCGAACGTAGCCCACCAGTATCGGTCAAATTGCTTGGCAAGTTTTTGCCAACGCGCGCATGCTGAGCGTGCGTCCACATGTTGTCGATGTTAACTCCCTACGTTCTGGATTATTGGACGTTTCACGATTGGGTTTGCTCGGAATAATGAAATCGGGACAGGTCGCCATATGGATGGAATTTTTGCATTGGCTCTGTCGCGCCACTCGTCCAAGCCAGCGCGGGCCTGCGCTTGGGCCCACTCATAGGCGACATGCCGAGCTTCGATACGGTGTTGCGGCTTCCTCGCGATTTCAGCGTCGCGTGTCGCAATAGGGGGCCGGCAGAGTTGCGTACCTCGATATTCCGGTCCTGCGAGTGCGGCATCTGGCTGCTTTCAGTTGGGTCACGCATTTTGGTTGTCGCGCGATGGAGTCCATCGTGGTCGGCATGACTACGAAGAAAGTCGACGGCGCGCTGCCAGCTTCCTTTCGGAAGGCGGCGCACGCCGCCTTGGACGCGGCGTTAGGACCTGAAGCCTGTTCACTGCTTTGGCCGAAGGCTGAGGCCGTGTTTATGAGTTCCGGGCAGGTGCTGTTCCGGCAAGGCGACGTCGCAGATGCATTCTATGTTCTTGTCTCCGGCAGCCTGGGTATGTCGCAGCTTGATGAAAAGGGCGTGGCGGTGCCGGTGTCACGCTTGTTTCCGCCGGAAATTATCGGCGAGCGCGCGGTGCTGGTTGATGCGCCTCGGGCCGCTACGATCACTGCGCTGCGCGACTGCGAACTTCTACTATTTCCGCGCGGCATTTTTGATACGCTGGTCGCGCGTTCGCCGGAGGCGATGCTACGGCTGGCCCGGTTGCTTGCGCGCCGGCAGGTCAACAACGTGTCTGCTCCCATTGGCGCGGGCATTGGAATTCGGCCTGTGGCAGATGCCACGACTGTCGCCGTGATAAGGGCGACGAACGGCGTCGACGCGGTTGCTTTCGCGCGTGCACTTACCAAAGAGCTCGGAAAAAACGCAACGATCGTTCATGCCGTTTCGGCCAAGCATGGTGGAGAGTTTTATCGAAAGCTTGAGGCGCGTTTTCAGACAGTGGTTTACGTCAGCGATGGATCTGACGCCGCCTGGACGCGCGTTTGCTGCGGCAGAGCGGATCATATCTTGGCCCTCGCTCGGCCCGGCGCGGCGGCCGTGGAAGATGTGCTGTTGATCGACCGTGAGTCGAGCTGGACCCGACGTGATCTCGTCATGTTTGGCCCCGGGCCGACTCCCGGCGCCAATCATGCTTTCGTCGCGCCAGATCTTGGAAATCAAAGCACGCGGCTCAATGTCAGACCCGGTAACGTCGAAGATATCCGGCGCGTCGCGCGCTGGATTAGAGGGCGGTCTATAGGCCTTGTCCTTTCGGGCGGCGGCGCCCGAGGCTTCGCTCATGTGGGAGTTCTGCGGGCATTGTTTGAGGCGAAGGTGCCGATCGATCTCGTCGCCGGAACCAGCATCGGCGCTGTGATCGGAGCGGCGGTCGCGATGCAATGGGACATTGATGAAATTGTCGCTCGCATCCGGGACGCATTTGTCGTTGACCCGCCGCTGGTCGACTACACGATCCCATTTGTGGCGCTGACTCGCGGTCTGAAAACAGAACGAGCGCTGGCGCGCCACTTCATGGGTGTCAATATTGAAGAACTTCGTATTCCGTTTTTCTGCGTGTCTACCGATCTCAGCGCTGGCGAGCCGATTGTGCATCGGACTGGTCAGCTTGTGACTGCGCTTCGCGCCAGCGTCGCCATCCCTGGCCTTTTGCCGCCTGTGCTCCTCGACAATAGCGTGCTTGTCGACGGCGCCATGATCGACAATCTTCCGGTGGGGTGCATGGCGCGACTGGGGAGAGCCGGCAAAATTCTTGCGATCGATGTCGGTGATGATTTGGCATTTGTCGCTCCGGAAAAGCGCGGCTGGGCATCGCGCTGCGCTCGCGCCGTGTTTGGCGTGCCTGAAGCAATGCCCAGCTTCGTTGAACTCTTGTTGCGCGCCGGCACGGTGTCGAGCGACATTCAAACGCGCATGGCGCGCGATCAGGCATCGCTCGTTATACGCCCGCCAATCGCAGGTTTTGGATTGCAGGCCTGGCGTTCATTCGAGGCAATCGAACAGATCGGTTATGACCACGCGCGTGAGGTGATGAAATCGGAAGCTTTCGTAAACCTGCAAGAATCGCTCAAGACCTGAACGTCTGGTTCATCGAAATTGCATTGACCTCATCTGATAGGGATGCGTCGGCCAAGAGGATCGATGAAGCCTCGTGAGGACCAATTACAGTAGCGCGTCAATTGACGCCGAGGCAGCTTCCCGCGCCGCTGGCGAGAGGTGAAGACCAGCCTTCGTGCGCCGCCAAAGCACGTCTTCTGACGTTTGCGCCCATTCGCGCCGGGCGAGATAGCGGACCTCGCGCTCCGTCAATCCGGCCGCAAAAATTGCACCCATGTCTTCCCATCGGCGGGCGTCACCGACAACTTCGCGTGTTTGAGTTCCGTGCCGCCGGACGAGGGCGGTCAGGACCTGTTCGGGAAGCCATGCGTAAAGGCGATTGAGACCTTCGACATAGAGGCCGACGTCGGCATCGGGGATGTCGCCGCCCGGCAGCGGTTGGCCGCCTGTCCATGCCGGCGGCAAACCAGGGAAAAGGAAGCCGAGACGGGCCAAGGCTGCTTCGGCGAGACGGCGATACGTCGTGATCTTGCCGCCGACGATGGTGAGCATGGCGTCGCCAAAGCGGCTGCCGGTGAGATCGAAGTCGTAGTCGCGGCTCAACGCCGACGGATCGGTCTCGTTCTCGTCGGCCTGAAGTGGCCGAACGCCGGCAAACGTCCAGACGATATCCGAGGGCGTGAGAGGTTTTGCGAGGAACCGGTTCGCAGCAGCGATAAGATAGTTTTCTTCCTCCCGTGAGCAAGTTGCTCGTGAGGGCGATCCGGTCACTGGGACGTCGGTTGTACCGATCAGCGTAAAGTCGGTCTCGAAGGGGAGCACAAAGACAACGCGGCCGTCGGCGTTCTGGAACAGAAAGGCATCTTGCGTCGCGGCAATCCGGGGGACGACGATGTGGCTGCCCTTGACCAGACGAATTCTGGCTAAGTGATCCGGTGTGTTGACGCCTGTCAGAGCGGAGACCGCGTCGACCCACGGGCCGGCGGCGTTAATGACGACGCGGGCGCGGCAGAGTTCTTGTCGCCCCGCCGTGTCCAACGTGATGGACCAGGCGTCCGTGCCGCTGTCGAGGCCCGTCACGCGCGTCCGCGTGCGGATTATGGCTCCCCGATCTGCCGCAAGGCGTGCGTTGAGCACAACGAGGCGCGCATCGTCGACCCAGCAGTCCCAATAGCTGAAACCACGTTTCAACTCCGGACGGAGCGCTCTGCCCGCGGGGTCGGTCCCCAGATCGACGGCACGGGAGCCGGGTATGCGGTGACGGCGGGCGAGGTGGTCGTAGAGAAACAGTCCCGCGCGAAGGGCAAGTCGGGAGCGTGTACCGGGTGATTCCGGCAAAATGAATCGCAGTGGCCAGACGATATGCGACGCGCGAGCGAGCATGACTTCGCGTTCGGCCAGTGCTTCGCGCACCAGGCGAAACTCGTAGTGTTCGAGGTAACGCAGGCCGCCGTGGATCAGCTTGGAACTGGCCTGTGACGTACCGCTCGCAAGGTCGTCTTTTTCGATGAGGCAGACGGATAGACCGCGACCCGCAGCGTCGGCCGCCACTCCGGCGCCGTTAATGCCGCCACCGATGACCACGAGGTCGAAGAGCGGCCCCTGCATCAGGTTTCAACCGGGTTGGAAAGGTTCGTGCTGCGTCCATGCAGGCGATCGAATGCGACTAGAGATTGCTGGGACCGCTGGCCGGTTACGACGCTGACGAACAGTCCCACAAGAAGGGCGAAGGGCAGTGCAAGTGCCGGCGCGGCTGCCGGCGCGATGCCAAACCAGTTTGCCAGTCCCGGGCTCCACAGACTGCCCGAAGTGCGGGCTGCAAGATCGGCGTAGGCCGCGGCGCGATCATCGCCTTGCGCGGCGATCCAAAGATCGCGCGCGTCCGCATACTCGGTGAATGCCGACGGACCGCCGCTCGATAATCCTGGCCAGGCTTCATAAAAGGACACGCTGTAGATCGCGGTCCCGGCCAAGTAATAGGTGCCAAGCGCTAACCCGGCGATGACGGCGGCGAGGAGGCCAGCGGCCGTTGCTCGCCGGACCAGGACCGTCAAGATTAGAGCCGGGAGGAGCCCGGCTGCGGCCAGCAAAAGGCTGACGGTGAAGACTACGTCGGCTGTTAGTGGAATGACCGCGGCCGTCATAGCTGCGCCGAGCGCGACGCCCACGCCGGTGATGCGGATGAGGGTGAGTTCGGTGATGTTGTCCGGTTTGCGTCCGAGGACGGCGGCGGAGCCATCGTGCACAAGCATGGTTGCGAGGCTCACGACAAGCGCGGCGGCCAGGACGATGGCCGCGGCGAAGACGATCGCTACAAAAAAAGCGGAGACGATCAGCGGCAAGCCTGCTGCGTGCGGCAGAGCGAGCAGGATCAGTTGTGGATCAATCGACACCGTTGCGAGGTTGGGTTTGCCGGAGATGTTTCCGGCGGCGACAGCTGCAGCTGTCACGACCGTGTCAGTAAAGGGCAGCCATCGCTCGGCGAGTGGCAGTCCGGGCGAAGCTGCAAACCGGCGCGCCAGATCGAGGACTGCTTCCTGCACGCTCGGATCAAGGCGTTGCCAATTTGCTTCCGAGCGCGCGCCGCGACCGGCCATGGCCGCCGACACGGCATCGATGCTGCCGGCACCTGCTGTCACGTCGTGGGCAACCGTTTCGACAAGTCCCAGCGAAGCGCCGTGCAGACGTACCGCATCGACTTGGCTGGCGCGGCGGATCCAATGCGGCAGTTCGGCAAAGGTGCCGCCGGCCGCGACGGCGCGATAGGTTTCGATGCGGGTTAGCGCGGCGATGGCGGGCAGCGCGGTCAGTGCAATGACGACGAACGTGAGCATCCAGGCGAGCCCCCGCCGCGGGCTGGCCGACGGCGCGAAGGCCCCTGTTGCCTGCACGAGCGGTGGAAGAGCCGCGACGGCGGCGGCGAAGCTGATGGTCAGCAGGGCCCAATTCAGCCGGTCGACCGTGAGGAACTTGCGCAGGAACGGCTTAAAAACCCCGAAATCGACGAGGCCGTTTTCGATGAGCGAGAGTTCCGCCGAGGCAATGTCGTTTAAGACCTGACCATACGCGAGATGGGCAATGGGGTTGCCGAACAAGGCGGCATAGAGGCCGGCGGTCAAGCCTATCAAGGCAAGACCGACAAGCAGCGCAATCATGCCGCTGTTGGCGAGAACGGATTTTAGGCCGCCGGGAAGCGTCACCAGGATTATTGCTGCGGCGGCAGCCAACGCGGCAGCGCCAATGGGAATTTCGAAGACGCGCGCAGAGAGTGATAAACCTGCCGAAAGCGTTCCCAATAACAACCCGCCGGTGGCTGCCAGTGCGACCACGAGCGTCAGGATGCGTGCGAGGCGTCCGAACCGCAGGGCGATGAGATCCGGCAGAGTTGCGGCGCTCGATCGTGTCAGTGCCGGGCCGACGAGGACCGTCAGCAATAGGAGACCTCCGGTCAGACCGACCAAGGGGATCAGGGCATCGTACCCGTGCTGATGAATGAGACCCGGCAATAAGATCAGGGAAGAAAGGGCGACTAATCCGGACAGACTGAGACCGCCGCCGAGGGATGAAAAGGCCGCACCGCCCGACGCATGCGCCTGCGCGTTGCCCGACCGGAAGCGGATGGCCACCGCTGCCATTGCGAGCACGGCAAGTCCGGTGCAGATGAGAAACATTGCGTCGCCCGCCAGCATATCAAAGGTCCTCTCGCGACGGAGGGGACACGGTCCGCGCGTCGAGCCGGTCGAGATGAGCTGCCGCGCGAAACGCCAGGATCACCAGGAGCAGCAGCATTCCTTGTGCGGTCAGGTAGTAGCCAATGGGAAAGCCGGCCACGGTCGCCAGGTCGAGAGCTTCTGATGCGAGTGGCACAGCAGCAATCAATGTCAGTAGGGTCAGCATGTAGAAGATGGCCCGCCAGATCTGTACGCGCTCTGGGTGTCCTTTGAGCTGTGCCCTGCCAGTCATGCCGTGGGCGGCGACCATGGTGCCGAAAGCGACCAGAGCCAGTGTTGTCAGGAAGCCGGTGGCTGGGATGGGCGCGATGAGACGTGCGGCACCAAGCGACAGGGCCACGGCTGCGACCGCAATGATGAGACCAAGAACAACCTCGACCGTTCGCATGCCCTGCTTGAGCCTCTCCGTTCGAACTGGCTGATCTTAGATTTGAAGGTGCGTGCGCGCACGGCATTTCGCAGTCGCGAAGTGTGCTGCACAAGGTGGCCGAGCCACCAATGAAAGCGGGGCGGAACTCTTAATCAAGAGTTTCGCCCCGTTCTGTCTCCCCAGACTTGGACCATTATTATTTGTTGGGTCGGGTCGTCCTTTCCCGACGGCGCGGAGGATGTTGGACAGGCTGACCCATGTCAAGCCGCCGTGGACGGTAGAACGGAATTTTTCTTGATGTGCCAAGGCATCATGGAAAACTGTTGACACAAGTCTTCGTTGACATCGGGCTGTGATTTTAATGCTTACTGGCCATGCCCCATATGCTCTTCATGGCCCGGCTGCCCGGTCGTGCCGTGCGGACCCTTGGCTCCGACTGGTTCGATCGTCGCCTCGATTTTGACTTCGCCGGCCTTTTCGAAAACGAGCGTAACCGGGAGCAAGTCGCCTTCTTTCAACGGGCCCTTCAGTTCAAACAGCATGATGTGGTTGCCGGACGGTTGCAGCAGGACTGAGTTTCCGCCTGGAATCTCGAGCTTTTCAAGCTTGCGCATCTTCATGACGCCATCGTCCATCGTGTGGGTATGGATTTCGACGCGCCCTGCCGCTGGAGAGGATGCTGCCACCAGAGTGTCGCTCGTTCCGTCCTTGGCGCTGATCTCGACATAAGCGGCGCCGACCGTCGCACCGCCTGGCGTTGCCCGCGCCCATGGATGGGAGACCGTCACGGCTCCCGATTCGTATACGTGTGCCGAGGCAGCGGCGGCCGGGACCGAAACCGCGAGTATGGCGGCGAGCCAAGCAATAGAGCGGGTCATGCTGTCTTCTCCGAATTTCAACATCGCTGAGTAGCTATGGCAGCCTCTGCATCAATTCAATCGGCACATTGGCCTTAACACTTCAACGGAGAGCCCATGGTAAGCAGACCATCGGATGACGTAGGCTCAAACGAGCCATTAACCAAGCCAGTGACTTCAAGGGTGCCGTGGCGCAAAGGGTTCTCCTCATCATCGGTGGCGGAATCGCGGCCTATAAAAGCCTCGATCTGATCCGCAGGCTGCGCGAACGGGCGTGCGAGGTGCGTGTTGTCCTGACACGGGCCGCGCAAGAGTTCGTGACGCCACTCTCGGCCGGGGCGCTGTCCAACGACCGGGTTTTTACAGATCTCTTCGACCTCGATGACGAGCGGGAGATTGGCCACATTCGGCTGTCGCGCGACGCGGATATGGTGATCGTTGCGCCGGCCACCGCAGATCTCCTGGCAAAAATGGCAACAGGGCAAGCTGGCGATCTGGCAACGGCGGTGCTCTTGGCGACGGATAAGCCAGTGCTTGTCGCTCCGGCGATGAACCCGCGCATGTGGGATCATCCTGCGACGCGACGCAATGTACGGCAACTCGTAAGCGACGGCGTGCATTTCATCGGACCGAAGGCCGGCGAAATGGCGGAACGGGGCGAAGCGGGCGTTGGCCGAATGGCTGAGGCAAGTGATATTGCCGACGCCGCATTGCAGCTAGTGGGCGGGCGCTCGGAAGGGCCGGGTCCGCTGGCGGGACGGCATGTCATTGTGACCAGTGGGCCAACACATGAGCCGATCGATCCCGTGCGTTACATCGCCAATCGTTCATCCGGCAAGCAGGGCCACGCGATCGCTGCGGCGGCGGCGGAGCTGGGCGCGCGTGTGACGCTCGTTTCGGGACCGGTGGCGCTGGCCGATCCTGTGGGGGTCGACGTGATCAAGGTGGAGACGGCGGCCCAGATGATGGAAGCTGTGCGGAGCGCGCTGCCCGCCGATATTGCCATTTGCGCAGCGGCGGTGGCCGATTGGCATGTTGTGGAAGCGGCCGGGCAGAAGATGAAGAAGAGCAATGTCGGCGCAGCGCCCACGCTCGCGCTGGCGGAAAATGTAGATATTTTGCAAACCGTGGCTCGCCGTGGTCCACGACGGCCGGGTCTCGTGATCGGGTTTGCGGCCGAGACGGAGAACGTGATTGAACATGGGCAACGAAAGCGGAAGGATAAGGGCGCGGACTGGATTGTTGCCAACGATGTTTCGCCGTCGAGCGGAACGTTCGGCGGTGATCGCAATACGGTGCATCTGATTACGGCCGACGGCGTCACCAGTTGGCCGCCGGACAGCAAGGACGGTGTGGCCCGGTTGCTCATCGGGCAGGCGGCCGATTGGCTCTCACATCACCGGATCGATGTCTGACGATGGCGAAGGATAAAAAGAACAAGCTCGACAAAGGACGGATTAAGGTCCGGGTTCTGATCTTGGAGCACGGCAAAGGGTTGCCCTTGCCGGACATGCAATCGAGCGGTGCGGCCGGTCTCGATCTCGTGGCGGCTCTGGACGTCAAAAAGCCGCTCAGGATCGCGCCGGGAAAATGGGCGCTGGTCCCCACCGGACTTGCCATTGCCTTGCCGCGCGGAACCGAGGCGCAGGTTCGGCCCCGTTCCGGACTGGCCATGAAGCATGGCGTTACCGTCCTCAACAGTCCCGGGACGATCGACAGTGACTACCGGGGAGAGGTGCAGGTGATCCTCATCAACCTCGGCAACGCGGCCTTCGTTGTGCGGCGAGGCGAGCGGATAGCGCAGATGGTGATCGCAGCCCACGCTTCCATTAAAATCCGGCCGGTTGAAGAGTTACCGCGTACCAAGCGGGGCGATGGCGGCTTTGGCTCGACCGGCATCATTGCGCCATCCGTAACCCGGGAAGAAAAAAAGAAGCCGTTACCTGCCCGCGTAAAATCGGCTCGCTCCAAAAGGCCGCGGAGCCGAGATCTAAGCGAGTAAATTGCGGGCTGCGCGCTATCCTTGGAAAGAAAATCTCTAAGGACGGCGTTGCAGGGTTCTTGCGGGAAGGCTATTCCCACGCCTTATCGGATCGACCGCTCGACAATGGAAGGCTGCGCGAGGCACATGAACGAAGTTCCGGACATCAAGACGCTTGCGGCCACCAAGACGTGGGGTCGCGGTCGCATCTACGAGGACATCACCGAAACCATCGGACACACGCCCCTTGTTCGCCTGGGCAAAATTGCGAAGCAGGCCGGTGCGAGAGCGGACATTCTGATTAAGCTCGAGTTCTTCAATCCGTTGTCGAGCGTCAAGGATCGGATCGGCGTATCGATGATCGATGTTCTCGAAGCGGAGGGCAAGATCACGCCTGGCAAGAGCACCCTTGTTGAGCCGACGTCTGGTAATACCGGCATTGGGCTGGCGTTCGTTGCTGCCGCGCGCGGCTATCGGCTCATCCTTGTGATGCCAGAGTCGATGTCAATCGAGCGACGCAAGATCCTTGCGCATCTGGGTGCTGAACTGGAATTGACCCCTGCCGCCGGCGGCATGCCTAATGCAATTGCGCGGGCAGCAGAAATCGTTGCCACGACCCCGGGGGCTATTCAGCCCAGCCAATTCGAGAACCCGGCCAACCCGGCCGTGCACGAGCGCACGACGGCGGAAGAAATATGGAATGATACGCAGGGCAATATCGACGTGCTGGTGGTCGGTGTCGGCACGGGCGGAACGCTGACGGGTTGCGGACGCGTACTGAAGGCGCGCAGGCCCAGCCTCAAGGTGATCGCCGTCGAACCCGCTGGCAGCCCCGTGCTGTCGGGCGGCAATCGCGGTCCGCACAAAATTCAGGGCATCGGAGCGGGCTTTGTTCCCGGCGTACTCGATACGTCGCTGATCGATGAGATCGTGACAGTTTCGAACGAGCAGGCATTTGAAATTTCGCGGTTGGTTGCCAAGACCGAAGGCATTCCCGGCGGCATTTCGACGGGAGCCAACGTCGCGGCTGCGATTTCTGTGGCCACCCGCGAGAACATGACCGGTAAGACGGTTGTGACCTTCGCTCCCTCGTGCGCTGAACGTTACTATACGAGCGAGCTGTTCCTGGATCCGGTCACGAAAAGCTGACGCGAGCGCGCCCACCCAAAAGAAGAGGGCGCCGGAAGATACCGGCGCCCTCTCTATCGCTTTAAGTTTGGTCAGTGCGATTTGTACGAGGACTCACCCCTTGTGAGCGCGAATTCTTCCTCGGGCGAGAGGATGAGTTTATGCCGGCCAATCAGCGCGAAGTAGATGATGCCGACAGCGAACCAAGCCGCGACGAACAAGATACCCTGAATGTAAACCGGGTCCTGCAGCTGCATGTAGATGGTAATGAGTGCGATGATCACTGTCAGGGCAGCACCGATGTTGCCCAACGGGCTGCGGTAGGGTCGCGGCATGTCGGCGAATTTGCGACGCAGCTGAATGTATGTCAGGCCCTGCATCACGTATGAAAACATGGCGCCGAAGACGGCCATGTTCAGCAATGTTCCGCCGATCACCTTTGCGCCTTGGTCAGCGCCGACCGAATACCACACAGCGAGCATGACGCCGAGCCCGACGAGCGCCCCGGCAATCAGTGCGACGTGCGGTGTTTTGCGTGTGCCGTGCGTCAGAGAGAGAAAGCGCGGGAAGTAGCCGGCGCGCGACAGGGAGTAAATCTGCCGACCGTAGGCGTAGATAATCGTGTGGAAACTGGCGACGAGACCCGTCACGGCGACCAGGGCGAGGATGTTGGCCAGTTCCGAGCCGAAAATGGCGCGGAAACCGTCGAGCAGCGGCTCGCCGGATGAGCCAAGTTTATGCGATCCGACGCCTGCTACTGATGGGTTGAGGAACACGACAAGAGCTGCCGACACGATGAGCGTGAAGATGCCGAGGATGATTCCTTTGGGCATATCGCGCTTGGGATCGACAGATTCTTCAGCGGCGAGCGGAAGCTGTTCGATGGCGAGAAAGAGCCAGACGGCGAACGGCAGCGCGGCGAGAACGCCGTACCAACCCATGGGCATCAGTTCACCGCCGCCATTGGGGAGTTCCGTTCCGTCGGGGGCGATGTTCAGCGCCCAGCGGTTGAAGTCGATGTGGCCGATGGCGCTGACGTAGAACACCGCAAGACATGCGAGGGCAAGCAGCGTGATGATCAGCGAGAAGCGGAACGACAGTTCGACACCGATGTAATTCAAGAGAACAAAAATGATGTAGCCGCCGACCCAGAATAGAGGCTGCATCTCCGTCGGTGCGCCGAGAATTGCCGCCATGTAGCTGCCGATGAAAAACACGATGACGGCGGGCGTGATGACGTATTCAACGTTTTCGGCAAGACCTGTCAGGAAGCCGCCCCAGGGACCGAACGCGGTGCGGGCAAACGAATAGGCGCCACCGGTATGGGGCATCGCGGGGCTCATTTCGGCCAGCGAAAAAGTAAGGCCGAGGTACATTACGGCAATGACGACGGTCGCGAGCGCCATACCGCCCCATCCACCTTGCGCCAGCCCCAGGTTCCAACCCGAAAAGTGTCCGGAGATCACGGCGCCGACGCCGAGCGCCCAGAGCGACCATACGCCGGCATGTCGTTTCAATCCCCGCGCTGCGAAGTAGGCGTCGTCCACTCGTTCGTACGTGACGCCTTGTGTTGATTCCTTCATTGCTTTCCCCATTTAATTTGAGCTCTCGCGAACTGGCAAAGCGCCCGTGTCCACCAAAGTGGTTTCTTTGTTCAATGACCGGATTCAAATACTGGCCCGCCGTGTGCCGGCGAAGTGAATGCGGTTTATCCCGTCTAACCTGCAAGGCTCAATGCGAGGTCCAAGCTGACCGACTGACTGGGTATAGCATGTGACGCAAGTAAGCCCCCGAATGGAAGGGTAGCTATATTCGCGCGATCCGTCATGGCATGCTGCACAACGAAGATGCTGCGTGTGCGAAGTAGCAACGCCATGACGGTCAGTGCAACCTTGAAACCGGACGCCATGCTCTCAGCGGAAGAGATCCAGCGATACAAGAGACATCTCGTTCTCAAGGAGATCGGCGGGCAAGGCCAACAGCTGATTAAGTCCGCACGTGTCCTGATCGTGGGTGCGGGCGGGCTTGGTTCACCGCTGCTCTATTATTTGGCCGCGGCAGGCGTGGGAACCATTGGGATTATCGACGACGATCGCGTTTCGCTCGATAACCTGCAGCGGCAGATCGTTCACGACACGGCCACCGTTGGGCGACTGAAAGTAGAGAGCGCACGCGATGCCATTGCGCGGCTCAATCCGCATGTGCGGGTCGTTATGCACGCCGAGCGTTTGACGGCTGAAAACGCACTCGACGTCGTGCAACGCTATGACATCGTTGCGGATGGGTCAGATAATTTTGCGACACGCTATTTGGTGTCGGACGCGTGCTACTTTGCCAAAAAAATTCTTGTTTTTGCGGCCGTCGGCCCGTTCGACGGCTATTTGACCGTGCTAAAGCCGTATGCGGTGCAAGCCGATGGTTCGCCATTTCCCAGCTACCGGTGCATTTTTCCCGAAGCGCCGGCGCCGGGAACGGTGGCCAATTGTGCGGAGGTGGGAGTTCTGGGGGCCGTGGTCGGCGTCATGGGCACGTTGCAGGCGGTGGAGATTTTAAAAGAGATTGCCGGCGTGGGAGAAACGCTGGCAGGACATCTGCTCATTTATGATGCCAGGGAAACGCGATTTGAAAAAATCGCCCTTCAATGGGACCCCGACAACGCCTTATCGGGCCGATCGCCGACCATCACGGATCTTTCTATCCACGCCAATGCTGCTGAAGTCGCGACGTGTCCGCCGGCGTGACCTCAGTCGCGATCCTGTTCCATGGCGGCGGTCAGGCGACGCATGTCGAGGATCGAAATGGTGCGGTTGCCTTCAAGGGCAATGATTTTGTCGACCTTGAGCCGGGATATCTGGCGGCTCACCGTTTCGATCGTGAGCCCGAGGAAATCGGCGATCTCCGCGCGAGACAAGGGGAGGTTGAAGCGTGGGCGCTGCGGATCATCGGACGCTTGGCAGCCAATGGACTCCATGCGGTGGGCAACCATGAGAAGGAAATTTGCCACCTTCTCGCCGGCACTCTTGCGACCCAGTAGCAGCATCCACTCGCGGGCGCTGTCGAGTTCGTCGAGCGTATTTTCAAAAAGCCGGTGTTCGAAGCCGTTAATATCCTTAACCAACCGCTCAAACTGACCCTTGTCATAGGTGCACAGGTGAACGTCGGTAACGGTCTCCGCGTGATAGGGACTATGCGATCGGAAGGGGCGGCCGAGAAAATCGGAAGCAAATTGCAGACCGACGATTTGTTGCCGCCCGTCGGCCAGCGTTTTGGTCAGCTTGACGACGCCAGAGACGATATTGGCGAAATAGCTCATCTCAGAATTGTCGTGCAGAATAGTCTGCCCTGGTGGCAAAAGCTTGTGATGGGCTATGGCGTTCAGGCGCTCGATCTCGTTGTGTTCGAGGGCGCCACAGATCGCACGGTGACGTACGGAACAGCTTTCACAGCGAAGCAAATGCTCTCCCATGACGACCTCTGTGTCGGGTGTGAAAATCTTTGCGCAGACGAGGCGTGGCGTGAAGCTCAGGGTGTGCGGCTCAATTGAGCCGGCAACGTCCGTTTTTTATGCGTTTATTGAGCCTGCGCACGGGCGGCGCTCGTGTCAAGAACTTCCAACACTCACGTTACTCGATTAAAATGCGGGCGGAAAGCAATTTGCGTTCAATCAAGTGGGTCTAGAAGCTCTTCGTTCTGATGAAAATCAGATTTACAGGAACTTTGCCGTCACTTCTGCAAAGCCAAAGCCGCCGGGTTCACGCGTTATCCAGGCCGGTAGTGATTGGATTTGGGGCACAAACGGGGCGATATTGGCAACGCCGACGGTGTGACGAAAATAAGTGAACATCGGTTGGTCGTTGGGGCTGTCGCCGATATAGAGAACTTTTGTGAGAGCATCATCGGGACTGATATCGAAAACATCGCTCAATAGTCGAAGGGACATTTCGAGTTTGCTAAAGTCGCCGATCCAGGCATTGACGTGGATCGACGACACCTTAGCGGTGGCGCCGGCCGCTTCAAACATGGCGACGACGTCCGCGATCACTGCGTCGTCGAGCCGGGGGACGTCTTCGCAAAAATCAATTGCGACATCGCTGATGCGATAGCCTTGATCCGCGGAAAGTCGAACCTGGGGATATCGCATGACGATGGCAGCGGTTGTCGCATCGAGTCGGAGGCGATCTGCTTGTCTTTCTGCATCGTTGCGCTGGAAGACCCGATGCATCGTGCGCGTGATGCGGTCGTAGCGGAAGTAGAAGGCGCCGTTCTCGCCGACGACGGCAGATACCGGGAAGAAGCGCGCAATGAGATCGCACCATCCCGCTGGGCGGCCCGTGACGATTACAACGTGTTTGCCGGCCGCTTCCAGATCTTCGAGCGCGGCATAACTGGCCGCCGGAAGGCGACCTTCGAACGTGACCGTATCGTCGAGGTCGGTCAGGATGAATTCGACTGAGGCGAAGACATTCTGTGGTGCCGCGCTCAAAGACTGCATGGAGTTGCACGCGTTGCATCAATGACTGCGGTGCGATCAGGAGCGGACAAGGCGGGCCACCTCGGCGACGTAGTCAGCCAATGAGTAAATCGACGCTGCGACGGCGGTGAGCAGCAGAAACGTCGGTGCCGGGCCGCCAATGTGCACGCCGCTGCCGAACAGGCCGAGAGCAATGGCAATAATCCCGAGCTGTGTTGCGGCGTGCACGGCTGTTTTTACCTTGCCCGAAGTCAGCACCTTCAGGTCATGGCCGGATTGGCGGGCAAAGGCGCGCAGGTACGGCACCATCAAATCGCGAGCGTAGATGACAAAAAGCATCCAGGCGGCCATCCAGCCCATGGCGAGGAAGCCAAGGAAAACCGAGAGGTGATAGACGCTGTCGCACACCGGATCGACGAGGCGTCCGATTTCGCTTTCCTGATCGTAGCGGCGGGCAATCTCGCCATCAATGTAGTCCGTGGCCTCGGCAACGATCATCAGCGCCAGCGCTACCCAAAGCGCCCAGGGCGTCTCAGTCAGGATCAGGGTCAGCACGACGGGGCCAAGAACCCCGCGCAACAGGCTCAGGAGATTGGGAATGGTCACGAAGGCTGTCGATGCGCTTCGCTCCACACGCGGCCCGTTCGATGTGGTCATGATAATTCCGTTCGGCATCGACACATGAAGTCACTTAACGAAAGGCCGGTTCAGGTCTTGTCTTGCCACAGTCCAGCGTGGCTTTGCACCTGTGAAGTCAGCACACATCGCCACTTGGCGCCACACCAACGTTATCAACGAGGTAGGCTCGATATGTCGATTTACTTGGACTTCAGGCCGCGGTACACGGCCAGAGCATAATCAACAAGGGACCAGAGTGTGACGAGGGTGGCAAGGAGAAGTGCCGCCCACAGCAACCGCTGCATGTCCGCCGGCGGCGCGCTGCCCCACAAGGCATAAACAGCGACAACCAGGATCTGTGCCAACCCCTGTGCCACGGCTTTCAATTTGCCGCTCTGGCGGGCGGCCAGAGTTCCGATTTTCTGTTCGGCCAGGACTCGAAGATAGGACACGCTCACATCGCGCCAGAGCATGATCAGGAACATCCAGACCGGCATCCAGCGGTTGGCTGCAAAGGCGGTAAAAACGGAGACCCGGTAGAGGCTGTCCGCCATGGGGTCGAGGATTTTTCCGACCGCCGACACCTGACCATACCGGCGCGCCACCCAGCCATCGATCCCGTCGGAGACTTCGGCCACGATCATCAGGCCGAGGGCTGCCCAAAGTGCCGGGTTCGAGCCGTTGACGAGCAGGAGGATGATGGGGACGGCCGCGACGACGCGATACCATGTGATCGCATTCGGCAGTGTCCATAGTCCGAGGGGTTTCAATGTTTTTTCTCGTCAGATCAATCATGTCGGCTGGCAGCGACGGGCGCCAGGGGACACTAGCTCAGGGCCGGTTCGGCCGAAACGTTTTTTAGCCAGCCCTCGCCTTTGTCGTCGATTGCGAACAAAAGGGCGCCCTCGCGAGCGCCCTTCACGTCACGGGAACTCCCGCATCGTCGATTACTTGATCGCGTGCTGGATCTTGGTTGCTTCAACTGTGTTTTGCAGCAAGCAAGCAATCGTCATCGGGCCAACCCCGCCGGGGACGGGGGTGATGGCGCCGGCGGTGCGGCAGCAGTCGTCGTAGTCGCAGTCGCCGACGAGCTTGGTTTTGCCGTTCTCGGAGGGAACGCGGTTGATGCCGACATCGATGACGATGGCGCCCGGCTTTAACCAATTGCCCTTGACCATATTCGGGATCCCGACGGCCGCGATGAGCAGGTCTGCCCCGCGGACGACGCCTTCGATATCGCGGGTGCGCGAATGGGCGATCGTGACGGTGCAATTCTCGCGCAGCAGCAGCGCCGACACCGGCTTGCCGACGATGTTGGAGCGGCCAATCACCACCGCGTTCATACCGGACAGGTTCGGCTGCACCGTTTTGGCCAGAATGACCGAGCCCGTCGGCGTGCAGGGAACGAGCGTGCGCTCCCCGACCCAGAGGCGGCCGACGTTGACGGGATGGAAGCCATCGACGTCCTTGTTGGGGTCAATCGTGTTGAGCACCCGTTCGGCGTTGACGTGCTTGGGCAGCGGCAGCTGCACCAGGATGCCGTTGACGGCGGGGTCGTTGTTGAGCTTTTCGACGATCGCCAAAATGTCAGCTTCGCTCGTGTCGGCCGGGAGACGATGCTCCCACGAATTCATGCCCGCTTCCTTGGTCTGCTCGCCCTTGTTCTTGACGTAGACCTTGCTGGCCGGATCCTCCCCGACGAGGACCACCGCCAGGCCGGGCGTCAGCCCGTGGCCGGCCTTCAGCGCCTGGACGTCGCGCGCCACACCGGCACGGACTTCGGCTGCGACGGCCTTGCCATCGATCACTCGCGGGTTCATTGCACTTCCTCCTCGTTTATGGGCTTGGATTATTGGGACCAAGACGACTTTTGTTCAGGGCATTTCAGAACGGCGGGCCGCGAGCCGGTTCACGAGGCTCGGCGCATCACCGATGACTTTTAGGGATTTCACACGAGACCGGTGGCCGGAAGCCACCGAGACGCGGCTTTTGGGAACATCCAGCCAGTCGGCAAGCTGACGCTCGACCGCCTCGTTGGCTTCCCCGTCCGCCGGCACCGCCCGGACCCTGACTTTGAAAGCCGGGCCCTCGGCGGTCGGCTCGACCCCGTCCATTCCATCTTTGGACGATTTCGGAACGACGCGCACGCGCACGATGACGCACCCGATTCCGGTCCGCCAGGGAAGATCAGGGTCTGACATTGCCCGTCCCCGTGTGCCGTCAAACGCCCGTGCTCATGGGCTCTAGGCGACCGCGCGGGCAAGGTTGGTCAGCACGACGCTTTGAATAAAGTAGAGACCGAGCAGAAGGACGACTGGCGACAGATCAATGGCCCCGAAGTCGGGCAGCGCGCGGCGGATCGGACCCAACAGCGGTTCGGTCAGCGCGGTCAGCGTCGTCCAGATCGTCTGCACGATCTGATTGCGCGGGTTGATGACGTTGAACGCGAGCAGGAAACTCATGATCACGGCCGCGAAGACGACGTAGCTGTAGAGGTTGATCACGTAGTTGATGAAATAAATCAGTTCAATCATGGGTCCTCGCGGCTGTCGGCGCGGTGTGGTCAGGGTGCGTCG
>LNFM01011093.1_pt1 | contig 20563 bp, 19 predicted proteins | sample 596031 | NCBI WGS metagenome assembly LNFM01 (sample SAMN04254537, study PRJNA301005) | activated carbon metagenome | isolation source: dual media filters at the Ann Arbor, Michigan drinking water treatment plant | place: USA: Ann Arbor | reverse complement strand
GAACTCGTGGCGCTGCTGGCGCGCCTCGACGAACGCCATGTGCAGGCTGACTTCAAGTTCTTGCGCGATCATGCGGACTCCATAATGCACTGCAGCGGGTGGCCCTGGCGCCGTGCTGCAGCAAGGACGAGTTCGACCTTGGTGGCGGCAACGTCTTTAGAGAAGACGCCGCAGACACCGCGACCTTCGTGGTGGATCTTCAGCATGATGAGGGTCGCCGTATCCTGATCATGATGGAAATATTCCTGCAGCACCATCACGACGAACTCCATCGGCGTGTAGTCGTCGTTCAGGAGCACGACCTGGTACAGCGAGGGCGGCTTGGTTCGCGCCGCCCGGCGCTCGACGACAACCGCGCCCGCGCCGTCGCGACCCGGCTGGGACGGCGGCTTGATGGGGGGTACGGGCGGGGTCTCGTCGGACATGACACATTCTATCGAGATGATCCACAAGCGCGCAGGCGTTGTGGGTTCATCGCCGATCCTCTGCATATTGCTGCATGAACGGCCACTTCAAGCCCGGATTCGCACGCGATTTCCTGCCCTTTCGAGGCGGCGGCCGTCAGACCGCCGGCCCGCTTGCCGGCGTGGCCGATGGCCTGGGCTGCTGGACTTCAGGACTGCGATGCAACTCGCCGGACCCTTGTCGACGGCTGACGCCGGCTTGAGCCAGGTCAACGCCGGGCCGAGGTGCGTCGCGCAGAGTCAAGTCCTTCCTGGGCTGCCAGGGCTCTTCGGAACGGCACGATGACGCAAGACGAATCCCGGGCTGACCGTCCTGTCCCTGCAGGCAGCGCCACCGCCCCGTTGGCCAGGGGCCTTCTTGCCGGATGGCTGGCCAGCGCCTTGCTGTTCGCAGGATGTGCCGTCGAGTTCCAGAACCGGCAGGCCCGGCAGGAACTGGACAGGCAGTCCGCGCCGCCCGGCTCGGTCTACACCGGCTGGCGGGTCTTCCAGGACCGCTGTGCCGCCTGCCATGGCGACCATGCCAGCGGCTCGGTCAACACGCCCGACCTGCTGGTCCAGGTCCGCGCGATGGGCCCGCGCCGCTTCGTGGATGCGGTGCTGAAGCGCTACGACATGCGCCTGCCGGATGCGCCGCCGGGCAGTGACGAGGCGGCGCGCGATGCCCTGATCGATCGCATCGTGCAGCGGCAGGCCGGCGCGCTGACGATGCCGGCCTGGCAAGGCGAGCCCACCGTCAACGCCCACATCGCCGACCTCTACGCCTACCTGTCGGCGCGCGCGGAGGGTACGCAGGGGACGGGGCGTCCCCGGCCCTGACCTTCCGACCCGGCTCGCACCCGAGGGGTGAAGGTCGCGAGCCGGCTCAACCGTCGGTCTGCGGCCGCGACTCGCGGATCAACAGGAGCGGCTTGTCGCAACGCGCGGCCACACGCATGGCCACCGATCCGAGCACCATGGACTTGAATGCGCCGTGACCATGGGAGCCCATCACCAGGACATCCAGCGCCTGCTTGCGGGCATAGGCCGCGATGGCATCCCCGGCGTTCGAACCGAGCAGGCGCACGCCGCTGGCCTTCAGCCGGGCCCTGCCGAACGGCTTCAGGGCCGCGGCCAGGACCTTGTCGAAGCGCGGCGCCAGGGCATGGTCGTCCCCCGCCAGTTCGCCCACGCGCGCCGGTCGGCGGCCGGCCACGTCGGCTGGCAGGGACCAGTCCGGGCCACCGTCGAGCACGTGGAGGAGCTCGAAGCGCGGCTCGGCGCCGAACAGGGCCCGGTGCTTGATCGCCCACCGGATGGCCGCCTGGCCGTAGCGGCTGCCGTCGACGGCGATGCCGACCGTCAGCGACTCGCGCTGCGGGGTCTTCGCGCTGCGCAGGATCAGCAGCGGCTTCGTGCAGCCGGCCAGCACGGCGTTGGTCATCGACCCGAACAGCAGGCCCTTGAGGCCGGAATGGCCGCGCGAACCCATCACGATCAGGTCGGCGTGGCCGCGTACTGCGGCGGCACCGACCGCGTCCGGCCGACTGCCCGGCACGTAGCTGGCCTTCGCCGGCACGCCGGCACGCCTGAGTCGCGCCACGGCCGGCTCCAGCACCTGTTCGGCCTGAGCGCGCTGGAACAGCTTCGCCTCGTCGCGACCGACGGCCCTCGTCACGCGGGCCGAGAGCGTGGGTTGCACGTTGATCAGCTGGATGTCGGGCGTTTGCCCGGTCAGCGTGGAACGCGAAGCCACGAAGTCCAATGCAGCGTCCGACTGTTCGCTGCCATCTACGGGGATCAGGATCTTCATGCTGCCTTCCAAAGGGGTATTCGCATCGATGGGCCGCGGCCGACAGGCGGGGAGCTTGCATGGTAGCCGGCCGCAGCAGCAGGACGCCTGCCTGGCCGACACGCACGTCCTCGAGGTCGGCAGCGGGATTGATGCATCTCAAGACGAGCGCAGGAACCAGACCGCATGCTGAGGACTCCCACCTGGAGACTTCCAGGGCGTTCGGCCGGGCAGCCGACCCGGCCTTCGAGAATCCAGTTCCCGCGTTGCCACAGGAGGCCCCGATGAGCAGGACCCGCAGCGTTTTCGAGCCTTCGCAGCCGCCGACCTCGGCGCCGGGTCCCTCAGGTCCATCCAATCCTCGGATCTCTGCACATCGGCAGGCCGCGCGGCCAAGCCGTGCCTGAGGCCCGTCAGCAAGCCGACACCCGCGCCGACTGGCATGCGTCGGAGTCGTCGGTCGCGCTGCGCGCACTGAACACCGAAGCGGCGGGACTCGCACAGGCGGAGGCCGAACGCCGCCTGAAGCTGCACGGCCCCAACCGCCTGGCCGACGCCGACCCGCCGAGCCTGCTGGCTCGGGTGGTGCGCCAGTTCAACAACATGCTGCTCATCGTGCTGATGGTGGCGGCGGCCCTCACGGCCGCGATGGGCCACTGGATCGACAGTGGCGTCATCGCCGCGGTGGTGGTGCTCAACGCCCTGATCGGCTTCGTGCAGGAAGGCAAGGCCGAGCGTGCGCTGCAGGCCATCCGCCATCTGCTCGCACCGCGTGCGGTGGTGTTGCGCGACGGGCGGCAGCACGACATCGATGCGGCCGACCTCGTGCCCGGTGACATCGTGCTGCTCGCCTCGGGCGACAGCCTGCCGGCGGACGTTCGGCTGCTGCAGGCGCGCAACCTGCGCGTCGACGAATCCGCGCTCACCGGCGAGTCGGTGCCGGTGGACAAGAACACCGACCCGGTCGCTGCCGACGCCGCCATCGGCGACCGCCTGTGCATGGGCTACGCCGGCACGCTGGTCACCCAGGGACAGGCCAGCGCGCTGATCGTGGCCACCGGCGCGGCCACCGAGATCGGCCGCATCGGGCGCATGCTGGCTTCGGTCGAGACCGGCACCACGCCGCTGCTGGAGAAGATGAACGTCTTCGGCCGCCGGCTGACGCTGGTCATCATGGGCGTCGCGGCGGCCTTGTTCGCCTTCGGCACCCTGGTGCGCGGCATGACGGTGGCCGACACCTTCATGGCCGCGGTCGGCCTGGCGGTGGCGGCGATTCCCGAAGGCCTGCCTGCGATCCTGACCATCACGCTGGCCATCGGCGTGCAGCGCATGGCGCAGCGCAACGCCGTGATCCGGCGCCTGCCGGCGGTGGAGACGCTGGGCTCGGTGACCGTCATCTGCTCGGACAAGACCGGCACGCTCACCCGCAACGAGATGACGGTGCAGTCGGTGATCTGCGCCAGCCGGGTGTACGAGGTCGAGGGCGCGGGCTACGCCCCGACCGGCGCCATCCTGTGCGATGGGGTGCAGGTCCAGACCGCGGGCATGGCGGCAGATCATCCGGCGCTGATGCGTCTGGCCGACGCGGCAGCGCTGTGCAACGACGCCAGCCTGCACGATGACGGCAGCGGCTGGCACCTGGCCGGCGATCCGACCGAAGGCGCCTTGCTGACGCTGGCCATGAAGGCAGGCTTGAACCCGGCCGTGCTGAAGACCGAGCGGCCGCGGCAGGACGTGATTCCCTTCGAGTCCGAGCACCGCTTCATGGCCACGCTGCATGGCCGCGACGATGGCGCCCTGGTGCTGGTCAAGGGGGCGCCGGAACGGCTGCTGGGCATGTGCCGGCACCAGCTCGGCCCCGCGGGTGGCGTCGAGGCCCTGGTGCCCCAAGCCTGGCGCGACGCCATCGACGAACAGGCGCGCCGCGGACGACGCGTGCTGGCCTTGGCCGAGCGCGTGCTGCCGGCGGGGCGGCGCGACCTGCAGCTCGCCGACGTCGACCAGGACCTGACGCTGCTGGGCATCGTGGGCATCATCGACCCGCCTCGCGCCGAAGCCGTGCAGGCGGTGGCCCGCTGCCAGGCCGCCGGCATCCGTGTCGTGATGATCACCGGCGACCATGGGGTGACCGCCAATGCCATCGCCGGCCAGCTGGGCATGGCCGCCGGGCACGCCGCCATCAGCGGGCCGCAGATCGAGGCGATGGACGACGAGGCCCTGCGCGAGGCGGTGCGCGACGTGCGCGTCTTCGCACGCGCCAGCCCCGAGCACAAGCTGCGGCTGGTGCGTGCCCTGAAGGCCAACGGCGAGATCGTCGCGATGACGGGCGACGGCGTCAACGACGCCCCGGCGCTGAAACAGGCCGACGTGGGCGTGGCGATGGGCATGAAGGGCACCGAGGCGGCCAAGCAGGCCGGTGCCGTGGTGCTGGCCGACGACAACTTCGCCTCCATCGCGCACGCGGTCGAAGAAGGCCGCACGGTCTACGACAACCTGAAGAAGACCGTGACCTTCCTGCTGCCGATCAACGGCGGCGAGTCACTGACGCTGCTGCTGGCGGTGCTGCTGGGCGTGGCACTGCCCATCCTGCCGGCGCAGGTGCTGTGGGTCAACATGGTGAGCTCGGTGGCGCTGGCCATGGTGCTGGCGTTCGAGCCGACCGAAGCCGGCGTGATGCGACGGCCGCCCCGGCCCGCCGGCGAGCCGCTGTTGTCGCGCTTCCTGGTCTGGCGCATCGTCTTCGTCTCCACCCTGTTCCTGGCCGGCATCTTCGGCATGTTCGAGTGGGCGATCTCGCAAGGGGCCAGCATCGAGGCAGCCCGCACCACGGCCGTCAACACGCTCGTGTGCATGGAGGTCTTCTACCTGTTCAGCGTGCGCTACCTGAAGGCGCCCTCCTTCACCCTGCAGGGCGTGCGCGGCACGCCACGCGTGCTGATGGCGGTGGCCGGCGTCGTGCTGCTGCAGCTGTTCTTCACCTACACACCCTTGATGCAGACGCTGTTCCACACCGAAGCGCTGCCGCTTGCCTGGGGCTTGGCCATACTGCTCGTCGGCGTCGCGGTGCTGGTGATTCTCGAGCTGGAGAAGGCCCTGCTGCGCCGCCTGGGCGGGCTCGACTGAGCTTCACACCACCCGGAGACACAGCGCATGCACGGAGAGTTCGGCGAAGTCGCGGTCCTGCTGCTGATCTGCGCACTGGCCGGCGCCGTCTTCGTGCGGCTGCGCCAGCCGGTGCTGATCGCCTACATCGTCGTGGGCATCGCCGTCGGGCCATCCGTCTTCGGGCTGGTCACGGCCCACGACCAGATCGACCTGCTGGCGCAGATCGGCGTCGCGGTCCTGCTGTTCGCGGTGGGTCTGAAGCTGGACCTGCACCACATCCGTCACATCGGACCGGTGGCACTGGCCACCGGCCTGGGACAACTCGCCTTCACCATCGTGATCGGCTTCGGCCTGATCCTGGCGCTGGGCCGGGACATGATGGAGGCCCTGTACGTCGCCGTGGCGCTGACGTTCTCCAGCACCATCATCATCGTCAAGCTGCTGTCGGACAAGCGCGAGCTCGACAGCCTGCACGGCCGCATCGCGGTCGGCTTCCTGATCGTGCAGGACCTGGCGGTGGTGATCGCGATGATGGCCATGAGCGCGCTGCGCGGCGCTGACGGGGACGTCGCGGCTGGCGATGGCGCCGGCTGGAGCGCGGTGCTGCTGTCGCTGTCCTGGCGCCTCGCAGCGGCGGCTGCGGCCCTGTTCGTGCTGATGCGCTGGGTGCTGCCGGCGGTGGTGGCCGCCATGGCGCGCTCGCAGGAACTGCTGCTCGTCTTCGCCATCGCCTGGGGCGTGGCGCTGGCGGCACTGGGCGAGTGGGCGGGCTTCAGCAAGGAAGCCGGCGCCTTCCTGGCCGGCTTCTCGCTCGCGTCGACGCCTTACCGCGAGGCGATGAACGCACGACTGACCGGCATCCGCGACTTCCTGCTGCTGTTCTTCTTCATCGATCTGGGGGCCAAGCTCGAACTGTCCACGCTGGGCGCCGAGATCGTGCCGGCCGCGGTGCTGTCGCTGTTCGTGCTGATCGGCAACCCGCTGATCGTGATGGCCATCATGGGATTCATGGGATACCGGCGCCGCACCGGATTCCTGGCCGGCCTGACGGTGGCGCAGATCAGCGAGTTCTCGATCGTCTTCGTCGCCATGGGCATCACGCTGGGACACGTCGGTGTGCAGGCCCTGGGGCTGACCACGCTGGTGGGCCTGGTGACCATCACCGTGTCGACCTACATGATCATCTATGCCCAGCCGCTGTTCGAACGGCTGTCGCCCTGGTTGCACATCTTCGAGCGCGCCCATCCCTTTCGCGAGATCGCCGCCGAGAACAAGGACGGCAGCGCGGGCAACGCGCAAGCCATCGTGTTCGGTCTCGGCCGCTACGGCAGCCGCCTGTTCGAACAGCTGCGCGCCGACGGCGTCGAAGCGGTGGGCGTCGACTTCGACCCCGAGGCGGTGCGTGAACTGCAGGCCCGGGGCCTGCCGGTTCTGTTCGGCGACGGCGAGGACCCGGACTTCCTCGAGACGCTGCCGCTGCGCCAGGCGCGCTGGGTGATCACGACCTTCCCGCAGTGGGAGTCCAACCGGGCCCTGCTGCATGCATTGAAGGCGGCAGACTACCGCGGCGAGATCGTGGGCGCCGTTCGGGATGCGGCACACGGGCGCGCCCTGGCAGAAGCCGGCGTGACGCGCGTCTTCAGCCCCTTCGACGACGCGGCCGATCACGCGGCAGCGCGCCTGGCCCACGAGATCCTGGACAGGCAAGCCGCCCCCTGAAGGCAAGGCCCCGCGTCCTTGCCGACATCGGCACCTGACACGCGCTGCCGGGCCGGCCCGCGAGCTGCAGCCGGGCGACCGGCACGCCTGCATCGGGGTGGGCCGGGTTCAGGCCTGTCACGAGCACGTCACGGATGAGTCGGAGACTGCGGACTCCTCATTCACGGACGCTTTCAACGATGACCAAGTCAAGCCTCACCCTGAGTCTGCTGTTCGCCGCTCTGGCGGCTGGCTGTGCCACTGCGCCGCCCGCTCCCGCCGACCTGCCTGCCAACCGCTTCGTCACCATGGGTTGTGCAGACGGGAAGAGCTTTCAAGTGAGGTACGCGCAGGACGGCCGGACGATCCGTGTCCGCAGCCACCAAGGCGCGGCCGAGCTCGAGCGACAGGCCGACGGCAAGTTCGCCGGCGACGGCTTCACGCTCAACTTCAAGGGCGAAGGCGGAGCCTCGCTGGATCACGCCGGCAAGAGCCAGGGCAAGGCCTGCAAACGCGCCGCCTGATCGACGCCCGGCCGCTGCGTTTCCGGGTCTCGATGCAAGGACAGCGGCTGTCATGAAAACCAGTGCTGTCGTCACAGTTTCGTCACGCTAGCTTTCTAGCATCAAGTCTTCAAAGCCCAATCTCACTCAACTCTCATCAGAGGTTACCGGATGCAAACTCAATTCACTTCGATCATCGCCGCGGCGGCCCTGCTGGCCTGCGGTGCGTCCTGGGCGCAGTCCGTCAAGATCGACGGTTCCAGCACGGTGTTCCCGGTGACGGAAGCCGTCGCAGAAGAGTTCCAGAAGGCCAACCGCAACCTGAAGGTCACCGTGGGCATCAGCGGCACGGGCGGCGGCTTCAGGAAGTTCTGCCGCGGCGAGACCGACATCCAGAACGCGTCGCGTCCGATCCTGGCCGGCGAAATGAAGGACTGCCGTGCCAACGGTGTCCAGTTCGTCGAGCTCCCCGTCGCCTTCGACGCGCTGACGGTGGTGGTGCACAAGGACAACCCGCTCAACGAAATCTCGATCGATGACCTGAAGAAGATGTGGGAGCCGGGCGCGCAGGGCAAGATCATGCGCTGGAGGGATGCCAATCCCGCCTTCCCCGACGCGCCGCTGCAGCTGTTGCACCTTCGACTACTTCACCGAAGCCGTCACCGGCAAGAGCAAGTCCAGCCGCGGCGACTTCACGGCCAGCGAAGACGACAACGTCATCGTGCAGGGCGTCAGCCGCAGCCGCAATGCCCTGGGCTTCTTCGGCTTCTCGTATTACGAAGAGAACAAGGACAAGGTCAAGGGCCTGCCGATCAGCTGGAAGGGCGGCCGGGCCGTGGCTCCCAGCGCAGCCAACGTGCTCAACGGCACCTACCAGCCGCTGTCGCGCCCGATCTTCATCTACGTGAACGCCAAGGCCCTGGCCAAGCCCGAGATCAAGGCCTTCGCCGAGTTCTACATGAAGAACGCGCCGAAGCTGGTGTCGGAAGTGAAGTACGTGCCGCTGCCGGCCCAGGCCTATGCCTACAACCTGGCGTCGCTGCAGAAGGTTCGTGTCGGCACCAAGATGGGCGGTGAGAACAAGGTCGGCCTGACCGTCGAGCAGCTGATGACGCTCGAAGCCAAGGAATAAGACCTTCCCACGGGCCGGCGCCGCCTTGGCGGCCTGGCCCGTCCCGGTGCGCCCCTGCGCGCATCCTGCCATTGAAGCGAGGGGGGAAGCCTTGGTTGCCGTGCCCTATACGCCCGCGGTCGACGAAGCCGTCGACCCCACGCGGCTCAAGTACAAGCTCACCCGCAACATCAAGGAGCGGTTCATCGAACTGCTGCTGCTGAGCTGCGGCCTGGTGGCAGTGTTCACCACCGTGGCCATCACGGCGATCCTGGTCTACGAATCGCTCGACTTCTTCCGCATCGTCTCGGTGTGGGACTTCATCACCGGCACGGTCTGGACGCCGCTGTTCGAGAACCCGCAGTACGGCATCCTGCCGCTGGTGTCGGGCACCCTCACGATCACGGCCATCGCACTGCTGGTGGCGGTGCCCATGGGCACCGTGATCGCCATCTACCTGTCGGAGTTCGCGCCGCACGCCGCTCGAGAGGTGATCAAGCCGGCCCTGGAACTGATCCAGGCGGTGCCCACCATCGTCTTCGGGTACTTCGCGCTGCTCTTCGTCACACCGCTGCTGCAGGCCACCATCCTGCCCAACCTGCCGGGATTCAACATGCTGGTGCCCGGCATCGTGGTGGGCGTCGCGACGATCCCCACCATCGCCTCGCTCGCCGAAGACGCCATGCGGGCGGTGCCCATGTCCATGCGCGAAGGCGCCTATGCGATGGGCAGCAACAAGATGCAGGTCTCGCTGCGCGTCGTGATGCCGGCGGCGATCTCGGGTGTGGTGGCCGCCTACGTGCTGGCAGCCGCTCGTGCCATCGGCGAAACCATGGTGGTGGCCATCGCCGCGGGTCAGAACGCCAACTTCACGTTCAACCCGATGGAAGCGGCGGCAACGCTCACCGCCTACATCGCCCAAGTGAGCATGGGTGACCTGGAGCACGGCGGCGTCGGCTACCGCAGCATCTTCGCCGCCGGACTGGTGCTCCTGCTGCTGACGCTGGCGCTCAACCTCACGGGGCATTTCCTGCGCCGTCGCTACCGCAGGGCCTACTGATCATGAACGCTGCAGACCTCAAGTCTCCCGCGCAGCGGGAGCAGGACCTGGTGGAGATGCGCAGCCGCATCGCTGCCGGCGTGCGCAACCAGAAGATCTTCGCCGCCGTCGGCGTCCTCTTCACGACCTTCGCCATCCTCGTGCTGCTCGCGGCCTTCCTCGATCTCCTGATCGACGGCCTGCCCCGCCTGTCATGGGACTTCATGACCAACTTCCCGTCCCGGCGCGCCGATCAGGCCGGCATCCTGTCGGCCTGGGTCGGCAGTGCGCTGGTGATGCTGGTGACCATGCTGTCAGCAGTGCCCATCGGCATCGGGGCGGCGATCTACCTGGAGGAGTACGCGAAGAAGAACTGGTTCACCGATCTCATCGAGATCAACGTCACCAACCTGGCCGGCGTGCCGTCCATCGTCTACGGCCTGCTGGCCCTGGGCCTGTTCGTCTACCACTTCGGCTTCGGCGAAAGCGTGCTGACCGCTGGGCTGACCCTGGCCCTGCTGATCCTGCCCATCGTCATCGTCTCGTCCCGCGAAGCCTTGCGCGCGGTGCCCATCCACATCCGGGAGGCGGCCTACGGTGCGGGTGCCACGCGCTGGCAGATGGTGAGCCACCACCTGCTGCCCTACTCCCGCGGCGGCATGCTGACGGGCGTCATCCTGGGCATGGCCGAGGCCATCGGCCAGACAGCGCCCATCATCACCATCGGCGCCCTGACCTTCATCGCCTTCCTGCCGCCGGTCCCCGTCACTGGCGAGTTCCCCTTCCTCAACATGCAGTGGCTGTGGTCGGAATTCACCGTGCTGCCGATCCAGATGTACAACTGGGTGTCCCGTCCCAACAAGGACTTCCAGCTCAACGCCGCAGCCGCCGGCGTCATCCTGCTGTGCATGACGCTGCTCATGAACGGGCTGGCCATCTACCTCCGCTACCAGGTGCGAAAGAAGATCAAATGGTGACCGACACGCTCGAACGTCCGGCCGAGAAGCCGCTCACGAAGAACAAGGCCGAGGTGCGCGACCTCAGCTTCTACTATGGCGACTTCAAGAGCCTCAAGGGCGTCTCCATGCCCATCGAGGAGCACAAGGTCACGGCCCTGATCGGCCCCAGCGGTTGCGGCAAGAGCACCCTGCTGCGCTGCTTCAACCGCATGCACGACCTGTATGCGGGGAACCGCTACGAAGGCGAGATCATCCTGCGCCCGGACAACGTCAACATCCTGGCCAGCGACGTCGATCCGATCGAAGTGCGCATGCGCGTGGGCATGGTGTTCCAGAAGCCCAATCCGTTCCCGAAGTCGATCTTCGAGAACGTGGCCTACGGCCTGCGTGTGCGCGGGATGCGCAGCAAGAGCGAACTGGACGACCGCGTCGAACATGCGCTGAAGAGTGCGGCCTTGTGGGAAGAAGTGAAGCACCGGCTGGGCGAGGTGGCCTTCGCGATGAGCGGCGGACAGCAGCAGCGCCTGTGCATCGCCCGTGCGCTCGCGACCGAACCGGAGCTGCTGCTGTTCGACGAGCCGACCTCGGCGCTGGATCCCATCGCCACCGGCAGCATCGAGGAGCTCATCCACTCGCTGCGCTCACGGGTGTCCATCCTCATCGTCACGCACAACATGCAGCAGGCCGCTCGAGTCTCCGACTACACGGCCTACATGTACCTGGGTGAGCTGATCGAGTACGGCGACACCAAGAGCATGTTCCTGAAGCCGCAGCGCAAGGAAACCGAGGACTACATCACCGGTCGATTCGGCTGATCGGGTGCCGGGCTCGCGCGCCGCCGGCGGCGGTCAGCGCGTCGCTTCTGAAACGCCGCAGGCCGAACGCACGCGCAGCGCAGGCAGGCGGATCCTGAACTGTGCTCCCTTGCCCGGTTCGCTGGTGATCAGCAGTTCGCCGCCGTGCCGCTGCACCACGTGCTTGACGATGGCCAGGCCGAGTCCGGTGCCGCCCGTGGCACGCGATCGGCTGGCATCCACCCGGTAGAAGCGCTCGGTGAGCCGCGGAATGTGCTCGCGCGCGATGCCCGGTCCGCTGTCGCAGACACAGTATTCGCCGCTGCCGTCGGGCTGCACCTGCCAGGCCACGTGGACCGGGGCCCCCTCCGGCGTGTAGCGCAGCGCATTGCTGGCCAGGTTCCAGAAGGCACTGAAGATCTCGGACTCGACTCCGCTGACGCTGCATGCGCCGGAGCTCGTCACCCGGACCGGGTGCCGATCGGCGTCGCTGGCCGCGATGTCGGTCTGCAGGCGCAACAGCAGCGAGTCGACGTCGATCCAGTGTTCCACTGAAGGCCGGGGTGCTCCTTCGATCTGTGCCAGGGCCAGCAGATCGGTCACCAGGGTCGTCATGCGATCGGACTGCTGTCGCATCACGGCCAGTGCACGGGCGCGTTCCGCCTCGGTCAGCGGCAACTGGGTCATGGTGTCGACGAAGCCGACCAGCACCGTCAAGGGGCTGCGAATCTCATGCGACACGTTGGCCACGAAGTCTCGTCGCATCGCGTCGGTGCGTTCCCGCTCGGTGATGTCCTGGGACAGCACCAGCCGCATCGTGCCGCCATAGGGGCGTACCAGCACCGACAGGCTGATGTCACCACGCGGGCTGGGCATGATCAGCTCGACATCGCCGCAACCCTTCTGCAGATGCCCCACGAAGTTGGGCGCCCGAACCAGATTGGTGATGGCCTGACCGCGGTCTCGAACCATGTCCAGACCGAAGTGGTCGGCGGCGGCCTGATTCAGCCACTGGATGTCGTCGTCCAGATCGATCAGCAACAGGCCGTTGGGCAGGGCTTCGATCGCAGAGAGGAACTGCTCCAGACGCTCGGACTCCTGGCCGCGAGCCTGGTCTCGCAGGCGCAGCGCTCGCTCGATGCGCGCACCCAGTTCCCCGGCCGCCCCATCCAGGCGAGGTGCCGCGCCCTCCACGGGTCCCGACAACCAGGACAGCAGCGACTGCTGGCCTCGACGCTCCTTGGTCCACAGCCCGGCGGCCAGCAAGGCCGCCAGTCCTGCAAGCGTGGCCGATACCCGCTGGCCGAAGGGTTCGAGCGCGACCGACAGCGGCGCCGCTGCGGCCGACAACAGCAACAGGCTCGGTACGAGCCTGGGAAAGCCCCCGGCCGCCCGGTCAGGCACCGGCAGGAACCGGCTTGGCCAGGCGATAGCCGACGCCGCGGACCGTCTCGACCATGTCGGCGCACTGGGCCTCGCCGAGCGCTGCGCGCAGTCGCTTCACATGAACGTCGACCGTGCGCTCCTCGATGAACACGTGGTCGCCCCAGACGCGGTCGAGCAGCTGCGCCCGCGAGTGCACGCGCTCCGGGTGGCTCATCAGGAAACGCAGCAGGCGAAACTCGGTGGGGCCGAGCTTGACCGGCACCTCGCCGGCACTGACACGCATGGTGGCGGGGTCGAGCCGCAGCAAGCCGACCTGGATCGCGGTGTCCAGCACCTGCGGCGCACGTCGCCGCAGCACCGAGCGGATGCGGGCCAGCAGCTCGTTCGTCGAGAAGGGCTTGGCCAGGTAGTCGTCGGCACCGGCGTCCAGGCCCTGCACGACGTCGCGCTCGTCGGAGCGCGCCGTCAGCATCACGATGGGCAGGTCGCGGGTGCGTGCATCCCGCCGCCAGCGCTGCGCCAGCTGGATGCCCGACTCACCGGGCAGCATCCAGTCCAGGATGACCAGATCGGGCAGTGCGCGGTCGATCGCCCCCTGCGCGGCCTGGGAGCTCGCGGCGACCTGCACCTCGTGCCCGTCGTGCCGGAGGTTCAGGCTGATCAACTCGGCAATGGCGGGTTCGTCTTCGACGATCAGGACACGTCCCATGAGTGCGGTTCCTTGCGCTGGAGTTCAGGACACCACCGACTCGACATCGCCCATCGGCGTGTGTCGCACATCGGTGCCCTTGACCACGTAGATGACCTGCTCGGCCAGGTTCTTGGCGTGGTCGCCCACGCGCTCGATGGCCTTGGCGACGAACACCAGGTCGATGCTGGCGGAGATGGTGCGCGGGTCTTCCATCATGTAGGTGACCAGCTTGCGCATCAGGCCATCGAACTCGACGTCGATCTCGTTGTCCTGCTTGATGACCTCGAGTGCGCGCCGGGAGTCGAGGCGGGCGAAGGCGTCGAGCGACTTGCGCAGCAACGCGATGGCCAGGTCGGCCTCGAAGGACAGGTCGCTGACCGGCAGGCGCATCTTGCTGGACATGCCGCTGTTCATGAGACGCTGCACCGTGCGCGCGATGCGGGCGGCTTCGTCGCCCACGCGTTCCAGGTTGCCGATGGTCTTGGAGATGGCGATGAGCAGGCGCAGGTCGCGCGCCGTGGGCTGGCGCCGCGCGATGATGGTGGACAGATCGCGATCGATCTCGACCTCCATCGCGTTGACACGCTCTTCGGTCGCCTGCACTTCGTTGGCGGTCTCGCCGCTGAAGTTGGTCAGTGCGTAGACGGCGCGCGACACCTGGGACTCGACGAGACCGCCCATCTCGAGCACGCGCGTGGAGATGCCGCTGAGTTCGGCATCGAACTGGGTGGAGATGTGTTTGTCGCTCATCGTGCTTCCTTGCTGCTGGCTTGCATTGCGGGGGACGGCCGCGGCGTGCGGTCAGGGGGTAGGGGCCGCCTCGCTCGGGGCGACCGGGCCGCGGGAAGGCGGGTCGGTTTCACTGGGCCCCGTGATGTGCAGGCCGATGCATCGGAGGTGCCTGCCGCATGCAAGCGGTGACAGGACAATGGTCCTTCCTGAGCATGACGACCGTGTGACAACTGCCCGGAGAACGACGCAGGCAGCGGCACTTGCGCAGGCGACCCGCCCTTCAAGCCCGCAGGCGCTTGAGTGCACCCAGGTCCAGCGCATAACCGACACCTTGCACGGTCTTCACCAGGTCGTTGGCTCCGACCGAAGCCAGCGTGCGCCGCAGGCGTCGGACGTTCTGGTCCACCGTGCGCAGGTCGACCAGCGGGTTGCTCCACACCGCGTCTCGGATTTCCTCGCGGCTGCGTGCGCGCCCCGCGTCGGACAGCAGGCACTCCAGCAGCCGGTGTTCGGTCCAGGGCAGGTCCAGCGCCTGCCAGCCGCCCTGCAGCTGCAGCCGCACCGTCGGTTGTTGACGGTCGAGTTCGATGGACTCGGCCTTCAGCGCCGGGCGCGCGCGGGGGCGACGGTCCTCACTGCGAGGCGGCCGCATCAGGCCCAGCAGCTGGCGCATCAGCTCGCGCGGCTCGAAGGGCTTGGCCACGCACAGGTCGGCACCGCAGACCACGCTGTCCTGGCCGCAGTCACGCGCCACGTCGGCCGACAACAGCACCATGCGCACGGCCTTGCCCGAGGGCGAGCGCCCCAGCTGCTGCACCCAGCAGGCCTTCTGGTCCGGCGTGGTGTCGAGGTCGAGCACGATCAGGTCGGGCACCATCTGGGCCGCCAGGCGCCGGCCGTCTTCCACGCTGGCCACGGCCATCGGGAAACACCCCGCCGCACGCAGCTGCATCGCCAGCAGCTCGCGCACGAAGGGCTCGTCGGACACCAGCAGCACCGCCTTGCCCGAGCCGGCCGAAGGATGGACCGACGCGTCGCGCGACACCGAGGGATCCGGGTGGCCATGTACCGACTGCATGGCAGCGATCTTGCGACGCTCTCATGACAAGGACGTGACGGATCGCGCCCCGCGCGGCCCGAAAGTGCAGGTTCAGCCCGGAAACCAGCGTCGTGTCCTGTTGGCAAGGGCCACCAGCGACAGCATCACCGGCACCTCCACCAGCACGCCCACCACCGTGGCCAGCGCCGCGCCGGAGTTCAGGCCGAACAGCGAGATGGCCACCGCCACCGCCAGCTCGAAGAAGTTGGAGGTGCCGATCATGCAGGCGGGGGCGGCGATGCTGTGCGGCAGACGCAGCTTCCAGGCGGCGACGTACGAGATGGCGAAGATGCCGTAGCTCTGCAGCACCAGCGGCACGGCGATCATGCCGATCACCAGCGGCTTGTCGATCAAGGTGCGGGCCTGGAAGCCGAACAGCAGCACCACGGTGGCGATCAGGCCCACCACCGACCACGGCTTCAGCGCCGCCACGCCGCGGGCCAGGCGTTGCGGGCCGCCCGCGTTCAGCCAGACGTAGCGCGTGACCACGCCAGCCAACAGCGGCAGCACCACGTAGAGCACGGTGGACAGCGCCAGGGTCTGCCAGGGCACGGTCACGTCGGTCACGCCCAGCAGGAAGGCCGCGATGGGCGCGAAGGCGAAGACCATGATGAGGTCGTTCACCGACACCTGCACCAGCGTGTAGGCGGCGTCGCCCTTCACGAGCTGGCTCCAGACGAAGACCATGGCCGTGCAGGGCGCGACGCCCAGCAGGATCATGCCGGCGATGTACTCGCTGGCCGAGGCGGGGTCGACCCAGGGCGCGAACACATGCTCGAAGAACAGCACGGCCAGCGCCGCCATCGTGAAAGGCTTGACCAGCCAGTTGATCACCAGTGTGAGCACCAGGCCGCGCGGCCGCTGGCCGACGTCCTTGATCGACGCGAAGTCGATCTGGATCATCATGGGGTAGATCATCACCCAGATGAAGACCGCCACCACGAGGTTGACGTGGGCCAGCTCCAGAGCGGCGACGGCCTGGAAGAGTCCGGGGATCCACAGGCCCAGAGCGACCCCTGCGACGATGCCCAGGCCGACCCAGACGCTGAGGTAACGCTCGAAGAGTCCCAGGGGAGTGTGGTCGTTCAGACGGTCGCCCTCAGCAATCGATGCAGCGGTCCGCAGGCACGGCTTCGCAGGGCTCGCCGCCGCAGCAATGCGCGACGAGGTAGGCCAGCAGCTCGTTCATGTGCTGCAGGGCCGGGCGGTAGATGAGATGGCGGCCGTCCCGCTGCTGCGTCACCAGGCCCGCGTGCATCAGTTCCTTGAGGTGGAAGGACAGCGTCGAGGCGCTGACGTCCAGGGTCGCGGCCAGCACCCCGGGCGTCAGTCCCTGGGGCCCGGCGCCCACCAGCGCGCGGAAGATGCGCAGCCGCATGCCCTGGGCCAGCGCGGCGAGGACCTTGACGGCGATGGTCTCGTCCATGATGGGTTCCTTTTCAGTGTGCGGCCGGTCGGGCCGACCCGGCCGCGTCGGCGGCCCGGCCGCGCTGCACCGGCAGACCCAGGGTCACGACCCAGCACAGCGCCAGCATGGTGGCCGATCCGGCCAGCGCGCCGAAGAGGCCGAAATGCTGGTAGAGCAAACCCGACATCAAGGTGCCGAAGAAGCGACCAAGCGCGTTGGCGGCGTAGTAGAAGCCCACGTCTTCGGCCGCCTTCTCGCTGCCGGCGTAGGCCAGGATCAGGTACGAGTGCACCGAGGAGTTGACGGCGAAGGCGACGCCGAACACCGCCAGGCCGCCCACCACCACCCATTCCAGGTGCGGCACCTGCATCAGCACCAGCGCGGCCAGCGCCATGGGCACCAGGGCCAGCACGGCCGACCAGGCGCGTGCGGCCGGCACTTCGCTGCTCAGGCCGTCGTCGCTGCGACGCACGATGTTCGGCGCCAGGCCCTGCACCACACCGTAGCCTATGGTCCACAGCGCCAGGAAGCCGCCCACCATGGTGAAGGTCCAGCCCGCCGAGTACAGGAAGACCGGCACGCCGACCACGAACCACACGTCGCGCGCGCCGAACAGCATCACGCGCGCAGCGGCCAGCAGGTTGATGCCGCGGTTCTTGGCAAACAGCTCCCTGGCCGACTTCGAGGCCTTGCTCTTGCCCATGAGCGGCGGCACGAACAACAGCACGCCCGCCAGCACCAGGGCCAGCAGCCCGGCCATGGCCCACAGCGAGTGCTGGAAGCCCAGCACCTGCAGCAGCAGGCCGCCCAGGAAGAAGCCCACGCCCTTCATGGCGTTCTTGCTGCCGGTGAAGAAGGCCACCCACTTGAAGAGCTGACCCGAAGCGTTGCCCGCCGTGAGCTTGATGGCCGACTTGCTGGCGGTCTTGGTGAGGTCCTTGGCCACGCCGCAGACGCCTTGCGCCAGCACCACCCAGGCCACCGACATCACCGCCGTCCAGCTGGGCGACAGCGCCGACAACAGCAGGAAGCCGGTGATCTGCGTGGCCAGGCCCACCACCAGCATGCGCTGGATGCCGTATCGAGTGGCCAGCCAGCCGCCCACCAGGTTGGCCACCACGCCCATCGCCTCGTACAGCAGGAACAGGAAGGCCAGCGTGAAGGGCGAGTAGCCGAGCTGGTAGAAGTGCAGCAGCACCAGCATGCGCAGCGCGCCGTCGCTGAGCGTGAATCCCCAGTAGGCCGCGGTGACGATGGCGTAGTCTCGCGCCCCTCGCCCGGCGGGTACGCCGTTCGATCCCCCAAGGGGATGTGGGCCGGCTTGGGACGGCCCGGCGCTCGGCCCGCGGGTCCCCTCGGTGCCCATGTTCAGAGGCCCTGCGCTTCCATGTGACAGGCCAGGTCGACCAAGCGGCAGGCGTAGCCCATCTCGTTGTCGTACCAGGCGTAGACCTTCAGCAGCGTGCCGTCGGTGACCAGGGTGGACAGCGCATCGACGATGCCGCTGCGTGTGTCGCGCGCGTAGTCGGCACTGACCAGGGGCCGTTCCTCGTAACCCAGGATGCCGGCCAGCTCGCCGCGCGCCGCCTGGGCGAACAACTGGTTCACTTCCTCGGCCGTGGTGGCGCGCTTGAGCTCGAACACGCAGTCGGTCAGCGAGGCGTTGAGCACCGGCGCGCGCACCGCGTGGCCGTCGAGCTTGCCCTTCAGTTCCGGGTAGATCAGCGCGATGGCCGTGGCGCTGCCGGTGGTCGTCGGCGCCAGGCTGAGCATCGCGCTGCGCGCGCGGCGCAGGTCCTTGTGCGGCGCGTCGACCACCAGGTTGGTGTTGGTCGGGTCGTGGATGGTGGTGATCTGGCCGTGGCGGATGCCCAGGGCCTCGTGCACCACCTTCACCACGGGCGCCAGGCAATTGGTGGTGCAGCTCGCCGCGGTGACGATGCGGTGCTTCGCGGCGTCGTACAGGTGGTGGTTGATGCCCACCACGATGTTGAGCACGTCGCCGGTCTTCACCGGCGCCGCGACGATGACGCGCTTCGCACCGCGGTCCAGGTGACCTTGCAGCGTCTCGGGGGACAGGAACTTGCCGGTGCATTCCAGCACCAGGTCGACCCCCAGGTCGCCCCAGGGAATGTCGGCCGCCGTCGCGTGGGCGCTGAAGGACAGCGCGCGTTCGTCGATGCGCACCGCCTGCTCGCCCTGCGCGGCGATGTCGGCGCGCCAGCGGCCCTGCACGCTGTCGAACTGCAGCAGGTGCGCGGTGGCGGCGGCGCCCCCCTTGATCTCGTTGAGGTGCACCACCTGCAAGCGGTTGCCCGCGCGGGGATCGTCCTGCGGACGCTCCGCCGCACCGAGGGCCGCGCGCAGCGCCAGACGGCCGATGCGGCCCATGCCGTTGATTCCGACTCTCATGGCGGTGGTCTCGCTCCTTGACTCATACGATGCTTCAACGATCGTCGAATGATAGGGGCGGTTGATGACAACTGCATGACAGACCGCGCAGCCCGGCTCCGCCGATGCCGCCATCGTCACCGGCGCGCCTTGTCAGCCAGGCACCATGACGCGAGACAGCCGCCCCTATCATCGGACGCGGGACCGGTCGAAACGACGCCCTCAGGAACGAGATCCATGCCCCTTGACCAGCCCCCTGCCGAGCACAGCCTCGAACCAACGCGCCGCGGCTCGGCGCTGGAAGTGCTCCAGGTCTTTCTGCGGCTGGGCCTGACTTCCTTCGGCGGGCCGGTGGCCCATATCGGCTACTTTCGCACCGAGTTCGTCGAACGCCGGGCATGGCTGGACGACAAGAGTTTTGCCGATCTGGTGGCCCTGTGCCAGTTCCTGCCCGGTCCCGCCAGCAGCCAGGTGGGTCTGGCGCTGGGCCTGCGCCGCGCCGGCTGGCCGGGCGCGCTGGCCGCCTGGCTGGGCTTCACCTTGCCCTCGGCCGTGCTGCTGATCCTCTTCGCCTACGGCGTGGCCGGATGGGCCGGCCTCGCCAGCTCGGGCGCAGTGCACGGGCTGAAGGTCGTGGCCGTGGCGGTGGTGGCACAGGCCGTGTGGGGCATGGCCAAGTCACTGTGCCCGGACCGCCTGCGCGCCGGCATCGCGGTCACCGCTGCACTGCTGGTGCTGGCCTGGCCGACCGCTGCCGGGCAGGTCGGTGCCATCGTGGCGGGCGGCCTGGTCGGGCACTGGGCCCTGAAGCTCGGTCCATTGACCCCGGCCACGCACCACGACTATGGCGTGAGCCGGCGTACCGGAGCCTGGCTGCTCGCGCTTTGCGGCGCCCTGCTGCTGCTGCTGCCCCTGCTCGCCGCATGGCATCCGAGCCCACTGCTCGGCGCGGTGTCGGTCTTCTACCAGGCGGGCTCGCTGGTCTTCGGCGGCGGCCACGTCGTGCTGCCGCTGCTGCAGGCCGGCGTGGTGCCGCCGGGCTGGGTGGACAACGACGCCTTCCTGGCCGGCTACGGCGCCGCCCAGGCCGTGCCGGGGCCCTTGTTCACCTTCGCGGCCTACCTGGGCGCGGTCATGCAGCCCCCGCTCGGCGGCTGGTGGGGCGGGCTGGCGCTGCTGCTGGTGATCTTCCTGCCGGCCTTCCTGCTGGTGGCGGGTGCGCTGCCGTTCTGGGAACTGCTGCGCCAGCGCGATGGTGTGCAGCGTGCCATGGGCGGCATCAACGCCGCCGTGGTGGGCGTGCTCGCGGCGGCCTTGTACGACCCCGTGTGGACCAGCGCGATCCATTCGCGCGCCGACTTCGGCCTGGCTCTGGCCGCCTTCGGTCTGCTCGTCTATGGCCGCCTGTCGCC
>LNFM01005939.1_pt1 | contig 20563 bp, 14 predicted proteins | sample 596031 | NCBI WGS metagenome assembly LNFM01 (sample SAMN04254537, study PRJNA301005) | activated carbon metagenome | isolation source: dual media filters at the Ann Arbor, Michigan drinking water treatment plant | place: USA: Ann Arbor | reverse complement strand
AGGCCGTGGCGCCGTACACCCGCCGCGCCAGATCCATCGACAACCGCCAGACCTCGAGATCGCGAAAGGAGGTGACACGCGTGGCTCCGACTCGAGCAAGTCGCGCGCCAGTGCTGGCGTGCCATCGCAGACGTATACTTTCTGAGGTCCCTGTCCGCAATGGCAGTTCCTGCGATCATGGCCAACCTGGCGCGTTGCTGAAGCGTGCACTCCCGACAACCGACTTTGCATGGCGACGAGGGCGATGTTCGCTCCTGGTGATGTTCCGAAGGCCGACGGCCGAATGACGAAGGCCGATGATTTTCTCTCCTCCCTCAACCCCGAGCAGCGCGAGGCCGTGCTGCACACCGAGGGACCGCTGCTCATCCTGGCCGGTGCGGGTTCGGGCAAGACGCGGGTCATCGCCTATCGCATCGCGTACCTGATCGGCAACGGACTCGCGCGTCCCTTCGAAGTGCTGGCGGTGACCTTCACCAACAAGGCCGCCGAGGAGATGCGCGAGCGCGTCACCAAGCTGATCGGGGCCGAGGCCAAGGACGTGTGGGTGTCGACGTTCCACTCGCTGTGCGCACGGCTGCTGCGCCGCGAGGCGCCGGCCATCGGCCTGTCGCGCGACTTCGTCATCTACGACAGCAGCGATCAGCAGAGTGCCGTCAAGCAGGTGATGCGCGACCTGCAGATCGACGACAAGATCATCCAGCCGCGTCAGGTGCTCGGGCGGATCAGCCAGGCGAAGAACCGCATGGAGGCGCCCGACAAGGTCGGCAACGGCACCTATCGCGACGAGCAGGTCGCCAAGATCTACGACGGCTACGTCAAGGCGCTCGAGCGAGCCAACGCGCTCGACTTCGACGACCTGCTGCTGAAGACCGTCGAGTTGTTCGAGCACGAGGGCGTGCGCGCCAGGTACCAGCGCCAGTTCCGCTACGTGATGATCGACGAGTACCAGGACACCAACCGGCCGCAGTACCTGCTGATCAAGCATCTGGTCGGCAAGGCGCACAACCTCGCGGTGGTCGGCGATCCCGATCAGTCGATCTACAAGTGGCGTGGCGCGGACCTGCGCAACATCCTCGACTTCGAACAGGATTTTCCCGAGGCCGCCACCGTGCGCCTCGAGCGGAACTACCGCTCGACCCAGAACATCCTCGACGCCGCGTCGGCCGTCATCGCCAACAACACGGACCGCAAGGAGAAGCGGCTGTGGACCGAGCAGGGCCGGGGCGACCTGATCACGTGCTTCCGCGGCGAGGACGAACTCGAGGAGGCGTCGTTCATCGCCCGCGAACTGCGCAAGGAGATGACGTCGCGCCGTGACGCGACCGTGGCCATCCTCTATCGACTCAACTCGCAGTCGCGCGCCCTCGAAGATCAGCTGATGCGGGACGGCACGCCCTACAAGATCATCGGCGGCGTGCGCTTCTACGAGCGCAAGGAAGTCAAGGACGCCCTGTCCTACCTGAAGCTGATCATCAACCCGCACGACGATGTGAGCTTCCGGCGGGTGGTGAACGTGCCGACGCGCGGCATCGGCAAGGGCGTGATGGATGCGCTCGAACGCGAGGACGGATCCGGCAGCGGCGGCAACGCCCCGCCGATGATGGCGGCCGGCCTGTTCGAGGTGGTCGGCTCGCAGTCACTGTGGGTGCGGGCCACTCAGTTGCTCACCTCCCGCTCGCTTCCCGGGCGGGGACACAACGCGCTCAAGCAGTTCGTCGAGCTCATCGACGCGCTGATCGTGCTTGCGCGGCAGGAACCGGTGTCGACGGTCATCGGCAAGATGCTCGACCAGTCCGGCTATCTGAAGGCGTTGCGTGAAGAGAACTCCGAAGAAGCCGAGAGTCGCATCCAGAACCTCGCCGAGTTCGTCTCGTCGGCGCGCGAGTACGAGGAGCGCGAGTCCGACGCCTCGATCGGCGGCTTCGTCGATCGCCTGTCGCTGCTCTCCGAGGCCGACGAGTCGCAGGGCGCCAGCCATGCGCGCGTGTGGCTGATGACCATGCATGCGGCCAAGGGACTGGAGTTCCCGGTGGTGGCGATCGCGGGTCTCGAGGAAGGGCTCTTCCCGCACTCGAGGGCCGGGCAGGACCAGGAGCAGATGGAGGAGGAGCGGCGCCTGTGCTACGTCGGCATGACCCGCGCCGAGTCGCGCCTGCTGCTCACCAGCGCGGCGCGGCGCCGCGTCTTCGGCGAGTACCAGTCGACCGAGCCGTCACGCTTCCTCGACGAGATCCCGAAGGAGCTGGTGCTCGAGACGCCGTCCTACACGCGCGCACGGCCGTCGTACGGCAACACGACGTATGGCGGCCGGGCCTCGTACGAAGCGCGACCCAATCCGTATGGACGGCGCACCCCGGCGCGCGAAGACGCGCCGGCGTCGACCTACAAGTACGAGGAAGAGGACCAGTCGAGCGACGGCTCGCGGCCCAAGCCTGGGCAGAAGGTCCGGCACGCGCAGTTCGGCGTCGGCACGGTGCGCGAAGTCGACGGCAAGGGTGAGGACATGAAGCTCACCGTGCACTTCGCCACCGTGGGCACCAAGAAGCTGATCGCGAAGTACGCCCGCCTGCAGCCGGTGTAGCCGGTGTAGCCGCCGGACTTCAGTCCGGCGGGGGCCGACGCCTACACCTCGTCGGGCTCGTCGTCGCTGTCGTCGGCGGTGACGTCGTCTTCGGGCTCGTCGAGCGGCTCCTCGACGGCGCCTTCGGTCTCGAGCGGAGCGACGACCTCCGACGAATCCACCGCGACCTCCGCGATGTCCAGGCGCGCCAGCGCTTCGACGCGATCACCCTCGTCCAGCCGGATCAGGCGGACGCCCTGCGTGCTGCGTCCGATCGGCCGCAGTGGCGCCACGGCCATGCGGATCACCATGCCGTCCTTGGTGATGATCAGCACCTGGTTGTCGTCGGTGACGTGCGTCACGCCGACCACGGGGCCGTTGCGATCCGACGGCTGGATGTTGCGGATGCCGAGGCCGCCGCGACCGGTGATGCGGTACTCGGCAAGCGGCGTCCGCTTGCCGTAGCCGTTGGCGGTCACGGTGAGCATGGTGCCCGTCTCGCCGACCAGCTCCATGGCCACGACCTCGTCGCCGTCGCGCAGGTTGATGCCGCGCACGCCGTACGCCGTGCGTCCCATGGTGCGGACCCGCCCCTCGGGGAAGCGCAGGGCCACGCCGTTGCGCGTGCCGATGAAGACGTGCTCGGAGCCCGTCGAGAGCTGCACGGCGATGACCTCGTCGTCCTCCTCCACGCCCATGGCGATGATGCCGCCGACGCGCGGGTTCGAGTACGCCTTGAGGTCGGTCTTCTTGATCACACCCTTGCGGGTGCCCATGACGACGAAGCGCTGCCCTTCCTCGGACGGGAACTCGCGCACCGACACGACGTCGGCGACCTTCTCGCCGGCCGCCATCTGCACGAGGTTGGCAATCGACTTGCCGCGGGCGTCACGACCGGCATCGGGAATCTCGTGCACGCGCAGCCAGTAGGCCCGGCCGCGGTCCGAGTAGACGATCAGGTACGCATGCGTCGACGCCACGAACAGGTGGTGGACGTAGTCGTCGTCCGGCAGGCGCATGCCGATCGTGCCGGCGCCGCCGCGCCCCTGGAAGCGGTACTCGTCGAGCGACGTGCGCTTGATGTAGCCCTTGTGGCTCACCGTGATCGCCATGTCCTCGTCGGCGATCAGGTCGAGGATGTTGATGTCGCTCGTGTCCTCGATGATCTCGGTGCGGCGCGCGTCGCCGAAGCGGTCGCGGGCGTTCTTGAGCTCGTTGATCACGATCTCCATGACCAGGCGCTCGCTGCCGAGAATGGCGCGCAGGCGCTCGATCTCCTTCAGCAGTTCGGCGAGCTCGTCGAGGATCTTCTGACGTTCCAGGCCAGTGAGGCGCTGGAGCTGCATGTCGAGAATCGCCTGCGCCTGAATCTGCGACAGGCCGAAGTTCGACATCAGGCCCTCGCGGGCCTCGGCGGGATTCTTCGCGCTGCGAATCAGCGTGATCACCGCATCGAGGTTGTCGAGCGCGATGCGCAGACCTTCCAGGATGTGGGCCCGCGCCTCCGCCTTGCGCAGTTCGAACTCGGTGCGTCGCCGCACGACGTCGCGGCGGAACTCGACGAACCGCTCGATGAGCTCGAGCAGCGGCAACACGCGCGGCCGGCCATCGACGATGGCCAGCATGATGATGCCGAAGGACGACTGCAGCGGCGTGTGCTTGTAGAGGTTGTTGAGCACCACCTCCGGCATCTCGCCGCGCTTGAGTTCGATCACGACACGCATGCCCTGGCGGTCGGATTCGTCGCGGATGTCGGAGATGCCCTCGAGCGTCTTCTCGCGCACCAGGTCGGCGATGCGCTCGATCAGCTTCGCCTTGTTGACCTGATAGGGGATCTCGGTGATGACGATCGCCTGCCGGTCGCTGCCGCGACCGAGCGGCTCGACCTCGCTGCGTGCCCGCACGATGACGGTGCCGCGACCTGTTGCATAGGCCGAGGCGATGCCGGCCCGGCCGACCAGCACACCGCCGGTCGGGAAGTCGGGGCCCGTGATGTGCTGCGCGAGGCGCCGGCGCTTCTCGTCGCGACTGAGCGGCTGCGGACGACCCTCTTCGTCGATCGTGAACGCCTGCTCCGGATCGGCGATCGAGATGATCCCGTCGACGACCTCGGTGAGGTTGTGCGGCGGGATGTTGGTCGCCATGCCGACGGCGATGCCCGACGATCCGTTGACGAGGAGGTTCGGGATCGGCGTCGGCAGGACCGATGGTTCCGTCGTCGTCTCGTCGAAGTTGGGGACGAAGTCGACGGTGTCCTTGTCGAGGTCGGCCATCAGCGCTTCGGCGAGCGCTTCGAGGCGGGCCTCGGTGTAGCGGTAGGCGGCCGGGCGGTCGCCGTCGACGCTGCCGAAGTTGCCCTGGCCGTCGACCAGCGTGTACCGCATGTTGAAGCCCTGCGCGAGACGCACGAGGGTGTCGTACGCCGGCGCATCGCCATGCGGGTGGTAGTTGCCGATGACCTCGCCGACGATCTTGGCGCACTTGCGGTACGGCCGCGACGCCGACAGACCCATCTGCCGCATGGCGAACAGCACGCGCCGATGCGACGGCTTCAGACCGTCCCGTACGTCGGGCAGGGCACGCCCGATGATCACGCTCATCGCGTAATCCATGTACGAGCGGCGCATCTCGTCTTCGATGTTGACGGGAACGCGGTTCGAGATAGTAGTCATGGGTCTAGACGTCGAGGTTCTTCACGTCGAGCGCGTTGTCCTCGATGAACTTCCGGCGGGGCTCCACCTGGTCGCCCATCAGGGTCGAGAACATCAGGTCGGCCTCGGCCTGGTCCTCGGCCCGCACCTGCAGCAGCGTGCGCACTTCCGGCTTCATCGTGGTCTCCCACAACGTGTCCGGGTTCATCTCGCCCAGACCCTTGTACCGGTTGATGGCCACGCCCTTGCGCCCGATCTCGAGGAAGTAGGCCACCAGACCCGACAGTGACTGGACTTCCTGGTCGGCGTCCTTGCGCGCCGTGCGCCGCACGGGCTCGGCGGCCGGTTCGGCCTCGGCGGCCGCAGCGACCTCGAGGACGGCATCCTCGGTCTCCTCGTGCGTCGCGCCAACCTGGGCGATGACCATGCGTCCCTCGATGCCGGAGACGTCACGGTAACTGTTGAGGAGCGCGCGGAAGTCCGGCGTCTGGGCGAACTCGAGGCCGGCACGCGACACCCGGGGATAGCCGGCGCTGCGGTCGTCGATCTCGAACATGAACGCGTTGTGCTCTTCGTCCACCACCACCGTGACGATGCGGTCGTCGCGGTTGAGGGTCGCCGCCAGGGCCTGCATGCGGTCGCGGTCGCCGTAGAACGCGCGATCGCGGGCCGCCTCCTTCAGCAGGATGCGGACGATGTCCTGCGGCACGCCCCGGCGCTCGACGTGCCGGAGATTGCGGTCGAACGAGATCAGCTTGTGCAGCAGGGCCTCGAGCGCCTCGCCGCTGTACTCGCGATCGGGGTTGAACAGCCGCAGCACGCGCGAGTCGGTGGCGCGCTTGATCAGGTACGCCTCGAGGTCCGCCTCGTTCTTGATGAACACTTCCTGCTTGCCGCGCTTGGCGCGGTACAGGGGCGGCTGGGCGATGTAGATGTGACCGTTGTCGATCAGCTCGCGCATCTGCCGATAGAAGAACGTCAGCAGCAGCGTCCGGATGTGGGACCCATCGACGTCGGCGTCGGTCATGATGATGACGCGGTGGTACCGCAGCTTCGAGAGATCGAAGCCGTCACGGTCGGTTTCCTCGCGCTTGCGCCCGATGCCGGTGCCGAGCGCCGCGATCATCGTCTTGATCTCGTCGCTGCTGAGCATCTTGTCGAAGCGGGCCTTCTCGACGTTGAGAATCTTGCCCTTGATCGGCAGGATGGCCTGGAAGCGGCGATCACGTCCCTGCTTGGCCGAGCCACCGGCCGAGTCACCCTCGACGATGTAGATCTCGCTCTGGGCCGGATCGCGCTCCTGGCAGTCGGCGAGCTTGCCGGGCAGCGAACTGCCGTCGAGCGCGCCCTTGCGCCGCACCAGGTCGCGCGCCTTGCGGGCCGCCTCGCGCGCGCGGGCGGCATCGGCCGCCTTGGCGACGATCGACTTGGCGACGGCGGGATTCTCCTCGAAGAACGCCCCCAGTCGCTCGTTGACGATGGCCTCGACGATGCCCTTGACCTCGGTGTTGCCGAGCTTGGTCTTGGTCTGGCCTTCGAACTGCGGGTTGGGGATCTTGACGCTGATCACCCCGGCCAGGCCCTCACGCGCATCGTCGCCGCTGATCGGCGTGTCCTTGAGGTCCTTCGGCAGGTTGGCGCTGGCGATGTACGCGTTGAGGGTACGGGTCAACGCCGCCTTGAAGCCGGAAAGATGGAAGCCACCTTCGTGCGTGTTGATGTTGTTGGCGAAGGTGTAGAGGCTCTCGTCGTACGAGTCGTTCCACTGCAGCGCGATCTCGACTTCGATCTCGTTGCGGACGCCGCGCATGTAGATCGGCGGGTCGTTGACGGCGCGCCTCGCCTTGTTCATGAACTGCACGTACTCGACGATGCCGCCCTTGTACTCGTAACGTACCGATTTCCCGTCGCCGCGCTCGTCCTCGAGCGTGATGACGATGCCGGCGTTGAGGAAGGCCAGCTCGCGGAGGCGGTTGTTGAGCGTGTCGAAGCTGAAGGTCGTCGCTTCGAAGACGGTGGCGTCGGGCTTGAAGTGGACCTTCGTCCCGCGCTTCTTGGTCGTCCCGGTCTCGGCCAGTGGCTGCTGCGGCACGCCGCGCGAGTACGCCTGCTGGTAGACGTGGGCGTTGCGCCAGATCTCGAGTTCGAGCAGTTCCGAGAGGGCGTTGACCACCGAGACACCGACGCCGTGCAGGCCGCCAGACACCTTGTAGGCGCTGCCTTCCTGGTTGAACTTGCCGCCGGCGTGCAGCACCGTCAGCACCACCTCGGCCGCCGACTTGCCGCTCTCGTGCATGTCGACCGGGATGCCGCGCCCGTCATCGACCACCGTGATCGAGTCGTCGACGTGGATGGTGACGTTGACTTCCGAGCAGTGGCCCGCCAGGGCTTCGTCGACCGAGTTGTCGACCACCTCGTAGACCAGGTGGTGCAGCCCGGCCTCACCGGTCGTCCCGATGTACATGCCGGGCCGCTTGCGCACGGCCTCGAGGCCTTCGAGCACCTTGATGGATTCGGCGCCGTAGTCTTCGGCCGCCCCGGTGGCGGTGCGCATCGGGGTCTGGGACTCGGTATTCGGGGTGGTAATCGGTTCCATCGGGACTCGCAAAGGGTCGTTCACCGGGGCCTGCATGCGGCCCCGGCCACGAGCGGCGGCCTCGCCCGGGAGAGGGCGGACCGCGGCGGATGCGGCGGCGCGGGGCCTAGGGCCGCATCGGCATGATCACGTACGTGTAGTCGTACCCGTCGGCGCCCACTGGCTTCATGACGGCCTGGCTCATTTCGTCGCGGAAGGAGAGGCTGACCTGATCCGTCTCCACGGCCGCCAGGAAATCGGTGACGTACTGCGCGTTGAAGCAGATCTGCACGTCGGGACCGTCGTAGGTCACGAGCAGCTCTTCCTTGGCGTCGCCGAGGTCGGGACTCTGCGACGTGACCTCGACCTTGCCGCTGCTGATGAGGAAGCGGACCGCCCGCGAGCGCTCGTTGGAGAGCAGCGAGACACGGCGGATGGCACTGGTGAGCCGATCGCGTTCGAACTCGATCGCCTTGTCGTTGTTCCGGGGGATGACGCGCTCGTAGGCCGGGAACTGCGCGTCGATCATCCGGGAGAACAGCCGCCGCCCACCCACGGTGAAGAAGAGGTGGTTCTCGGCGCGCTCGAACACCACGTCGCCGTCGCCATCGGCCAGCAGACGACTCAGCTCCTGCATCGTCTTCTTCGGCAGCAGGGCCTTGCTCTCGGCCGCGCCGGTCTCGGCCGTCACGGTGACCAGCGCCAGCCGGTGCCCGTCGGTGGCGACCAGGCTCATGCTGTCGGGCTTGAGGACGAACAACGCACCGTTCAGGTAGTAGCGCGTGTCCTCACCCGTGATGGCGAACATCGTCTTGGAGACCATCTGCTTGATGGGCTCGCGCGGCAGCGTCGCCACCAGCTCGCCGACGACCGGCAACTGCGGGAAGTCGTCGGCCGGCAACGTCGACAGGTGCGACTCGAACCGCTCCGCCGCCACCGTCACACCCGAGCGGTTCTGCTCGATGCGGATGTCGGTCTCGGGAAGGGCCTTGACGATTTCGAAGAGCTTCTTGGCCGGGAGCGTCAGGGTGCCTGGCTTGGCCAGGCTCTGCGCCACACACGTGCTGCGGAGACCGACGTCGAGATCGGTGGCGATGAGCTCGACCTGGTTGCCATCGGCCCGCATCAGCACGTTGGCGAGCACGGGCATCGTGTTCTTGCGCTCGACGATGCCCTGAAACAGTTGCAGCTCGCGAAGCAGATCGTTCTTGCGGACCACCAGTTCCATGCAGCCGGTACCTCGTGAACGGGAGCGGAGCCTGACCGACACACGCGACGCCCCTAGGAGTAGTTTCTCCAAAGGGATCGCAAGAAAAGAAGTATATCAGAGATCAAAGGGCGGTTGAAGCTGTGAAGAGCGCCCTTAAATCCCTTTCCAGCAGCGACTTACCCTGTGGACACCAGTTGTGGAAAAGTCGGGCCGATCCTGTGGGCATCCGGCACCGCCGCCCACGTCCACACGATGTGCACAGGCCCGCGCCGCGCAGGCTGTGCAAAACCGGCGCGACGCCAATGCGGCCTAGCGAAAATTGTCGAGCATGGCGTTGATCTGGCTGTTGAAGTCGGCGTCCTTCTTCCGGTCCTCCTCGACCTTCCGGATCGAGTGGATGACCGTGGAGTGGTGCTTGCCGAACGCCCGGCCGATGTCGGGCAGCGAGGCCGACGTCAGCGTCTTGCACATGTACATCGCCACCTGGCGGGGGATGACGACGTTGCGCGAGTTGCTCGTGGTCTTGAGTTCGCTCGGCCGCACGCCGTAGTACTCGGCCACGAACTTGAGGAGGGCATCGATGGTGATGGCCTTCTCCTCGCTGCCGATGATGCTGCGCAGGACGTCCTGTGCCAGCGCCAGCGTGATGTCCTTGCCCGTCAGCGAGGCATAGGCGACCAGGCGGATCAGCGATCCCTCGAGGTCCCGGATGTTCGACTTGATCTTCGTGGCGATGAACAGCGCCACGTTGTCGGGCAGGGGCACGCCGTCGGCGTCGGCCTTCTTCTTGAGAATCGCGACCTTCGTCTCGAGGTCGGGCGCCTGGATGTCCGCGATCAGGCCCCAGTTGAACCGCGAGCGCAGTCGCTCCTCGAGGGCGGGGATCTCGTGCGGCGGGCGGTCGCTGCTCAGCACGATCTGCTTGCCGGCGTCGTACAGCGCATTGAACGTGTGGAAGAACTCGTTCTGCGTCGCTTCCTTGCCGGCCAGGAACTGCGCGTCGTCCACCAGCAGGACGTCGACGTTGCGGTAGCGTTCGCGGAACTCGATGATTCGCTCGTACCGGATGGCGTTGATCATCTCGTTCATGAAGCGTTCCGACGAGATGTACGTCAACGCCGACTGCCGGTGATGGCGGTCGACGTACTGGCCGATCGCGTGCATCAGGTGCGTCTTGCCGAGCCCCACCCCCCCATAGAGGAAGAGCGGGTTGTAGGAACGCCCCGGCGCTTCGGCGACGGCGCGGGCCGCGGCGTTGGCGAACTGGTTCGAGGGACCGACCACGAACGTCTCGAACGTGTAGCGGTGGTTCAGTCCGGACGGGCCCTGAGGCGTCGGCGCGGCTGCCGTCGGGTCCTCGTGCTGCCGGATGAGGATGTCTTCCGCCGGGGAGGGCTCCGGGACGTCCGTGCCGTCCGCGGGCACGAACGAGACCACGGCGCCTGGCCGACCGGCTTCGGCCAGGGCTTCGGCGAGAATCGACCCGTAGTGTCGCAGGAGCCAGTCACGGACCGTCCCGTCGGGCACCTCGACGATGAGGGTGTCGCCATTTTCCCGGATGAAGCGGGTCGGCTTGAACCAGGTGAGGAAGGTGTGCCGGTTCAGCTTGGCTTCGACCCGTGCGAGGACGCGTTCCCAGATGTGCTCGCTCATCGGATCTCGACCGCTACCTTCTGCCTCGAACGCCGCGCCCGGGCCGCCCTGTAGTCATTTTCAGGGGCGACTTTCGCCGAAGGCTCGTCTGGATGTAACCAGGATGTGACCGGGCGAAACTGAGAAAAACGCCTGATTTCTGCTTGTTTCTGCCTTCGCTTACACGACCATGGCCGAAATTCCGCAGTCGAGGGCGTTACCGGCAGGCGAAACCGCAATGTTTTCCACAGTTTTTTCCACAGCTGTGGAAAAGTGGTCGGAAACTGCTGGTCGGGCCGCGCCGGACGGCGAGTGTAGCAGAGGGGCATGGGAGCCGGAAGGCCCACCGTTCTGTAGCGAACACAGGGCAAAAGTCGACATCCGGTCTCTGCGGTGGCAATTCCGGACTCGGTGTGGGACACCCACCGACCTGTCCACCGACCGGCCGACCACCGCACGCGACGCCGTTGACATCGCAGATGGTGTGAACTACCATCGGCAGTTCGCGGTCGAGGTGTGGCCGCTGACATTCGAGCGCCCGGCAGTCCCGGTTCCGCTCCCGGATTTCAAGCAGCCATGAAGCGTACTTTCCAGCCCAACAACCGTCGCCGCGCGAAGACCCACGGCTTCCTCGTGCGCATGAGCACGAAGAACGGCCGCCTCGTCCTGAAGCGCCGTCGCGCCAAGGGCCGCAAGCGTCTCACCGTCTCGTCGGAGGGCTAGGGCGCCAGCCGCCATGCGGCGCACGCTCCAGCCACACGAGCGGGTCCGTCGTCGGCCCGAGTTCCTGCATGCCTACGAGCACGGGCGCAAGCATCACGCCCGCTTCATGACGATGTTCGCCTGCGAGTCGGCCACGCCAGCGGCCCGCCTGGGCGTCTCCGCCACCCGCAAGTTCGGGCCGGCCGTCGTCCGCAACAAGGCCAAGCGACGCGCCCGCGAGCTCTTCCGGCACCACAAGCCCATGCCCGGCGTCGACCTCGTCATCATCCCGCGCCGCGGCTTCGACTCGATCCCGTTCACGGATCTCGTCACCGACTTCCTCGGCGCGCTGCGTCGCCTCCGCGTGCCGCTCGTCCCCGGGCAAGGCGCGACGCCGTGACGCGCCCAGGTCCTGGCGCACGCGTGGCCATGGCGCTGGTGCGCGCCTACCAGCTGACCCTGTCGCCGCTCTTTGCCGGCAGTTGCCGCTTCGAGCCGTCCTGCTCCCGGTACGCCATGTCGGCTCTCGAGCAGCATGGTCTCCTCAGGGGCGCGTGGCTCGCCATCCGGCGGCTCGCGCGCTGTCACCCTCTCGGCGGATCGGGGCTCGACCCCGTGCCGCCACCGCCGTCTCGATGACTGCGCCAAGTTCCCCAGGTACACCATCCATGGAAAAGCGTGTGTTGCACGCCGTCCTGCTGTCGCTGGCGGTGCTGCTCCTGTACCAGAGCTTCTTCGCTCCACGTCGCCAACCCGAGCCCGCCGCACCGGCGGCGTCGAGCAAGGCGACCGGGGCCTCCACGCCTGCGGCCGCAGGCAGTGCCGTGCCGACCCCGCCGATGGGGCCCGCCGTGCCGGCAGCGGCCCTGCCGGCCAGCGTGGCCTCGGCCGGAGGCGCACGGGTGGTCGTGGAGTCGGATCAGTTTCGCGCCGAGTTCTCGACCCGCGGCGCGGTGCTCCTGAGCTGGACACTCAAGACCTACCCCGGCGCACACGGACACGCGCTCGACCTGCTGCCCGTGGCCACCGACGTCAAGGCGCCAGCGGCGTTCTCGGTGACGACGGCCGACGAGACCATCAACAACACGCTCGCCGCCGCATCGTTCACGCCCAGTGCCACGGCGCTGGACCTGCGAGGCACGGGCCCGCGCGCCCTGCGGTTCGACTACACCGATGGGGCCGGCCTGCGTGCCACCAAGGTCTTCACCTTCGAGCGCGACGGGCAGCCCTTCCTGCTCGGCTTCTCGGCGCAGGTGCTGCGCAACGGGCAGCCGCAGAACTTCACGATCCACTCGGGCCCCGGCATCGGCGACATCGAACGGGCGCAGCCCTCGGGCGGCATGATGTTCGGCAGCTACTATCAGGCGCCCGAAGCCATCACCTTCAGCGACGAGATCACCCGCACCACGACCGACAGCCTGGCCGAGCAGCGGGTGTTCGACGGCAACCTCGAGTACGCGGGCAGCGACGACCACTATTTCCTCGGCGCCGCCCTCCTCGATCGCCAGACGCGCGTCGAGTACGCCACCCACCCGGTGCAGACGACGGCCGGGCCCCGCACCCTCGTGTCGTATGCCCTCAGCTTCGCCCAGCCGCCGAGCGAGGTGAAGTTCTACTTCGGGCCGAAGGACTTCGACCAGCTGCAGCAGTCGGACCAGCAGCTCGTGCGCACGATCAACTTCGGCTGGTTTGCCTGGCTCGTGGTGCCGCTCCTGCGGGCGCTCAAGTGGGTCAACCGCTTCGTCGGCAACTACGGCTGGTCGATCATCGTCCTGACGTTCCTCATCAACATCGCCATCTTCCCGCTCCGTCACAAGAGCGTGGTGTCGATGCGCAAGATGCAGGACATCCAGCCGAAGGTGAAGGCCATCCAGGAGCGCTACGCGCACCTGAAGGCGACCGACCCGGCCAAGGCCCGGATGAACACCGAGATGATGGAGCTGTACAAGACCGCCGGGGTCAATCCCGCCAGCGGCTGCGTGCCGATGCTCCTGACGATGCCGGTGCTGTTTGCCTTCTACGCGCTGCTCAGCGTCGCCATCGAGCTGCGCGGCGCGCCCTTCACCCTGTGGATTCAGGATCTGTCGCAGCACGATCCGCTGTACATCACCCCGGTGATCATGGGCCTGACGATGCTGTGGCAGCAGTGGATCACGCCGGCCGCCGGCATGGACCCGGCCCAGCAGCGCGTGATGATGATCATGCCGCTGATGTTCACCTTCTTCTTCCTCTGGGCGCCGAGCGGTCTGGTCATCTACTGGCTCACCAGCAACCTGCTGACGATCGGTCAGCAGTACCTTACCAACCGCATCGTCGGTGCACCGGCGAAGCCGGCACGCGCCTGAGCTCCGGACCAGCAGCCATGACCAACGACCCGAATCTTCACGAGCAGATTGGCGAGTTCGTCCGCAACGTCGTCACCGCGATGGGCGTGACCGTGACGGTCACGCCCCAGGTCACCGCGGACGGCGTGCGGGTCGACATCAGCGGCGAGGAAGGGGAGCTCCTCGTGCGGCGGAAGGGCGAAGCGCTCGACGCGCTGCAGCACCTGGTCAACAGCATCTGGCGCGACCAGACCGGGCGCGATGGTCGCATCGTGGTCGACTGCCTCGACTTCCGGAAGGGCAAGGACGCCGAGCTGCGGCAGATGGCCAAGTTCATGATCGAGCGGGCGAAGATGACGCGGCAACCGCAGGAGATGGGTCCGCTCAATTCCTATTCGCGTCGGCTCGTGCACCTCGAGGTGTCGCTCGATCCGGACGTGACGTCCGAGAGCCAGGGCGATGGTCTCGTGAAGACCGTGCTCATCTCGCCGCGCTGACGGCTCCCGGTGCGATGGCCCCGGAGACCGGGTCCCTCATCGTCGCGCTGGCCACACCTCCCGGGCGCGGCGCGCTCGCGCTCGTGAGGTTGAGTGGACACGGTGCGCTCGACGTCGCCAGGCGTCTGAGCGGTCGGCCGGTCTTTCGTCCGCGCGTGGCCACCCACACGAGGCTGCGGTTGCCGGGCGACCTCTCGGACTCGGCGGTGATCACCACCTACGTCGCGCCGCATTCGTTCACCGGCGAGGATGCCGTGGAGATCACCACGCACGGCAGCCCTGTCATCGTGGATGCCGTGCTGCAGGCCTGCCTCGAGGCCGGGGCCCGCCTTGCCAGTCCCGGCGAGTTCACCTATCGGGCCTACCTCCACGGGCGCCTCGACCTTCTGCAGGCGGAGGCCGTGGCCGACCTGGTGGCGGCAACGACCCCCGCGCAGGTGCGGGTGGCGTCGTCCCACCTCGACGGCACCTTGAGCGAGGCGATTCGCGCCATGGGCGACGAGATCGCCGCCTTGCGGGCCTTGCTCGAGGCCTCCCTGGATTTTCCCGACGAAGGCTTTCATTTCATCGCACCGGAGGCGGTCGTCGGTCGGCTGCGGATGCTCCAGGAGACATGCGTGCGTCTCCTCGGATCGGCCTCAGCCGGGCGTCGCCTTCATGACGGGGCCCTGGTTGTCGTCGCGGGCCGCCCCAATGCCGGCAAGTCGAGCGTGTTCAATGCCTTGCTGGGACGCGCACGCGCCATCGTCGGGCCCACGGCGGGGACGACGCGGGACCTGCTGACCGAGTCGATCGCCCTTGGCGGGGTGCCGGTGACGTTGGCGGATACGGCCGGACTGCGCGACACCGACGATCACGTCGAGCGCGAAGGGGTGGCACGGGCAGAGCAGAGCATGGCTGCCGCCGACCTGGTGATCGTGGTGGTCGATCCGTCGGCGGGCGTGGACGCGCTCGAGGAGGGTCGGTCGCTCTGGGAGTCGCTCGACGGCCGGGGCCGCGTGTGCGTGCTGAACAAGGTGGACGTGTGGGGTGCTTCCGCCGCCGCCCGTCCGGAGTGGGCGCCGCCTGACGCGATTCCGGTGAGCGCCACGGAAGGCACCGGCATCGACCGACTCGGCGAGGCGCTCGCCGGAGTGCTCGGGCGCGTGACGTGGGAAGGCGAGACGCTGACGCGGGCGCGTCACCGCTCGCTGGTAGGGGAGTGCGCGGCCGCGCTCGCCCGCGCCGAAGAGACCGCGGCAGCCGGCGGGTCCGAGGAGTACGTGCTGGCGGATCTGGGCGATGCGCTGAGAGCGCTGTCCGATCTGCGTGGAGTGGAGAGCGCGGAGGACGTGCTGGAGACAATCTTCGCGACGTTCTGTATCGGCAAGTGAATGCCTGAGCCCCTGCCTTCGCGTGCGGATGTCGTGGTGATTGGCGCCGGTCATGCCGGTGTCGAGGCCGCCTGGGCCGCGGCGCGTCTGGGCGCGGCCGTGGTGGTCTGCACGCTGTCTGCCGAGACCATCGGGCAGATGCCGTGCAATCCGGCCATCGGTGGCACGGCGAAAGGACACCTCGTCCGGGAGATCGATGCGCTCGGTGGGCTGATGGGCGAGGCGATCGACGCCACAGGCATCCAGTTCCGCCTGCTCAACCGGAGTCGGGGACCGGCCGTCTGGGCGCCCAGAGCCCAGGCCGACAAGCGACGGTACGCGGCCGCCGTCCGCACGAGACTCGAGCAGGCCCCCGGGATCACGCTGGCCTATGGACACGTATCGGCCGTCATCGTCGAAGGCGGGCGCGTCCGAGGCGTCCGCTTGCAGGGCGGTCACGTCATCACGGCCGCGCAGGTGGTGGTGACGACCGGGACGTTTCTGGACGGCCTGGTGCACGTCGGGCCGCTGACGCGCCGGGCGGGCCGCTACGACGAACCAGCGGCCGTGGAGCTGGCCGCGTCGATTCGTGCCCTCGGGTTGCCGGGTGGGCGCCTGAAGACCGGGACGCCGCCGCGGATTCACCGACGGTCGATCGACTTCACGGTGCTCGACGAGCAACCGGGTGATGCCGAGCCCGTACCGTTGTCCTTTGCGACCGAGTCGTTGCCGTTGCCGCAGATCTGCTGCCACACGGTGCGGACGACCGCGGCGGTGCATGCGCTCGTGCGCACGCACATCGCGTTGTCTCCGCTCTACAACGGCCAGATCACGGGGACGGGCCCGCGGTACTGCCCGTCGCTCGAGGACAAGATCATGCGATTCCCCGACAAGGAGACGCATCAGCTGTTCCTCGAGCCGGAGGGCCTGGACGTGGACGAGGTCTACGTCAACGGCTACTCGATGAGCCTTCCGGCAGAGGTCCAGCAGGATGTGGTCAGGGCGCTGCCCGGGCTGGAGTCCGCCGAGCTCATGCGTCCTGGCTATGCGGTGGAGTACGACTTCGTGCAGCCGACGGCTCTCCACCATACGTTGGAGGTGAAGAGCGTTGTGGGGCTATATCTAGCGGGCCAAATCAACGGAACGTCTGGCTACGAGGAAGCGGCCGCACAGGGGTGGGTGGCTGGGGCCAATGCCGGCCTGCGAGCGACGGACCGTCCGCCCGTCGTGCTCGGGCGCCATGAGGCGTACATCGGCATCCTGGTCGACGATCTGGTCACGCGGGGCTGTCTCGAACCCTACCGGATGTTCACGTCCAGGGCGGAGCATCGCTTGCGCCTGCGCATCGACAACGCCGATCTCCGCCTGACGCCGGTGGGTCGAGAGCTTGGGACGGTCACGGACGACCGTTGGGCCAGGTTCGAGGCGCGAAAGGCCAGATACGAACGGAACACGGTGACGCTCGCGAGCACACTGGTGCGCGTGCCGTCTGGTGGTCGCGTACCTGCGTCGGAGGCCCTGCGAAATCCGGAGATCCGCCTCTCTGCCCTTGTGGCAGGGGAGGGTGGTCTCGCGCTCGACCTCGACCCCCTGACGCCCTCGTTGGACATCGCGTCGCTGGACGCAGACTGCCGGTACGTCGGCTATCTGCGGCGGGAGGAGCGGGACGTGCTTCGGGCCGAGCGGTATGCATCGCAGCGAGTACCAGCGCAGTTCTCGTTCGACGGGCTCCCCGGTCTGTCTCGCGAGCTTCAACTGCGCCTCGCCGAGGCGCGCCCCGCCACCGTGGCGCTGGCATCGTCCATTCCGGGTATCACCCCGGCCGCGCTGTCCCTCATCTCCGTGGCGATTGCGCGCCGGTCCGGAGCGTCTCGTGCAGTCAGCGACGGCATCTCTTCTGGAGGGACCTCGGCGGACTGAGACGTCCCGCCTTCCAGCCTGGAGGCAGGGTTCGTCTGGCGTTCGACCCGCGTGCACATGATGAACGACGACACCACTCGTATCGCGAACCGGCTGCAGGGTGCCGGGGCGAGAGTCAACGACGCGCAGCTCCATCAACTGGGCGAGTACCTGGCGCTGCTGAGGCGCTGGAACGCGCGCATGAACCTCACGGCGCTGGACGAACCGGACAACGCGGTGGACCGCCTCATCGTGGAGCCGGTTGTCGCGTCGGCCGCCATCGATGCGTCGGCCCGCGTACTGGTCGATATCGGGTCCGGAGGCGGTTCGCCGGCGATTCCTCTCAAGGTGGCCCGCCCGGAATTGGCGCTCACCATGATCGAGGTCAAGACCCGCAAGTCGGTGTTCCTGCGCGAGGTCGTGCGCCATCTTGGCCTGGTGGAGGCCTCCGTCGAGACAGGCCGCTTCGAGCAGGTGTTGTCTCGCCCTGGCATGCATGGATCCGTGGATGTCATCTCGATCCGGGCTGTTCGGGCCGACATCGAGCACGTGCAGTTGTTCGGCGCGGCCCTGCGCCCGCAGGGGCAGCAACTGTGGTTCCTCAGTGGCGGACAACCGCAACCAGCGGTCTTTGCGCCCCTGGAGATTGAGCGGGAAATGCCGCTGGTGACCGCCCTGGACAGCAGGCTCCTGTTGATTCGGAAGAACACGTGATGTTCCACGTGGAACATCGCGTCTCTTGACCGCCTGTCGGACCTGGGTGCTGCCCTCAAGGTCGCCGGGCTCGGGCTTCCTTGGGGCCTGCCCGGTATCGCTGGTGTTCCACGTGGAACACTCCACTCCTGACGTGGACAAGGTGTGGGACGCGCTCATGCAGCCAACCGCCTTGTCATCGACTGGGCAGCGCCGTCGCCTGGTTCGCTTGAGAATTGTTCCACGTGGAACAATCACCCACGCACCGGCTCTGTTGCTTCTTTTGCCGGCCCGCTAAACACCACCGGCCAGCGCCAGCCCCAATTCCCAGCCCCACGCCCCAGTGTCCAAGGCCCAGCGCTCGACTGACTCCAAGCCCCCAGCCCCAAAGCCTCAAGGCCAAGTTTCCAAGGCCCAAGGCCAATGCGTGAGCCCTGAGCCTTGAACCCTGAGCCTGTGAAAAATGTCTTGCCCTAGACAGCTGAGCACAACCCATGGGCTGGCGAGGATCTCCATTTACCAAGCCCCGCAGGAGGGCCGTCAAGGGCCGTTCGCCAGTGGTATCCTGCCGTTTCGCTTCGGGTCGGTCGCTGCCCGCCATCGCGTCGTGACCGCTCCCCGGCCAGCGCGCGGCATCGTGACCCCTCGACGCCTCCAATCCGGCCATGAGCAAGATCATCGCGGTGTCCAACCAGAAGGGTGGCGTCGGCAAGACGACCACGACGATCAACCTCGCCGCGTCGCTGGCGATGGCCGATCAGCGCGTGCTCGTCATCGACATGGACCCGCAGGGCAACCTGACGAGCGGCCTGGGGCAGAAGGCCGGTTCCGAGCACACCGTCTACGAGGCGCTCGTCGGCGCCGCTGAACTCCCCGTCCTGCAGACCGCCGTCGATCACCTCCATCTCGTGCCCGCGGACCGTCACCTCGCCGGCGCGGAGGTGGAGTTGGTGACCATGGACGCGCGCGAGCAGCGCCTCAAGCGCCTCATCACGCCGCTCCGCGACCGCTACGACTTCATCCTCATCGACACGCCGCCCTCGCTCGGCCTGCTCACGCTCAACGCGCTGGTCGCCGCCGACACCGTGCTCATTCCGCTGCATTGCGAATACTTCGCGCTCGAGGGCCTGGCGGACTTGATGGCCACGCTGTCCCGCATCGGCCAGGATCTCAACCCGACCCTCGACGTCGAGGGCGTCGTCCTGACGATGTACGGGGATCGGACCAATCTGGGCGCGCAGGTGGCGCGAGAGATTCGCGAGTTCTTCGAGTCGAAGGTGTTCGACACCGTCATCCCGCGCAACGTCCGCCTGGCCGAGGCTCCCAGTCATGGCCTGCCGGTGCTGCTCTACGACCCCCGTTCCCGCGGAGCCGAGGCCTACGTCTCGCTTGCGCACGAACTGCTGACCCGCAACGGCGCCGTGCCTCGTCGCGCCGCCGCGACCAAGGCCTGACCAGGACACCCGTGGCCCAGAAACCCGATCGTCGACCCGCCCTCGGCCGGGGGCTCAGCGCCCTCATTCCCGAGAAGCCCGCTGCCTCACCCGTCCCGGCTCCAGCGCCTGCCGCCGTGGCGGGGTTCGATGCCAAGCAACTACAACGGGAGGTAGACCTCGATCTGATCGACCCCAACCCGTTGCAGCCGAGGACGCGCTTCGATGAGGCTCGTCTGCAGGAACTGGCCGAGTCCATAAGCAGCACCGGGCTGGTGCAGCCCATCGTGGTGCGCCGCCGTGGCGACCGGTTCGAGATCGTCGCCGGCGAGCGCCGCTGGCGCGCCGCGCAGATCGCCGGATTGCTGAAGCTGCCGGTCCACGTCTCCGACGTCAGCGACGAGAACCTGCTGCGCACCGCGCTCATCGAGAACATCCAGCGCGAGGATCTCAATCCCATCGAGGAGGCCCTGGCCTACAAGCGCCTTGGCGAGGAGTCGGGCCTCACCCAGGAGCAGATCGCCGTCGCGGTCGGCAAGGACCGCGCGACGGTGGCCAACCACCTCCGCCTCCTCCGCCTGCCGGAGCAGGTGCGCGCCCGTGTCGCTGGCGGGGAACTCTCCATGGGCCACGCGAGAGCCCTGCTGGCCGTCGAGGATGCGGCCGCGTTGCTCAAGGCCGTCGACCAGGTGATCTCGGCCGGGTTGTCGGTGCGCGCCACCGAGGCGCTCGCCAGAAAGTTGTCCGAGCCCCCGTCCGACGAACCGAAGCCCGACGTCCCCGAGAAAGACGTCCACACACGGCAGGCCGAGGAGCGTCTCCGTGTCGTGCTCGGCACCCGCGTCAACATCCATCGCCGGGGCAAGGGCGGGCGCGTCGAGATCGATTTCGTCAACGAGGACGAGCTGATTCGCCTGTACGAGTACCTCGTCGAACGGTAGGTGTATACCGAACGCCGGACGCCGAACGATGCACACGGCGGGCTGGGTGGCTTGCCCGCCTCGCGCGGCATTGTGAACTTTGAAGTGTGAACTG
>LNFM01005938.1_pt1 | contig 20564 bp, 10 predicted proteins | sample 596031 | NCBI WGS metagenome assembly LNFM01 (sample SAMN04254537, study PRJNA301005) | activated carbon metagenome | isolation source: dual media filters at the Ann Arbor, Michigan drinking water treatment plant | place: USA: Ann Arbor | reverse complement strand
GCGCTCGGCAGGCCCGACCAACCCAGCGCCTCGTGGATCTTCTCGGCCTCCGCCTCGGACAACCCCAGCTCTGCGCGGTGCGTCGCCAGTCGACTCGCCTCCCCCGCAGTGACGAGCCCGTCGGCCAACGCCATGTCGACGAGGTCGCGGTACCGCCGTTCCGCGTCCGGTGCCCGACTCACGGTGATGGAGGCCTCGGGCTTCAGCAGGAACGGCGCGCGCTCGGTGAGCTGCGCCATCAACGGGTCCGGCCGCCGCGGCTCGATGATCCCGGGCGCCTTGTACATGGGGTCGCTGCCGAGGCCGGCGAGCACGTAGACGACCTCGTCGTTGCCCGCCTCCTCGAGGTGGAAGAACGGCGTCAGCTGCAGCGGCGGTGACTCGCCGTTCCACATGTAGATGAAGCGCGGCCGCAACCCTCCCAGCTGACGAATGTCGCGCGTGCGTCGTGCCGCCCGGTTCGTCCCCATCAGCTCCAAGAAGGTCACCTTCAAGTCGTCGGGCCCCAGCACCTCGATGCGTTCGATCCACACCAGCGGCTGCGAGATCAGGATGGGTAGGTGCTCGAGGAACTCGCGAAGCGCGGGCACCAGCAAGTCTGTCGCCTCACGCGCCTGGTGCTGCCCGGTGTAGCCGTGGCCCTTCTCGCGGTTTCGGATCTCGACGACCCGCGACAGCATCGTCACGAAGCTGACCTTCTTCGCCTTGGCGGTCGCCGTCGCTTCGCACAGCTTCATCGCGGCGGGATGGGCGTCGCTGCGCGAAAGGCCGAGCGCGAAGAAGGGGTCGTTGTTCTGGACCAGGAACTGATCGAGCGCCCGCAGGGCCTGCACGTAGTGCCCGAACGACGGCCGTCGCAGCCCCTGCAACACGTTCTCGACATCCTCGTCGTTGCGGCCCTGGGCGAAGTACTCCGCGTACCGGGCGATCGTCATCAGCGTCAGGTACCGCGTCACGTCCTCGAACGCGGTCAACAACATGTCCCGCAGATCGCGGTCGCCCACGGTGCGCTCCAGCTCCGACAGCGTCCACGCGATGGGTCGCGGGTATCCGGTCAGCTCCAGCGTCAGCTGCGTCATGGGACCACGGCCTTCCTCCCGTGCTCTCCGATCCTACGCCGTCGATCGCACGCCCAACACTGAACCGGCGCGTAGTCGCGCGGCGGCCATTCGGTCAATTTTCGACGCGACCCGATGTCAGCTCCTCTCGCCGCGAGCGTGGGTGTCAGCGAGGCCGACAGCCGACCTCGCCGAGCAGGAGCCCACCATGACCACGACCGCCACCGATCTCGTCGCTTGTGTCACCACCACCGCCGCCACCGTCGAGGTGGTCCTCGTCGACCCTCGTTCGGACGCGCTCGCCGTCTTCGGCGAGCTCACGCCCGAGTTGGGTTCGCAGCTCGCCGCAGACGCGTGGGTCATCGGCCTCCGTGCGCTCGGGAACGCGCGGGCGGAGGCCCGTGAGTGTCGGCTCGCCGAGATCGGCGAGCGGCTCGTGACCGACGTCGACGCGAAGCTCGAGCAACAGTTCGCCGCGCACGAGCAGGCGATGGCGGCTGGCCTCGCGCGGTTCTTCGATCCCTCCGACGGTTCGGTCACCCAACGCCTCGCCGAGTTCGTGGCCGACGAGGGGGCGCTGGCGCGTGCCCTCGACAAGCACATCGGCCCGCACCGCAGCGTCCTGACGGAGACGCTCGGGCGGCTGGTCGGTGACGCGAGTCCGTTGCTGCGACGGCTCAGCCCCGATGGCGACGACAGCGTCGTGAAGGCGATCGAGGATCGCCTCGCGAACGCGGTCGCCGGGAGCCAGCGCGAGCTCGCACGGGCACTGGACCCGGCGTGCGACGACTCGCCGGTCCGCCGCTTCCTCGTGACCCTGCGCGACGACCTGGCGAAGGCCGACAAGGATCGCCACGTGCAGCTCGCGACGGCCCTCGCGGCGCTCGACGCCAATGACGAGTCGTCGCTCATCTCCCGCCTGTTCCGTGAGACCCAGCAGGCGCGCACCAGCCTCCTGGCCGCCATCAACCCCGACGCACCCGACTCGCCGATGGCGGCGATCCGCACCGGGATCGAGGCGGGCCTCGCCCGTCATGCCGCGCGGCAGGAGCAGGTCGCCACCGAGCTGCGTGAGGCGATCGCTCGGCTCGAGACCCGGCGCGCGCAGCAGAGCCGCGCGCCCTCGGGTGGCCTGGCGTTCGAGGATGCCGTCGCCGAGCTCGTGCAGCAGGCGGTGGCCGAGGGCCCGTATGTCACCGAGGCCACCGGCGCCTCGATCGGGGCCGTAGCCCGCTGCAAGAAGGGCGACGTGGTGGTGCGATTCACCGCCGAGAGCGCCTTCGACGGCGCGGCCGTGGTCTTCGAGGCCAAGCGCGACGCGGCGTACACCGTGCGCACGGCCCTCGAGGAGCTCGACGCGGCGCGCAAGAACCGTGCGGCCGACGTCGGCGTCTTCGTGATGGCGGCCTCCCACGCACCGACTGGGTTCCCCCGGTTCGCGCGGCACGGCCACAACGTGCTCGTGCAGTGGGACGAGTCCGATCCCGCGACCGACGTCTTCCTGCGCTGCGCCGTGTACCTCGGCATGGGTCTCGTGAGCCGCACGCGATCCGCTGGGGATCCAGGGGACACCGCCGCGATCAGCGATCTCGCCGGACGGCTCGAGGCGGAGATCACCCGCATCGAGCGGATGGAGAAGCTCAACGAGGGCGCGAGACGGGCGAACGACGGCCTCGCCGACGAGCTCCGCAAGTCCCGGCGCGCCGTCGAGCGAATGGTCGCCGACACCCAGGCCGTGCTGCGTGCCCTGCACCTCGATGTCGTCGACGAGACGACCGAGGCGAACACGCCGATCGCCTTTCGTGACGCGCCTCGCGATGGCGCAACGCACTCGCTGCCCACGGCCCCACCCGCGCCCGTGCACGGGTGATTCCTCGACGGACGCACGACGGCATGCGAATGCCGGGGTCCAGGATGACCACGCACGGGGCCGGACAGGAGGTCACCCCGCGCAGTCGTCCGTCGGAGAATCACCCGTGCTCGGGCCGAGGCCACGAGCATCGACCGGGCGCGGCGTAAGCCCCGCCGCCGCGGGCCGTTTCCCCCACCCATGCGTCGCTCCGCCCGCGTCCCCGTCGCCCTGGTCCTCGCCGCGAGCCCCGTCGCCGTCACCCTCCCCGCGTGCGACGCGAGCACCGACCCCGCCGCCTCCGACCCCATCGCCCTGGGCACCGACGACCCCCCGTTCCGCGGCGCGTGGCAGACCGTCCACTCCGGCCCGTTCATCCCGCTGCTCCCCGACGGCAGCGTCGCGATCGAAGACCTCGTCATCGGTCGCACGGCAGCGTTCGACGGCAACTTCGAGAACCGCGGCGACGTGATCGTCGAGTTCGACGCCGAGCCCGGCACGATCGCGATCGAGCTGCGACCCTTCGCGGCCGCGCCGACGCCGGCCGAGGCCGGGGCGATCCAGGCGCGGCTCGGGCTGTGGGCGTTCCACGAGTCGATCGACGCGCCGCTGCCCCCGGCCGCGATGGATCCGGCAACCAGGTGCGACCTCGCGGCGACGTGGCCCGACGGCTGTGCGATCTACGTGCACTTCGACGGCGACGTGCAGCCGCCGGGATCCGGCGCGGATCTCCGGGTCCACCTGCCCGCCGACTACCGACGCAAGGTCGCGATCGGGACCGCCGACAACGTGCCGTCGGAGGCGTATCCCAACCGCGGGAACGTGTGCGTGGCCGGGTTGCCGGGGCACGTGGAGGTCGAGCTGGGCAGCGGCATCGCGGCCATCACGGTCGCGGTGGACTCGTCCATGCCGTCGTGCCCGGCCGCATTGGTGAGCGCTTGCGAGGCGTACGACGACCCGTCGACGCCAGGCCCCGACGCCTGGGACGCAAACTGCCCCTGCTTCGCAGAGGGGTACGAGTCCGGCCTCGCGAAGGTCGAGTCGATCGACGACGGCGCGGCCGACATCACGATCGATGTTCCGGCCGGGCTCTGGGCGTCGTTCCGCGGGGAGAACGCCGGGGAGAACAACCTCGCGGGCAAGCACTGTCTCGCCGACGTCGACTCGCTCGAGAACCTCGAGTTCGGCGCCAGCGGCAACGACCCCAACAAGCCGTGGCTCGCCTTCGGCGTGGCCAACAAGCCCCCCGAGGCGCCGGCCAGCGGCTTTCGCCTCGACGCCAGGTCGACGGGGTGCGAGGCGGTCGCCGACGTCGCCGATCCCGACGCCTGGGATCCGAGCGTGACGCCACCGACGACGCTGCGCGGCAACGTCGAGCTGTGCGTCGGCTGTCTGGCGGACCGCAGCTGCGACGAGCTCCTCCCGGGCGGCTGACCGCGAGGCCCCGAGCCGAGGCCGGCCCCGCGTGCTACGTTCGCGGCGCCCATGAACCGCATGGATCAGTTCGCGTCGCTCATCCGGGCCCAGCGCACGACCCTGCTCGATCAGTGGCGCAGGCAGGTCCGCGAGCTGCCGGCGGCCCAGCACCTCGACACGCCGACGCTGACCGATCACATCCCGCAGCTCATCGACGAGCTCATCGCGGCGTTCCGCGCCCAGTCGACCGAGACGATCCCCGAGCTGCTCGAGGAGGGGACGCCGCCGGCCCACGGGGCGCAGCGGCTCGCCGATGGGTTCGACATCGAGGAGGTCGTCGCCGAGTACAACATCCTGCGGGGCTGCCTGCACGATCTCGCGGAGGCGCACGACCTCGACCTGCAGGGGCGACCGTTCCGGATCCTCAACCGCACGCTCGACGGCGCGATCGGGGCGGCGGTGCGGACGTACGCCGAGCTGCAGGCCAAGTCGGTGCAGCAGCGGCGCGAAGAGTACCTCGCGTTCGTCATGCACGACCTGCGTACGCCGCTGGGCGCCATCACGCTGGCGACCGAGCTGATGACCGAGGTGCTCGGTGGGCCCGATGCGGACCCCCGGCTGCGTCGCGTGCTGACGACGCTGAAGCGCAACGTCGGCCACCTCGCGGGGCTGGTCACCAAGGTGATCGCCGAGAACGCCAACGTCGAGGCCGACTCGGGGCACAAGCTCGAGCGGCGCACGTTCGATCTGTGGTCGCTCGTCGAGTCGCTGATCCACGACCTCGCGCCGGTGGCCGACGCCGCGGGCACGCGGCTGGTCAACGCGGTGCCCGACGATCAGGCGGCGTACGCCGACGCCGGCCTGCTGCGGCGGGTGTTCCAGAACCTCGTCGCCAACGCGATCGAGTACACGCCCGGGGGCACGGTGACGATCGGCACCGACGCGCCCGAGGCCGACGGCACCCTGCCGTGCTGGGTCCGCGACGACGGCGCGGGGATGCCCGAGGATCGCACCCGCCGGGTGTTCGACAAGCACGAGACCGACCCCGAGAAGAGCGGCGGGCTCGGGCTCGGGCTGGCGATCGTCAAGACGCTCGTCGAGGCGCACGGCGGCACGGTCGCCGTGCAGAGCGAACTCGGCGTCGGCACCACGTTCACGCTGCGCCTACCGCCGCGGAGCTGACGGGCCGGATCGCCCGCGAGCGCATGCGCCCACCGTGGCGCGATGGTCCGAGGCGGCTCGCGCCGTCGTTGATGAATCGCCGCGGTATGGCGAGTGCAACCCGCTCGGTCGCATGCGTTGGCGTGAGTCCCGTTCCCCTTGCGCCCCCTGGCTCGTCGCTCTGGAGCTCGTCGGCGCCTTCGCGTTCGTCGGGGCGCTCGCTCTGCCCACGACCGCCGACGCGCGCCCGCTGTCGACGAAGGTCACCGAGCGGGTGGTCGACTCGGCGGTCGACACCGCCCTCGAGGCGCTCGCGCGGCCCGAGAACCAACGCCGCCTGGCGACGATCCTGTCGTCGCCAGCAGTGACCGGCGGCGTGCACGACATCGCGTTCGCCGTCGTCGACGGCGTCTTCGACGGGCTGCAGGGCCGCGTGAAGTTCGACCTCGACACCAAGACGTTCTGGAAGGACTTCGACCACGCGATGCGCCGGCACGTCGCGCCCGCCGTGAGCACCGCGACGCGCGGGGCCGTCGACGCGGCGATGGCCGCGGCGCTGTCCGAGGAGAACGGGGTGCGGGTCGAGGCCCTCGCGGCCCACGCGACCCACGGTGTGATCAAGGGGCTCTCCCAGGGCATCCGCGAGGACCTCGGGCCCGCCCTCGCGCACATGATCGTCCACGATCTCGCGCCGGCTGGGGCGGCGGCGATGGAGAACGAGATCATGCCGGCCTTCGCCCGCGCGCTCGCGCAGCCGCCGATGCAGGCCGCGATCGCGGGGACGATGAGCTCGGTCGCGCGCAACCTCGTCCGCGGCGGCGATGCGGGCATGGAGACCGCGAAGGCCGAGGCGGCGGCCGAGGGCAAGGTCGGCGCGCTCGGTGTGTTCGGCGATCGTCTGTCGATGGGCCTCGGCGTGATCGTGGTCGGGGCGCTCGCGTTCGCGGCGGTGTTGGTCCTGCTCGTGGTGCTCCTGCTCCGCAGCAACCGCGGACAGCAGCGCCTGGTCGCCCAGGGCAAGCGGCGCGAGGACGAGCTGCTCGCGGTCGTCGAGGAGCTCGACCACACCACCGTGGACTTCGACGCGGCGAAGCTCCGCGATCTGCTGAAGCAGCACATCCGCTCGCCGTGAACCGGACGTCACCGCACGATTGGGTCAGCGCGAAGTCGCGGCGTTCGACCCCGCGCCACCGAGGAACGACGTTCGGATCCGTGGACCCGAATCGGCATCATCGCGCGCGCGGTCGCGCGGCCCGATCCGATAGACTGGGCGGTGGATGCCGTCGGAGGACCCTGCACGGCTCGCTGACCCGGCCCTCGCGTCGGATGAATTGTCGACGCGCGACACCCTGATCGAGCCGGGGTTCGCCCAGCGCAGCGGACCCGCGCCCGAGCCGCTGCGGTATCGCGAGCTGCCCTTCCACGTCGGTCGCTACGTCGTCACGCAGCTCATCGGCCGGGGCGCGGCGGGCTTGGTGTTCCGAGCCACCGACCCCGAGCTGGCGCGCGACGTGGCGATCAAGCTGGTGGTCCCGCGCACCGGCACCGACCGCACGCGGGCCCAGCTGCTCGGCGAGGCCCAGGCCATCGCGAAGCTGTCGCACCCGAACGTGGTCGCGGTCTATGACGTCGGCGAGCTGCCGCCCGACGACGATGGCGGCGGCGCGGGCATCTACATGGTCATGGAGCTGCTCGACGGGGTCAGCCTGCGCAGCTGGCTCGCCGCCGGGACGCGAACGGTGAGCGAGACGCTCGACGTCCTGCTCGCGGCGGGCCGCGGGCTCGAGGCGGCCCACCGCGCCGGGCTCGTGCACCGCGACGTCAAGCCGGACAACGTGCTGGTCAGCGACAATGGTCGCGTGCACGTGCTCGACTTCGGGCTGGCCCTTGCCGACGCGGGGACGCCGAGCAGCCGCGAGTCGCTCGTCGATGGCCGCGTGGCGATCGAGATCGCCGGGACGCCCGCGTACATGGCCCCGGAGCAGCACGAGGGCGCGAGCAACGATCCACGCACGGATCTGTTCGCGTTCTGTGCCACGTGCTGGGAGGCGCTGCACGGCGTGCCGGCCTATCGGGGCCGCACGCTGCACCAGCTCGCCCGCGCCAAGGCGGCGGGCTGCGGGCCGGCGCCGACACGTCGCCCCCCGCGGTGGCTGCACGACGTCATCGCCCGCGGGCTCGCCCCGGATCCGGCGAGTCGCCCGGCATCGATGACCGCGCTGCTCGGCGAGATCGAGCGACGACGTCACCGCCGTCGCAACTTCACCCTCGGCGCCCTCGCGTTCTCAGCGTCCGCCGGGACCCTGGCGCTCGCGTCGAGTCACGGCGCCGATGCGCAGGCGTGCATCGCCAGCGGGCACGATCGCCTGGGCGCGGTGTGGAACGACGACGCGCGGGACTCGGCGCGCGCACGGTTCGGCGCCGCGGGGCTGCCCTACGCCGACGACACCTGGGGGCGGGTGGAGGCCGTGCTCGACGAGCGCGCCGCGGCGTGGAGCACGGTGCACGCGCAGGCCTGCGAGGGGGCGCTCGACGCCAGCGCAGGGGCGGTCGAGCAGGCCGCGGTCGTGCTCGCGTGCCTCGACCGCCAGCTCGACGAGCTCGGCGCGCGCGTCGAGGTGTTCGCCCACGCCGATCGTGACGTCATCCGCCAGGCGGGGCGCATGGCCGAGCGGATGCCGCGACCGGAGCGTTGCCTCGATGCTCGCCGCGTCGCCGCCGAACACGAGGGATCCGGCGGAGACCTCGAGGCCGAGCTGCTGCGCGGGCGCCTGCTCTCCGAGGTCGCGCGGTTCGACGAGAGCTTCGTCGTCGCCACGCGCGTCGAGGCCGCGGCGGCGGAGGCCGGCGACGTCCGCCGCCGCGCGCGGGCGCTGTTGCTCGCGTGCCGCAGCGCCACGCGCGGGCGCATCGACGTCGGCGCGGCCGACTACTGCTCCGACGCGTGGGTCGAGGCCGAGCGCGCCGGCGCCGACACGGTCGTCGTTTCGGCGATGCTCGAGGTGCTCGGCAAGGCGACGCCCGAACAGGAGCGCGAGGCCCAGCGGATCGAGCGGCTGATCCGCGCGCGCCTCGACGCGCGCGCGCCCGAGGAGCAGGACGCCGGACTCGAGTCGGATCTCGCGCTCGCCCTGGCGCAGCGGCGTCGGGCGGCGGGCCGGTGGCAGGAGGCCCGCGTGGAGGCCCAGCGCGCCTACGAGATCGCGGCGCAGTCCCGTGGCCCCGAGGATCCCGGCGTGGTGTCGGCGCTGAACGAGCTCGCGCTCGACGCCGAGAGCCTCGGCGAGCTCGACCGGGCGCGCGAGCTGTTCGCCGAGGCCTCGGACATCCTCCTGGCCACGCGCGGCCGCGGGCACCCGGACGTGGTCAGCCTCGAGAACAACGTCGCCGGCCTCGAGATCGCGCTGGGTCGCCACGTCGACGCGCTCGAGCGGCTCGGCCGGGTGCTCGACGAGAAGCGGGCGCTCGACGGCGAGCGATCGGTGTGGCTGCTGACGACGATGTACCAGCAGGTCGAGGCCCACGTCGCCCTCGGCCACGGCCCGGCCGCGCTGGAGATCGCGCGCGCGATGCTCGAGCTCGCCGAGTCGATCCACGGCGGGTCGTCGAGCGAGCTCTTGCCGTCGCTCGTCGGCTTGGCGTGGGCCCTGCGCGTCACCGACCGCTGCACCGAGGCCCTCGACGTCGTCGATCGCATGACCGCGATCTCGGCCCGGGTCGCGGTGCCCGATCCCGAGACGCGCGCCCTCGCCGAGCTCGAGCGGGCCCGGTGCCTCGAGGTCGTCGGCCGCTCGGTCGACGCCGGCCGCGGCTTCGCACGCGCGGTGGTGCAGTTCGAGGAGCTCTACGGCGCCGAGGGGCGCGCCGTCGCCGAGGCGCTGCTCGAGCGCGCGCGCTGGGAGCTCGCGCACGGCTCGGCCACGCTCGCCCGCGAGCTGCTCGATCGCGCCGCACGGATCTGCGCGGCGACCGAGGGCGACCCCGCGCTCACGCGGCGGGTCGAAGCGCAGCGCGGAGCCCCCGCGAACCCGTGACCGGCCCACGCGAGCCTACGCGTCCGACTGCTCGCAGCGGACCTGATTGCGTCCGCTGCGCTTGGCGGCATAGAGCGCGGTGTCGGCCGCGACCAGCAGCTCGGCGCCGGACCGCTCGGCCTCGGGGCTCGACGAGGCGATGCCCGCCGAGATCGTGCACGAGAACGTCTTGCCCTCGTGGGCGAAGTGCACGTCCGCGAAGCGCCGGCGGATGTCGTCGATCACGATCCGGGCGTCTTTGGTTTCGCACGCCGGGAGCACGGCCACGAACTCCTCGCCGCCATAGCGGCCGACGATGTCGCTCTGTCGGAGGCGTTGACGGAGCAGCGTGGCGACCGCGGAGATGACGACGTCGCCGACGCCGTGTCCATGGCTGTCGTTGACGGCCTTGAAGTGGTCGATGTCGAGCATCACGACCGTCACCGGGTCGAGGGTGCGCCGGGAGCGGGCGACCTCGATCTCCAGGGCATCCTTGATGCTCGCGTGCTTGAGCAGGCCGGTGAGGCTGTCCTTGCTGATCTGGGCGTCGAGCTGCCGCGCCCGATCGATGCGGGCCCGCACCGCCGCGACGAGCTGGGCGCCGGAGATCGGCTTGGTCAGGAAGTCGTCGGCGCCGCGGCTCAGCGCGGCGATCTTCTCGTCGAGGTCGGTCTCGGCCGAGAGGTAGACGATCGGCAGGCTGGACCAGCGCTCGTGCTGGCGGATCACGCCGGCGAGATCGGTGCCGGAGTAACCCGGCATGCGCAGATCGAGGAGCACCAGCTCGGGGCGTCGCGTGGCCAGGGTCGCGATGATCGCCTCCGGGTCGCGCAGGACGTCGGCCTCCATGCCGGCGGCGAGCAGCACCAGGCGGTAGTGCTCGGCCAACGCCGCGTCGTCGTCGACGACGAGCACCCGGCGGGGCGGGGCGTCGCGTTGGTCGAAGATCTGCGAGATGCGTCCGACGAGCCGCGGGACGTCGACCGGTTCGAGGAAGTAGCCCTCGGCGCCGAGCCGCGACGCCCAGACCCGCGCGGCGAAGTCGTCGCGCGGGGAGACGAGGATCACGGGGCTGTCGGGGGCCTGCTCCACGAAGCGTCGGGCGAAGGCGTCGAGCTGCGGGCTCGGGCCTCCGCCGGTGTCGATGCTCAACTCGAGGATGAGGATGTCCGGGGGCGGTCCGACCGCCAGATCGACCTCCGCCGAGAGGGCGAAGTGTTGGACCGCGTGGCCGAACGACTCGAGCTGTCGTGCGAGGTGGCCGGCGAGCTCGGCGTCGGCCTGCACCAGCCATACGCGGAGCGCCTTGCCCCCGGCCGTACGCGCGCGCGGTGGCGGCGAGGGGGTCGCGTCGGTCGCCGGCAGGAGGTTGCGCCCGAGCGCGTCGAGGTCGGCGGAGAGCTGCGTGCGCGCCCCGACGTCGAGGCCCACCAGCGAGCCAGCCAGCCACCCCTTCAGCAGGTGCTCGAGCGTGCGCGCGCGGGCGGTCAAGGGCGCGAGGCCGAAGGTGCCGGCCGATCCGGCCAACGCGTGCAGCCGCGAGTACAGCCGCTCGATCGGTTGTCGGTCCGACTCGTCGCCGTGCAGACCTTCGGCGATCGCGGTGAGCGTCGCGAGCTCGGCCGGAAGCCGGCCGACGTAGCCGTCGCGAAGGCGGGCCATGAGCGCTGCGGTTGCGGCGAGCGTGTCCTCGTCCGGTTCGGTCATCGGTGACTCCACAGATCGCGGACGCGCTGCGCCAGCTGCATCGCGTCGAACGGCTTGGGGATCACAGCGAACGCGCCGAGCGACTCGAGGTGGGAGATCTCCTCGGGCTGGACCTTCGCCGTCATGAACGCGACCGGGACATCGGCGAGCGACGGCACGGCGCGGAGTGCCTCGAGCGTGGTGGGTCCGTCCATCCCGGGCATCATGACGTCGAGGAGGATCATGTCGGGCGCGAATCCTGCGGCGTCGCGCAGGGCCTCCGCACCATCCGCGCAGATCTTCAGCGTGAACCCGCCGACGAGCTGGAGCGCGACCCGGGCGATCGCTCGGATGTCGGCCTCGTCTTCGACGTAGAGAATGCGTTGCAGGGCGCTCATGGTGTCCTCAGCTGGCTCGCCGCGTGGATCGGGTCGAGCGACCGGTCTCGGGGACCTCGGGGGCCGGGACCTGCTCCTCCCAGAGCGGCAGTTCGAAGGTAAACGTGGCGCCGGCGCCCTCGACGGACTCGAAGCCGATGCGACCGCCCATCCGCTCGAGGAGCTCGCGCGTGATGGCGAGCCCCAGCCCGGTGCCGCCGAGCTCGCGCGAATCGGAGGCGTCGGCCTGTGCGAACTTCTGGAACACGCGGTCGCGGAAGTCGGCGGGGATGCCCTTGCCGTGGTCGCGTACGCTGACGGACATCCACGGCTCGCACCGCCGCACCGCGACCTCCACGATGCCCCCCTCGGGCGAGAACTTGATCGCGTTCGACAGCAGATTCGAGAGCACCTGGGTGAGGCGGAGGCTGTCGACGCGCACGCAGTGATCGTCCTTCTCCCCCGTGAGCATGAGCGTTACCCGTCGGCCGGTGCCGTAGGCACGGTTGGCCTCGAGCGCCTGCTCCACGATCGGCAACAGCGGCTGGACGCGGAACTCGAAGTGCATTTTCCCAGCGGTGATCTTCTCCATGTCGAGCAGGTCGTTGATCAGGTCCGTCAGGCGCTTGCTGTTGTCGTACGCGACGTCGAGCATCGCGCGCGCATCGGGGGTCATCTCGCCCAGCGCGCCTCCGGAGATCAAGCCCAGCGCACCGGTGATGCAGGTCAACGGCGTGCGCAGTTCGTGGCTCACCGTGCTCACGAACTCGCGCTTCATCCGCTCGTCGCGTTTGCGGTCGGTGATGTCGCGGACCATCGCCACGTACATCGGTCGACCCATGCGCGTGATCTGGGAGATCGCGAGTTCCAGCGGGAACAGGCTGCCGTCGGCGCGCTGCCCCTCGAGCTCCCGACGGATGCCGATGACGCGCGCCTCACCGGTCTCGATGAAGCGCTGGAGGTGCCCGTCGTGGGCCTCGCGGTGGGGACTGGGCATGAGGACGTTGACGTTCTTGCCGACGACCTCCCTCTCGGAGAAGCCGAAGATCCGCTCGGCGGCGAGGTTGAACGAGGCGATGATGCCGCGTTGATCGATCGCGATGACACCGTCGACCATGTTGTCGACGATCGCGCGGGTGTGCTCGGCCTGTTCGCGGAGGATCGTCTCGGCCTGCTTGCGCTCGGTGATGTCCTGGGCCATGCCGAGGTATCCGACCACGCGGCCGTCGGTCGAACGCAGCGCCGTGGCCACGAGGGACACGGGGAACTGGCGGCCGTCCCTGTGGACGTACGTCCACTCGTGGGCGTCGGAGTTCGCGCGCTCGAGCGGTTCGACGAAGACGCGGAATCCGGCGACGGGGCGGCCCAGCGCGGCGGTCAGTTCTGCGCCGCGCGCGGCCACCTCCTCGGGGAGGTGCACGATGGCGGGCGTCTCGCGGCCGACCATCTCCGCGGCCGAGTAGCCCAGCATTCGCTCGGCGCCCGCGTTGAAGATGGTAATCACGCCCTCGGGATCCGTCGCGATGATCGAGATCTCGGAGGCGGCCGCGAGCACCTTGGTGAGGAGCATCGTCACGCGTGAGCGCTCGGCCTCGACCTGCTTGCGCTCGGTGATGTCGCGGATCACTGCGACGAACCGCGGGGATTCGTCCTCGGGCGCGACGTACTGAATGCTGACCTCGACCGGGAAGGTGCGGCCATCTCGGTGGCGGTGATTCGATTCGAAGGTGAGCCGGTCCTCGCCCTCACGACGGAGGGATCCGAGCCTCGTTCGGCACTGCTCTGGCGTCAGGTTAGTCGCGATATCCCACGGGTACATCGTCAACAGTTCGCTGCGACTGCAGCCGGTTTGTTTGACCGCGCCGTCGTTGCCATAGAAGAATCGCAGCTCGTCGGTGTCGAACATGAGCACGCAGTCGAGCGCCCGATCGACCGTCCCTTTGAAGCGCTCGAGCGCCCGCTGATCCTGTCGGTGTCGCTCCTGGACTCGCGCGGCGACGACGAGCTGGCCCAGCGTGATGAGGAGTGGCTGCAGGAACTCGACCGTGCCTTCGTCGTAGCCGCCCGGCCGATTCGCGAGCCCGATCATCGCGACGGGCTCGCCTCCGTGGAGGATGGGAATGCCGAGGAAAGCGTCGAGCCGCGGGTGCGCCGGGGGCAGGCCCCCTCGCCGCGGGTCGCCCTGCAGGTCGTTCGCGAACACGGGTCGGGCCGTGACCATCGCTGCGCCGAAGAGGGTGTTCAGCGCGACGAGGTCCATGCCCTCGGGCGCTCCGGCGGCATAGAACGCCCGAGACTCCTCGTCCCACGCAACGTCGGTGATCGCGTACGTCTCGAGATACGGGGCGCCATCGGCCCCGTGCAGGACCTCGCCGATGAAGCCGTACTCACTCGTGGTCAGGGTCAACAGATCGTCGAGCAACCCGTCGAAGGCGCGGCGGCGTTCCGCCTCGCGGATGAACCTCAGCTGCGCGCGGGCGATCATGTCGGTCAGCCGGTGTTGACGAAGCAGCGCGGCCTGGGTCGCCTTCTCGCGGCTGATGTTCCGGATGATGATCAGCGTCTGTGCCCCGTCGAGCTGCTGGAACCTCGCCTCGAAGTCCGCGGCGCCGCCGGGGACGTCGAGGTGATAGGCGAGCTCGATCTGCGCGCCGGTGCCTTGGGCCGCCGCGATCGCGTCGAGACAGCGCGCGTGCAGCACCGGGGGCAGGATGTCGGCGAGGCGCCGCCCGAGGACCATCGCGCGCGGCTGATAGAGGTCCGGGTGCTCGTTGCAGTCGATGCAGACCCCCTCGCGGTCGACCAGCAGCGCGAGGTCGGTGAGGCCGTGGAGGATGGTCGTGCTGCGGGCCGAGCTGGCCGCGAGCTGGGTCTCGAGTCGATCGGCGGTGACCCGACCGATCTCCTCCTGCACGCAGTCGGCGAGGCCGCGCAGCACCGCCCGCTCGCCGGTGGTGAGGCGTCGCGGCCGGCGGTCGGCCACGCACAGCGTGCCGACGCGGTACCCGTCCACGCTCAGCGGCGCGCCGGCGTAGAAGCGCAGCCCCAGCTCGCCGGTCACCAGCGGGTTGTCGGCGAACCGAGGATCGAGGCTGGCGTCGGGGACCTCGAAGATCTCCGCATCCAGGATCGCGTGGCCGCAGAACGAGATCTCGCGCGACGTCTCGCACGCGGCGAGTCCCTGGCGCGACTTGAACCACTGCCGGAGCTCGTCGACCAGCGAGACGAGGGCGATGGGGACGTCGAGGCACTGCCGGGCGAGGCGAGTCAGCCGGTCGAAGCGCTCCTCCGGGGCCGAGTCGAGCAACTCGGTGGCGCGCAGGGTCTGCAGGCGCGCTGCTTCGTCCGAGGGGAGCGCGGCGGGGATCATCGGCGGACCCCATCCGGCACCGAGCGTGCGGCCCCGTGCGACGGTCGGCGATCGGTCGTCGGTGGCCCGCGATGGGGCGCCGCGGCGCGGGGCGGCCGGGGATCGGTGGAGCTCGCGGACACGTGGAGGCCATGTCGCGTCGCGGGGGCGCGGCCGCAAGTCTCGGCGTGGTCCGTTTGGGGCGCCCGTGGCCTGCCGTCACGGCCTTGCGGCGAGCCACGCGTCGAGCTCGGCGAGCTCCGTCGATCGTCCGGCCGCGATCAGCAGCGCACGTGCGGCCTCGGCCTCGCGTCGCGCCCGCGGCCGGTCGCGTCCGCTGTCCCACAGCGCGTGGGCGAGCTCCACGTGGGTCGCCGCGACCTCCACGGGCGGGGCGGCGTCCTTCGCCGCGCGCAGCCGCAGCGCCCGCTCGAGCGGCTCGATCGCCGCGTCGGGGTGACGCATCGCGACGTGGATCCGGCCGAGGGTGGTCAGGCCGTAGGCGACGCGCGGGTGCTCGGGGCCCAGCGTCTCGTCCCACAGCGCGACCGCCTGCTCGGCGGGAGCCAGCGCCTCGGCCACGCGGCCGCGCGCGAACGACAGCAGCGCACGCGCGTGCAGGTTGCCCGCGGCCGCCTCGGACTTCGCCCCGTACTGCTGGGCCTCGATCGCCGCGGCGGCGTCGAGGTGGGCCTCGGCCTCGTCGTAGCGCCGGAGCACACGCAGCGTGTTCGACAGGCTGTTGTGGGCGGTCGCGACCGAGGGGTGCTTGGGGCCGAGGGCCTTCTCGAGGATCGCGAGCGCGCGCTCGTACAACGGCAGCGCCGCCGCGGTGTCGCCCCGGGCCTTGTGCAGCCGCGCGAGGTTGCCGACGACCTCCCCCACGATCGGGTGGTCCGGTCCGCGCAGTCGCTCGAGCGTGGCGAGCACGTCGTCCAGGATCGCCTGCGCCTCGTCGTAGCGCGCCTGCCCGTGGTAGACGAGCGCGAGGCGCTGCCGCGTCTCGATCGCGTCGAGATCGTCGGCGCCGCGGGCCTCGAACAGCGCGTAGGCCTCGGCGAGCTCGGCCTCCGCCGCCGGGTAGTCCTCGCGCAGCAGTGAGATCGTACCCCACGTCGCCAGGAGTCGCGCGCGGCGCAGCTCGTCGTTGCCGGCCTGGATCACCGCGGCCCGGGCGGCGTGGAGGATGGGCTCGACCAGCGCGAAGTCCTGGCGGTTCACCCCGGTGAGGATCGCCAGGGAGATCCAGGCGTCCGCCGCCAGCCGCAGGTGGTGCGACGTCGCGGCCGCCTCGACGGTCTCGTAGGCCAGCTGCTCTGCCAGCTCGATCTCGCCGACGTCGCTCGCCGCCGCCGAGCGGAAGTAGAGGAACTCGGTGCGCAGCGGCGGGTGATCGAGGGCGTCGACCTCGTCCTGCAGGCCCTCGATGAGCTCGCGGGCCCTCGCGAGCCGACCCACCGTGCGCAGCGTGCCGACCTCCTCGAGGGTCGCGACCGCGGCCGCGACCCGATCCGCGATCGCGGCGTCGGGCGGCGGCAGCTCGGCGAGCAGCGCGTCGACGTCGGCACAGTCGGCGATCGGCGCGAGCCGATCGGTGACCTTGCCCGCGCGCTCGACCACGACGGCGTCGGCCTCGGCGAAGAGCTCGGCCGCGGTCCCGAGCTGCACACGCCGCCGCTCGAGGCACAGCATCCGGCGATCGAGCAGCGCCGGCGACTGATCGCCGTCGACGTGGGTGGCGCGACAGGCCTGGCCGTACATCTCGACCCACGCCGCGCCGTACGCGTCGAGGGCGAGGGCCGTCGCGGTCCACGTCGAATCGGCGCCGGGGCTGCCCGCGTTGCCGAACGCCGCGCGCCCGGCCTCGCGCAGCGACGAGCTCCACACCGCCTCGAGCTTCGCCTCACCCTCGCGACACGGTCGCCCGGCGATCGTGGATTGGGCATAGGCGCCGCCGACCAGGGCGACCACGCCCAGCGCGATCCCGGCGGTGCGCGCTCGGGCGCGGCGGCGGGCGCCGCGATCGATCGCGAGCGCGTCGAGCAGCGCCCGCACCGACGGGTGTCGTCTCGCCGGGTCGCGCTGCAGCCCGCGCACGAGCAGGGCGAAGATCCACGTCGGCACGTCGCGCCGCGGCGGCTCGCGCAGCGCACCATCGATCACGTTCGACGCGAGCTCCGCGAGCGTCACCCCGGCGAACGGGGCCTGGCCATAGAACGCCTCGTACGCGGTGACGCAGAACGAGAACTGATCGCTCGCGGCGTCGGCCGGCTCGCCGCGGTGCTGCTCGGGGGACATGTACGCCGGCGTGCCGATGCGCGCGCCCGTCATCGTGAGCTGGCGATCCAGGCCGTCGAGGCTCTTGCCGAGCTCGTGGCCGTCGGTGCGGTCCGCGTCGCCGCCGATCGCCCGGGCGAGGCCGAAGTCGACCACGCGTACGCGGCCGTCGCGGCCGAGGAGCACGTTGTCGGGCTTGAAGTCGCGGTGGACGATCCCGGCCTCGTGCGCCGCGGCCAGGCCTGCGCCGGCGCGCCGCAGCTTGTCCAAGACCTCGCGCCACTGCCGGGGCTCCGCGCGCATCCACTGCCCGAGCGTCCCGCCGTCGAGGTACTCCATCGCGATGAAGACCTGCTCGCCCCAGGTCCCGACGTCGTGCACGGTGACCACGTTCTCGTGGTCGAGCTTGGCCATCGCCTGGGCCTCGCGCGCGAGCCGATTGCCCGCCGCCCTGCTGCCGGTGCCGTCGTCGGCGACGAGCTTGAGGGCGATCTTCCGGTCGAGCTCCGGATCGAACGCGGCGTAGACCACACCCATGCCGCCCGAGCCGATGCGCTCGAGGACGACGTAGCGGCCGATGCTCGTCCCACGGGCCAGATCGATCCACCGCGGCGTGGGGCCGTCCGCCACCGAGCGCAGGTCGGCGTGGATCGTCTCGTCGCCGGGCGGCGCGAGCGTGACCTCGTCGGATCCGGACCTCACGGCGCCAGGATACTTCGCGGGGCCCGTGCGTGCGCGGGCCCGGGCGCCGGGCGACGCGGTCGGCTTCACTTCGCCCGCGCCAGCGTCCGGCGGTCGAGCTTCTTCGCCGACTCGACCAGCCGGACGAACTCGGCACGGTGGCCGCGGTCGTCCCGACCCAGCGACTTGCCCGCGAGGGCGAGGACCTCGTCGTAGGTGGCGTCGCCGCGGTGGGCGCTGTCGCGGAGCACCATGCCGAACTCGGCGACGGCCGCAGAGAAGCGGAAGTCGTCGGTGGTCCGATCGAGGCTGCGGTCGTCGCCGGTCACCGCGAAGCTCAGCAGGTCACTCTTGTCGCCGTCGGGCTTCTTGTAGCGGATCTTCACGGTCATCAGCTCGCCGGTGCCCGCCGCCTTGGTGAGGGCGCCCGCGGCGGGGGCCGTGTCCTGGTACTTCAGCGGGTCCACCGAGGGGGTCGCGGGGTCCTTGGCGCCGACCGGGACGACCTCGTAGAGCGCGGTCACCGAGTGCCCGGCCCCGATCTCGCCGGCGTCCTTGGTGTCGTCGTTGAAGTCCGTGTGCGCGAGCTTGCGGTTCTCGTAGCCCACCAGCCGGTACGACGCGACCTCCTTGGGGTTGAACTCGACCTGGATCTTCACGTCCTTGGCGATCGTCACCAGCGTCGAGCCGCCCTCCTCGACGAGCACCTTGCGGGCCTCGGAGAGCGAGTCGATGTACGCGTAGTTGCCGTTGCCCTTGTCGGCGAGCATCTCCATCGTCGAGTCCTTGACGTTGCCGGTGCCGAAGCCGAGCACGCTCAGGAACACGCCGCCCTTGCGCTTGTCCTCGATGAGCTTCACGAGATCCGACTGGCTGGTGGTGCCGACGTTGAAGTCCCCGTCGGTCGCCAGGATCACGCGGTTGATGCCGCCCTCGATGAAGGTCCTCTCGGCCAGGCGATAGGCCAGGTCGATCCCGGCGCCGCCGTTGGTCGAGCCGCCGGCCTCGAGCCGACCGAGCGCGGCGAGGATCTCGGCCTTGTCGGCGGTCGGCTCGAGCACGAGCCCCGACGCCCCGGCGTACACGACGATCGAGACGCGATCGTCCTTGCGGAGGTTGTCGACCAGCATGCCGAGGCCGCGGGTGAGCAGCGGCAGCTTGTCGGGCGAGTTCATCGAGCCGGACACGTCGAGCAGGAACACGAGGTTGCGCGCGGGCACCTTGCTGTCGTCGATCTCCTGGCCCTGCAATCCGACGTGGACCAGGAGGTGGTCGTCGTTCCACGGGCAGGTCGACACCTCGTGCGTCATCGAGAACGGCGCTGCGCCCTCGGGCGCGGCGTAGTCGTAGTCGAAGTAGTTGACCAGCTCCTCGATGCGGACCGCGTCGGCGGGCGGCAGGCTCTGGTCCTGCAGGAAGCGGCGCATGTTGCTGTAGGACGCGGTGTCGACGTCGATCGAGAACGTCGAGCGCGGGTCGTCGGCGACCGCGACGAAGGTGTTCTCGGCGATGGCGGCGTAGTCCTCACCACCTTCGCCGTCGGCCATCACGTCCTTCTCGGCGAGCTTCTTGTGGCCCCAGCCCGCGGGCGGCGAGGCGGGCATCGCCATCCCCATGCTGCGCTTGCTCTCGCCGGGCTTCATGGGCGACGCGGCGCTCGGCATCTTGGTCGCGGTGCTCTGGGGGTCGGCGGCGGCCTGCTCCTCGCGCGCGGGCGCGATGGGCCGCGGCGCGCTGGTCGACGCGACCGGTGGAGGCGCGACTGGCTCGGCGTTGTCCACCACGGTGGAGTGGTTCCCGCCACGATCGACCAGGACCTCCGACGGCGTCGCCGCGGCGACCGGCTCGGACTTCGCAGCGGCGTCGGTCGGCTCGGTCGCGGTGCGCTCGTGTCGATCGCAGGCGGGGAGGGTGGCGAGCGAGAGGGTCGCGAGCTGGAGGACGCCGAGGATTCTGCGGGACATTGGATGAACTCCTCGCGCCCGCGTGGCCCCTCGCCGGGCGCGGACGCTGTGGATCCGCGGGCGGGGCGACGAAACGAGGTTCGGGCGCGTGTCCGGCTGCAACGCACCAGCGCCCGACTCCGATCTGCGCCGCAGGACTTCGCACGGTTTGACGGCCCTCCGAGCACCGGCGCATACTGCGCTGCGATGAGGATCATCTCTACCACGCTAGGCGTTGCGCTCTGTTCCCTCGCTTCACCGTCGTTCGGTTGTGTCGACGACCCCGAGACGTCGATCGACGATCTCGAGCTCGACGACGACGACAGCGAATCCGACGACCCCACGCCCGCCGGTGTCGGCCTGGCCGCACCGTCGGCACCCCAGGCCGCCCAGCCCAACGGCAAGAAGCTGTTCGAGAAGGAGACGTTCGAGGGCAACGGTCGCACGTGCCGGACGTGCCACACCAAGGAGACCGGGGCGCTGTCGCCCGAGCAGGTCCAAGAGGCGTTCGACTGCGATCCCGACGATCCGTTGTTCCGCGCGATCGACAGCGACGACGGCCTCGGGCTCTCGTATGAACGACTGCTCGCCGATGCGACGATCCTCGTCGACATCCCGCTGCCGGCCGGGTGGACCCGCGTCGACGATCCGGCCGCGACGTCCGCTCGGTTCGCGCGCGCGGTGCCGACGACCAACAACGTCCCGTCGCTCGACGTGCTGTTCATGGCCGATGGCCTCTTCACCACCCTCGAGA
>LNFM01007671.1_pt1 | contig 20569 bp, 19 predicted proteins | sample 596031 | NCBI WGS metagenome assembly LNFM01 (sample SAMN04254537, study PRJNA301005) | activated carbon metagenome | isolation source: dual media filters at the Ann Arbor, Michigan drinking water treatment plant | place: USA: Ann Arbor | reverse complement strand
GGGTGATGGCCTCGTCGATGGCCTTGTGGATCAGATCGTCGCTCTCGGAGGCGCGCAGCGGCGTGCGCAGGTCGGCGGCGTCTTCCTGCCCGAGGCACATATAGAGCGTCCCGGTGCAGGTGATGCGGACACGGTTGCAGGACTCGCAGAAATTATGGGTCATCGGCGTGATGAAACCGAGCCTGCCGCCGGTTTCCTTGACGCGCACGTAGCGCGCCGGTCCGCCGGTCTGGAGGTCGATGTCCTCAAGCGTGTAGCGCTCAGATAGCCGCGCCCGCACCATCGACACCGGCAGATACTGGTCGAGCCGGGTTTCGCCGACATCGCCCAGCGGCATGACCTCGATGACCGTCAGGTCCATGCCGCGGCCATGTGCCCAGGCGACCAGACCCGCGATCTCGTCCTCGTTGACGCCCTTCAGCGCCACCGCATTGATCTTGACCTGCAATCCGGCCGCCTGCGCGGCGTCGATGCCGGCGATGACTTTGTCCAGATCGCCCCAGCGGGTGATGGCGCGAAACTTGTCCGGGTCGAGCGTGTCGAGCGACACGTTGATGCGCTCGACGCCGTGGCCCTTGAGTTCGGCGGCGAATTTCTGCAATTGCGACGCGTTGGTGGTGAGCGTCAGTTCCTTCAGCGCGCCGCTCTTGAGATGGCGCGACAGCGATTCCACCAGGGTCATGATGCCGCGCCGCACCAGCGGCTCGCCGCCGGTCAGCCGCAGTTTACTGACGCCCTTGGCGATGAAGGCGCTGCACAGCCGGTCGAGCTCCTCGAGGCTGAGCAGTTCGGCCTTGGGCAGGAACGACATGTGTTCCGACATGCAATAGACGCAGCGGAAATCGCAGCGGTCCGTGACCGAAACGCGCAGATAGGTGATGGCGCGGGCGAACGGGTCGATCAACGCGAGCGGGCGAGGGCCGGCGCGATCCAGATCGATCACGGAACTGTCGTGGGCAACTGCCATGATTCGTCCCCGGTGGCGGCCATAAGGCACGCGATAACCAAACTATCAGGCTCCGTTAGCCGTATCCAATCCATATAGGCGGTGCCGCCGGCGATGACCATAGCGCGCCCGGAACAACGAAAAACGCCGCGCTGAGGGCGCGGCGTTGTCTCGAAAGCCCGATTGGCGGGCGCTAGCGCTGCGCCGGAGGAGCCGGCCAGGGCGCCGGTTGCTGTTGGACAGGCGCCATCGGCGCAGGGGCCGCAGCAGGGGCCGCGGCGCGGGCCGGAGCAGGGGCGGCGGCGGCGGGCGGGCGCTTGGCTGGCGCGGTTTTCTTGGCCGGCCGCTTGGCAGCCGGCGGCGGCGGAGCCGGCGTCAGCTCGACGGTCACCGGATTGGGCCGCAGGCGCGGGAAGCCACCATCGGCAATGACTTCCAGGGTTTCGGATTCAGGCTGGTAACCGCTGAGAGTGAAGGTCACCGTCAAAGGCACCTCGGCCGGCAGAGCCAGTGCGCACGGCGTGCGGCAGGCCTGGCCATTCGAAACCTTGACTTCGGCGTTCGGCGGTTCGGACTCGAAGCGCACGTTATCCATAGTGGGCCCTGGCGTGAGCCAGTCCGGCGAGGAGGAACACGCCGCGAGAGCCAGCGCGCCACTCACGATCATAATGGTTCGGTACATTTTTTATATCCGTCCACTCGAGCGACACCGGCCGCTCGCCCGACACCAGAATAGGGTTGAAGTCACAGGGTGGCAACCTGTCGCACGGTGTTAACCTTACCGCGTTAACCATAGCGGCATTTCGGCACTCAGCGCAGCGGCGGGAGCGAAGCTATCGCTGGGCGCAACTCCGCAAAATGTCCGATGATCCGGTCCGGTTTGTGCTCGGCGATCGGCAGTTCGCTGTAACCGAAATCCACCGCGACCACAGGGACGCCCGCCGAGCGGGCGGTGCGGATGTCGGTCAGGGAGTCGCCGACCATCACGGCGCGCGCCGGGTCGCCATCGGCACGGGCGATGGTGCGTCGCAGCACTTCCGGATCTGGCTTATGAACGCCGAATGTATCCTGGCCACAGATGGCCGCGAAGCGCCCAGCCAGCCCGATTTTTTCCAGCAGCAGTACCGACAGCTTCTCATATTTGTTGGTACAGACCGCAAAGCGGTAGCCGTCCGCAGCGAGCGCATCCAAGGCTTCGGCCAGCCCTGGAAACGGCCGCGACCGGTCGGCGATATGGGCGGTGTAGTGCGCCAGGAAATCGGCGAACATCCGCTCAACCTCGGCCTGTGCCAGCGCGCGACCCTCGGCTTCCAGCCCACGCACGATCATCGCCTTGGCGCCGCCGCCGATCAAATTGCGTGCCGCGTCATAGGCAACAGGCGGCAGGCCTTCGCGGGTGAATACCAGATTGAGCGTGTCAATGAGGTCGGGCGCGGTGTCGACTAGCGTGCCGTCGAGATCGAAGACAATAATGGGTGCGGGCATGGTTGATCGCTAACCCCCTGCCATATTCATGGCAAGCCAAATTCGTCCCGAAAACAGTGGATTTTCCGGCTATCCAGACCGGGCTTTCGGGGCTAGATAGGCGGACCTTTCATGTCAGAAGCGCCCAGCCAGACCCAATGAACGCAGATGCCCAAAAGCGCGCCGCCGCCGCGCGCGCCATCGAATTTGTACGTCCGGGCATGCGCCTCGGGCTCGGTACCGGTTCGACCGCGAAGCATTTCGTCGAACTGCTCGGCGAACGTGTTCGCGCTGGCCTTGATGTCATTGCGGTGCCGACCTCGGAGGCGACGCATGCCGACGCGATCCGCTGCGGCATCACGCTGACAACGCTGGACGAGACGCCGGAGCTCGATCTGACGGTGGACGGGGCGGACGAAATCGGTCCCGATCTGAGCCTGATCAAGGGTGGGGGTGGTGCCTTGTTGCGCGAAAAGATCGTTGCCGCGGCCTCCGCACGCATGATCGTGATCGCCGACGCTGGCAAATGGGTCGATGCGCTCGGTCGCTTCCCGCTGCCGGTGGAGGTCACTCCCTTCGGCTTTGCGGCGACCCGCAATGCCATCGATCGCGCTATCGGTGCGCTTCAGAAATCGGGGCCGCTGACGCAGCGGCAGCGCAAGGACGGCCATGCTTTTGTCACCGATGGCGGCCACTGGATTATCGACGCGGCGCTGGGCCGGATTGACGATCCGAAGGCGATGGCGCATGCGCTGTCGGGTATTCCCGGGGTCATGGAGCATGGCCTGTTCGTCGATCTCGCCCAGACGGTCATTATCGGCGGGCCGGATGGTGTCAGGATTGTCGAGCGGTCTTGAGAGATCGAGCCAAACGGAGTTGTTCAAATGTCTTTCATGCAGTTTCACCGAGCCTTGCGTCTCGTGGTGGTTGCCGCGGCAATGGCCGTCACCAGCCCGGCCGCGATGGCCCAGCAGCCGGCGCCTGCGGCGCTCGCGTCCGCCAAGGAAGTTGTCGCCATCACCGGCGCCACGGCGCTGTTCAACCCGCTGATCGCCGGTGTGGTCGAGCAGGCCAAGAACCTTTTCCTTCAGCAGAATCCTGCGCTCGCCAAGGATCTCAATGAGGTTGCAGTCAAAATGCGCGCTGATCTGGCGCCGCGCTTCGACGAACTGAGCAACGAAGTCGCGCGAATTTACACCGTCCACTTCTCCGAGAGCGAACTGAAAGAACTCGCGGCGTTCTACAAGACATCCGTGGGCAAGAAGCTGATCGAAGTCCAGCCGCTGGTCGTCGATGACAGCCTGAAATTCGCGCAGGACTGGGCCAACAAGTTGTCCGACGAAGTGATTCCGAAGATTCGCGACGAAATGAAGAAGAGGGGGCACGCGCTCTGATCGGGCGCTCCGGACATGGGTTCGGCGCGTCTTGAGCGTGTGGAGTGACTGGCGATGGCTGACCACGACGTCGATCTCTTTGTTATAGGCGCGGGTTCGGGCGGCGTCCGGGCCGCCCGGATCGCCTCGAGTTACGGCGCGAAGGTGATGGCGGCCGAGGAGTTCAGGGTCGGCGGCACCTGCGTGATCCGCGGTTGCGTGCCGAAGAAACTGCTGGTCTATGCCGCCCGCTTTGCGCACGACTTCGAGGACGCCAAAGGCTTCGGCTGGAGCGCGGAGCCGACCTTCAGCTGGCAGACGCTGATCGCCAACAAGGATCGCGAGATCACGCGGCTGGAGGCGGCTTACAGCTCGACGCTGGAGCGATTCAAGGTCCAGGTCGTCAAGACCCGCGCGGTCATCGAGGATGCGCACACCGTGCGGCTGGCGACCGGCGCCCGCGTGCACGCCGAGACGATCCTGATCGCCACCGGCGGCTGGCCGCATATGGGGCCCAACATTCCCGGGATCGAGCATGCGATCTCGTCCAACGAAGCGCTCGATCTGAGGGAACTGCCCAAGCGCATCCTGATCCAGGGCGGCGGCTATATCGCGCTCGAGTTCGCCTGCATCTTTGCCGGCCTCGGCAGCAAGGTGACGGTCGTCTACCGCGGCGAAAACATCCTGCGCGGTTTCGATGACGATATCCGCGAGCATCTGCGATCCGAAATGCAGGCCCGCGGCATTACCGTCACGTGTGGCCAGACCGTCGATGCAATCGAGCAGGCCGGCGATGAGTACCGCACCACGCTGTCCGACGGCAGCACGGTGGCGGTCGATAAAGTGATGTTCGCCATTGGCCGGCGTCCCAATATCATGGGGCTCGGCTGCGAGAACGTCGGTCTGTCATGCCACGAGCATGGCGGCATCGAGGTCGACGAATATTCGCGCACGTCGGTGCCGAACATCTATGCCGTCGGCGATGTCACCAACCGCGTCAATCTGACGCCAGTGGCGATCCGCGAGGGGCACGCCTTTGCCGACACGCTCTATGGCGGTAAGCCGACCAAGGTTGATCACGCCAACGTGCCGACTGCGGTGTTCACCGAGCCGGAGCTGGGCGTCATCGGTCTGACGGAGGCACAGGCCCGCGAGCAGTACCCGATTGTCGACGTCTACAAGACCAGCTTCCGCTCGATGAAGATGGTGCTGGCCGGCCGCGCCACCCGCTGCTTCATGAAGCTTCTGGTCGACGGCACGACGGACAAAGTGGTCGGCTGCCATATTGCCGGCCCCGAGGCAGGCGAAATGATCCAGTTGGTCGGCGTGGCATTCCGGATGGGGGCCACCAAGGCCGACTTCGACGCCACCATGGCGGTCCACCCGACCATCGCCGAAGAACTGGTGACGATGCGGGAAAAGGCCTTCAGCTATGGCCGGGACGCCCGGAAATAACCATTTGTCGGCAGTGGCCTCGAAAAACTGGCCTCGGCCGGTGGGGTTGGTATATAACCCCCGGAAATCTGGAGCTTATTGGTTATGCCTGAACGCTGGACGCCGGATAGTTGGCGCAAAAAGCCCGTCATGCAGGTCCCGGACTACCCGGACATGCAGGCGCTGGCCGATGTTGAGAAGCAGCTCGCGACCTTCCCGCCGCTGGTTTTTGCCGGCGAGGCGCGCAATCTGAAGAAGCAGCTCGCCCGCGTCGCCAATGGCGAAGCGTTCCTGCTGCAGGGCGGCGATTGCGCCGAGAGCTTTGCCGAACACGGCGCCAACAACATCCGCGACTTCTTCCGCATGTTCCTGCAGATGGCGGTGGTGCTGACCTATGCGGCGGCGTCGCCCGTGGTCAAGGTCGGCCGCATCGCCGGTCAGTTTGCCAAGCCGCGCTCCTCGCCGGTCGAGAAGCGCGACGGCAAGGAGTTGCCGAGCTATCGCGGCGACATCATCAACGACATCGCCTTCACCGAAGAGGCGCGCCGTCCCGATCCGCGCCGTCAGGTCGAGGCCTATCGGCAGTCGGCGGCGACGCTCAACCTGCTGCGCGCCTTCGCGCAGGGCGGTTACGCCAACCTTGCCAGCGTGCGGCAGTGGATGCTCGGCTTCGTCAAGGACAGCCCGCAGTCGCGCGCCTATGTCGAATTGTCTGACCGCATTTCCGAAGCGCTCGGCTTCATGCAGGCCTGCGGCCTCGATCTCGAGAGCCATCCGGAGCTGCGCACCACCGAGTTCTACACCAGCCATGAAGCGCTGCTGCTCGGCTACGAGGAAGCCTTCACCCGCATCGATTCGACGACGGGTGATTGGTATGCCACCTCGGGCCACATGATCTGGATCGGCGATCGCACCCGCCAGTTCGATCATGCGCATATCGAATACGCGCGCGGCATCAAGAATCCGATCGGCTTGAAATGCGGCCCGTCCCTGAAGGCTGACGATCTGCTGCGCCTGATCGATACGCTTAACCCGGACAACGAAGCCGGCCGCCTGACGCTCATCGGCCGCTTCGGCGCCGACAAGGTTGGCGATCATCTGCCGGCTCTGATCCGCGCCGTGAAGCGCGAGGGCAGGGTGGTGCTGTGGTCGTGCGATCCCATGCACGGCAACACCATCACCTCGGCGTCCGGCTACAAGACCCGGCCGTTTGACCTGATCCTCAAGGAGGTCCGCGCCTTCTTTGACGTGCATCAGGCCGAGGGCACCTATGCCGGCGGCGTGCATCTCGAGATGACCGGAGCGAACGTCACCGAATGCACCGGGGGCGCCCGCGCCATCAGCGATGCCGACCTCAACGACCGCTATCACACGGTCTGCGACCCGCGGCTCAACGCCGAGCAGGCGATCGATCTGGCCTTCCTGCTGGCCGAACTGCTCAAGAAAGAGCGCATCGCCCATGCCAAGCCGCTGCCGGCGGCGGCCGGGCTCTAGGGCTGCATTTCAGGAATGGCGGCCGGCGATTGCCGGCCGGTACCGCAGGCGTTAGAGCAGTGTCATGAACGCCCGCCCTTCCGATCGCCTGGCGATTGCCATTGCCCAGTTGAACTCGACCGTCGGCGACATCGCCGGCAACGTTGAGAAAGTGCGCCGCGCCCGCGCCACGGCTGCCGCGCAGGGCGCCGATCTGGTTGTCTTTCCCGAATTGTTCATCGCCGGCTATCCGCCCGAAGATCTGGTGCTGAAACCGGCCTTCCAGGCCGCCTGCCGTGCCGCCATGGAAGACCTTGCTCGCGAGACCGCGACGCCGGGTCCGGCGCTGCTGGTTGGCGCGCCGTGGCTCGATGGCGGCAAGCTCTACAACGCGGTCGCCTTGCTCGACGGCGGCACCATCGCCGCACTGCGCTACAAGGTCGATTTGCCGAACTACGGCGTCTTCGATGAGAAGCGCGTGTTCGCCGCCGGCCCGATGCCGGGCCCGGTCAGTTTCCGCGGCGTACGCCTCGGCGTTCCGATCTGCGAAGACATCTGGAGCGCGGAAGTCGTCGAGTGCCTGGCCGAAACCGGTGCCGAAATGCTGGTGGTGCCGAACGGTTCGCCGTATTGGCGGCAGAAGGGCGACGTCCGCATCAACATCGCGGTGGCGCGCGTCACCGAGCAGGGTCTTCCGACGGTCTACGTCAACCAGATCGGCGGCCAGGACGAACTGGTGTTCGACGGCGTGTCGTTCGGCCTGCATGCCGATTGCTCGCTGGCGTTCCAGCTTTGTGGCTTCCAGGAAACCATCGTCACCACGCACTGGGTGCGCGACGGCGGCACCTGGCGTTGCGAGAACGGTCCGATGGTCGCCAGCGACGAAGCGGATCGCGCCGACTATGCCGCCTGTGTGCTCGGCCTGCGCGACTACGTCAACAAGAACGGATTTCCCGGGGTGGTGCTGGGGCTTTCCGGCGGCATCGACTCGGCGCTGTGCGCGGCGATTGCCGTCGATGCGCTGGGGCCGGCCCGCGTTCGCTGCATCATGATGCCGTACAAGTTCACGGCGCAGGTGTCGCTCGACGATGCCGCCGCCTGTGCGAAGGCGCTCGGCGTCAAATACGAAATATTGCCGATCGCCGCGGCGGTCGAAGGTCTGGAGGCTGCGCTCGCGCCGGCTTTCGCCGGCAAGGCGCGTGACGTGACGGAAGAGAATCTGCAGGCGCGCGCCCGCGGCGTGATCCTGATGGGTATCTCCAACAAGTTCAATCTCATGGTGGTGACGACGGGCAACAAGTCCGAGATGTCGGTCGGCTATGCCACGCTCTATGGCGACATGAACGGTGGCTTCAACCCGATCAAGGATCTTTACAAGACCGAGGTGTTCCGCCTGTCGCACCTGCGCAATGTCTGGAAGCCGGAGGATGCGATGGGGCCGGGCGGCATTGTCATCCCGGAAAACATCATCACCCGGCCGCCGACGGCGGAATTGCGCGAGAACCAGACCGATCAGGACTCGCTGCCGCCTTATGATGTGCTGGATGCGGTGCTGGAGCGGCTGGTGGAGCGCGAGGAGCCGATCGCGGCGATCGTGGCCGCCGGCTTCGACCGTGACACCGTGGTGCGGGTCGAGCGCATGCTCAATATCGCCGAATACAAACGCCGTCAGGCGGCGCCGGGCGTGAAGGTGACGCTGAAGAATTTCGGCCGCGACCGCCGCTACCCGATCACCAACCGCTTCCGCGATCCCGGCACGCCACTGCCGAAGCCCGACGTGTCGCTGCTGACCGGTCAGCCGGTCAAGACCGAAGCGTTCGATTTTTAGGACAGCTACCGCGCGGGCAGGAAGGTCGGCCCGACTGGCCGCACGGTGCGGTTAGCGGCGTCGGCCGGCGTGTCGGCGGGTGTTTCGCCCGCCGCGGCGGTGGCGCTTGGCTTGGTGCGCGGGTCCGGACGGATCGGTTTGCCGTCGGCGCCGGTGCGCGGCTGCGACAACCTCCGCGCATTCTGCTCGGTCACGACCACATCGCCCGGCGCCAGCGTTGCGTCGCCGCCCGCTGCGTTCAGGGCATCGGCCCAGCTTTCGCCAGGACGGCGGCAGCTGCAGCTCGAGTCGTACGATGTGCGATAGCGAAACGCCGCCGGCAGTTCGGAGTAGGGCCGGCCGCCGATCGAAACCGCCTTGGACACGTCCTCGCCGGGGTTATGGTAGGTGTACAGAGACACCTCGGCCGCCGGACAGGTGCGCTGGCAAATGTTCTCGTCGGCCGGGAAACGGTCCGGCGTGGTCGAGAACGAGATCGGATAGTAGTAGCCGTCGCATGTGCGGACGCAGAGGGTGCGATAGGTGCCGCCCATCGGTCCAGACAGTTCTTGCGAGATCTGGCCGCCGCCGGCTCCGCCGCCACCGCCGAACAGGCGGTCGAAGAAGCCGCCTTGCTGGCCCTGCACCGCGGCCGCCCGATACTGCGGGCCGCAATTGTTGTTGCTGAGCGCGATGATCAGCGACTGCCGCTGCGCGGCGCGCTCGGTGGTGCCGCCGCTGAGACGCTCGAGCTCGATCCGCGTGCGCTCCAGCGCCATCCGCATCTGATCGATCTGGCGGTTCAGGCCGCCACACTGCGGCGGCGGATTGTTGAAGATGGAGAAAAAGCCGGTGTTTTCGCAGCCCATATTGCGGGCCTGCGCGACCCGCTGGTCGACCTCAAACTGCTGGCGGTTGACCGCATCCTCGGCGCGGCGGATCTGGTCGGCGCGAGCCGGGTCGGCGTTGCCGCGGTCGAGCGAGGTTAATTGGGCTTCCAGCCGCTGGCAGGTCGGGTTGGCGGATTGGGCCGCCGCTGTGCCGGACATGCAAATGGCCAGCACGGCTGCTGCTGCAAGCGTTGGTCGAAAGCTCATCATGCGGCGGACTTTAGCTCATGATCCGGAGAATGGGGACCCCGTTTCGGGTCTGTTGATGCCGCAGCTAGATAGTGAAAAGACGGGAAAATCATGGCGGCAGCAGGCGCGCCCGTGCGGTTTCTGCGCGCAGGTTCCACAGCACACCGGCAACGATGATCAGGGCGCCGAGCAGGACGAAGAGGTCGAGCTGTTCGCCATACAAGGCCCACCCGATGACGGCGATCAACGGGATGCGCATGAAATCCATCGGTACCACGACCGTCGCGTCGCCAGCCCGGAAGGCATTGCTGAGGCAGTAGTGCGACGTCAGGCCGGAGATGCCGACGCCCAGGGCAGGCAAGATGTGGGCCGGTTGAAGACCGGCAAAGACGGTGAGGTCGCTGCCCAGCAGCGACAGCGGCAACTGGATCACCGCCATCCAGAAAATGATGCCGAATGTCGTCTCGGTCATGGTCAGTTTCTTGGTGGTGATCATGGTGATGGCATAGCCGAAGGCCGCCACCAGCACGAGAAACACCGCCGGATTGAAGCTGGCCAGCCCCGGCCGCAGAATGACGAGAATGCCGATCAGGCCGAATATCACGACGCCGATGCGGCTCGGCGTCAGCCTTTCGCCCAGTAGCCAAACCGCCAGCAGCGCGGTCCAGACCGGCATGGTGAACTCCAGCGCGAATACCATCGCCAGCGGCAGCATCGTCAGCGAAAGGGCCCACATGTATTGCGACACGTAGTGCACGCCATTGCGCAGAAAGTTAAGCGGCATCCGCCGCGGCCTGGCGTGCACCCGCAACTCCGGCCGTAGCGCCAGCAGCGCGAACAGCACGATCAGCGCGACGATGCTGCGGATCGCGAGGATCTCGAAAATGCTGAGGCCAAGCGCGGACAATTGGCGGATCGATACCGCCATGACCGAGAAGGAGAGGAGGGCACCGATCATCCAGAGGACGACGCGAGCGAGCTTGCTAAGGGCCACGGTGGCTTCCGGCAGTCTGAGTGCGTGTCAGGTGAGGCAAGGCGGTGGTGCCTTAACAGGTCAGTTTGGTGACGTCACTCCGCATCCGGTTGCTTGTCCGGCGTGGCTTTGTCAAACGCCGCAACCCTGAGACAGGCGGCCTCAACGGCAACGATTTTCGGGAATTTGTCGAGGGGAACCTTCAGCCGCCGCGCATTGTAAACCTGCGGGACCAGGCAGATATCCGCCAGGGTCACCTGCGGGCCGCAGGCATAGGGGCCGGGCGAGATCAGCGTCTCGATGGCGGTGAAGCCGTCGGTGACCCAGTGATGATACCAGGCGTCGATGTCCGGCTGCTCATGCTTCAACGTGCGCTTGAGATATTGCAGCGGCAGCAGGTTGTTCAGCGGATGAATATCGCAAGCGACGATCTGCGCAATGGCGCGGACCTTGGCGCGGTCGAGCGCATCGGCCGGCAGCAGCGGCGGCTCGGGTTGAATGTCGTCGAGATATTCAATGATTGCCAGCGACTGGGTCAGCACTTCTCCGCTGGAAAGTTGGAGCGCCGGCACCCGCATCTGGGGATTGACCGACCTGAACGCCGGCTGGCGTTGATGGCCGCCATCCTTGGTCAGATGGACTGGCACCATTTCATACGACAGACCCTTGAGATTAAGCGCAATCCGCACCCGGTAGGCGGCGGACGAGCGGAAATAGCTGTAGAGTTTCACGGTGGGCACCCCGGCTGGCACGACAGATCGGGGTAACTTACCTGTCGCCGCTGGTGTTGGCGAATTCGGGGGCCAACTGCGCGGCGCGTTCGGTCAACCGGGTCAAAGCCCGGTCCAGCGCCGGCCGGTCGGCGCTGTCCACCGCACCCATCAGTTGCCGGGAAAATTCGAGCGCCGCAGGTGCGAGTTCGCTGTAGATGTCGCGGCCAGCCGGTGTCAGCGACAGGAATGCCTCGCGCAAATCGGCGCGGTTGGCGCGCCGCGTCACGAGCTTGCGCCGTTCCAGCAGCGCGACCGCGCGCGACACCTTTGTCTTGTGCATATGACTGTGCGCGCCAACGGCCTTGGCGGTCATCAGCCCGTACTGGCCGAGCGTGACCAGCACCCGCCATTCCGGCAGGCTGAAGCGGTGGCGGTCGGCATAAACGCGGGCCAGCGCCTGCGAGACGAGGCCGGCGGCGACGTTGAGACGGTAGGGCAGGAATTCTTCGAGCTTGAGCGCCACTGGCTCGGGCGCCGCCGCTACCGCGGCCATTGCTGTCGTCTGATCGGTCATCGTCGCACCGCGTTCCCCGGCCCGCGCAGCAGCCATTCGGCGGCTGCCGGCGCGATCAAAGGACTTTGGCCGAAGTTACGACCGCATGCAACTAGTTTGGAAGCGTTCTAAATGTCCTGCGCGAGGCCGGGCGCTGCCGCACCAGCCGCCGGCTGCGCCGCGAGCGCAGCGGCGCATCGAAATGAGCCATCATCAGCAATGAGCCAACGAGCAGAAAGAGAAGCATCAGTTTCATGGGCAGATCGCCATTGGAGCCGAAACGAGGGTTCCAATATAACGCGGCGCACACCTTGGCGTTCCCGCGGTGCGGCGGAGATGCACGGATGTCACGGCGATGTGAAGTCAGCACATGCGCGTTACGTCGCCCGCGCGTCCAGCACCTGCCGCACCTTGCGCGCCAGCGCCTCGGTGGTGAACGGCTTCACCAGCAGTTCGACGTTGGCGTCGAGCCGGCCGTGATGGATGATGGCATTGCGGGTGTAGCCGGTCGCGAACAGCACCGGCAGGTTCGGACGGATTTTGTGGGCCTCCACCGACAGCTCGCGGCCGTTCATGCCGCCCGGCAACACCACATCGGTCAGCAGCATGTCGATGTCCGGCTGTTTACGCAGGATCTCGAGTCCTTCGGCCGCCGTGCCGGCACGAACGATCCGATAGCCGATATCGCTCAGGGCGTCTGCAACGAAACGGCCGACGTCATCGTCGTCCTCGACCAGCAGGATGTACTCGGTATGCCGCTCACCGCTCGGCATCGGCGGCGCTTCGACCGCGTCGCGGGTCGGGAAGGCCTTCTCGTCGGCCAGCCGCGGGAAGTACAGTTTGATCGAGGTGCCCTGGCCTGGCTCGCTGTAAATCTGCACGTGACCGTCGGACTGCTTGACGAAGCCGTAGACCATGCTGAGCCCGAGGCCCGATCCGGCGCCGGTCGGCTTGGTGGTGAAGAACGGTTCGAAAGCCTTGTCGCGCACCTCGGCCGTCATGCCGACGCCGGTGTCGCTGACCGCGACCATGACGAATTGGCCCGGCTTCACGTCGCCGCCGGCGCGCCCGACATAGGCCTCGTCGAGATAGGCGTTGGAGGTCTCGATGGTCAGCCGGCCGCCGCCCGGCATGGCGTCGCGGGCGTTGACCGCCAGATTGAGCACGGCGTTCTCAAGCTGGTTGGGATCGATCGCGGTTTTCCAGAGCCCGCTTGCCAGTACGGTCTCGATGGTCACGGCCTCGCCGATCGAGCGGTGCAGCAGTTCCGACATGTCCTGCACCAGCCGGTTGATGTCGACGGTTTTGACTTCCTGCGGATGCTGACGCGAGAAGGCGAGCAACCGCTGTACCAAGGTCGCCGACCGCAATGAGGCCTGACGAATGGCATTCAGCGAACGGCCGACCCGCTCGTCGGCGCCATCGAGCCGTCGCAGCGCCAGTTCGGCATTGCCGATGATGGCGGTCAGCAGGTTGTTGAAATCATGGGCGATGCCGCCGGTCAGCCGGCCGACCGCCTCCATTTTCTGCGCTTGACGCAGCGCCTGTTCGGTGGCTTGCCGCTTCGCCGTCTCTTCCTGCAATTGCGCATAGGCGACCAGTTCGCGCCGGGTGTGACGCAGCGTCATCAACCCCAGCCCGAACATCACCAGCGTGGCGGGCAATCCGAACACCAGATGTTGCGCCATGTTGCGCATCCACAGGTCACGGATCGCGGACATATCGAGCGCCGCATAGACGTAGGCGTCATGCATGGGCAGCTTGCGATAGGAGAGAATGCGCTCGACGGTCTCGAAGAACGACGAACCGGCTACGGTGCCGCGCTCCGGATTGTTGGCGATGCCCGCCATCATCGGCGAGTGCGGCGGCAGCCGGGCACCCATCTCCAGCGTCGCCGGATAGCGCGCGAGCAGCGCGCCATCGGCGCGGACCAGGCCGGCGACCGTCAGGTCGCTGCGCGGCAGCTCCGAGTAGTAGCGGGTGAAATATTCCGGTGCGATCGAGACCAGATAGACGCCGTTGAACTTGCCCTCCGACAGGCGCTTTCGCGTAATGGCGAAAAAGCTGGAGTCGCCGACCCGCGCGCCGATCACTTCGCTGATGAAGGTCTGCGTGTCTCCCAACCGGTGGACGCGGAAATAGTCGCGGTCGGACAGGTCGAGATCGCGCGGCATCGGATAGATCGTACCGGAAACCAGCGGCCGGCCGTTGCGGTCAATGACCCAGAGGTCACGCAACTGGGGCAGGGACCTGATGAAATTGCGCAGCCGCTCGGAATAGTCGGGCTCGTTGAGCCGGATACTGTCGTCACTGACGTTGTCGAACACTTCCTCGAGGTAGCGCTCGCTGATCTCGAAGGTCTCGAACACCTTGACGGCGTGCTCGTGCATTGCCGCCACGGTGCGCTCGAGGCGGTCCCGGGCCTCAACGATATGCTGGTTATAGGAAATCCACGCGGCGACCACGAAGATCGCGATGGGCAGTACCACCGCCCCGGCGATGAGAAGCCGTAGCGGCCGCTCGGCGCGACTGTCGGCCGGCGGCAGCTCTACAGGCAGTGGTGGTCGCGTGAGTGAAGTTGGCATTCCCCTGCCGGATTGGTGTCCCCGACTCTTGGTACCGGGGTGGGCGGGGAAATTCAACCGCGTGGAACAAACGCTCCCGGTCCCGGAAAAGCAGCGTTCCGGACGAGATATGGAACTTTTAACGGAGAATCAGCGGGTGCAGACGATGGCGACCAGTTCGTCGCAATTGGCGCCCTTGCAGCCGCCGGACCCGCCGGTGGGAATGGCGCCAGTGATGTCGTCGCGATCGACCTTGCTGAAGGAGGCGGCGGCGGTGAACTGGTGCGACTTGCAATAGGCATTGGCGGCCGCTGCGCCGCACTTGGCGCCGGAGGCCAGGCAACGGTCGACCCCGTAGGCGTCGGCGTCGTTGGCAATGATGAACATGCGCCGTTCGGCCTGCGCGGCGGTGGTGGCGATCACGAGGGCGGCAAGGCCGGCCAGAAATATCCGCATGGGGAGCGCCTGCTTGCTGAAAAGGACGCCGAGCCGGCGCCGGCCGGAACAATGCCGGAAAATTCCTTAAGACCCGTTTAACCACGTGGTCTCGACGCGCCGCGGGCTCTTGACGCCGCCGGGCCAACTCAGCATTGTGCGCCCGCAATGACCGGCCTTAACCATATCTGCGGCATTTGCCGCGAGATTATTAGCTAGCGCACCCACGCTGGCTGCGGCCGTCTTTTCTCCAGTTCGAGATAGCAGGGACGCCCGGCCAGCGAGCCGATGGAAGTCCCTATGGAGCTCAAGCTCTACGATACGCTGACGCGCGAGAAGCGGGTTTTCACCCCGATCGACCGGTCGCGGGTGCGCATGTATGTCTGCGGCCCGACGGTCTACGACTTCGCCCATATCGGCAATGCGCGGCCGGTGATCGTGTTCGACGTGCTGTACCGCCTGCTGCGCCATGTCTATGGCGAGGCGAACGTCACCTATGTCCGCAACATCACCGACGTCGACGACAAGATCAACGCGCGCGCGGCGCGCGACTTTCCCGGGCTGCCGCTGAACGAGGCGATCCGCAAAGTCACCGAGACCACCGAGCGGCAATTCCACGCCGACGTCGATGCGCTCGGCTGCCTGCGCCCGACCGTCGAGCCGCGCGCCACCGAATTCGTGCTGCCGCGCGCCGACGGCAAGGCCGACATGGTGACGCTGATCAGGCAGTTGATCGCACGCGGCCATGCCTATGAGGCTAATGGCGAGGTGCTGTTCGACACCACCTCGATGCCGGACTACGGCGCGCTGTCCGGCCGCAAGCTCGAGGATCAACTGGCCGGTGCGCGCGTCGCGGTGGACGCGCACAAGAAGAACCCGAGTGACTTCGTGCTGTGGAAGCAGTCCGCCGCCGACGAGCCCGGCTGGGACAGCCCGTGGGGCAGGGGCCGGCCCGGCTGGCACATCGAATGCTCGGCGATGAGCGCGGCCTATCTCGGCGACGTGTTCGATATCCACGGCGGCGGCCTCGATCTGATCTTCCCGCACCACGAGAACGAGATCGCGCAATCGCGCTGCGCCCACGGCACGCCGGTGATGGCGAATTTCTGGATGCACAACGGCTTCCTGCAGGTCGAAGGCGAGAAGATGTCGAAGAGCCTCGGCAACTTCTTCACTATCAACGAATTGCTGGCCGACTGGCCGGGGGAAGTGCTGCGCTTCAACATGTTGCGCACGCATTATCGGCAGCCGATCGACTGGACGGTGAAGGGGCTGGAGGAAAGCTGGAAAACGCTGGACGACTGGTACTGGGTGGCCGGCGATGCCGCGGGCGGATCGGTGCCGGCCGCGGTGCTGGAAGCGCTCGGCGACGATCTCAACACCCATCAGATGATCACCGTGCTGCACGGCATCCGCAATCTGGCGCAGGCCGGTAACAACAAAGCCCGCGGCGACCTGGCGTCGTCGCTGCGGTGGCTCGGCTTCCTGCGCGAAAGTGCGGCGCAATGGGCAGCGCGGCGGCAGACCGGCGCCGGGATCGATACGGCAAAGGTGCAGGCGCTGATTGACGCGCGCACCGCGGCGCGTGCCGCCAAGGACTTCGCGGAATCCGACCGCATTCGCGACGAGCTCGCCGCCATGGGCGTCGTTCTCAAGGACTCCAAGGGCGGCACGACGTGGGAGGTCGCGCGATGACGCTGCTTCGTCATGGCCGGGCTTGTTACGGCCATCTACGCCTTGTCTCGCCGGGGGAGCGCCGCTGATGGCGACGGCACATCCCAAACTGGCCTTGCGCCCGTATCTGCCGTCTCAGCATCATGGACCTCACCGGTGACGACTACTCCGAGGCGCAGCAGCAGGCCTGGGCTTCGCGCGCCGATGACGCCGCCGTCTTTGCCAAGCAGCTCGGCAGCCAGCTCACTTTGATCGCGTTGCTCGAAGGTTCGCCGGTCGGCTTTGCCTCGCTGGCTGGACGCGACAAGATCGATCTCCTGTATGTACATCCGGCCGCGGCCGGGCAGGGCGTTGGCCGTCTGCTGATCGACGCGCTGGAAAAACTGGCCGGCGGCCGCGGCGCCGACAAGCTGATCGTCGACGCGAGCGATACCGCGCGCGGCTTTTTCGAGAAGCGCGGCTATGTCGCGCAACAGCGCAACACGGTGCTGGCGGGCGACGAATGGCTCGCCAACACCACCCTGCACAAGCAGCTTACCGAGAAGGGAGACGCCCGATGAAGAGGCCCGACACGCCGTTTCCGCGCCACTGGTTCTATTACATCGTTGTCAAGTACGGCGTGCTGGTCGCCGCCGCGCTGATCGCGTCCTACGTCGTCTACCGCCTGACCTGAGGCTGCCATGAAGCGCCATCATCTCTTCATTGCCGCGATCGCCATCGTCGTCGCCATGGCGCTCGCGTCCAACTATTACACCTGGTAACCGCCATGCCGCGCGAGCGTATCTATCTGTTCGACACCACGCTGCGCGACGGCGCGCAGACCAATGGCGTCGACTTCACGCTCGCCGATAAGCTGGCGATTGCGCAGATGCTGGACGGCCTCGGCATCGATTATGTCGAAGGCGGCTACCCCGGCGCCAACCCGACCGACACCGAACTGTTCGCGGCCGACCGTGGCCTGAAGACGACCTTTACCGCCTTCGGCATGACGCGGCGGCCGGGACGCTCGGCCGCCAACGATCCGGGGCTCGCGCTTTTGCTGGACGCCAAAGCCGACGCCATCTGCTTTGTCGCCAAAGCTTGGGACTATCATGTGCGGGTGGCGCTGGAGACCACCAACGAAGAAAACATCGCCTCGATCCGCGACAGCGTCCGCGCCGCCCGGGCGAAGGGCCGCGAGGTCATGCTGGACTGCGAGCATTTCTTCGACGGCTACAAGGCCAATCCGGACTATGCGCTGGCCTGCGCCAAGGCGGCCTACGAAGAGGGCGCGCGCTGGGTGGTGCTGTGCGACACCAATGGCGGCACGCTGCCCGACGAGATCGAGACGATCGTCGGCGCGGTAGTGAAGGAAATTCCCGGCGGCCACGTCGGCATCCACGCCCATAACGACACCGAGCAGGCGGTGGCCAATTCGTTCGCCGCGGTGCGCGCCGGCGCCCGTCAGATCCAGGGCACGCTGAACGGGCTCGGCGAGCGCTGCGGCAATGCCAATCTGGTGTCGATCATTCCGACCCTGAAGCTCAAGGCGGAATACGCCGACCGGTTTGAAATAGGCGTCAGCGACGCGTCGCTCGGCAGACTGACGCAGCTGTCGCACGCGCTGGACGAGCGTCTCAACCGCGCGCCGAACCGCCACGCGCCTTACGTCGGCGACAGCGCCTTCGCCACCAAGGCCGGCATTCACGCCTCCGCCATCGCCAAGGCGCCGGCGACTTACGAACACGTCGCGCCGGAAAGCGTCGGCAACAGGCGCAAGGTGCTGGTGTCGGAGCAGGCCGGCAAGTCCAACGTGCTGGCCGAGCTCGAGCGCATCGGCATCAAGGCCGACAAGGACGACCCGCGCATCGGCCGGCTGCTCGAGATCGTCAAGGAGCGCGAGGCGCTGGGTTACGCTTACGAGGCGGCCGACGCCTCATTCGAGCTGCTGGCGCGCCGCACGCTCGGTACCGTGCCGACCTATTTCGACGTCACCCAGTTCGATGTCAATGTCGAGCAGCGCAACAACGCCAAAGGCGAGCGCGTCACCGTCACCATGGCGGTGGTCAAGGTCACCGTCGGCGACGACCGGCTCATCTCGGCGGCGGAAGGCAACGGCCCGGTCAATGCGCTCGACGTCGCGCTGCGCAAGGATCTCGGCAAGTACCAGAAGTACATTGCCGGGCTGACGCTGACCGACTACCGCGTTCGTATCCTCAACGGCGGCACCGAGGCGGTGACGCGGGTGCTGATCGAAAGCCAGGACGAGACGGGCGATCGCTGGACCACCATCGGCGTCTCGGCCAATATCATCGACGCCTCGTTCCAGGCGCTGATGGATTCGATTGTCTTCAAGCTGGTGAAGTCCGGCGCCCCGGCGTGAGTTTTTCCTTCGGCCCGCTGGCGAGAGAGTGACGGACTTGTAGCCCGGATGGAGCGAAGCGAATTCCGGGACTGTCGTCCTCGCATTGCGCGTCGCTCCATGCCGGCACGGGCTGCGATGAAGGGCAAGACGCCATGATCGACCACGTCTCCATTGCGGTACGCGATCTGGAGGCCGCCGCGCGGTTCTATGACGCCGTGCTGGGCCCGCTCGGACTTGTCGCGCTGGAACGGCGCCGGGCCACGGTCGGCTACGGCAAGACCTATCCGGAGTTCTGGATCAACCTGCGCGCCGATACCCCGGCGCTGCCGGAGGGGCACGGCGCACACGTTTGTTTCCGCGCGCGCAGTCCCGAACTTGTGGACGCGTTTCACGCAGCGGCGCTGACCGCCGGCGGTGACAGCGATGGCGCGCCGGTCTGCGGCCGCAGCACGGCGCGGGCTACTATGCCGCCTTTATCCGCGATGCCGACGGTAACCGCATCGAGGCGGTCACGTTCCTCAGATAGCGATCAGAGCTTCGCCGGCGCGACGGCCTTCATGGCCTTGGCATCGTCCGGCGTTGCGGCGGCGGCCTGCTGCAGCTTTGGCAGGATATCCTCGACCTGATCGGCGACCAGCAGATCAAAATTGAAGTCGCCAGCGGCTGCCAGAAGCCCTCGATATTGGCGAGCAGGATCGGCTTCTTGTGCCGGCCGAGCTGGGCCCAGGTCATCTGCTCGACGATCTCTTCCAGCGTGCCGACGCCACCCGGCATCGCCACGAAGGCGTCCGACATCTCGAACATCTTGCGCTTGCGTTCGTGCATGTCGGCGGTGACGATGAGGTTGTCGGCACCATGGCGCCCGGCGCGTTCCTTGGTCAGCAGGAATTCCGGGATGATGCCGATCGCCTTGCCGCCGTTTTCCATCACCGCGGCCGAGACCGTGCCCATCATGCCGATGTTGCCGCCGCCATAGATCAGCGCAATGCCGTTGTCGGCCATCATTTTGCCGAAGGCCTTGGCGGCGGCGACGAAGGCGGGGCTGGTGCCGCCGCCGGAGCCGCAATAAACGCAGATGGTGCGGATTTGGCTGTTTTGGTCGGGTTTGATCATATCCTTGATGTGCATTGCAGCAATGACGCCGTCAAGACGGCCGGGGGAATAGTGGCTGCGCGGGTGCCAGTCGCGGAGAATCCACCTATATGGGGAGCTTCGACGGGATCCCAGACCAGCCCGTCCGTGCCGGGCCCTGAATGAGCGACCATCACCACCGATCCGCCGCGCCGCCGCCGACCCCTGCCGACCGCGGCGCCCTGATCGCGACTGTGGTCCGGCTGTGGCCCTATATCTGGCCGTCGGACCGCCGCGACCTGAAGTGGCGGGTGCTGTGGGCCACCATTCTGTTGCTGGCGGCCAAACTCGCCACCGTGGCGGTGCCGTTTACCTACAAATGGGCGACCGATGCGCTGGCCGGCACCGGCAGCGCGCCGGTGGCGTCGTCCGACTGGCTGCTCTGGGCGATGGCGGCGCCGATCGCCATGACCATCGCCTATGGCGGCATGCGCATTTTGATGGCGGTGCTGACGCAACTGCGCGACGGCCTGTTCGCCAAGGTGGCGATGCACGCGGTGCGCCGGCTGGCCTACCGCACTTTCGTCCACATGCACGAACTGTCGTTGCGCTTTCACCTCGAGCGCAAGACCGGCGGCCTGACACGCGTGCTCGAGCGCGGCCGCA
>LNFM01005935.1_pt1 | contig 20569 bp, 18 predicted proteins | sample 596031 | NCBI WGS metagenome assembly LNFM01 (sample SAMN04254537, study PRJNA301005) | activated carbon metagenome | isolation source: dual media filters at the Ann Arbor, Michigan drinking water treatment plant | place: USA: Ann Arbor | reverse complement strand
GGGGCGGCTGGGGCGGGTGGGGTGGTGGCTGGGGCGGCTGGGGGGCCTGGGGCCCGGGGTGGTGGGGCCCCGGCTTCGCCAGCAGCATGTGGTGGCCCGGGTTCGGCTGGTGGGGCGGGCCAGCCCTCTACGCGCCGCCCTTCGCGGCGTGGGGGATCACCAGTGACGCGCGTTTCCTCGTCACACCGCGCTCGGCAGAGGTGTACGTCGACGGCGCCCTCGCCGGCATCGTCGACCAGTACGACGGCGTCTTCCAGAGCCTGACCCTGGCGCCTGGCACCCATCGCATCTCGCTGTATCTCGAGGGGCATCGCCGGCACGACGCGAACGTCTACGTCGCACCGGGCTCCACCCTGAAGCTGCGACACACGATGGAGCCGCTGGCCGCGGGCGCTCCGCAGGACGAACGCCCGATGCCGCCGCCGCGCGCGCAGCAGACGGCCGTGTCGGCCGACGCCGATCCGGGCGCCATGCCGCAGGGGACAGAACCTCAGGGCCTGGCCCCTGGCGCACCTGAGGCACCCCGCCAGCCGCGTGAGCCGCGTGAGCCACGTGAGCCACGCAGCATCGCGGGTGAGGCCGGCCTGCTGGTCATTCGCGTCCAGCCCGTCGACGCCGAGGTCTTCATCGATGGCCAGCGGTGGCAGACGCCCGACGACAGCCGTCCGCTCGAGGTGCGTGTGCCGCCCGGTCGCGTGCGCGTCGAGGTTCGCAAGCCTGGCTTCGCGCCGTTCTCGACCGACGTCACCGTGCAGCCCGGGCAGGTGACACCGCTCAACGTGAGCCTGCCCTCACGCGGCGAGCAGCTCTAGCCGTCGCGGCCTCGCGTGGTGGCTCAGCGCCGCCAGAGGTAGGGCAGCAGCCGATACCGGAAGAGGCGCGTGACCGTGTGAGCGGTCATGCGCCATCCCTGTCGTGACAGCCACCACGTCGATCGGTGCCAGCGTGGGCCCGACGACGCGTGGCAGTTGTAGAGGGTGACCCCCTTGCCGAGCCACGCCCTCCGCGTGGTGAGGTGGGCCCGCAGGCCCTCGAAATCCGACATCACGAGCACGACCCGACGCCAGCCGTGTTGCTCGAGCAGCGGCCACGAGAACGCGGCATTCTCGGCCGTGTTCGTCGCGCCATTTTCGAGATGGATGCGATCGGCGGCCACCCCTCGTTCCAGCAACCACGCGCGAAACCACTCCGCTTCGGTGTGCGGCGTGCCCGGCACCGGCACGCCACCGCTCACGATCAGATGCGGCGCCAGGCCCCGTTGGTGAAGCGCCAGCGCCGTCTGCAATCGGGCCTCGGCCTTCCATCGCTCGCCGCAGCCGAACACCAGCGCCACATCTGCAGCGGTCGCAGGCGGCTGACGCAGATCGAGGCACCAGCCGACCGCGAGGCACGTGAAGACGACGACGAGAATCGGGAGCAGCAGCAGGAGAAGGAGGGACGCGTCCACGGAAGAGCCATCGCACGATATCACTGGCGGGCCCTTTGCTTTCATGCACGGTCATGCCTCACACGTCCTCCTCCTCGGAACGTTCGCACGCGGCCTGGGTCGCGCTCGGCGGTCTCGCTGCGCTCGGTGCCGCGGCCTGGCTCGATCGTCGCGACCGTCGCTACGACCTGCATGGCCGGACGGTGCTCATCACGGGCGGCGTGCGGGGCCTGGGGTTGCTGCTGGCGCGTGAGTTCGGACGGCGAGGGGCGCGTCTGGTGGTGGTGGCACGTACGCCGTCGGACGTGGTCCGTGCCGAGGCCGACCTGCGGGGCGCCGGCCACGACGTCCTGGCCGAATGTTGCGATGTCCGCGACCCGCGCGCCGTCGCCGACCTCGTGCAATCGATCACGGGTCGGACGGGCCGACTCGATGTCGTCGTCAACAACGCGGGCGTCATTCAAGCCGCGCCCTTCGACGATGCCCAGCTGGAGGATTTCCAGGAGTCGCTCGACACGCACTTCTGGGGGCCCCTGTATCTCATCCGAGAGGCGCTGCCGCATCTGCGGCGCGCGCCAGGCGGGGCGCGCGTGTTGAACATCTCGTCGTTTGGCGGCCGTGTGGGCGTGCCGCATCTGGCCGCATATGCGTCGGGCAAGTTCGCCCTGGTCGGCCTGTCGGAGACCCTGCGCGCCGAGTTGGTCGCCGACAACGTCCTCGTGACGACGGCGACGCCAGGGCTCATGCGGACCGGGTCGCACGGCAGGATCCTCGTGCGCGGGCAGCACGCGAAGGAGACGCTGTGGTTCGGCGCGGGTGTCGCGACTCCCCTGACCTCGATGTCGGGCCCGCGTGCAGCCCGCCAGCTGGTCGACGCCTGCGTCGCCGGGCGCGCGCACGCCACGCCGGGCCTGCAGTTCCGCCTGGCTGAAGTGCTCGACGTCCTCACTCCGCGGATGACCGCGGCGGTCAAGGCCCTGCTGGCCAGTCATGTGCTGCCGTCAGCCGTCGGCACCGCTCACGGGCGGATCCGTCGACGGACGTCCGATGTCGGTTTTGGCTGGCTCACACCGTTCCTGCCCAACGGCGCGGCCGCGGCCAACAACGAGCTCGGCTAGCGGAACAGCTTCGGCGTGAAGGCGGCGAGGTTGCGGCGCCAGACCGTCCAGGTGTGTGCCCCGGGCATCTCGATGGCCTCGTGCGGCACACCGCGGTCCGTCAGGAAGGCGCGCACCTGGCGGTTGGCCTCGATGAGCCGGTCCTCGGTGCCACACGAAATCCACAGCAGCTGCAGACGCTTGCCCTCTGCCGCGGTGAGCGCGGGGAAGGTCTGTGGGAAGGTCGCGGGGTCGCCGAGTCCGCCGGAGCTGAAGGCCCCGACCCAGGCGAAGCGATCGATGGCGTTGAGGCCGACGAAGAGACTCTCGGCGCCGCCCATCGACAACCCGGCGATGGCGCGACGCTCGCGGCGCGGGTCGGCGTGGTACTCGCGTTCGATGGCCGGGATGACCTCGGCAAACAGCGCGTCGCGATAGCCGACCATGTTCTTCTGGCCAAGCTGTGGCGGCCGCGGGCCGCGCGTCACGATCTCCGGGGCCCCGTAGCCGAGTGTCATCACCACGAGCATCGGCACCACCTTCTTCGCGGCAATCAGGTTGTCGAGGATGACGTGCGCCTGTCCCACCGATGTCCAGCCGCTCGCATCGTCACTGAATCCGTGGAGCAGGTAGAGCACCGGGTACTTCTCGCGGCGCTGCGGGTCGTAGCCAGCGGGGGTGTAGACGTAGTAGTCCCGGTGATCGCCGATGCGGGCCGACTTGTAGAAGTGGCGGCGGAGCTGTCCGCGAGGGACGTCGGTCACGTCCCACGGCAACACGTCGGGCCCGGTCGTCGGGCCTGGCACCCGCACCATGTTCGACATGTTCAGCAGGTTGGGCGCGACCCACGGGTTGAGCGGGTCGAGCAGCGAGACGCCATCGACGTTGAACGTGTACTGGTAGATGTCGGGCGCCAGCGCCGTCGTCGTCGCGGACCACAGGCCCTGGTCGTCCCGGGTCATCACCAGGCGGTCCGATCCGGCACGGGCCACCGCGACCTCCCGTGCGTGCGGCGCCTTCACCCGGAAGGTCACGCGGCCGTCGGCATGCACCTCGGGGGAGGGGAGTGGCGGTGCGGGCGCCTGGGCGAAGAGCGGAGGCGAGCAGAGCACCAGGGCCGCCACCAGGCCGGCCAGCGTGATGCGAGCGTCGTGCGTCAGGTGCAGTCCTGGCATGTCGTCACTCCTTCGTGCGCGTGCGTCCGTGGCGGGCGTGACTCGGCGGGCCCGAGATCGAGCGTCGCCACCACGGGATAGTGATCGGAACCGAACATGGACTCCAGTCGGCGGTGCGTCGCGCGAATGTGGTCTGGCAGACGAGGGAACAGGTAGTCCAGCCGCCAGTCCCTGACGCCGATGGTGGGGCGCGCATCCTCCGAGGGCCACGACATGAACTCGTCGCGGAGCAGCGTCATCGTCTCCTCGTCAGGACCGAGCCAGGTGTTGAAGTCGCCACCGATCACGGTCGGCAGCGGCGACGGCGCTCGCTGGGTCGGCGACAGCGCCAGCGCCTCGAGCAGGGCCTCGGTCTGGCGCGTGCGCGAGGCACCGGCCCTGGCCCAGAATCGTCGGGCGCCCGAACGGTTTTCGAGATGGACGCTCACCACGCGCAGCTGCCAGGGGGCGCCGTCGGGATCCGTGCCCTCCACCACCCCTGAGAGCGCGACCCGTCGCTGACGTTCGACGGGCAGCTCGATGGCCTCGAGGTGGCTGAGTGGCAGCGTCGACAGGATGGCGACGCCCCGATCCGCCGCCGCCGCGCCCTGCGGTGCCAGGCGGTTGCGCCGGCCAGGCAGATACGCGAAGTGCCATCCGAGGCGGCCCACGAGCGACGGGATGTCCTGCACGCCCGTCTGCGACGTCCGGCGTGAGTTCGGCACCGATCCGACCCCGAGCGCCCTGACCACTTCCTGCAGCAGGATGACCACCGCGTCGGGCGCGCCCGTCTCGGGCGTGCCGCGCCACAGGGTCTCGACGAACTCGAGGAGGTCACCCCGGCCGTCGTGCATGTTCCAGGTGGCGACCACCACACGACGGACCGCGGGGGCCTGCGGTGGCCGTGGCCCAGGGGCCTGCACCAGCACCCGCCCGACCTGGGCGCAGCGCTCGTCGAGCGCGCGCCGCTCACCGCCATCGTCTGGCTGGAACCACGCCACGACCGGCGGCGGATGGCTCCCGCTCGCGTCCCGGCACGCGACCACGGGTTCCGGCGCGAGCGTCATGCGCACCGACCGGGCGCAGCCCGACGCCGCGAGACACGCCACCAGGCCCGCGATGAGTGCGCGTGTCGTCATCGGACCGCTCGTGTCACAACTCCCGCGTCATCTCGATCATCGTGCGGCGAAACCGGGACCGCTCGAACAGTCGTTGCGCGCCCGCGTTCCGCTCGGCCGTCCACAAGACGACGCGGGGCATGCCGCGCGCGCGCAACCAATCGATCGCGGCCTCGAGCAGCGCACTCCCGGCGCCCGCACCACGCGCCTCCGGGTCCACCACGAGGTCGTGGACGAACCCCGCTTCGTCACGCAGTTCCTTCCACGACAGCGGCTCGACGCCGGCGTAGACGTAGCCGATCACGCGCCCCTCCTGCTCGGCCACGAAGACCACGGAGTCCGGGTGACTCATCTGCTCGCCGAGGAACCAGGCATACCCGCGCGCCGGGTCGTCGCCGGGGGCCAGGAACCGCTGGCGGTCGAAGTCGTGGTGGACGCGCATCAGCAACGCGCCGAGACGGCCCAGCGCGGGGAGATCGGTGCGAGCCGCAGGCCGGACCAGCATGGCGAACCGGCGGGCCTAGACCCGCGGCGGGACGGCGGGCGCGTCGGCCGCCGCCGCCAGGTGCTCCTGCCGCTTGCCCAGCCAGAAGGCGTTCAGCAGCCACACGGCCGACACCGGCACGGCGGCCCAGGCAATCCCGGACAGCGTCAGGCCGAACCAGCCCAGCGCCGCGTACGACCAGGCGCCGACCTGGTCGCCGAGCCGATAGACGACCGTGTCGATGAAGTTCTTGGCCTTGTACTTGTCCTCGCGCGGCAGCACGGTGAAGAGCACCTCGCGCGTCGGTCGCGCGATGGCGAAGTTGCCGGCGCGGCGCGCGACCTGCAGCACGACGATGGCCGCGATGGTGGGCGTGGTGCCCAGCCACGCAAAGCCGACGACGCTGAGCAGCGGCAGAATCGAGAGCGTCAGGGCCACGCCGAGCGCCTTGAGGATGCGGCTCGTGAGGAACACCTGCGTGAACAGCGTCAGGGCGTTGACGATGAGGTCGATCTGGGCGAAGAACCCGGTACGGGCGGCCCGATCGGTGAAGGCCTTGGCGGCGATGTCGGCCTGCTGGAAGTACAGCAGCGTGGCCGTGATCGTGAACAACAGCATGTAGATGCTGACGTTGAGCAGGTACGGGCTGCTGATGGCCCGCGACAGCCCGGCGAGCATGCCTCCGCCGATCGGTGAGGCTTCGGCGGCGTCCGTCGTCTCGACGCCCGTCTTCGTCTTGAGCGCGGTGGCGATGCCCGAGAGCCGTCGCATCGCGAAGACGGCGACCTCGAGCAGGACCACCGAGACGAGCAGCAGCGGCGTGGCGCCCAGCACCGAGACCAGCGAGGCCGTGATGGCCGAGCCGCTCATCGCCCCGACCGTGGCGCCGGCCGCGATGAACCCGAACAGCCGCTTGCCCTGCTCCCGGCTGAAGACGTCGACGATGAAGGCCCAGAACACGGAGACGACGAACAGGTTGAAGACCGAGGTCCAGACGAAGAAGACGCGGCCGATCCAGATCTGCTGGGCCGCGCCGGTCACGAGGAGCAGCCCGAAGAACACCAGCAGGTTCGCCTCGAAGAAGCGGTAGGTGTAGGTGATGAACGTCAGGCGCGGCAGCCGGGAGACGAGGGCGGCATACGGTGGATTGGCCAGGGCCATGCACAGCAGCGTGCCGGTGAACAGCCAGGGCAGGTTGTCGACGCCGCCGGCCACGCCCATGTCGTCCCGGATCGGGCGGAGGACGTAGTAGGCGCAGAGGACGCAGAAGTAGAACAGCGATGCCCAGAGCAGCGCTGCCACCTCCCCGGGGCGGACATCGATGAGGCGCCGCAAGGGGCCGGACTGGTCGGACATGATGCCGTAGTGTAACGACAGCAGGCCCCAGCCGCGTTTCAGGCAGCGTCCGGCGGACCGCGCCCTTACGGCCGAGCCGGCGTCCGATCCGCGGCCACCGTTCGTTGTGTGAAGGCAGGTGGTTCGCTGAGGGCATGACGCAGCAGACGGCAACAGGCCTCCGAGGCACAGAGGCACCGCGCACGGCGCTCACGACGGCGCTGCGTCTTCCGGAGGCGTCGGTCTCGTCCGTATCGCTGGCCGCGTACGGCCTGGCGCTGCTCGTCACCGCGCTGCTGACCCATGCACTGGGCGGGGCGCGCCACTGGCCCCTGGACCTGCTGACGGTCGCGTTCGGCCTCGCCAGCGTGCTCGCGATGACCACCGGCCGGCACGCGGTCGATCGCGCGGCGCGCCACTGGGCGTGGTGCCTCACGGTCGTCGGCGTCGGTGCTATCGCCCTGCTCATCGCCGACGCGCTGCCCGCCCGGCCCTACGGCGACGGCGCCATCTTCGCCGCCTTCGTGGCCGAGGGCCGCGCCATGCCACGGTGGCTCATCGGCAGTGCGGCGGCCTCGACCCTGCACGCCGCGATCTGGCAGCATCCGCTCCTGCACGCGTGGCTGCCCGAGACCCTGCGCACCCCGGCGGCCTTCCTCGCCGTGCTCGGCACCAGCACGATGGTGTTCGGTACCTGGGCCCTCTGGCGGCGCTGGCCAGGGCGACTGGCCCTCCTGCTGCCGGCGCTGACGCCGGTGTGGGTGCTGTTCGCGTCGGGGTACGTCGAGTACTACCCGCTCATCGCGACCGCGTTCCTCGGCGCCCTGGCCTGGCTGTTCGACCGCCCGCTCACCGAGCGCCGTGGCACCGCGATTGGCGTGCTCACCGCCGTCCTGGCACTGGCGTACGTGGCATTCGTCCCGGTTGCCCTCCTCGTGCTCGTCACGTTCGCGCTGGCGCGCCGCGACGAGGCCGCGCGTGCCGTGCTCGCGACCGTGGTCACCGGCACCGTCATCGTCGCCACCTGCTGGCCGGAGGGCGTCACGCACTACGTGCGGGCGCTGTACGCCGTCATCAACGTCGGCGAGGCCAACCTGATCCCGCGCTACGCCGGGCAAGTGGCCGGCCCCACGTCGATCTTCTTCGGCGCTCACGCCACGCTCACGTCGACGCATGCGCGCGACGTGGCCTACGCGCTCGTCTGGGGCGGCGGCTGGTGGACCCTGCCGGCCCTGGCGGCCGCGGCGTGGTCGTGGCGGGACACGCCCGATGTCGCGTGGCGGGCCGCCCGCGACCCGCGGGCCTGGCTCGCGGCCGGGCTCCTGGTCTGGCACCTCGCCTATCTCGTGTGCATGGTGCCGCGCCTCGGGCCAGAGGCAGACATCGATCTCTTCTTTCCGACGTACGTGTACGTACCCTTCCTGGCGGGCCTCCTGCTGGATCTCCGGACCGCCACCACCGATCCCTGGCGCGGGCTGGTGGTCGCGGTGGCCTGCGGCGCGCTGGTCCTGACGGTGCCGTGGCTGGCCTGGTTCGGCCTTCCCGCTCTGCCCTGACCGCATGCGACTCACACATCTGGGAGCCGAGGGCCTCGCCCCGTACGACCTCATCATCGTGGGGACCTCGTTCGCCGCGCTGCCCGTGGCCGTGACGCTCGCTTCCAGGGCGCGCATCCTGCTCATCGACGGCGGCGACGTGCTCGAGCGCGACGACGCGACGGCGCAGACGCAGACCGATGACTACGGGCACTTCTCGGACGGGTACTGGGCCGGTCACTGGATCCGGGCCGTTGGCGGCACGTCTCGCCGCTGGTCGGGCGTGGTGGCCGCGCTGGAGGAGGAGGACCTGCAGGCGGGCCGTGGTCGCCCGGGGTGGCCCATCACACGTGCCGAGCTCGCGGATCCGTACACGCGCGCCGCTGCCTGGCTCGGGCGTCCGCGCGCCGTGTGCACACCGGCGCGTCCGTTCGGTGACACGTTGCTGGCCGCTCCGCTCTCGCACGACACTCCACGGCGCCTGCCCGACCTCGCGCTCGACCTGGCGCGAGGCCCGCAGGTCGATTTGCTGGTCGGGCACACGCTGGTCCGGCTGGTCAGCGCCGACCGACGGTTCGTCGAGGGCCTGGTCCTGTGTGGGCGCACCGGCGCACCGCGCCTCTGGCCCCTGACGGCCGGCCAACTGACGGTCCTGGCGTGCGGCGGGCTCGGCAATGCGCAGGTCCTGCTGCAGCCGCTTCCGGACTGCGGCGTGCCCGTCGGCAACGAGTCGGAGCAGGTCGGCCGCTACCTCATGGAGCATCCGCATGTCGCCAGCGCCGACGTCCTGGTGCGGACGGACCGCCTGCCACCACCTCCCGCGGGCTTCGGCCCAGGGATCGCCGCCTTCCGGTTGTCGGCCGCGACGATGACGCGTCACGATCTGCTTGCCTGTTCCCTGGCCGTCCAGGGCCCGATGCCGGCCGCGGCGGACGGGCTCGAGGTGCAGCGCTATTTCGAGCGCGCCTTCGGCGGTGCACTGGCGTGGGCGGCGCTGTTCGCGCGGACGGAACAGGAGCCCGCTGCGACCAACGCCGTGGAGGTGCTGGCCGACCGCACCGCCGCCGGCAGCCACCGCCTCCTGACGCGGTGCGTCTTCTCGGCGCGCGACCTGCGGTCCATCGAGGTCAGCACGCGTCTGGCGGGCGAGGCGCTGGTGCGCGCGCGCGTCGGCGTCGTCCGTCTGCACAACCGGCGGATTTACCGCGAGACCACCGGCGGCGGGCACACGATGGGCACCACGCGGATGGGCGCCACGCCAGGCGACTCGGTGTGCGACGCCAGCCTGCGCGTGCACGGCTATGGCAACCTCTACGTGGCCGGGAGTTCGGTGTTTCCGTCGGTGGGCGCCGCCAACCCGACCCTGACCATCGCGGCGCTGTCGTTCCGACTGGCCGACCACCTGCGCACCCGACTGCGAGCGGCTTGATGGACGCGACGCGACGCCATCTGCTCCGGACCACCCTGTGTGTCGCGGCCGCGACGCGCGTGCGCGCGCAGGCTGCTGCGCCCCCTCCGGCACCAGTCCTCCCGTCGTCGCTCGTTGGCTGCGGCCCTGATGAGGCCTTCGTCGATCATGCGGGCTGGATCATCCCGCGCGAGGACCGGGCCGCCCTGCTGGCCGGTGCGCCGCCGACGCCGGTGGCCCAGGCACGGCCGTCGCGGGTTGAAGCCGACGAGGCCGGCGCCGATTCATCGGGACGCAGGTGACACGCGGCCGGTGACCGCGTCCGCCAGGCTGCGGCGCACGACGTGCCGCGCCAGCCGCCCGAGAGCGGGGAGAGACGACATGCGCGCACGCGTTGCAGCCGGTGTATTGATCCTGGTGGCGTCCGGTGGCTGTGCCACCGTCAAGGACACGCTGAAGACCACGCCCGACACGATCGAGCGGCCGGCCACGGGGCTGCCCGGCACCTTCCTCCGCGCCGACGGCCTGCCGAATCTGGGCACCGTGTGCCTGACCCCGCTGGTGGATCCGCAGGACAAGAGCACGCTGGATCTGGTGCGCACCATCCGCGGCGGTCAGGGCGACTACCGGGTCACGGCCGGCAAGTACGGCGTCGGCGACAACGAGTTGCTGCGAGTGGACTGCACCACGGCCCGGCCGATGGGCGTGGTGCGCGTGCAGTAGCGGCGCGCGCTACGCGCCTGGCGGATCGGGCTGCTGCCAGGCGCTCATCCCGCCGTCCACCAGCAGCATCTGGCCGTGGATGTGCCAGGCCGCGTCGCCGAGCAGGAAGACGGCCGCCTCGCCACAGACGTCGGGCCCCGGCACGGCGCCGTTGGGCGTATGCATCTGCATCCAGGCCATGGCGCCGGGATCGGCGAGAAATCCGTCGGTCAGCGGTGTCCGCACCAGGCCCGGCGCCAGGCCATTGACGCGGATGCCCTTCGGCGCCAGCGCGACGCAGAGGGTCTTCACCATCATCTCGACGGCGCCCTTCGACGTGTCGTACGCCGCGTGGTTCTGCTCGGCGAGCCGGCCGTTGATCGACCCCGTGAACAGCACGCGCCCCTGCGTGCCGCGGGCGACCCAGTCGCGCGCGAACTGCTGGGTCAGGAAGAACGGGGCCTGCACGTTGAGCCGCATCGTGCGTTCGAACACGTCCGGCGTGACGTCGAGGAAGTGCGACGTCTCCAGATACGCCCCGGCGTTGTTGACGAGCAGGTCCACCCCGGGCATCAGCGCGCCGACGTCGCGAAACAGCCGCTCGGCGGCCTCGACCGGTCTCGACGACAGGTCGCCCTCGACCAGGGCGACCTGCCCCCCCGCCGCGGCGCACTGCGCCCGCGTCTGTTCCGCCTGCGCGTCGATGCGCAGGCCGTGGACGACGAGGTCGGCCCCCGCGCGCGCGATGGCGACGGCGATCGCGCGTCCGACGCCCTGCGTCGCGCCCGTGACCAGGGCGCGACGGCCCTTCAGCGACGCCATGGGGTCAGTACTCCCGCTCCGTGACGAGGCCGGGGTTGGGCACCGGATAGCGCCCGTCGGGCCCCGCGAGCAGCGGCGCCGGGCCCTCGGCGGTCAGCGCATCGACACCCGGCGCGAACTCGTGGGAACTGTTCAGGATTTCGTCGTAGGTCACGATGCGCCCCGTGTGGGCCGCCATCCGGCCCATGCTCGTGATCAGGCTGACCTGGGCGCCGCGCCGCACCTCGTTCCACGGACGGTCGTTGCGGATGGCGTCGATCAGGTAGACCCACTCGACGCGGTACGGGCTGCGCTCCTCGGGCGGATAGGCCCAGGCGAGACGGGTGTCGTCCATGACCTGCCCGTCGTAGATGCGGCAGCGAGCCGGCGTGTGACGGTTGGTCGAAATCACCGCGAGCCCCTTCGTGCCGTGCGCATACGAGGCGAACTCCCCGTACGCGTTCTCGAGATTGCGGCCATCGAAGTGCAGCCTGGTGCCGTCCGGGAAGGTGTACTCGACCGAGTAGACGTCGAGGTTCTGATCGACGTGGTCCCCACGATAGTGCCGGGCGCCGACGGCGTGGGCCTTGACCGGCCACGCGTCCTTGATCATGCAGCACTCGTCGATGTTGTGGATGTTGTAGTCCGAAAAGACGCCCCCGGAGGCCCACAGGAAGGCGTGGAAGCGCCGCAACTGGAACATCACCTCCGGCATCGTCGGGTCGGGCTTGACGAAGACGTTGCCGCCGGGGCGCTGCATCCGGTAGGCGCGCATCGAGACGATCTCGCCGATCTGGCCGTCTCGCACGCGGCGCTGCAGTTCGCGCCGCGCATCGCAGTGACGGCACATCAGGCCGACGCCGACCTTGAGGTTCTTCTTCACCGAGGCATCGGCCAGGGCGAACATCCGGCGCGTCGTCGGCCCGTCCACCGTGACGGGCTTCTCCATGAAGACGTTGAGCCCCTTGCTGATCGCGTACTCGAAGTGCACCCAGCGGAAGGCCGGCGGCGTGGCGAAGATGGCGATGTCACCGGGACGCAGGCAGTCCATCGCCTTCTTGTAGCCGTCGAAGCCGAGGAAGCGCTGGTCCTCGGGCACCGCGATCGCGCCGGGGAACTTGCCGGACAGCGCGGCGTGACTCGACGCGAGACGGTTGGGAAAGATGTCGGCCATCGCCACGAGCGTCAGCGGCCCGTTCTCGGGGGACGAGAGCGCATCGACCACGGCGCCGGACCCGCGTCCGCCGCAGCCGATGAGGGCGATCTGGATGGTGTTGCCCTGCGCCCCGTGGACCCCGGGGGCATTCAGCGATGTCAGGGCGGACGGTTGCGTCACGGAGCACCTCGCGGAGTGGAAGTCACGGGAAGCATATCCCCGCTCGGGGCCTCCCGTGACGCCTCATCTCCGCGAGGCCGTGGCTCGTCAGTCCTGCTGGGCGGCAGCGGCGGTGGCCGGTGCCGGCGGGACGCCGTACTCGCGATCGGTCACGATGCCGGGCATGGGCACCGGGTAGCGGCCGTCCGGACCCGCGAGCACCGGCGCGGGGCCGTCCATCGTCAGCTTGTCGACGTCGGGGGCGAACTCGTGCGGGCTGTTGAGCATCTCGTCGTACGTCACGACGCGCCCCGTGTGCGCCGCCATGCGGCCCATGCTGGTGACGAGGCTGGCCTCGACGCCGCGTCGCACCTCGTTGTAGGGCCGGTCGTTGCGGATGGCCTCGATGAGGTTGATCCACTCGACGCGGTAGGGGTTGCGCTCGTTCTCCGGGTACGCCCACGCCAGGTTGGCCGGGTCGGGGTTGTGCCCGTTGTAGATGCGGCTGCGCGCCGGCGTGTGATCCTTCGCCGAGATGATGGCGAGCCCCTTCGTGCCGTGCGCGTAGGAGGCGAACTCGGCCCACGCGCCCGTCATCGTCCGGCCATCGAGATGCAGCTTCGTGCCGTCGGGGAAGGTGTACTCGACCGAGTAGGTGTCGAAGTTCTGATCCACGTAGTCGTCACGGTAGTGACGCCCGCCGACCGCCTGCGCCTTGACCGGCCAGGCCTGCTTCATCATGCAGGTCTCGTCGATGTTGTGGATGTAGAAGTCCGAGAACATGCCGCCCGAGGCCCACAGGAAGCCGTGGAACCGGCGCAACTGGTACATCACCTCGGTCATCGGCTGCGTGGCGTCGCCCACCACCTGCGGGGTGATGCCGCTCTTCACCTGCTTCTTGGTGAAGGCCGAGCCGCCGGGGCCGTGCATGCGGTAGGCGCGCATCGAGATGATCTCGCCGATCTGGCCGTCCTTGATGCGGCGGAGCAGCTCGTTGCGGGCATCGCAGTGGCGGCACATCAGGCCGACGCCGACCTTCAGGTTCTTCTTCACCGACTCGGCGCCCAGCTCGAACATCTTCTTCGACGTCGGGCCGTCCACCGTGACCGGCTTCTCCATGAAGACGTTCAGGCCCTTCTTGATCGCGTACTCGAAGTGCACCCAGCGGAACGCCGGCGGCGTGGCCAGGATGACGACGTCGCCCGGCTTGAGGACGTCCATCGCCTTCTGGTAGCCGTCGAAGCCGAGGAAGCGGTGCTCGTCCTTGACCGCCATGCCCTCGCCGAGGCGGTTCGCCAGGGACTTGTAGCTGCGCGTCAGCTTGTCCTCGAAGATGTCGGCCATCGCCACCAGCTTCAGCGGGCCGTTCTTGGTGGCGAACGCATCCACCACCGCACCGGTGCCGCGTCCGCCGGCGCCGACCAGTGCGAACTGGATGGTGTCGCCGACGGCGCCGTGCACCGCCGGCGCGTTCAACGTGGCCAGGGTCGACGCCGCGGCCACCTGGCCGAGACGCTGCGCGAAGCCGCGCCGTGAAAGTCCGGGTTGTTCGCCACTCATGGTCGTGTGTCCTCCAGGGGCCGTCGGGCACTCGCCCTGGCCAATGCGCTATCGCTCAAGCATATGCCCGATCGGCCGATGGCGCAGCGGCGGGGACCCGCCGCAGGACCTCTCTGACAGGCGCGTCCCGTCAGGGGCGACCGCGCTCGCCGAGGACCGCCCACGGGTGCGGCGATTGCCGGGGCTTCAGTCCGAAGGGCGTGATGGCGCGCGTCCGCACGTGCGCCATCGCCTCCTCGACATCGTCGGTGACGAGCAGCAGGTCGAGATCGCCCGCACCGATGGTGTTGGCGCTGACCATCTCGTGGAGCTGCTGCATCAGCGGCGCCCAGTAGGCTCGGCCCATCAGCACCACCGGGAAGGACTGGACCTTGCCGGTCTGAATCAGCGTGAGGACCTCGAACAGCTCGTCGAGGGTGCCGAGGCCGCCGGGCAGCGCCACGAAGGCATACGAGTACTTGAGCAGCAGCACCTTCCGCACGAAGAAGTACTCGCACGTCAACCAGCGGTCGAGATACGGGTTGGGCGCCTGCTCGAACGGCAGGCGGATGTTGCAGCCCACCGACCAGCCGCCGGCCTCCTTCGCGCCGCGGTTGGCGCCTTCCATGACGCCGGGGCCGCCTCCGGTCATCACCGTGAAGCCGAGCTGGCTCAGGCCGGCACCGACCTGACGGGCGAGCGCGTAGTAGGGGTGGGTCTCGTCGAAGCGCGCCGACCCGAACACCGTGACGCAGGGGCCGGCGAAGTGCAGCGTGCGGAAGCCCCGGATGAAGTCGCGCAGCGACGTCAGGACGAGCCGCAACTCGGTGGCGCGCGAGTGCGGACCTTCGAGCAGGATGCGGTCGGCGCCCCGGCTCGGCGGGGCGGGTTGCTGCGCGGCAGGGGGCGGCGGGAGTTCCATGGTCGGGGTACCCATGCCTCCAGTGTCGCGCAAGCCGTCGCGGCATGCATGAGTCGCCGATTCCCGACACCCACATGCGCACATGCGACGTCGCGTCGGGACGCGATGCCGTAGGATGACCTCATGACCACCGATGGGGCGCCGAAGAGCCGGCTCGAACTCGTGATGGAGAAGTTGCGGCAACAGGACGAGGCGCAGGGCATCACGCAGGTGACCCTGACCGACGCCCAGCGCGAGGCCATCGCCACGGCGAAGAAGGGCTACGAGGCCAGGGTGGCGCAGCGCCGAATCATGCACCAGACGGCGATGATGTCCACCTTCGACCCCGGTGCCGCGCTCGAACGCGAGGAGGAACTGCGGCGCGACCTCGCGCGCTTCGAGCGCGAGCACGAGGAGGTCCTCGCCGCCATCCGGCGCGGCGAGTGAACACGCGCGCGTCCTGTTGAGATAGCATCCGCCACACATGGCGGTCCTCACGACCCGGGCGTGCGCCGCAGCCGCGCTGATCGCGCTGCTCGCCGCTGCGGGGACGGCGCCCGTGCGCGCGCAGACGCCGTCGGTCGCGACGCTGACCTGGGCTGCCGGCCCCCCGCTGCCGGCACCCCGCAGCGGACAGATCGCCGGTCTCGTCGGCGACGCCCTCATCGTCCTCGGTGGCACCGACTTCCCGATCAGCCTGTTCGACGGCGGTCCCAAGACCTGGTACGCCGATGGCGTCGTGCTCGAACGCGGTGCGACGACCTGGGCGCCAGCACCGGCCGGTCTGCTCCGGCGGCCCCTGGCCTACGCCGCGGTCGCTGCGGACGGCGATCGTCTTGTGGTCGTCGGCGGGTCCGACGGCGCGGCCCACACGGCTGACGCCTTCATCCTCGTGCGGCGCGCGGGACGTGTCGTGCGCGAGGACCTGCCAGCGCTACCCGTGCCCCTGGCGATGGGCGCAGGCGCCGTGCTCGGCCGGACGATGGTGGTCGTGGGTGGCCAGACCTCGCCCGTGGCCACGGCGGCGTCGACGACTCTCTGGACACTCGACCTCGATCGCCCCTCCCTCGGGTGGCGTGAGGCCGATCCGCTGCCGGCGCCCGCCCGGATTCTTCCTGTGGTCGTGGCGCAGGCCGGTGCGCTCCATGTCGTGAGCGGGGCGTCCCTGGCCGCGGGGGGCGACGGCGTGGCCCGGCGGACCTACCTCACCGATGCGTGGGCCTGGCGTCCCGGCGCCGGGTGGCGCGCGCTGGCTCCGGTGCCGCGTCCGGTCGTGGCCGCGCCGGCCGTGCCCTGGGGACAATCGCACCTCCTCGTGCTCGGTGGCGACGAAGGGGCGCTGGCCGATCAGGTGCAGACCCTGCGCGACCGGCATCCCGGCTTCAGTCGCCGCGTGCTGGCCTACCACGCGGTCACCGACACATGGGTCCCCATGGGCGACCTGCCAGCGGGTCTCGTGACGACGACAGCGGTGCGGGATGGTGAGACGGTGATCGTGCCGGGCGGCGAAGACCGGCCGGGCCATCGATCGACCACCGTCCTGCGCGGTCGGCTCGACGTCACCGCGCGCACCTTCGGGGCCGTGGACTACGCGGTGGTGGCCGCCTACCTGTTGCCCCTGGTGTGGATCGGGAAGCGGTTCTCGCGCAGCGACGACACGCGCGAGGACTTCTTCCTCGGCGGTCGACGGGTGCCCTGGTGGGCGGCCGGCCTGTCGATCTACGCCACGCAATTGAGCGCCATCACGTTCCTGGCGATTCCGGCCAAGGCCTACGCCGAGGACTGGACGTACCTGCCCGGCAACCTCACGCTCATCCTCGTCGCGCCCATCGTCACGGCGTTCTACCTGCCGCGCTTCCGCCGGCTGCGCGTGACCACCGCCTACGAGTATCTCGAGCACCGCTTCAACCTCGCGGTCCGGTTGCTGTGCAGCGGGGCCTTCGTCGCGCTGCAATGGGCGCGCATGGCCATCGTGCTCTATCTGCCAGCGCTCGCTCTGGCCGCCGTGACGGGCATCGACATCCGCCTGTCCATCCTGGTGATGGGCGTCCTCTGCACCGTGTACACGCTGCACGGCGGGATGAACGCCGTCATCTGGACCGACGTCGTGCAGTCGGTCGTGCTCGGGGGCGCCGTCCTGCTCAGCCTCGTGCTGATCGTGCTGGGCACTGGGGGAAGTGCGGCGGAGGTCGTCCGGACCGGGTACGACGCCGGCAAGTTCCGCATGGCCATCTGGACGCCCGACGCCACCATCGCCTCCGTGTGGGTCGTCGTCTTCGGCAATCTCATCTCGCACCTGGTGCCCTACACGGCCGATCAGGCCGTCGTGCAGCGCTACTTCACGACCCGCGACGAGACGCAGGCCTCGCGCGCCGTGTGGCTCGGCGCCATCCTGGCGGTGCCGAGTTCGGTGGTCTTCTTCGCGGTCGGCACGGCCCTGTTCGCGTTCTACCGTGCCCATCCGCAGTTGCTGAACCCCGCGAGCCCGACCGACGCGACGTTCGCGTGGTTCATCGCGCAGCAGATGCCGGTCGGTGTCTCGGGCCTGGTCGTGTCCGGTGTCTTCGCCGCAGCGATGTCGACGCTGAGCGGGAGCATCAACAGCATCGTCACGGCGGTGATCACCGACTTCACGGCGCGGCTCGGCCCGCCACGGCCCGAGGCCGCCCAGATGCGTCTGGCGCGGGTCCTGACGCTGGTGATCGGTCTGGCCGGGACGGCCAGCGCCCTCGTCCTGGCGACGTGGAACGTCCGTTCCCTCTGGGACGTGTTCCTGCAGGCGCTCGGGCTGTTCGGCGGGGGACTGGCCGGCATCTTCGCGCTCGGCATCTTCACGCGGCGCGCCCATGGCACCGGGGCCCTGGTCGGCTTCGCGGCGAGCGCGGCGGTGCTGGCGATCGTGCAGCAGCGCACCCCCGTGCACTTCCTGCTCTACGCCGGCATCGGCATCCTCAGTGCCTTCGTGATCGGCTACCTGGCCAGCCTGGTGCTGCCCGCCCGAGTTGGGCGCGACGTCAACGATGGAGGACTCGTCTCATGCAGCGACGCATCGGACCCACGCTGATCGCGGCGTGTCTCATCCTGGTGTCCGGCCGCGAGCCGGCCCTCGCCCAGTCGGCGCCAGCCTCCGCCACACGTGAGGGCGACCCCGAGCAGATCGAGGTGTTCCGGAGCGGTGAAGGCGGGTACCACACGTATCGCATTCCCGCCGTCATCCTGACGCCGCGCGGGCACCTCGTGGCGTTCGCCGAGGCGCGCCGCGCCGGCCAGGGGGACTCCGGGGACATCGATCTCGTGTCGCGCCGCAGCGAAGACGGCGGCCGCACGTGGTCGTCCGTCGCGCTGGTCGGCGACAACGGTGCGAACACCTTCGGCAATCCGTGCCCCGTCGTGGACCGGTCCACGGGCACCATCTGGCTGCTGACCACCCACAACCCCGGGGACGCTCCGGAGCGCGACATTCTCGCTGGCACCGCGCGGGGCACGCGCACGGTCTGGGTGCTGAAGAGCATCGACGACGGCCGGACCTGGAGCACGCCGGTCGAGATCACGGCGAGCGTGAAGCGGCCCGACTGGACCTGGTATGCCACGGGCCCCGGCATCGGGGTCCAGTTGCGCAGCGGCCGCCTGGTGATCCCGGCCAACCACGCCATCGCCGGCACGCAGGTGCACCGCGCGCATCTGTTCTACAGCGACGACCACGGCGGCACCTGGCAGATCGGCGCGGTCTCGGTCGACGGCACCAACGAGAGTCAGGTGGTCGAACTGGCCGACGGGCGCGTGCTGCTCAACAGCCGCAACCATCCGCCGCGCGCCGCCAACTTCCGGATGGTGTCCACCAGTCGCGATGGCGGGCTCAGCCTCTCGTCCGCCGCGCCCGACCCCGCGCTTCCCGAGCCCCCTGCGCAGGCGAGCCTCATCCGCCATCCCGGCGGGACGGCGTCGTCTGGCGTCGGGGGATTGCTGTTCTCGAACCCGAGCGGGCCGCAGCGCTCCCGGATGACGGTGCGCGTCAGCCAGGACGAGGGGCGCACCTGGCCGATCCTGCGCGTGTTGCACGAGGGGCCCGCCGCCTACTCGTGTCTGGTCGTGCTGCCCGATGGCACGATCGGCGTGCTCTACGAACGCGGGGACCGCACGGCGTACGAGCGCATCACGTTCGCCCGCGTCGGCCCCGGATGGCTCACCGGCGGCACCCAGAGGTAGAAGGGATCATCGATGGAATCGCTGAAGGGCATCCTGCCCGCACTGATCACGCCGTTCGACGACGAGGGGCGGGTGTCGCGCCGTGGTCTCGAGGCATTGCTGCCGCGCCTGTTCGAGGCTGGTGTCCACGGCACGTACATCTGTGGCACGACCGGCGAGGGCCTGCTGATGCCGGTCGCGATGCGCTGCGAGGTGGCCGAGATCGCCGTTGCCCTCACACCGAAGGGACACTCTGCCATCGTGCACGTCGGCGCCTCGTCGTTCGAGGACGCGCGCGACCTCGCACGACACGCGTCGCGCATCGGCGCCACGGCGATCAGCAGTCTGCCGCCGTCCGGGCCGGGCTTCGGCTTCTCGGAGGCACGCCGCTACTACGCGGCGCTGGCGGCAGCCAGCGACCTGCCGCTGGTCGTCTACTACTTCCCCGAGGTGTACCCGTCGATTCGCACGCTCGACCAGCTCGAGGAGGTGTGTGCGCTGTCCAACGTCGTCGGCGTCAAGTTCACCGACTTCGACCTGTCGGTGATGAGCGCCGTGGCCAAGCCGGGCCGCGTGGTGTTCAACGGGCGCGACGAGGTGCTCGCCGCCGGCCTGCTGATGGGGGCGCACGGGGGCATCGGATCGTTCTACAACCTCGTGCCCGAACAGTTCGTCGACATCGATGCGCTGGCCCGGGCCGGGCGCTGGTCCGAGGTGCGCATGCGGCAGGATGCCGTCAATGCCCTGATCACCGCGGTGCTGCGCTTTCCGCTGTTCCCGGCGATCAAGCAGATGCTGACCTGGTCGGGCATCGCCTGCGGCGGCTGTCTCGTGCCGCGGTCGGGGCTGTCGGTGGAGCAGCAGGATGCCCTGCGCAAGGCACTGGCGGCGCCGGCCGTGCGGGCCGTGCTCCCCGAGGCGTGGCGTGTCTGAGGGCGGCGTCGTTCGCGGCGCGGCGACGCGTCAGGCCGTCGGCGCGTCGTCGCGGCGGCCGATGCGACCGGCCAGGCTGGCGACCGTGGCCACGAGTTCGACGGGGCGTACCGGCTTGGTCAGGTGCCTCTGGTAGCCGGCCAGCAGCGCGCGAGCGCGGTCTTCGGCCCTGGCAAAGGCGGTCAGGGCGACGGCAGGGATGTGGCCGCCCTCCTCGGGTCCCAATGACCGCACCTGGCGAATCAGTTCGTAGCCATCGGCGACGGGCATGCCGATGTCGGCCACCAGGACATGCGGACGCTCCGTTCGGCACAGATGCAGCGCCTCGTCGGCTGACGAGGCCGTCAGCACGCGTGCGTCGAGGTCTTCGAGCAGACGCCTGATCACCGCGAGCGCATCGGGTTCATCGTCCACGGCGAGTACCGTCACGGCAGAGAGGTCGATGTCGGGCGGAGCCTGCAGGGGCACGGGGTGCGTGCCCAGGGCGGGCGTGTCCGGTGTGCGGGCCTCGAGCACCGCCGCCTGCCGCGGCAACTCCACCACGAACGCCGAGCCGCGATCGGGCCCGTCGCTCGTGACGGAGACGCGGCCCCCATGCAACTCGACGATCTGTTTGGCGATGGCCAGGCCGAGGCC
>LNFM01005934.1_pt1 | contig 20570 bp, 15 predicted proteins | sample 596031 | NCBI WGS metagenome assembly LNFM01 (sample SAMN04254537, study PRJNA301005) | activated carbon metagenome | isolation source: dual media filters at the Ann Arbor, Michigan drinking water treatment plant | place: USA: Ann Arbor | reverse complement strand
CGCTCAGCACGTTTACGCCCAGGGCGTTTCCCGTCTCGAGCCAGCGCATGATCGCGCCGTGGTGGGGAGACGTCGACACGCGAGGGATGGGGCGGCCCGCGCGCAACGGAGTGTACTGGGACGTCCGCCCCGGACAGTTCACGGTGACCTGGTTTCTCGTCGGGTACTTCAACACCAGGGACGATCTGCAGAACTCGTTTCAGTTGATTCTTCGCCCCGCGCCCGTGTGCGGCAACGGCGACTTCGACGTCGAGTTTCGCTACAACCAGTGCCAGTGGTACGTCGGTAACGCCTCGGGCGGCACGAACGGCCTGTGCCCAGCAGGGATGCCCGCTTCTTGTATTCCGACGCAGGCGGGCTTCGACGCGGGGGACAGTCGAAACTTCTTCGCGCTGCCGGGCTCGCTCACTCCGACGATCTTGAATTTGTGCACCACGTCCAACGTCGGGATGACCGGCGTCTGGCGCTTTCCGATCCGCGGCGGTGAGCTGCCGTGCCTCGGCTCGGGAGATCGTTGCAGCACAGGGCTCTACGGCGCGTGCGCGCAGGGCACCGTGCAGTGCCGCAGCGGCAGACCCTTCTGCGCTCCCGACAACACCCCGCGCGTCGAGCGGTGCGACGGCGTCGACAACGATTGCGACGGACGGACCGACGAGAACGATCGCACGCCGCCGCCGTCGATGCCGCCGATCGACCCCGACGCGGGAATGTGGACGCCAGACGTTCCCACGCCCGATGCTTCCGCAGACGGAGCGGCGGATGGCGCCGCGGATGGCGCCGCGGACACGGGCGTCGTGACGGACACGGGCGTCGCGATCGACACCGGCGTTGTCACCGACTCGGGCGTCGTGACGGACACGGGCGTCGCGACGATGCCCGACAGCGGCGTGACGATTCCGCCTGTGTGCCCGCGAAACGGCGACGTGTGCTTCCGAGGCAACTGCGTTCCTGGCTGCGTCGAAGGCGCGTGCTTCGGAGAGCAGACGTGCACGAGCGAGTCTGTGTGCGTCGAGACCTCGTGCTTGCGCGTCGAGTGCCCGCCGGGACGCACGTGCCGCGCGGGGATGTGCGTCGATCCGTGCGAGGGCGTTCGATGCCCGGCGCCGACGACGTGTCGCTTCGGAATCTGCCAGGACCTCTGCCTCGGAGTGACCTGCGATCCGCTTCACATCTGCCGCGAAGGTCGCTGCGTGCCCGGTTGCCAGTGCGTTCCGTGCGCGACCGGCGAGACGTGCCTCCCGACCGGGCAGTGCATCCCGACGCTGTGCACCGACGCGATGTGCGACCCCGGTGACGTTTGCGACAGCCGTGGCCGTTGCGTCAACCCGTGCAACGACGCCCGATGCCCCGCGGGACAAATCTGCGATCGAGCGATGCGCCGTTGCGTCGACGACGCGCCTTCGATGCCCGATCCGCCGCCGGACTCGGGCGTCGACCCTGGCGCGACCGACAGCGCTGCGCCCCCGCCGACCGATGGCGGGGTGATGGACGGCCGAGGCACTGCAGCGGACGCCGATCTCGGCGGTCCTGGCCTCCGTCGTTCCGGTTGCGCGTGCCGCGCTCCTGCGGGTCCGTCGAGCACGCCTGGCGCGCTCCTCGCGCTCGCGGCCACCGCGGCGCTCGCCGCGGCGATGGGTCGACGACGCCGTCGTTGATCGCCACACCATCGGGCGTTGCCTCACCAGCAACGCCCCGGTGGAACGCTTCGTGCCACGACGCTCGCCCTGCAATGACCCTCCGAATCGACACCGCTGGTTCTCGCGTCGTCATCGAGACTCGTGCCAAGGGGATGCTCGCGTCTCTGGCGCACGACTTGCGCGTACTCGCGCCGATTGCAGGCGAGCTCGTCTCCGAAGATCGCTGCGTTGCGACGTGCACCGTCGGGTCAATGCGCGTCGACGAGTCGAGCAAGCACGGCGCCGATCGCTGGGGGCCTCCGGCGCCGGGCGACCGCGCGCAGATCGAAGAGAAGATCGCCGCCGAGGTGTTTCGCGGCGTCTCCACAATTCAAGTCGAGGCCACCCTCGCGGGAACGCGCGCGACCATTACGGTCAGCGCGGGCGCTGCTCGACAGCAGGTCTCGCTGCCGGTTCAGCTCGAGCGCACCGAAGCCGCCGCGCGGGTTCGCGGAGAGTGCATGATCTCGCTCGAGGCGCTGAAGGCGACGCAGCCCAAGGTTCCGCTCGGCGCGATCAAGCTCGAAGACGCGGTCAAAGTGCGCTTCGACGTGCGCTTCACGGGCTGAAACGCTGCGAGAGCGATCGTCGGTCTCTCGATCGATTCGGGGCGACTCGACGCGAGAGCAACGAACGCGCGCCTCGCCAAGCGCAGTCGAACGTCACGGCGCTGTGCGGCGTGCTTCGACCCAGGGCGCTCCTCGCAGATCGCCGGCGCGGTAGCCCGTCGCGCGTCCGCACCGTTGCGACGCCGCTCCCCTCCCCGATGCGGTCACTCTTCGACGGGCTCGGCTGGGAGCGCCACCCACTGCGATCGTTCGTCGTCGTGCTCGATGGAGACCACGAGCACGTCGTCGGGCGTGTAGCGAACGGCGAGCGCTGCGGACGCCACGTAGATGGCGTCTTCGGTGGCTGTGAGGTCGAAGCAGATCTCGTCGAACACGCACTCGAGCTTCGAGCCGCTCTCGCGAAAGAGCCCTCCTTCGTCGAACGCAGCGCTCCAGTACACCTGACCACGAAAGACGCACGAGGCGTTGAGGTCGCCTTCGAAGTCGCTCTCGACTCGCGCGAGCGCCGAGAGCGGGCCGCGGAGCCGTGTGCCTCCTTCGCCGGCGATCCACAGAGTGTTGTCGCGATCAACGCGCACTCCGTTGAGTCGCTCGTCGGTCTCGACCTCGATGCGAGCGGCCTTGCCGTCGCGGAGCGAGACGATGGCGCCGTCTGCGCCCACCGCCACGGCGCCGTCGCCCATTGCGCAGACCGCGAGCAGCTCGAGCTCGTCGTCGGTCTCGACTTCGCGCCACTTTTTTCCGTCGAACCACGCGATGGTGTCGCCGACGATGTAGCGCTGGCCGTTGTCGAGAGAGGCCATCGCCCGTTGCGCCTCGCCTTTCAGGGCGATCGACTCGGCGGGCTTCGCCAGGTCATCGAGGGAGAATCGATGCAGCGACCCCTCGACCAGCACCCACAGCGCGCCGTCGCGAAGGTCGACGTCCATGATCTGCTTGTCGATCGCGCAGAGCCGCTCGCCTGGCTCGGCGAAGTCGCGTACGCGAAAGAGCACCGAGTGTTGCTGGTCGAAGTCCTCCATGTCCCAGCAGCGCGCGGCGAAGATCGCCGCTCCATCTGGGGCTCGAACGATCCGCGTGATCTCGAGCGAGGGGTCCGCATAGTCATCGGGTGAGGGGTCTTTTTCCAGCGGGCGTGTAGGCCAGAGCTTCTTGGGCATCGCCGGAACTCTCGCAGAGTAAAGCGGTGTCGTCGACTCGAGACGCTCGGGCATCGAGCCGCGGCGCTCGGGCACTCCCGCGATCGGCCGAGGCGCATCGTCCCCGCTGTCGCGCAGTCAGCGATCGGGACCGCGGGTCGCCCTCACTCTCTCGTCGCGATTCCGCTACGCTCGCGGGCGCTGGTGAGCGACGCGCCGTCGATCGATGGGTACGACATTCTCCGCGAGCTGGGCCGCGGCGCGATGGGCGTCGTGTACCTCGCGCGAGATCGCTTTCTCGAGCGCGAGGTGGCCATCAAGCTCGTGGCCGAGAGCGAGCTCACGATCGAGGCCGTCGAGCGCTTCTTGCGCGAGGCGCGCGCGATGGCGCGGCTCTCTCACCCCAACGTCGTCACGGTCTACCGCGCCGGCGTCACGGGAGGCGCGCCCTTTCTCGTGATGGAGCTCTTGCGAGGACGATCGCTGGACATCGTCCTCGAGTCGGACGGCGCCCTCTCTTCGGCGCGTCTGCTCACGGTCGCCATCGAAGCCGCTCGAGGAATCGCCGCCGCCCACGCGCGCGGCGTCGTGCATCGCGACATCAAGCCGTCCAATCTCTTCGAGACCGACGAGGGCACGGTCAAGGTCCTCGATTTCGGGATCGCCAAGCTCGCGACCGCGGATGTCTCGACGCTCGCGGGGGCTGCAGAGCGCGAGACGACCGGGAGAATCACGGCGCAGTCGCTCGTGCCCGCGGCGACGGCCTCGATCGGAGCGACCGGAGACGGAAGGCAGAGCGCGCCGACGCCGATCGCGCCGACCGCGGACAGGGCTTCGGACGCAGGGCGCAGCGACTCTTCGAGCGACGGTGCGGCGAAGCACGCGATGGCGTTCGACGCGACGCTGCAGCCGGGGTCCGAGGTCGCTCACAGCGAGACGTTCTCGGTGACCGACACGCGCTCGTCGGGCTCTCGCGACTCGGCCGCGGGAACGCAAGTGAGCGGCACCGCGCTCTTCATGGCCCCCGAGGTGTGGCGCTCGGAGGGCGCCGACAACTCGTCGGACGTCTGGTCTCTCGGGGCGACGCTGTACATGCTCGCGACGAACCGACCGCCCTTCAACGGACGAAGCGTGGCCGAAATCGCGTTCAACGTCCTCGTCGCGACGCCGGTCGAGCCGCTCAAGGACAAGCGCGCGGATCTCCCTGCAGAGCTCATCGAGATCATCGAGCGCTGCCTCTCGAAGAACCGCGCGACGCGCTATGCGAGCGCCAGCGAGGTGCTCTCGGAGCTCGAGCGCCTCTCGCGCGCCGAGCGCGTCGCGCGCGCGCCGAGGACGGACGCTCCGTACCCAGGCCTTCGCGCGATGGACGCGCAAGACCGCGATCGCTTCTTCGGTCGCGACGACGACGTCGCGCGAGTCATCGAGCGATTGCGAGGCGAATCGCTGGTCGTTCTCGTCGGCGCGTCGGGCACAGGAAAGAGCTCGCTCGCCGCCGCGGGCGTCGCCCCCGCCGTCGCCGAAGGCGCGCTCGGCGAGCTTCGTCCCTGGCGCGTCGTCCGAGTGCGTCCCGGGCGGTCGCCTTTGCGATCGCTCTCCGAGGCGATCGCCTCGACGTTGAGCCTCGACAGCGCTGCGTCCGAAGCGCTGTTGAACGAGCTCACGGTGCAGCCCGACGCGCTCGCGAGGGTGCTTCGCGAAGCCGCCGTCCGCGATGGCCAAGGAGTGTTGCTGCTTATCGACCAGCTCGAAGAGCTGGTGACGACATCGGCGGGCGAGGAGCGAGACGTCGTAGCGCTCGCGCTCGCGACGCTCGTCGAGGTCTCTCCCCGCGGCGTCAGAGTGCTCGCGACGGCGCGGAGCGACCTCTTCGATCGACTGGGATCTCTCGGCGAGCTCGGCGCGAGGCTCGGTCGGGCGACAGAGCTCATCCGACCGCTCGAAGGCGCGGCGCTCCGCCAGGCGATCGTCGAGCCAGCGCAGGCGGCAGGGGCGACGTTCGAAGACAACGCGATCGTCGACAAGATCGTCGCCGACGTCGGATCGAGCCCGGGCTCTCTGCCGCTCGTCGCGTTTGCGATGCGCGCGTGGTGGGATCGTCGCGACCGAGGTCGATCGCTGCTCGAGCGAAGCGCTTGGGAGTCGCTCGGCGGCGTCGTCGGCGCGCTCGGCACGCACGCAGACGCCGTCTACGAGGGGCTCGGCGCAGAGGAGCGTGACGCCACTCGCGCGCTCTTCTCGCGGCTCGTGGCCAACGACGGAACGCGAAGGTACGCGACGCTCGCCGAGCTCGAGGCGAGCGCGTCGGGCCGATCGTCGGAGCTGGCTCGGGCGATCGAGGCGTTCTCACGAGCCCGCCTCGTGCAGTGCGAGGGCGACGAATCGACGGGAAACTACACGATCGTTCACGAGTCGCTGTTTCTCGCGTGGCCGCGGCTCAGGCAGTGGATCGACGCGGGGCGCGAGGACCGCGCGCTCCACCAGCAGCTCTCTGAGTCCGTTCGCGCGTGGGACGCCTCGGGTCATCGCGACGAGCTCTTGTGGCACGGCGCGCTCTTGCAAGAGATCGCGCGCTGGCGCGAGGTGTACGACGACACGCTCTCCATCCAGGAGCGCGCGTTCGTCGACCGATCGGTGCTGCGCGAGCGGCGCGCGCGACGCAGCGGCGTCGTGGCGGTGTCGATCTTGGTGCTCGGGCTCGGCGGCGCTGCGCTCTGGCAGGCGAACGCTGCGTCCGTCGCGCGCCGCGCGAGCGCTTCGGCGACCGTCGCGCTCACGCGGCTCGAGCAGCGCGGCCGCGTCGAGATCACGGGCCGCACGATGGCGGCGGCGCTCGACGCTGCCGAGCGTGATCCGTCTTCGGCGCTCGCGTGGCTGGTGAGCGCGGCGCGCGCCGCTGGCGACACCACGAGCGCGGTGCGGATCGCGGCGCTCGGGCTCGTCGAGCGCGGCGTGGCGACTCGCGTTCGCTGCACAAGCCGCGTCGCCTTCGGCGCGGACCAGGCGAGCGTCGCGTGCGCCATCGACGAGACGCTCTACGCGATGAACCTCGCCGACGGGACCGTGCGGCCCATCGACGCGCAGCAACCTCCGAGGTCGATCGCGGTGTCGCGCGGCGGCGCGGTGCTGTACTGGGTCGACAGCGCGCGGCAGCTGGTGCGCTGGGACGAACATGGGGGGCGCCGTCGAATCGCCAGCGAAATGCCTCGCGGAGTCGAAGTGCTCTGCGACCCATCGGGAGCGCGCGCGGTCATCGTCGACGTGACGAACGACCGCCTCTCGGTGTGGGACGCCGCAGACTCACGGGTCGATCGCGCGCGCGACGCAGGGCCGCTGGCCGCTGCGCTGCCTGGCGACTCGTCGCTGCGCATGGTGCTCGAGCGGCTGTTGCCCGAGCGGATCGTTGGACGGTGGCGGCTGCACCTGCCGACGAGCTCGACGGCGGTGCTCGCGGTGCCGAGCGGCGTCCGTACGATGGTGCGGCGAGTTCCTCTCGATCGCGGTGCGACGCAGGCGGGCGAGGTGCTCGACTGCGAGGCGTACCTCGTTCGAGACGACGTGCTCTTGTGTCACGACGCGTCCGGACCGCGCGCGATGACGGTGAGCAGCGGGACCGAGCGTCCGTTGTCCCCCGAAGAAGCGTCGGCGCTCGAGGTGTCGCGCGGCGGGTCCGAGCGAGAGCTGCTGGCCGAGAGCGGCGACCTTCGCGTGCTGCGTGACGAGCATGGCAGAGCGGAGTTGCGAGGGCGGTTTCCGTTCTCGGGGCCGCTCGGAGTCGACGGAGTGACCGTCTCGCGCGCGATGGTCGAGCCGACATCGCACCGGGTCGCGCTCGTCGACGAGTCGGGGACGTTGCACATCTACGGAGCGACGCGCTCGACGGTGGCGCGCTCGAGCTGGCTCGCTCCGTCGTCTGCGACCGATGCGGCGCGCGCTCGATCGACGTCGTCGGCGCGGATCGTGACGTCGTCTCTTCCCGACGCTCGAGTCGCCGTCGCCGCCGTCGGCCTCGGCGTCTTCTCGGTCGATATGCTCACCGAGCGCGTGCGGTGGTCCGCGCTCGAGCCGAGCGCTGTGGCGGTCGGCGCCGAGGGAAACTACGTCTTGCTCGGCCTCGCGGACGGCTCGGGCGTGCTCGTCGAGCCCGAGCTCGAGCGCAGCACGCGCGGCGCGCTTCTCGAGAGCGCCGCGCCCGTGGCCGTCGCGGTCTCTGCGGACGGCGCGCGCGTGGCCGCGTCCGGACCTCGCGGAGACGCGGTCTGGCGCTCGATCAGCCGCAGCGAATGGCGAATGATCTCGTATCGGGCCTTCAGCGAGCTCTCTTCGGCGACCGCGCTCGCGACCAACGCCGATCGGCTGGGCGTGGCGGGCCGGTGGCTCGGCGTCGTGCAGCAGGGCGGGCTCACCACGCTCGCCAACGGCCACGCGGCTTTCTTCGAAGCGCGCGTGACGAGGCTTCGCTTCGCGACCGTCGATCAATTGTTCGCTGCGGACGATCGCGGCTCAGCGTGGTTTGCGTCTTGTCGAGACCAACGCTGTCGAGTCGAATGGGTCGGGCGCGGCGACGACGTCGCGCCGATCGCGCGCGACGCGGCGGTGTCGGTCGGCGAGAAGGGCGCAGTGCGACTGCTCGTTCGCGGTCGTAGCAGCGAGCTGGTCGTGTATCCGGCCGGGCGCCTCGAGGGCCTGGGCGATATGGGGCGAGGGCAGGGCGCGATCGACGTGGATGACAACGCGCTCGTGATCGCCGGGCCGGCGACCGCCCCGACGGTGCTTCGAATCGAGCTGCCCCCGCAGTTGCCCGAGGCGTTTGCGCGCTGGGTCGCCGCGCGAACCAACGTCACGGTGACCCCCGGAGGAAACGTGCAAATCGGCGCTCCCCCGACGGCCCTTCCGTGACAACAATCACGGCATGGCGGCAACAGGTCTCGCTGCGTTTACGGTGCATGGCAGGGCGGTGGTCGTCGTCGTCGACAACGACGCGGTCGCGAGGCTCTCTGTGTGGGTCGCGCTGGCGGTGCTTCCCTCGGCGGTGATGCTCAAGTGGATCGCGAGCAGCGACACTGCGCTCGCGCTCTCTTCGGTCCCCGCGCAGGCGAGCATCGTCGGGTCCGTCGTGCTCGGCGTGCTGCTGGTCGTGTCGCTCGTTCGCGGCACGGCCCGCGCGCGTCTGCTCGTCGAAAACGAAGTGATGGACACGCTTCGATGGAGCACCGCGCCCAAGCGCAAGCTCGAGAGCAAGATCGGCGAATCCAAGGTCGAAGCCGAGATCGACACGAGCAGCCAGCGAGAGATCAAGCTCTTTGTGGATGGGAATGTCCTTAGATCTGTCAAGGTCGTTTGAGCTGAACACCGGAGCTGCGAGATGAGAGAAGACAAGCCGAGCACAACCGCGGCGATCGTCGCCTTGGGTCGCGCGCTGTACGCAGACGCGCCCGAGGGCTTCGGGCCCACTGGGGACGAGCACACCGAAGCGCTTCTCTCCCCAGCGCTGCGCGCGCTCGTGCGCATGGCGAGACCGCTGTGGAGCGTCGCGCCGAAGCTGGCGCGAGGAGCCTTTCGCGTCGCCACCTTCGGCATGAGCGAGCACGTCGCGCTGCGCACTCGGTGCATCGACGACGCGGTCGCGCAGGCGGTTGCCGACGGCTGCACGCAGCTCGTGACGCTGGGCGCGGGGCTCGACACGCGTCCGTGGCGCATGAGCGAACTGTCCTCGGCCTCTGCGTGGGAGGTCGATCACCCCGCGACGCAGAAGTACAAGCGCGCTCGCGCCGAGCAGCGTACGCCGCGGTGCAAAGAGCTTCGATTCGTGTCCGTGGACTTCACCAAGGACTCTCTCTCCCATCGCCTCGAGGAGGCGGGTCACCAAGCGTCGCAGAAGACCGCGTGGGTGCTCGAAGGCGTGAGCGTGTATCTCTCGCGCGCTGCGCTCGAAGAGACGCTCGACGCGGTGCGCAGCCGATCTGCCGCGGGGAGCGTCTTGGCGTTCACGTACGTTCCGCGCGCTGTCGTCACGCGTTGGAGTCAGGGGCAGCAGTCGATCGACGCGGTCACGCGGGCGATCGGCGAGCGCTTCGAAGGGTTGCTCGAGCGCGACGAGGCGCAGGCGCTCCTCGAGCGCCGCGGATTCGAGGTCGCGTCCGACGAGGGCACCGCGCAGATGGCCGCGCGCTTGATGCCCGACGTCGACCCCTCGGGCGTCTGGGAACGCGAGCGCGTCGCGATCAGCCGGGCGACGGACCGAGCGAGATAAAGATCTTGGTGAGAAAGAAATCCGATAGCAGCACGGCGATGGCCACGGCGACCACGGCGCGCGTCGTGCTCTTGCCGACGCCCTCGGTGCCGCCGCGGGTGATCAGGCCGAGGTAGCATCCGATCATCGCGATCTGCGCGCCGAACACCGGCGTCTTGAGCACGCCCGAGAGAAAGTCCGTCATGTCGACGGAGTTCAACCCCGAGCGATAGAAGAACGCTGGCTGCGTCCCGAACTGCACGTACGCGACGAGCATCGAGGCGCCGAAGCCGAGGACCACCGCGAAGACCGACAGGATCGGCATCAGGATCGTGCACGCGAGCAAGCGCGGCACGACGAGCTTCTTCACGGGGTCGGCGCCGAGCGCGCGAATCGCGTCGATCTGCTCGGTGACCACCATCGAGCCGAGCTCCGCGGCGATGCCCGCGCCGATGCGGCAGCCGACGACCAGCGCTGTGAGCGCTGGCGCGAGCTCGCGCGTGATCGAGAGGCCGATGACGCGACCGACGTAGTCCCTGGCGCCGAAGCGCTCGAGGCTGAAGGCGAACTGAACGGTCATCACCATGCCGACGAAGATCGCGGTGATTGCGGCGATCGCGAACGAGCGGACCCCCATCTGCTCGAGCTGGTAGACCAGCTGATAGAACTCGAACGGTCGCTTCGGGATGGCCTTGAGCGTGTCCCACGTGAGGCTGCTCAACGCGCCGAGGTGCTCGAGCGCCTCGCGCACGGTGCGCCTCGCGCTTGCAGACCACCGCGGCGCTGGCGGTTTGGGCGGAATCGACGGAGCGCCCGGCGGGATCGACAGCCTCGGCGGCGGCGGCGGCGGGAGTGATGGTTTGGGCCCGGTCGTCATCGGCCCTCAGCGGCGCGAGAGAGCGGCGTTCGCTCGGAGTGAAAGCCGTCTACAAACGACCGAAACGTCGGCCGCATCGCAGTGACGCGGGCGGGCGGGCCGACCATCGAGAGATCGTACACGCAGCCGTCCTTCTTGAGCACGAACAGCTCGATCAACACCGGGGCGCCGTCGAGCTTCGCGCGAACAAGCACGTGTCGAGCCTCGCGCCCGTCGAAGGCGATGGTCTCTTCTTCGACGAACTCGCGCTCGGTGAAGCCGATCAGCAGCTGCTGCACGAGCGCGGGCAGGGGCGAGTCCATGTTGCGTCCGCACGCGTGGTACACGTGGACGAGCACGCCAGAATTGCCCACTTCCCACGCGACGTCGGGGCCGTCGTTGACGTCGACGCGACGCCAATCGCTCGGAACGGGTCCGTGGACGTAGGTGACCTCGTCCTCTCCCTGATCGCTTCGGGCGACGACGCGCCGAGTCGTGTCGTCGACGCGGGCTCGGGTCGTCGTGCAGCCAGAGCCATAGCTGCCGAACGCGCAGAGGATCGCGGCGAGCGCGTAGCGACGCGCAGAGGCGTAGGTGACAGAAAAACCGAGCGAGCTCACGTTCGACGCGGGACGATACCGGCGCGTGGCCCTCAGCGCGAGCGCCAAAGCCCACCGGGGGTGGGGCCCGTCCGGGTCGCGCGGTCGAACCGGAAGAACGGGGAGACTCGCCCAAGAATTGGCCGCGACGCTCGAGACCGCGCTAGTACATTGTGCGGCGCGTATGACCAGCACCCGAAGCCCGTTGATCGAGCGACTCCGACAAGAGTCGAAGCTCACCGCGGACCAGTACGAGGGGGTGCTCCACCACATCCAACGCACGGGCTCGACGCCCGAAGAGGCGCTGATCGAGACGGCCATCCTGCCCGAGGCGGAGCTGCTCAAGTACCTCGCGAAGATCTACAACACGCGGTTCGTCAGCACCGATCGGCTCTCGAAGGCGGACATCGACCCGGCGACGCTCGGGACCATTCCGCGCAAGATCGCGGAGCAATTCCAGGTGTTTCCCGTGCTGTTCGACTCGACCAACCGCGTGCTCAGCGTGGTGACACCGGACGCGGGAAACCTCGAGTTGACCAAGCAGGTGCAGGTCTCGTCCAACGCCCGCGAAGTGCGCGTGTTCGTCGCGAGACCCGCCGCGGTGAAGGCTGCGATCTCGAAGTTCTACGGCGGGGACATCCACGCGTTTTCGCACATCGATCGGCAGCAGATCGAGCAGTACAAGAACATGCTCAACGTGTTCGAGCGCAACCTCGTCAGCGAGGAGTCGCTCGCGTCCACGTTTGCGATTCGCGAGCGAAAGCAAGAGCGGGTCGTCACCCAGGACGACATGAACCGCGGCGCGCAGCGCGCTGCGGGCCCGGCGGTGTCCGGCGGAATCAGCCTCGAGGACTACAGCGAGACCCTCACGGTCCTTCTGTCGTTGCTCGAAAACAACCGCGGCGAGCTTCGAGGACACAGCTCGCTCGTCTCGAGGTTGTCGCGAAAGATCGCCGAACGTATCGGGTTGTCCGCGCACGACACGCACTCGATCGCCGTCGCGGCGCTGCTCCACGACGTCGGAAAAATCGGCGCGTATCACCTCACCGCCCTCAACGTCAGCGAGTACGAAGGCCACCGCGTCGCCGCGCAGAAGTCCCACGCAGCGCCGGTGCGCCTCTTCGAAGGAGTGCGCCTGCCGTCGCTGACCGAGATGGCCCTGCGGACCATGTACGAGCGCATCGACGGCAAAGGAATGCCCGACGGCATGTCCGGCAAGGACATTCCCCTCGGCGGTCGCATCCTCGCCATCGCCGACACGTACGCGGATCTGACGCAAAACTCTCGCAACCCGTTTCGAAAGAACCTCACTCCCCTCGAGGCGTGCGAGGCCCTCTCTCGCTACCGCGGCAAGATCTTCGACTCGAACATCGTCGACCTGTTCAGGCACCTCATGCTCGGCGAAGACGTTCGCGCGCGCTTGCTCGCCGATCGCCCCACGGTCGTCGTCGTCGACGAGGACGCCGAAGAGAGCACCGTGCTCGAGCTCAGGCTCCTCGAGACTGGCTACGAAGTGCGCGCGGCGCGAAGCGCAGAGCAGGCCATTCAAATGATCGCCAAGGGCGACGTCGACCTCGTCGTGAGCGAGACAGAGCTGCGCGGAGCGTCGGGCCTCGACCTGCTCGCGCACATTCGACAACAACAACCCGCCGCGCGCATCCCCTGGATGTTTCTCACGCGCGACGCGGCGCGCGACAGCGTTCAGAAGGCGTTCGAGCTCGGCGCCAGCGACTATGTCGTCAAGCCGACGCCCACGGACGTCGTCGTCGCCAAGGTGAGGCGCGTGCTCGAGACCGGCCAGCGCAACACCGCGCGCGGCGTGTCGGGCTCGCTCGGCGAAATGGGCTTTCCAGAGCTCGTTCAGGTGCTGTCGCAGTCGAGAAAGACAGGGGCCCTCAAGGTGCGTCTGTCCAACGGCGAGGGCGGCGAAGTGCACTTCGACGAGGGCGCGGTCGTCAACGCGATGTGGGGCCGAGCCCGCGGCGAAGACGCGTTCTACTCGATGTGCACCCTCAGCGACGGTGACTTCGCGTTCGACCCGACGTTCAAGCCGCAGGCCCGCGTCATTCAGGCGAGCGCCGAGTCGCTGCTGCTCGAGGGGCTGCGACGACACGACGAGTCCAACCAGTGACGGATTTCACTTCCAAGCTCGGTCGTCACGTCCTGGCTGACCTCTACGACTGTGACCCTGCGCTGCTCGACGATGTGTCGCTCGTCGAACGCGCGCTGAGAAGCGCGGCGCACGCCGCCGGAGCCACCATCGTCGGAGCTGCGTTTCATCGCTTCGCTCCCCAGGGCGCGTCCGGCGTGTTGCTCGTGGCCGAGAGTCACTTGAGCGTCCACACATGGCCCGAACACCGCTTCGCCGCGGCGGACTTGTTCACCTGCTCGCCGTCGCTCGACGCCGACGCCGCGCTCACGGTCCTGCGTGGAATGTTCGGCGCCGCCCGCCTCGTGGTCCGAGACCTCCCCCGCGGCCACGAGCTCTGAGCCGCCGCGCACGTCAGCGTTTCGGGCGCAGAGACTCCCGCAGGCCTCGTCGGTCCGGCGTCGTTCAATTCGCTCGCGCGGCCTCCCATTGCGCCCGACGCGACGGTACAATGAGCTCATGATGAGCGATGCTTCTTCGGGCGACGAGCCGAAGCGTGAGGACAACGACGAGTCTCGTGACGAGCAAGACGCCGCGGCGATCCTCGCGCGCAGGCGTCGCTTCGTCGTCGCAGCGATGAGCTCGATCGCGCTCGCCGCGACCGAAGCCTGCTCTCCGCCAGCGCCATGCCTCGAGGTCGTCGCTCCGGACAGCGGCAACGACGCTCGCGGCGACGGGACCGCGAGCGCCGATGTCGCAGACGCAGCGCCCATGCCGTGCCTCTCGCCGCCGTTCGACTCGGGCGTGGACACGGGCTCGCCCATGCCGCTCGACTCGGGCGTGGACACCGGCGTCGACAGCTCGCCGATGCCCTGCCTCTCTCCTCCCTTCGACTCGGGCGTCGCGCAGGACACGGGCAACGACGCCGCGCCATCCGCGTGCCTGCGAATCGCGCCCCCGCGCGACGAGTGACCGCGTCGCGCTCGTGGTGCGTTATCGGTCAGCGCGCCGGCTCGTCGATCGACGCTCTCGTGCGTTGGTTGATTGTGTGTGCGTACGCTACGACGCCCTGACGAGCTCGACGATCGTCGAGCCGTAGAGCTCGATGCGCGCAGGGCCGAGGCCGAAGATCCCCGGCAGCGCCGCGAGGCTGCTGGGTTTCTTGCGGACGATCTCGTGCAGCGTCTTGTCGAGCGCGATGACGTACGGCGGGTCGCCGCGGTCCTTCGCCACTTTGGCCCGCCACCCGCGCAGCCGCTCGAAGAGCGCCTTGTCCGAGAGCGACCATTGCGCGGTGTCCTGCGTCCCTTCGGACTTCGTGCGACCGCTCGAGCGCTTCGCCCGCACCCGCGGCAGCCTGAAGCGCACGAGGTCCTTCGAGGTCATCATCGCCCAGCCGCCCTTGGTCACGAACGGCATCGGATACTCGCCCGTGCTCAGGTCGATCCAGCCCGCGGCGAGCAGCCCGCGCAAGAGCGCGAGCACCCAGTCCTGCGAGCGGTCCTTCATGAGCCCAAACGTGCTCAGCCGCGTGAAGCCGAAGCGCTGCGTCTTGGCGTTGTCGACGCCGCGCAGCATCTCGGCGATGGCGATCATTCCAGCGCGGTTCTTCGCGCGCGCGACCGCCGAGAGAGCCATGCGAACGACCTCGCCCACCTCCGCCCGCTCGCTGTCTGTTGGCTCGTCGAGCGACGCGCACACGTCGCAGTGCCCGCAGCCGCCGAGCACTTCGCGCTCGTCGCCGAAGTACCGAAGCACGAAGTCGTGCCTGCACGTGCCGGCGTCGAGGTATCGCAAGAGGTCTCGAAAGAGCCTCCAGTTGCGCTGAATCGTCGCCTCGTCTGCGCGCGTGCCGTCCGACGCGCTCTCGACGAGCCGCCTTCGCAGGGCGATGTCGACCCCCGAGCACAACAGCAACCCGTGCGCCTCGGCGCCGTCGCGCCCCGCGCGGCCGACCTCTTGGTAGTACGCCTCGATGCTCGCGGGGGGCTGCGCGTGAACGACCGCGCGAATGTCTGGCCGGTCGATGCCCATCCCGAACGCGTTGGTCGCCACCACCACGTCGACGTCCCGCAAAGCGAACCTGCGCGACACTTGAGTGCGCACCGAGGGGTCGAGCCCTGCGTGATACGCGGCGCTATTGTAGCCGAGGGCCGCGAGCTTGCCCGCGATCTTCTCGCTCTCTTTGCGGGTCGCGGCGTAGACGATGGCCGCGCCGTTGGGCCTGGCCACGCTGCCGAGCCTCGCGCGCAGCTCGTCCTGCAAGAGCTTCATCGCCTCGGTGGGGCCGTCGACCGAGCGGGCGGACAAGTGGAGGTTGGGCCGCGCGAATCCGCGCAAGATCTCGACGGCGCGCTCGGGGGGATAGCGCAGCGAGTCTCGAATGTCCCTGCGCACTTGGGGGGTCGCCGTCGCGGTGCACGCCAGGATGCGCGGCGGGCGGAGCTTCTCGAGGACCTCGCCGAGCCGCGCGTAGTCGGGTCGAAAATCGTGGCCCCACTGCGAGATGCAGTGCGCCTCGTCGATCGCGACGAGCGAGGGCCGAAGCCGCGCGAGCTGCTCGATGGCGCTGTCGAACGCGAGCCGCTCGGGCGAGACGTACACGAGCTTGAAGTGCCCCTGTCGAAGGCCAGCTTCTCGCGCCTGTCGGACCTCGGCGCTGAGCGTGCTGGCCAGATAGGTCGCCGCGATGCCGCGCGCTTGCAGGCCGCGGACCTGGTCCTCCATGAGCGCCACGAGCGGCGAGATGACCACGCACACGCCGGGCAGGATCGTGGCGGGAAACTGATACGTCAGCGATTTGCCCCCGCCCGTCGGAGCCACCACCAGCACCCTCGAGCCTTGAGGGAGCACGGCCTCGATGGCTTCGCGTTGCCACGGGCGAAAGCTCTTCAGCCCGAAGCGCTCGTGAAGCACCACTTCGAGCTCTGGATGCAACGCGGTCATGACGCTCTTTTCACCGGAGTGTTCTTTCATAGCACCGGCGGACGTTGTCTCGAGCGGAGGTCGAACGTTGCGTGACATTGTCTGTCAGCGAAGAAGTCGTTCGAACGTGACCACGCGCAGCGCGACATAGAGGGCGAGCGCCGCTGCGACAAGAAAGATCGCCGCGAGCACGAGCACCGACGGAACGCCTGGCGGCCCGAACGCGAGCACCCACACGGCGACGACCGTCGTGGGCCCGAGCAGGGCTCCGCCCATTTGATTGGCCGTTCGAAAGTCTCTGGCGAGCAGCGAGATGAGCAGCGCGCTGGCTGTCGAGTACAAGAGCGCACAGACGAGCAGCGGAAACAGCGACAGAGCGAAGCCGATCGACGCCATCTGCAGACGCAAGAGCACCGCGACGTCGAGCGCGACCATCGCGGAGGTGACCGCGGTCGACATCGCGAGGATCACGCCGAGCTTCGCGGTGAGCACCTGTCGAATGGTCACGGGCAGCGCGGCGAGCAGCTCGAGCGTCCGCGACTCGCGCTCGGACACCATCGTGTACGAGGCGGCCACGGCGGGGACCACCAGCCCGCCCATCGAGACGAGCGACGCGAGCATGAACCGCGCGATCACCGACGAATCGCGGTCCATTCCGACGAGCCCGCGCGGCGGCTGAAAGGTGCTCGGGAGCACCGACACCCAACCCTTCTGGTCTACGTCGACGAGCGTCGCGAGCAACGACAGCGGCGCGAACAAGAGCAAGAGCGAAGGCAAGAGCGTCGCCGTCGCCAGGGCGCTCTTCGATCGCAAGAGCTGCACGGTCTCTTTGCGCAACAGCGTTCGAAACGCGCTCATGACGGTTGGCCCTCGCCCTCTGCGACGCTCGCCTTCGGAGCGCGGTCCTGGTCTCTCTGCACCGCTTGCAAGAACAGCTCTTCGAGCGTGGGCGGCGTCGCGATGCACTCGAACACAGAGAGCCCTCGCTCGACGAGCGCCTTGACGATGGGCGGCAGCCTCGCCTCGGGATCGCTCGCGAGAAAGACGGCGCGGTCTCCGTCGGGCTTTGCGTCGAGGCCGAGCTCCGAGAGCGCGCTCGCTGCGAGGGCGGCACCCTCGCGAACGCCGATCGCGACGTGCGCGGGAGCTCGCCGTCGAAGCTCGTCGATCGAGTCGTCGAGCACCACCTTGCCGTCGCGAAGGACCACGACGTCGTCGCAGAGCGCCTCGGCTTCGGCGAGGTTGTGCGTACACAAGAGCGCGGTGCGGCCCGCCGTCGCCTCGCGGAGCATCGCGATGACCTCGCGCGCGGCGACCGGGTCGAGGCCCACTGTCGGCTCGTCGAGCACGACGAGGTCTGGCTCGCACAGCAGCGCGGCGGCGAGGGTGAGCCTCCGTTGCCATCCGCCGGACAGCTCGGCCATCGATCGTCGCAGATGTTTTCGCGTGAGGCCGAGCTTCTTCGCCGCCTCGTCGACGTCGCCGCGCTCGTACACTCCGCGAACCAGCTCGAGGTACTCGCGCGCCGTCAGGTCCCGATACATCCCTGGCAACTGAGGAACGACGCCGACCCTCCGACGCGACACGTTCCACGCTGCGCTGCCGGGGGTCGCGCCGAAGACGCGCGCCTCGCCGGAGGTCGGCGCGAGCGCGCCGGTCAAAATGCGAATGAGCGTGGTTTTTCCCGCGCCGTTTGGGCCGAGGAGGCAGGCGCGTCGACCGCTTCGAACCACGAACGTCGCCCCGTCGAGCGCGGGCCTGGCGAGCGCGCCGAAGCGCTTGACCACCGCACGAACGTCGATCGGCTCCGTCGCTTCACCCACGCGATCAACCGCCGCCTGCTCGGACATCGATACCGGTGTCTGTCCTCGCGTCGACGCCGGTGTCCGTTCGCGCATCGACGCCCGTGTCCGTCCGCGCATCGACGACGACGCCTGTGTCGGTGCGCGCGTCGACGCCGGTATCTGCGCGGGCATCGACACCCGTGTCCGTACGAGCATCCACCGCAGCGTCCACCGCTGCGTCTGTCCGCACGTCGACACCGGTGTCCGTCCGCACATCGACGCCGGTGTCTGTCCGTACGTCGACGCCGGTGTCGATCCGGACGCCCGAGTCGCCTGCCGGCTCGAGCCCGCAAATCTCGGTGTTGCGCGAGACCGCCGCGCGAATCTCGACGCAGCCCATTGATCGCAAGCAGTTGATCGCGGCGTTGGGCATCGACGCCATCATGCAACGCGCGTTGCAGAGCTCCCTCGCGAGCTCAGGGGGGTCGCCGCATTCGGCGAGCCTCAGCGAGCACCAGTCTGCGCAGGAGACCGGCGCCCCCGAGTCGGGCGTCGCGGTCGCGTCGAACGAAGGCGCGTCGAACACCGGTTCGATCGCGTCTGGGCGCGGTCGCGCGTCCGCGGGCGCGGCGTCCACTTCGGTCATCGAGGCGGGAGCGCAAGAGGTGATCGCCGCGAGGCACAGGACACAAGCGAAGGATCGGCGCATGTTCGAGCGCCGAGCGTACCGCAAAGGTAGCGCGCTGTTCTACGCGCTCGGCGCGCGGTCGCCGTTCTCGTTGCTCGGCGCGCGGTCGCCGTTCTCGTTGCTCGGCGCGCGGTCGCCGACGTAGCGGGATGCGGGCCGGACCAGGCGTCCATGGGCTCGTTGCTCGTGGACATGCGCACACCACCCCGCGATCCGTCCCGTCGCGAAGAGCACTGTGAACGCTCCGCGATCGACGCCGAGCGTGTCGAGGAGGACCGCTGTGTAGAACTCGACGTTGGCGTGCAGCGGTCGGCTGGGATGCCTCGCGCGAAGAACGCCTTCGGCCGCGCGCTCGACGGCCCTCGCGAGCGCGAGCCGCTCGGTGCGATGACCAGCGTTGGCGAGCGCCTCGATCGCGCGCTCGAAGACCGCCGCCCGCGGATCCCTGACGCGATAGATTCGGTGACCCATTCCCATGATCCTGCGTCCCGCCGCGAGCTCGGCTTCGAGCCACGTGGCCGCGCGGTCTTCGCTGCGGATGGCGTCGAGCATGTCGAGCACTGGGCCCGGCGCCCCGCCGTGGAGCGGCCCCTCGAGCGCGCCCATCGCCGCCGCGACCGCGCATCGAAGGTCTGCCGCTGTGGACGCGACGACGCGCGCGGTGAAGGTCGATGCGTTCATCCCGTGGTCGCTCACGGTTCGGAGATATGCGTCGAGCCCTTCCGCTTCGGCCACCGTCGCGGGCGCGCCCCGGAGCATGCGCAAGAGGTCGGCGCTGTGTCCGAGGGTCGGATCGGGCGCGACCGCTGGTAGCCCAGCGCGACGTCTCGCCCACGCTGCGGCGAACACCGCCGCCGCGCCGGTGATTCGCGCGGGGTCTTCGAAGGTCTCGTCCAGCATCGAGAGCGCGCTTCGGACCGCGGCCATCCCGTTGGTCAGCGCGAGGGCCGAGGCCATGGTCTCGAGCTGCTCGAACGCTGCCATGCGCCCCGCGGCGATCTGCGCCGAGACGTCCGCGAGCCTCGCGGGGGAAAGAGGCGATCCGGCGTTCCACAGGGCGGTCGCGAAGGACTCGAAGGAGGTCCGATCGCCGGGTGACTCGACGTCCCGTCCGGCGATCACGAGCCGTCCCTTCTCGCCGTCGACGTCGCTGAGCCTCGTGTCCGCGAAGCAGACGTCGTCCAGGCCGCTGACCGACAAAGATGTGCGTGTATTCATGATTCTGAGCTCCTCCCGAGAGGCGAACGCGCCCTCGTGTCCGCGATCGATGGGGCTTCGGGGGCCAGGGCGGCTACGTCGATTCGACAATCAACGGATCGGTGAGGCGCGCGCACGGCGCCGTGGTTCGAGCGGATGACGCAGCGCAACACCGCCAGGCGCTCGGCCCCGGCTCGCGCGACGCCTGGCGGGACGCGGCGCGAAATCGACGAATCCCAGAAAAAACACTGGAGATCGGCGGAGAGGCGAGTAACTTCCGCCGTTCGCCGCGGCCGCGAGATCGAAGGAGTGCTTCGATCTGCCCGCGAATTTGCAGATCATTTCACGGTAGGAGAATCGCTCGACATGCTCTCGCTTCGCTCTGTCGCCCCCCTGGCTCTCTCGTTGGTCCTCGTTGCGTGCGGAATGCCCGCGCCCATGACGGACAGTGGCGTCGACGCTCGCTCTGGGGGCGGCAATGATGCGTCGCGACCGGACACTGGCACTTCGAGCGACCGTTGCTCGGCGTCCGACATGAACGCCTCCTCCACTGTCGGCTGCAACGGCGGCTTCGCGATGGGAACCCCAGCGATGAACGCCGCTGGCGGCGCGTGCATGGGCGGCGGCATGGCGAACCCGATGGGCTCCTGCATGGCCAACGCCGTGTGCGACGCGGACATGGGAATGACAGGAATCTGCATCCCGACCTGCATGCCTGGCTCGACCTACGTGAGCACCGGCGGCTGTCCGATGGGCTTCCGCTGCTTCAGCTTGAGCGCCGGCGGCGCTTGCTTCCGCGACTGCAACGCGACGCAC
>LNFM01005932.1_pt1 | contig 20574 bp, 14 predicted proteins | sample 596031 | NCBI WGS metagenome assembly LNFM01 (sample SAMN04254537, study PRJNA301005) | activated carbon metagenome | isolation source: dual media filters at the Ann Arbor, Michigan drinking water treatment plant | place: USA: Ann Arbor | reverse complement strand
GCCTCCCCGCATGGAAGCGCGGCCAACCGGGTCAGGTCGGGAACGAAGCAGCCCCAACCGTTGTGACCAGTGCCGGGGTCAGGCTCGTCACCCTCCAGGCTTGAAGCCTGACAGCGCCCGTGCAGGGCATCTGTCCGCTGCACGGCTGCCGACCCTAGACTGAAGAGATGTGCACCCGCTACATCTCGCCAGATCAGGCCGCTATCGAGCGCGCATGGCAGGTCGGACGCGGCAACCCTTTCAGCTGGCCGCGCACGGAAGTGTTCCCAAGTCGTACCGGCGCATTCATTCGAGCGGACGGCGAGGGGAAGGCGCGCGAGTTGGTGATAGGCCACTGGGGATTGATCCCCTGGTTTGCGAAATCACCGAAGCTGCCCTACTCGACTTGCAATGCGCGGTCCGAAGAAATGACCCACAAGGCTTCATTCAAGCAGTCGTGGGCACGGGGACATCGGTGCATCATCCCAGCGGAGTCCTTCGATGAACCCAACTGGGAAACCGGCAGGAATGTCTGGTGGCGTTTTCGTCGGACCGATGCTCAGCCATGGGGGCTCGCTGGCCTGTGGCACACCTGGGTCGACAAGGAAACCGGCGAGATGATCGAGAGCTACACGATGCTCACGATCAATGCAGACTCACACGCGTTGATGCGGAGGATGCACAAGCCTGATCCGAAGTTGACACCCGATCAGCAGGACAAGCGTTCGGTGATTCCCATTGAGTCGCATGACATCGAACAGTGGCTGATGGGATCACCGGCAGACGCACACGAACTTCTGAAGCTGGCCCCGGCGGGGGTTTTCGACGCAGGGCCTGCGCAGTGACACCCGTGCCGAAGCCAGTGGTCATGGAGGCATCGATCGGCGTCTACGACTCTGGCGTCGGTGGCCTGTCGGTGCTGCGAGCACTGAAGGCGAAGCTTCCCGAGGAGTCCTTCATCTACGTAGCCGACTCTGGCCACGCGCCCTATGGCGATCGGTCGGCAGCCTTTGTCGAAAGCCGCGCTCTCGACATTGCCGGATTCCTGAACCGGCACGGCGCCAAGGCGCTGGTGATCGCCTGCAACACCGCCAGCGTCGTCGCAGTTCAGCGCCTGCGCGCGCTGTACACACTGCCCATCGTTGCGATGGAACCCGCCATCAAGCCCGCCACCCAAGTCACCCGATCCAAGATCGTGCTCGTGCTGGCGACCAGCAACACGATCCGCAGCCCCGCCGTTGCACGCCTGTGCAGCACGTATGGCGCTGACACACAGGTCATGCTGCAAGCCTGTCCGGGCCTGGCCGATCAGGTTGAACGCGGTCGATTCCACGATGAGGCAACGCGACAGCTTCTGGAGTCCTACCTGCGGCCTGGCCTCGATGCCGGCGCCGACACCATCGTTCTCGGCTGCACGCACTATGCGTTTCTTGTCGAAGCCATTGCGAAGATTGCGGGGCCCACGGTCAGGATCGTCGAACCATCGGGGGCCATCGCAAGCCAGCTCTCTCGTGTGCTCGCGGCGTCGCCCGAGAACAATCGGAGATCTGCGGCCGCCACCACCTTCTTCACCTCTGGCCCGCCGCGCGAATTGGCCGGGTTCCTGGATTTCATCGGCGAGCCTTCGGCGCAGGTGCATGCGCTTCCAGAAACCGAGACTTGAGCCGGTGCTGACCTGCAGCCCATTCCGGACAAGAGCGCGCGCTTGCACGCTGTGCGCGATCGAGTCCTGGGCTCAATTCGACTGCTTGAACGCCATCACCGCCTGATTGCGCAGGGTGCGCAACAGCGACAGTTCCTTCTCGTCCAGTTCGATGCCGCCCGCTTCGGCCTGATCGGCATAGATCATGGCAAACGGCGCGCCCTTCATCAGCAGGGGCAACAGGAGGAACGAGGGTGCGTTCAGCGTCTTGCGGTACCAGGCCGGCAAGCGGGCCGCCATCGCAGGCGTGCCAGCATCGCGAATCAGCGTGTCTGCACCTTTGAGGCAAACCGCGGCGAACAGATCGTTACCGCCCTTCAACGGCACCTTGAACAACGCCGCCGCGGCTTCGGCGCTGTCGCCCAGCCCGAAGCGTCCTGTCAGCGTGTCTGTCTTCGGGTCCCGCAGACAGAACAGCACGCGGCGGAAGCCCAGGGCGCGGTACATGGTCTCGAGGATCATGCGCAACACCTCGTTGAGCTTGAAGTCCTCGACCATCGAATTGGTGATGTCCTGGATGCCCGCAGCCAGGATGTCGGACGCCGGGCCGATGTCAGTTGGCGGGCTGACCACGGTCGCGTCGAAGGCCTCGGTCGGCATGGCGTGCATGGCCTGCAGTTCATGCGGCGAGAGCGAATCGGTGCTGACGCTCTGCACCGTGCCCGCGGTCAAGGTGCTGCCCTGGTTCGACACCGGTGCCAGCAGACGCGCGGCGCGCGACGTGCTGCTGACCGAGAGGCTCATCGCGCGCGCCGAGTCGGTCAGCTTGATACGGGCCTGTGCCGTGACCTCGGCGATTCGCTTGGCGGACAGCCCGAGCACGCGCGCATAGCGTTCCGCGGTGTGCGCCAGTGCCGCTGCCGCCTGCGCGGGGTCGGTGCGAAGCAGGGTCTCTGTCAGTTCGTTGGCGGCCATCGCCAGCCAGCGCAGCCGTTCTGCGGATGCCTCAGGCGTGCGAGACGGCGGATCACCGGCGGGCTTGCGCATGCACCGCTGCAGGCTGTCAGGCAGACCCCAGGACTTCGCCACACCCACCCCGAGCGCTTCGTAGCTCAGCCCCAGCACCTGCACCGAGGCCGACTCTTCAGCGCCCGCGCGCGGCGGCTCGCCAGGCGCCAGACCACGGGCCAGCAGGCTCCGCACCTGGCGCGCTTCGTCAGGAAAATAGAACTCGCTGAGCAGGCGGCCGAGGTTCTGAAACATCGAGCCAATAAAGGCTTCCTCGCTCTCGCGCCCCGAGGCGCACAGATCGCAGGCCAGCGTGCCCGCAAGCAGCGATCGCAGGAACTCTTCTTTCAGCAGGTTGGCATGCGCCTTGTCCTGCATGTGTTCCAGCAATACCAGACTGAGCGCCATGTTGCGGATGCCGGCAAAGCCGACGAGCGCTGCGGCGCGTGAAATGGTGCTGATGCTGCCTCCACCGGCATGCCGGTAGCTGGCGGTGTTGACGACCCGCAGCAGCTTGTTGGTCAGCGCCACGTCCTTCAGGACTTCATTGGCCAGACTGTTGAGGCTCTCGGTCTCCGAGGTCGCCACGCGCTGGATGCGTGAAACGGCATCCGACAGCGCGGGGAAATCGCTCTTGTGGCGCATGCGGCGCAGCAGAAAGTCGAGCGTGCCGTTGCCCGCAGCGGCCGCTGCGGTGCCAGCGGCGACCGCGGGCTGTGCCCAGGCCTGCAGAGCCTCACCGAAAGCTGCCGCGCTTGGATACCGTCGCGTAGCGTCACGAGCCATTGCCCGAAGCACGATCGCACGAAGCTTGTCGTCAACCTCGGGGCCGGTGCACTCGGGCAGCGCCAGATCTTCGTTGATGGCGCGGTCTACCGCGCGGTTCGCATCGCTCTCGACCATCACGCGCCGTCCAGCCAGCAGTTCGGCCAGTACCAGGCCGGCTGCAAAAACGTCCATCGACGGCGTGGGCGACAGACCCAACGCCGCCTCGGGAGACAGGTAGCCCGGCGTGCCGACCACTCGGTTGCTGTGCGATGCGTCGTTGACCTTCACCGCGATGCCGAAGTCCATCACGCGCGCACGGCCGGCCGCATCGATCAGCACGTTCGACGGCTTCAGGTCACGGTGCACCAGGCCCGCCTCGTGTGCAGCCTGCAGCGCGCTGAGGATGTCCAGGCCGATCGCCACGGCCTTTTGCGGGTCGTAGGCGCCCTGGGCGCGCAACACCTCGGTCAGGGTGTGGCCGGCCACGTACTCGAAGACCAGGAACGGCTGGCCCTCGTGGACATCGGCTTCGAACACCGGGACGATGTTGGGATGGGTCAGCCGGCTGACGCTGCGCGCCTCGTGCAGCCACTGGACATCTTGGCCGGTGCCGTCGAGACCGCTGCGTCGCATGATCTTCACTGCGACCTCGCGCTCCAGGTGCGGGTCGAATGCCAGCCAGACGCTGGCCTGTGCCCCCTGACCCAGCACCCGGCGCAGTTCGAATCGGCTCAGTCGCTGGGGCGTGATCGCATCACCCGTCATCACACCCATGGCAGTACCACCCGACGAAAGCAGAGAGCAACGCCTCGGGCGGCCGCGGACACCGTGAGCGTGGGGGCCGTCATGTCAGTTGGCGACGACGGTCGGGCCTTCAGTCACAGGCGGCATCTCCTCGCGCGGCGCGGCCGTCTGGATCGGCTCACCGGTGCGCAGGGCATCGCGAGCCGCCGCCAGGGCCTCCTGCACGAGCTTCGGCGTCAGACTGAGACTTCGTGCATAGCGCACCCCGACCGATTGGCGCGCGGCACCGCCGCGCACAGCCTTGGTCGCCGCAGCAGACGAGTCGCCCGTCTCTGCAGACGGGCCCGCGGCAGCGTCGACCGCCTCGTTGGCAGCACTCGCGGTGATGCGCAGCACGTCGATGTCGCTGTCCGGCGTGCGCACCGGCAGGTCGGCCGGGAGACGGCGAATCATGTGCAGCATCTCGTCGCCGAGGCCCCAATGGCGTGCCACCGCCGCGCCGATCGCTTCGATGTCGACGCCAAGCACGGCAAACGAGGCGTCAGATTCACTCCAACCCGGTGTGGGCGCAGTGCCCTTCGGCGCATCGGCCGGCGGTGGCAGGCTGCGCATCAACACACGGATTTGCTCGTACTCGTCCGGAAAGTGGTACTGCGCTAGCAGACGCCCGAGGTTCTGCAGCACCGTCACCAGGTACACCACCTCGGCGTCGTAGCCCGCTGGACGCAGGGCCTGCGCGGTGTAGCCCGCCAGACGGACACGATCCATCAAGGCACGCAAGGCCTGGGCGCCTGTTTCCGAGAGCGGGCCTGGCCACTGCCTCAGGCCATTGGCGGCCTGTCGAACGCCGTTCAAGCCAATCAACGCGATCGCCCGGCGGATGGTCAGCACCGGCGCCGATCCCGACGCTTGCAGCCCCTGCACATGCGCCGAATTGACCTCGCGCAACAGCTCGAAGGTCAATGCCATGTCGCGCAGGATGTGCCGCGAGATTTCTTCGGTGTGGTGACCATCCATGGCCGCCAGACGCTCGACGCGGCCGCTCATGCCAGCCAATGCCGGCAAGGCACCCACGGTGCGCAGGCGGTCCAGCATCAGTTCGAGCGGACCGTCGCGGCCCAGCGCCTCGGCCTCCAGCCAGCCTTGCAGCGCGCGCAGGAAGGTACGCGCGCTGAGGTAGCGTTGCCTGGCCTGCCCTGCCGTGCTGCGGTTGGCGATGGCGCGCAAGGCCTCGGGAATCGGATGCACCGTGTTCCACGGCAGGCGAACCAGCTCGCGACCGAAGGGCGGCAGGCGGCGCAGGGCTTTCGAGACGTCGGGTTCGTCGAGAACTGCGGCGCCGCTCAGCAGCTGATGCAGCAGCAGGCCGCAGGCCAGGACATCGCGTTCGGCAGCCTCTCGTTGGGCTCGCAGAGCATCGACTTCGACCAGCGTTGCGTGATCGACACCGCGCTTGGCTGGGTCGATCGTTGGTGTCCCTTGATTGCTCGCGGTGGCCAGGGCCATGACCTGGATGTGACCCGACTCGCTGATCTGCAGGCTGTGCAGTTGCAGATCATGGTGAGCCGCGCCGGATTCGTGTGCAAACGCGAGGCCTTCCAGGACTTCGCAGACCCAGCGCACGACCTCGATCGGCGACGGGTTCGGGTGTTCAGTGAGCCATTCGCCCAGCGTGACGCCACGGGCACGATCGGCGGCCAGATACGGCCACTGTTCCTGGATGTCGACCTCGACACCCCGCACCAGATTCGGGTGGTCAAGCCGAGCGGCCTGTTTCACCTGCATCAGCCAGCGTTCAAGCGCGGCCGCGTCGACGGGCTGCACTCTGGGCAGGGTCAGCATCAGTTGCTGCTGGAGCTGAGGATCGAGGACCAGCCAGACCATGCTGCCGTCGCTCTTGCCCAGCAGCTTCAATAACTCGAAGCGGCCGAAAGTGCGGCCGAGAGAGCTCGGTCGTGTATTGGCCGGGGAAGACGCCGCGTCGGTCATGTTCAGGGTTGTCGGATGTTCCCTATTGGAAACGCCCTCCCGCCCGCGCCAAGCCGTGAAATCGTGGACGTTTGCGGTGCATTTGACCAGCAATGGCGCCGCGAAGTACCCGCGGCAAGGCTGGTGGTAGCTCAGTCCAGCTCGATCAACTCGCCGCCGCCGGTGATGAAACCGCCTCGAACCACTGCGCCTGGCTGCAATCGCAGCACTGCACGCTGGTAGCGCGCCAGCTGCTGGCGGTAGACGTCGAGTTGATGTGGGGCGTGGCTGAGCTTGTAGTCCAGCACCCACCAGGTCTCGGTCTCGCCATCAACCGCCCGGCGATGCACAAGGCGGTCGATGCGCAGCAACTCACCAGCATCGACCACGGAGACTTCGTTGGCCGCCCAGATCAGCTGGCGCACATCGAAAAAGGGCCGGCAGGCCGGGCTGCCGAAGATTGCTCTGACCACCCGCTGCACGGCGACGGCATCGGCGCCAAACTCCCGAGCCGCAGCGATGCACAGCGCGTCCAACGCGATGTGGCCCGGAGCGTCCGGGCGCGCAGCCCATTCCAGCGCGCGGTGCACCGCCCGGCCAAGAAGGCTGGCTTCGCTGTCGCTGTTCGAGCTGTCGTGCTCGGCTAGCGCGGAAGCCAGGGTGGATGGCGGCGCGCGCCAGATCGGCAGCACCTGGACCCGAGCTGGCGGGAGGTCCGCTCCGTGATCCATGGGGCCCGTCAACGCCGGAAACCAGGCCTTCGCATGCGGCTCCAGCCGATGCCACCACGACGGCAACGCCACCTTGCCGTGCGGCTCGGTGGCGCTGATCACCAACCGGTGCTTCGCGCGGGTCATCGCGACATACAGTCCGTTGAGCTCCTCGCGACGCCGCGACGCCTGCTCCTCCGCGAACAGCGCAGCCAGCAGCGGCGGGCACCTGGACTCGGCGTAGACAAAGGCACAGGTCAAGGGATGCTCGGAATGCACCGGCCAGTGGACCAGCAACGACGCACTTTCGGCTCTTGGTGGCTCGGGCTGTGTGTCCATCACGAACACGGCCTCGGCCTCCAGCCCCTTGGCGCCGTGAATCGTCAGCAATTGCACCGCATCAGGCTGTGCGGGCATGGTGACGGTCAGGCGACGGCGGCGCAGCGCCCGCACAAAGCTGTAGGGCGTGGCGCCTCGCGCGCCATCGAGCGTCAGCGATTGCATCAGCAAGGCCTCGATCGCTGCCTGCGCTGCAGGGCGGCGCGCTAGCGGCACAGCGGCCAATGTGCGGGCCATCACGTCACCTTCGCCCACGATGCGGTCGAGCAGGTCGTGCGGCGGCAGCACCCAGGCAGCTTGCTGCCAGGATGCGAGCAGTTCGCGCGCACGTCGCAAGGCATCGCTCGGTGCGGGCAGGCTGTGCAGCGCATGCCACCAGCCGAGTGGATCTCTGCGCCGACGTGGCGAGTTATCACGCGTCAGGGGTTGATACTGCGGCTCATCTTCCACTCGCAGGCCAGCAGACGTGGCTTCGGGGGCAGCTGGGGCGGCGACTTCGGCCACCGCACTCGCCAGACGCACCAGGTCGTCGTCGCTGCACCCGAAGATCGGGCTCTTCAGTGCTTGCGCCAGCGAGAGCGCATGGCCAGGCGAGGCCAGTACGTCCAGCACAGCAATCAGATCGCGCACCTCGGGCGCCTCCAGAAGCAAAGCCTCCTCGACCGCCGCGCAAGGCACGCCGCGTGCAGCCAGCGATGACGCAAGCAGCCGCAGCGACTCGCGCTTGCGGCACAGAACCTGAACCTCGCCCGGAGGCACTCCGCCGGCCAGCACCTCCTGCACCGCCGCTGCAACCCCATCGGCTTCCTGCTGACGCAGTCGCTGCTCAGGTTCGACGCGAGGCATGGTCAGCGTGTCGCGCCAGGTGTCATCGACCTCGACTCCATGGCGTTCCCTGAGTTCGCGCAGCACCAACGGCAGGCGGCTCACGCCCGCACCGGGGACCGGGCTCAACGAGGTGGAGTGCGATCGAAAGCCGGCGAACTGGCCTTCACCTTGGGCCTGCTCGAACACCGTGTTCAAGACCGCCAGCACCTCCGGCGCGTTGCGCCGCGTGTGGTCGCAGCTGAGCACGCTGCCATCCAGACCTTGCTTGACGAAATCGCGCGCCGCCTCGAACACCTTGGGCTCGGCGCGACGGAAGCGGTAGATGCTCTGCTTCGGGTCGCCCACGATGAACACGCTGGGCGGTCGCTGACCACTGGCACCGCCTCCCGCACCCGCATAACCCGACAGCCAGGCCGCGAGCGCATGCCACTGCAGAGGGCTGGTGTCCTGGAACTCGTCGATCAGCAGATGCCGCACCCGCGCATCGAGCCGCTCCTGCACCCAGCCCGACAGCGCCGAATCGCCGAGCAGGGCGACCGCACAGCGTTCGAGGTCGGCCATCTCGACCAATCCCCGAGATCGCTTGTAAGCCGCGAGCTCAGCGAACAAGGTTCGCGAGAGTCGCACCATCTGCAGGTGCTCGTCATGCGCCTCGCGCTGCGCCACGGCCGCGCGCAGCGCGGTGAGCACATCGATCGCAGCCTGCTGTTCGACGCTGTCGCCGAGACCCTTGCGCGGCGTGTCGGTCTTGGTGAACAGCGCCGACCACAGCGCATCGAACACGGCCTCGGCCGACGAAGCCTCCGTCGTCAGCGCCGCCTCGATGGCGCGCGCCGCATCAGCAGCCTTCTTGCCACCCGCACCCAGGGTGGAAGCACAGCGTTGCAGCGTTTGCCTCAAGTCGGAGGACTGCACCCACTGCGTCGGGTGGGCCGCGGGATCGACCTCTGGCCAGGGAGCTGCCGGCGGCTCGACGCTGGATTCGAGCGTACCCGCCGCATCGGCGAGTTCGATCTCGACGCGCTTGGCCCAGGCCGCATCCAGCCATTTGCGCAACTGCGAACGACCGCGCTGCTGCACCAGGTGGTGGTAATCGGCCCGCAGCACCTCATCGGCGACCACCGCCGCTTGAAAGCGTCGGTACACCTCGCTTTCATGGTCAGCGATGTCTTCGATGATCTGCGCGTCGCGCTGCAAGCCCAGCTCCATCAGCAGGTCGAGCGGTGCCGCTTTCAGCAACTGCGAAAACCAGGCGTGGAAGGTGCGGATCTCGACCGACCTGCCCGCTTGCTGCAGCCGCTGTTGCAGGCCAGCCAGCGTGGGTACCAGTGCCTGCGCTGTGGCGGCATCGAGGCCCCGCTGCTGCAAGGCCAGGACACGATCGGCGTCAGTGCCCAGATCAGCAGAGAACGCCGTCAGCCAATCGTTCAGGCGCTCGCGCATTTCGCCAGCCGCCTTGCGGGTGAAGGTGATCGCGAGAATTTCCTGAGGCTCGGCGCCGTCCAACAGCGCACGCAGGATGCGCGAGACCAGCATCCAGGTCTTGCCGGCACCGGCGCAGGCTTCCACGACCACATGGCGGCGCGGATCGCATGCGATGGCATAGAACGCATCGGCGCCAACCAGCGCACCGTCGACGCGGTACGCAGGCTGTGCCACGGTAGTCGGCGCGTTCAACGCGATGCGCCCGCGGCCGGAACGTCGGCCCACTGATCACGCCGACACAGACCGCGCGCATCACAGTGCTCGCAGGCGTTGCCCTCACCCAGCGCGGGCAGTGCTGCACCGTCACGCAAGCGGGCCAGATCGTGGCCCAGGCCTTCAACCAGTGCCATTGCGCTGTTTGCGACGTCGGGGTGACGCACCTCGACGATCTGCTTCGCATCATCGAGCGACAGGTACATCGCATCCAGCGCTCCGATCTCCCCAGCGGCCCGGCCCTGCTCGATCGCCAGCGCCGCGTAGAACGGCAGTTGAGTGTCTTCCTGCGGCTGCTTCACCTTGTCGCGCAAGCTCTGGGTGGAGCCGGTCTTGTAGTCGATCAACTGGGTCACCGGGCCGTCGCCGCCTGCCATGTCAGGCGCCGAAATGCTGTCGATGCGGTCTATAACGCCGTGCATCGCGGTGCCATGCCAGACCTCGGGATACACCGTCCAGTCGCGTTCGCCGTCAAGCCACTGCGAACCGTCGCGGTCGCGCTGCTGCAGCCAATCGATGTATCGCGGTACGAAGCGCTCGAATGTGGCGGCGAAGGGCAGGAAATCGGCATCAGCCAAACCCAGATCGGCCTGCGATTCGATCGCAGCAGCAGCCAGCGCAGTGGCGTCTGCACTTGATTCGCGCGGCAGTGAGCGCGAAAGATGAAAGCGGTGCAACACCGCATGCAGCCAGGTGCCGTAATCGCGCTTCTCCACTTCACCATCGAGTTCTTCGGCGGCTTGCAGACCGAGCATGCGCAGCGCAAAGAAGCGATAAGGGCAGGTACGCAAGGCCTCGCAGGCGCTGGCACTCAGGCGGGCCGGCAGCAGCGTCGGCGCGCTCGGCAGCGGACGCGCTATCGGATGTGAAGGCACCCACTGTTCGATGCGCGTGTCAGATGCTTGCGCGGGAGACTGCTGTCCGGCCTGCCGCCGCGCCGACACCAGCCGGTCGAGCCAGGGGCTGGCCGAGAGCGGCTCGCCACCGTCATCAGTACGTCGCAACAGGGTCACTGGCGCGCCGCGCAGCGCCTGCGCGAACGCGATGAGCTCTCGGTCGCGGCGCTGCGCCGCAGTCAGCAAACCGAGGGTCTCGGCTTCAGCGTCGTTGAGCAGCGGGTGCGGCGACGAGGCCGCACCCAGTCGCTTCTCGTCGGAGCCAGGCCAGACAACGGCCGCGAAGGGCCGCAGCATTGCACGCGCCGCAGGCAGAACGATGACCGCTGGCGCCTCGGGCGACGCGGGCACATAGCTGGAGTGCTCGAGCGCTGCATCGACCCAGCGTGCGTATTCGGCCAGCGCCAGGGTCTCCGGGTAGGCGGACCAGAGTTCGGTGCTGCCCAGGTGCAACGCCGACAAGACTGGCTGACCCGCCTCGTCGGCGGCCAACATCGCGGCCACTCCGCTGGCTTCCAGTGCTGACCGCAAGCGGTAACTCCAGGCGGCGAGTGTCTGTGCGCCTGCGCTGCGCAGCGGCTCGATGACCTGGGCCGCCAACTCCCAGAGCATCGCAGCCGCAACCGGTAGGCGTTGCGGATTCACGGCCGCCGGTCGTGCCCAGTGCTGGCGGCGCAACGCCGCTTCGAGTTCGGCCATCGCGTTGCCGTCGACTGATTCGGTCACGGCCACCGGCCATGACTTGATCGCGTCCAGCACGTCATCCACGGTGGCGGTCGGCGACGCTGCTCGCAACATCGACATCACGGCTGCTGCCGAGCGGGTGGTCGACAAGGTCCAGCCGGTTTCGTCTCGCAACGGAACGCGTTGGCGGGCCAGCAGGGCCCGCACCCGACGCGCCAGCAGGCGGTCTTGTGCGATCAGCGCGACCGGTGCGCCATGGAGGGCCAGATCGGCCAGTACCTGCGCAGCGGCGCGCTGCGCCTCGTCCTCGAAGCCGCGGCACACCTGAATCTGCACATGCGTCCTGGGTGCCACAGCGTGGATGGGATCACCGCCGGGCGGATCGGCATCGATCCACAAGGCAGGGGTGATCCCTTCATCGACGAGCCGCTGTGTCAGCGCATCGACACCACCGGCCTGCACAACGATCCAGGCCGAAGGCCGCCACGAGAACAGCACATCGGTCGCCACCGCTGGCGTTGAAGCGGCCCACTCGAATGCAAGGCGCGCCAGATGGCGCTCGCTGCCACCGATGCCGCCGACTGCGCTCAGAGCGACTCGGCCGGCAGCGCAATATCGCTCGCGCTGCGATGGCGGCACGTCAGCCAGTGCGTAGGCGATGGCCTGTGCCGTTTGTGCCAGCGCCTGGGCCGCCTGATCGAAGGCACGTGGGTCGCGTCGCAACCAGACAGCAAAGGACGATTGACTGCGCAGCAGCCGGCGCGCGGTCAGCGTGTCCAGCGCGGTATCGAGGCGTAAGTCGTCACCTGACGGCAGCTCGGCGGGTGCGAGGCTGCGAGCCAGCGTCTGTGTGGTCTCGACGCGGGGCATCCACAGATCCGAAGCAGCCCAGGCTTTGCGGGCCAGCGGCAGGTGCTGGGCGAAAGGCACCAGGAAGACCGCATCCCGAAGCGCGACCCCATGCTCGCCGGCCCAGCCTATAGCTGCCGATACGGCAGCCGACCACGGGTCGCCGGGCTGATCCCAAAGAAAGATTTTCATCATCGCGGCGATAGGAAAACAGTCGTGGCGCAGAGCCTTGCGCCTCGGGCGAGTGGATTCCAATGTGTCAAAATCATTGTGCCTTGTCGCCCACCTCCGGGCCCGCTCGTACCGAGGATCCATCATGAGCAGCGAACTGATCACACACACGTCTGATGCGTCTTTTGACAGCGACGTCATCAAATCCAGCAAGCCCGTTTTGGTGGATTACTGGGCCGAATGGTGCGGCCCCTGCAAGGCGATCGCGCCAATCCTCGACGAGGTGTCGAAGGCTTACGATGGCCGGCTGCAGATCACCAAGATGAATGTCGATGAGAACCGTGATGTGCCGGCCAAGTACGGCATCCGCGGCATCCCGACTCTGATGCTCTTCAAGGACGGTGCCCTGGCAGCGACCAAGGTGGGCGCCCTGACGAAGGCACAGTTGACAGCCTTCATAGACGGCAACCTATAATCGTTTCGATCGAGTGAGGTTCCCCGCCTCGCTCATTCAGTCGCCATAGATCTCATTCTCGGGTTGAGGCGCAGTAGCGATACCGCCAAACGACAATCCGGCGGCTCCACCCCCCCGCCCTTCGGCCGTACAGCGTATCCATTCAGATTGCGCTCGGCTCAGGCCCCTTGGCAGAGGGCGTCACAGCACCTGCCCATACCTCCGCTCACCTTTCCGGTTATGCCTCCATGCACCTGTCTGAACTGAAAGCGCTCCACGTTTCCGAACTCATCACGATGGGCGAGGCGCTGGAGATCGAAAACGTCACGCGACTGCGCAAGCAGGAGTTGATGTTCGCGATCATGAAGAAGCGTGCCAAGGGCGGAGAACAGGTGTTCGGCGACGGCGTGCTCGAGGTGCTGCCTGACGGATTCGGTTTTCTGCGCGCACCTGACGCCAGCTACATGGCGTCTACCGACGACATCTACCTGAGCCCCAGCCAGATCCGCCGCTTCAATCTGCACACAGGTGACGACGTCGAAGGCGAGGTGCGAGTACCCAAGGACGGCGAGCGCTACTTCGCACTGGTCAAGGTCGACAAGGTCAATGGCCTGACGCCGGAGGAGAGCAAGAACAAGATCATGTTCGAGAACTTGACACCGCTCTTCCCCAAAGAGCAGTTCAAGCTGGAACGCGACATCAAGTCCGATGAAAACATCACCGCCCGCATCGTCGATCTGATCGCGCCGATCGGCAAGGGCCAGCGCGCGCTGCTGGTGTCGGCGCCGAAGAGCGGCAAGACGGTGATGATGCAGCAGCTCGCGCACGCCATTGTCGCGAACTACCCCGAAGCGCACCTGATCGTTCTGCTGGTCGACGAGCGCCCCGAGGAAGTGACCGAGATGCAGCGCACCGTGCGCGGCGAAGTGATCAGCTCCACCTTCGACGAGCCGGCACAGCGCCACGTTCAGGTGGCCGAAATGGTGATCGAGCGCGCCAAGCGCCTGGTCGAAATGAAAAAGGATGTGGTGATCCTGCTCGACTCGATCACGCGCTTAGCTCGCGCTTACAACAATGTGCTGCCGTCTTCCGGCAAGGTACTGACCGGTGGTGTTGACGCCAACGCGCTGCAACGACCAAAGCGGTTCTTCGGCGCAGCGCGCAACATCGAGGAAGGTGGCTCACTGACCATCATCGGCACCGCACTGGTTGATACCGGAAGCCGGATGGACGAGGTGATCTACGAAGAATTCAAGGGCACAGGCAACTGCGAAATCCACCTGGATCGCCGCATGGCCGAGAAGCGCGTCTACCCGTCGATCCTGCTGAACAAATCGGGTACGCGTCGCGAAGAACTGCTGCTCAAGCCGGAAATCTTGCAGAAGACCTGGATCCTGCGCAAATTGCTGTACCCGATGGATGAGATCGAGGCGATGGAGTTCATTCTCGACAAGATGAAGTCCACCAAGACCAACCACGACTTCTTCGACATGATGCGTCGGGGTGGATGAGCCTCTGGGCTTGCAAGCCCAGTAGTCGGCAATATCTACCGCAAGCTATAATCAGCGGCTTTTCTCCATTGGCAAGTGCGTCGAATTGTTCGACGTGGCTCCCGCAAAACAGCTCAGAGGTTTCCATGAAAGACGGCATTCACCCCAACTACCGCGACGTCTGCTTCGTCGATTTGTCCAACGGTTTCAAGTTCGTCACGCGCTCATGCGCCACGGCGAAGGAAACCATCAAGCTGGACGATGGCCGTGAAATGCCGCTGTTCAAGCTCGAAACCACCAGCGAATCGCATCCGTTCTACACAGGCACGCAAAAGAGCGTCGACTCGCTCGGCGGCCGTGTTGAAAAATTCCGCAACAAGTTTGCGCACCTGAAGAAGTAATCCGGATCACTCACCCACACGTTCAGAAAGGCAGCCTCGGCTGCCTTTTTTTACATGGTCCACTCCTCACTGAACCCCGCCCTGGTTTCGCAGCGTGCCGTGCAGCGGCTGCCACGCTGGGCCTTGTTGCTGTTCTGCGCCGCCTACGTGCTGCCAGGACTTTTTGGGCGAGATCCCTGGCGCAATGCCGACGTGACCGCATTCGGCTTCATGGTCAGCATGGCCGATGGCCGGTCGTCATGGTGGATGCCAACCGTGGGCGGTGTGACGGCCGACCCTGCGCCCGTGCCTTATTGGCTGGGCGCGATCTTCATCAGATTGCTCAGCCCTTGGGTTGATCCGGCGCTGGCAGCCCGTCTGCCTTTCGCGATGCTTCTGATCGCGGTTCTGGCTCTGACCTGGTACGCCGCCTACCACCTGGCACGCACCGAAGCAGCCCAACCGCTGCCCTTCGCCTTCGGCGGTGAGGCCGATCCGGTCGATTACGCCAGAGCGATGGCCGATGGCGCGTTGCTCGCGTTGATCGCCACCCTGGGACTGCTGCAACTCGGACACGAGACGACGCCCGAACTGACCCAGCTCGCCTGCGTGGCGCTCTACATCTATGCGTTGGCGGCCAGTCCATCGCGCGATTGGAGCGCGAAGCTCGCCGTGCTGATCGGCCTGCCGGCATTGGCGGGAAGTGGCGCGCCAAGCATCGCACTCGCACTCGGTCTGGCGGGCAGCTTGGTGTGCGGCCGATCAACCTATCCCAACGTGCGACGCTTCATGCCGTGGGTCGTCAGCGCCACGGCACTGACGGCAGCACTGGCCACAGCCTTCGGCCTGTGGACCTGGCAGGCGGAAAGCTATCGCACGCTCGACAGCGTGACGGCGGTCGCGCGGCAGTGGCTCTGGTTTTTATGGCCGATGTGGCCCATGGCACTCTGGACGCTCTGGCAGTGGCGCCGCCACATCCTGAGCCGCCACATCGCGGTGCCACTGAGCTGCGCGACGGTGACGGCCGTGGCCAGTGTCGTCATGGGGGGGCAGGACCGCGCCCTGATGCTTTCGCTGCCGGCGTTTGCACTGCTGGCTGCCTTCGCGTTGCCGACACTCAAACGCAGTACAGCTGCGGCGGTCGACTGGTTCTCGGTGTTCTTCTTCAGCGTTTGTGCCCTCGCGTTCTGGGTCATCTATGCCTCACTGCAGATCGGCTTCCCGGTGCGCCCTGCACAGAACGTTGTGAAGCTGGCTCCCGGCTTCGTCTCTCAGTTCTCCATCGTTGCGCTGGCCCTGGCGGCTGCCGGGAGCTTGGCCTGGTTGTGGCTGGTGCGTTGGCGCACCGGACGCAACCAGCATGCGCTCTGGAAGAGCCTGGTGCTGCCGGCCAGCGGCGTCGCGCTTTGCTGGCTGTTGTTGATGACCTTGATGCTTCCGGTGCTGGACTACGCGCGCAGCTTGCGCCCGCTCGTCGATCGCGTGGCCCAACACGTGCCGCCCAATGCCTGCATTGCAGCGTCTCGCCTGCCTCGCAGCGTGTGGGCGTCACTGGAGTACTTTGGGGGCTATCAGGTCGATGGTCTGTCGAGCGAGACTGACACCCGCTGCACCTACCTGTTGCAACCCGAATTGAGGTCTGGAAAGCACCCCGTGCCGCCCGGCTGGGCACTGGTCGCCCGTGTCACCCGACCCACCGATCGCACCGAGTGGGTGGCGATCTATCGACGCGCTGCAAGCAGGGTGCCCCAACCGCTGGCGCGTTAGACGGGGACTTGCTGGCCCGGATCAGCCAACCACACCGAGCGCACTGTCTTCACCTGGGTGCGGTGTGGTCGAATCCAACTCGAGCGGTGAGTTCACGATGCGCACACGGGCCGCTGGAAACACCAGCTTGAAGCTAGAACCATTCCCCGGGTCACTGCGGATTTCCAACTCGCCCCCATGTCGCTGCACCACATGCTTGACGATGGACAGGCCCAGTCCAGTGCCACCGGTATCTCGCGAGCGACTGCCGTCCACGCGGTAGAAACGCTCAGTGAGCCGCGGAAGGTGCTCCTTGGCGATCCCGATGCCCGTGTCGCGAACCTCGAGTTCACCCACCCCATCTGCCCTGACGACCCAGGAAACGTGAACCGCGCCACCGCTTGGCGTGTAGCGGATGGCGTTGTTGACGAGGTTCGCAATCGCGCTGTGGAGTTCCTGCTCGGCGCCAGCAATCAGGTCGCCGCTCCCTTCAGGCTTCGTGGCGCTATCGCAGACCAAGGTATGCCGTCCGGCCGACAGAGCCTCGGCAGCAGCACGCACCTGCGTCAACAGTTGCTGGACCGGCACCCAGCGGTCCGCCGGCGGACGCGGGCTGCCTTCCAGTTGGGCCAACGTCAGGAGATCACCGACGAGGTGCTGCATGCGCTGAGCCTGCTGTGCCATCAATTCAATGACGCGACGACGCTCGACCTCGGTCAACTGGAGGCTTGACATCGTTTCGATGAACCCTGAAAGCACCGTCAGCGGCGTGCGGATCTCGTGCGACACATTGGCCACGAAACCGCGTCGCATGCTGTCGCTGCGCTCTCGCTCGGTGGTGTCTTGCGACAGCACCAGCTTCATCGCATCGCCATAGGGCTTGATCAGCACCGAGATCGTGCCGCGGGAACCAGGCGCCGGAAAGCTGACCGCCTCGTCGAATTGACCCGATTGCAGGTGGGCGACGAAGCTCGGCGCACGAACCAGGTTGGTGATCGGCTGCAAACGATCGCGCTGCGGGTCGATGCCGAAATGGTCGGCAGCCACCGAATTGCACCATTCGATCTGGTCATTGACATCGAGCATCATGACGCCGTTCGGGGAGGCTTCGATGGCAGACAGGAACTGGTCCAGTCGGGTCTGCTCGCGGTCGATCTTTTGCTCGAGGATTCGCACCGAACGCTCGACACGGTAGCCGACTTCGCCCCAGAAGCCATTGTCCCGCAGCAGCGCCACCTCATCCCGAGTTTGGAGCCACTTCAGGAAATGCTGGCCGCGCAAGGCGTCCATGAGTGCATACGCCTGCGCGCCGAGCATGGCACCGACCACGGCTCCGAGCAGTGGGAATTGCCACACGCCACCGATCAGCCAACCCAGCCAACCGGCTACTGCGACACTCAGCGCAGCGGCCAGCATTCGTGACAAAAGCCAGCCCATTCAGTGACGCTCGGTCAAATCAGTTCGACAGCGCCTGCACCTGTTGCGTGAAGCGATAGCCCGCGCCGCGAACAGTCTCGATCATTCGCGAGCAGCCCACCGGCTCCAGGGCTTCACGCAGGCGCTTCACATGCACATCGACCGTTCGTTCCTCGATGAACACGTGGTCGCCCCACACCCGATCGAGCAGCTGTGCCCGGCTGTGTACGCGCTCAGGATGCGTCATGAAGAAATGCAGCAGACGGAACTCGGTTGGCCCGATGCGCACCTCCCGGTCGTCGCGGGTCACACGCCGCGTCGACGGATCGAGCTTCAGACCCGCCACGTCAACCAGGGTGTCCAGCGCCTCTGGCGCCTTGCGCCGCAGGACAGCGCGGATGCGTGCCAGCAATTCGTTGGTCGAGAACGGCTTGGTGAGGTAGTCATCGGCGCCGGCATCAAGCCCGGAGATCATGTCGCCCTCTTCGGCCCGCGCCGTCAGCATGATGATCGGCAATTCACGGGTTCGCGCCTGACCGCGCCAGCGCTTGGCCAGCACCAAGCCAGACTGGCCGGGCAGCATCCAGTCCAGCACGACCAAGTCGGGCAGCACGCCGTCGATTTCGATCTGCGCCTGATCGGCATCCGATGCAATCGTCACGTCGTATCCGGCGTGACGCAGATTGATGGAGATCAGCTCGGCAATCGCCGACTCGTCTTCCACGACCAGTACACGGCTCATCTTGCGCTCCTTGACGTGTTGTTCATCGCACCAGGGTCTCGACTGCTTCGACGGAGTTGTGTCTCACATCCGTCCCCTTGACGATGTAGATGATCTGTTCCGCGAGGTTCTTTGCGTGGTCACCAACCCGCTCGATGGCCTTGGCCACGAACACCAGGTCAATGCTCGATGAAATCGTGCGCGGGTCTTCCATCATGAAGGTGATCAATTTGCGCATCAGGCCTTCGAACTCCTGGTCGATCTGGTCGTCCTGCTTGAGCACTTCCAGTGCTTTTTCGACATCGAGGCGTGCAAACGCATCGAGTGCCTTGCGCAGCTGCGCCACAGCAAGTTCCGATTCGAATTTCAGGTCAGCCACTGGCAGGCGAAGGCGGCTGGAAACGCCGGTGTTGATCAGCCTTTGCACCGTACGCGCCACTCGTGCGGCCTCGTCGCCGACCCGCTCCAGGTTCGCAATGGTCTTGCTGATCGCGATCAGCAGACGCAGGTCGCGCGCGGTCGGTTGGCGTCGGGCGATGATGCTCGACAGATCGCGGTCGATCTCCACTTCCATCGTATTGACGGTCTCCTCCAGCACGAGAACCTGCGAGGCGGTTTCGGCGCTGAAATTCGTGAGCGCATAGACCGCCTGCGCGACTTGCGACTCGACCAGACCCCCCATCTCGAGCACGCGGGTGGAAATGCCGCTGAGTTCGGTGTCGAACTGCGTGGAGAGGTGTTTATCAGTCATGGGGACTCCCTGCGTAATCTGTGAGACACATCAACCGAAACGTCCGGTGATGTAGTCCTCGGTGTCCTTCTTCTTCGGCTTCATGAAGAGTTCGGACGTAGGACCAAACTCGACGAGATCGCCCAAGTACATATAAGCCGTGTAGTCGGAACTGCGCGCGGCCTGCTGCATGTTGTGCGTGACGATCAACACCGTGTAGTCATCCTTGAGTTCGTGGATGAGCTCTTCGATCTTGCCGGTCGAGATCGGGTCGAGAGCCGAGCACGGCTCGTCGAGCAGTAGCACCTCGGGCTTGATCGCGATGCCGCGTGCAATGCAAAGACGCTGCTGCTGGCCACCGGACAGGCCCGAACCACTCTGACCGAGTTTGTCCTTCACCTCGTTCCACAGCGCAGCCTTCTTCAGGGCCCACTCGACACGTTCGTCCATCTCGACGCGAGGCAAGGTTTCAAACAGCTTCACCCCGAAGGCAATGTTGTCGTAGATCGACATCGGGAAAGGCGTCGGCTTCTGGAAGACCATGCCGACCTTGGCGCGCATGAGCGACACGTCCTGCTTCGAATTGAGGATGTTCTCGCCATCCAGAAGGATCTCACCTTCGGCCCGTTGCTCGGGGTAGAGCTCGAACATTCGGTTGAACGTTCGCAGCAGAGTCGACTTACCGCATCCCGACGGCCCGATGAAGGCGGTGACCTTGCGCTCGGGCAGTTCGAGGTTGATGTTCTTCAGCGCAAGGAACTTGCCGTAGTAGAAGTTGAGGTTCTTGACCGAGATCTTGATTTTCTCTTGTGTCATGTCGAGTGTTCCCGGCTTCAGCTCTTGTTTCGGAAGAGAACGCGCGCAAGGATGTTCAGGAAGAGAACCCCAAGCGTGATGAGGAAGACGCCTGCCCAGGCCAGCTTTTGCCAGTTCTCATAGGGGCTGAGGGCGAACTTGAAGATCGTGACCGGCAAGCTCGCCACGGGGCCGTTCAGGTTCGACGCCCAGAACTGGTTGGACAGCGCAGTGAAGAGCAATGGCGCTGTTTCGCCGGCGATTCGTGCCACCGCCAGCAAGATACCCGTGATGACGCCTGCACGGGCCGACTTCAACGTGATGCTGAGAATCACCTTCCATTTAGGCGTTCCGAGCGCGTAGGCTGCTTCCCGCAAGGCGCTCGGAATCAGGGACAGCATGTTTTCTGTCGTGCGAATGACGACGGGAATGACGATGAGCGCAAGCGCCAGCACACCGGCATAGCCCGAATAAGTCTTCATCGGCGCCACCACCACCGTGTAGATGAAGAGACCGATCACGATCGAAGGCGCCGACAAGAGAATGTCGTTGATGAAT
>LNFM01013136.1_pt1 | contig 20575 bp, 20 predicted proteins | sample 596031 | NCBI WGS metagenome assembly LNFM01 (sample SAMN04254537, study PRJNA301005) | activated carbon metagenome | isolation source: dual media filters at the Ann Arbor, Michigan drinking water treatment plant | place: USA: Ann Arbor | reverse complement strand
CCACGGCGGATGAGGCGCGCGCGGCGGTGCTGAAGATCTGCCGCGACAAGGGCGCCCGCACGGTCACCAAGGGCAAGTCGATGATCTCCGAGGAACTCGGCATCAACGAGCATCTGGAAGCGCATGGCATCGAGCCGGTGGAAACCGACCTCGGCGAATACATTTTGCAGATCCGCAAGGAGCCGCCGAGCCACATCATCGGGCCAGCCTTTCATCTCAACCGCGAAGACTGGGAGAAGACGTTTCGGGAGATCCATACGGAGCTGCCGAAGGACCGCGTGTTCCATGAGCGCAGCGACATCATGGCGGAGGCGCGGACCAAACTGCGGTCGCGCTTCCTGGCGGCGGATGTCGGCATCACCGGCGCCAACTTCCTGATCGCCGAGACCGGCAGCAACGTCATCGTCACCAACGAGGGCAATGGCGACCTGACGCAGACCCTGCCGAAGACGCACATCGTCCTCGCCAGCATCGAAAAGGTGGTGCCGACGCTGGAGGATGCGACAAGCCTGCTGCGCCTGCTGGCGCGCTCCGCCACCGGCCAGGACTTTTCGGTCTACACCACCTTCTCCACCGGCATCCGCCGCGAAGGGGACCTGGACGGGCCGGAGGACTACCATGTGGTCCTGATCGACAATGGCCGGTCCAACATGATCGGCACCGACTTCCAGGAAATGCTGCGCTGCATCCGCTGCGCCGCCTGCATGAACCACTGCCCGGTCTATGGCGTGGCCGGCGGGCATGCCTATGGCTGGGTCTATCCCGGCCCGATGGGTAGCGTGCTGACGCCGACGCTGATCGGCATCGACAAGGCCGGCAACCTGCCCAATGCCAGCACCTTCTGCGGCAAATGCGAGAGCGTCTGCCCCGTCAAAATCCCTTTGCCGAAGCTGATGCGGCATTGGCGCGAACGCGAATTCGAGCGGCATCTGTCGCCGCAATCCGTCCGCTCCGGCCTCGCCTTCTGGGCCTGGTTCGCCAAGCGGCCGGGGATGTACCGGATGGCGACGAAGCTCGGCATCGGCGCGCTGTCGCTGCTCGGCCGCGGCAAGGGCGCGTTCAAGTCGCTGCCGCTGGCCGGCGGCTGGACTGCGGGGCGGGACCTGCCGGCGCCCGAACCGGGCGGCACCTTCATGGCCCGCTACAAGGCCCAGCAGCGCGCCGAGCAGCGGGCAGGTCGCCGATGAGCCCGGATCGCATGACCCACGACAAGATGCTGCCGGCGGGCGATGAGGCGGAACGCATCCATGGCTACCGCTTCCCGGAGAACGCCCCCAACCGCACCGCGCCGCGCCCCACCGGGACACTCGAACAAATCTACGCCCGCATCGACGCGGATACCCCCGCCGTGCGGCTGAACGAGGATCTGGACCGCATCGAGGGCGCGCTGGCCAAGCTGGAACAGGCGGTGCGCGACGCGATGGAAGACGAAAAGCGATGAGCAAGGACGCCATTCTCGGCGGCATCCGCCGCGGCCTGAAGCGCGGCCCGCTGCCGGCCGACCAGCAGGCGATGCTGGCTGGCCGCATCGCCACCCATCCGCGCCATTTGATCCCCGCCCGGTCCCGCCTGCCGCGCCCCGAGCAGATCGCGCTGTTCATCCGCAATGTGGAGAAGGAATTCGGCACGGTCGAACGCGTGCCGGACCACGCCGCCATTCCCGCCGCCGTGGCGGATTACCTGGCGGCCCAGAACCTGCCGGCCCGCCTCGTCATGGCGCCGCACCCGGACCTGACCGGCATCGACTGGTCCTCCCGCCCGATGCTGGAGTGGGAGGCACGCCGCGCCGAGGCCTCGGATGCCGTGTCCCTGCAGCACGCCTGGGCCGGCATTGCCGAGACCGGCACGCTGGTGCTGCCCTCCGCCGCCGAACGCCCGACCACGCTGAACCTTCTGCCGGATACGGAAATCGCCGTGCTGCGCGCCTCGGATGTGGTCGGCGCCTATGAGGAAGCCTGGGACCGGCTGCGGGCCGGGCAGCCGGATGCGCTGACCGGCGGCTTCATGCCGCGCAACATCATGCTGGTCACCGGCCCCTCCCGCTCCGCCGATATCGAGCAGACGCTGGAGCTCGGCGCGCATGGCCCGCGCCGCCTGCATATCCTGCTGGTGGAGGACGAGCCCGCCCCGCGCATGGAATCCCCCGCCGAGGCGCGGGCGGAGGCCACCAGCCAGCCGGGCGCCCCCGCCGCGCCGGGCGATTGAGGCCCTCCATGCGCGAAAAGCGGCTGAACCAGGCCGATCTCGCGCTGTGGCGCGCCTTCACCGCGGAAATTCGGCCGCTATTCGGCCATCAGCGCCCGCCGGCGCCCCCGGCTCCGGCGGTGGCGCCCGCGCCGGAACCCCCGGCGCAGCTCGCCATCGCCCCGCCGCCGAAACCGGCCCGGCCGCTGCCGCCGCCGGAGATCCGGGTGGGGGAAGTGCCGGGCGGGCTCGACCGCAAGCGGTGGGCCGCGCTGCGACGTGGCGACATGCGGGCCGAACGGACGCTGGACCTGCATGGGCGGCGGGTGGCGGAGGCGCATCTGGTGTTTCGGGCGTTTCTGCACCGCGCGGCCGCAGAGGGCATCCGGACCGTGACGGTGGTGACGGGGAAGGGACCGCAGCCGGAGGGCGGCATCCTCCAGCGTGAATTGCCGCATTGGCTGAACGACCCGGAGCTGCGCCCCCTGGTGCTCGGCGCCGCGCATCCGCACCCCACCAATTCCGGCGCGGTGAACCTGCTGCTGCGCCGCCGGCGCACCAATACCCCGACCCGGCGATGACCCCCTTCGGTGCCCGGCTGCGGATGCTGCGCCGCCAGCGCCGGGTGACGCTGAAGGACATGGCGACCCACCTCCAGGTCTCCTCCGCCTATCTCTCCGCCCTGGAGCACGGCCATCGCGGCCGGCCCTCCGCCGGGCTGGTGCACCAGGTGAACGAGTTCTTCGGCCTGATCTGGGACGAGGCGGAGGCGCTGTCCCAGCTCGCCAAGCTCTCCCATCCCCGCGTCACGCTGGACACGGCCGGGCTGACGCCGGAGGCGACGGCGCTGGCGAACCGGCTGGCGGAGGGCATCCACCGCCTCAGCCCGCAGACCGTGGCGGCCATGCATGGGCTGCTGGACCGGGAAGTGCCGGCCGGGGAGAAACCCAGGCTGCGGCGGGCGGCGGGCCGGTAGAGCGGGCTGTAGGGACGCCGGCAGGGCGGATCAGCCCGGCGCCGCGCCCTCGCGCCAGGCCCGGACATGGTCCAGCAGGGCGCGCAGCTTCGGCGGCAGGTGCCGGCGGCTGGGGAAATACAGGTAGAAGCCGGGAAAGGCGGGGCAGTAGTCCTGCAGCACCGGCACCAGCTCCCCGCGCGCGAGCCACGGGCGGAAGCTTTCCTCCATGCCGAAGGTCAGGCCGCCCCCGGCGGCGGCCAGGCGGATCATCAGCCACATGTCGTTGGTGGTGACCGCCGGGTTCACCGCCACGTCGTAGTCCCGCCCCGCCTCGGCAAATTCCCAGCGATAGGGTGCGACGCCCGGCGCGGGGCGCCAGCCAATGCAGCGATGCGCCGGCAGGTCCCGCGGATGCGAGGGCGCGCCGAAACGCGCCAGGTAGCTCGGCGCCGCCACCACGATCTGGCGCTGGCCGGCGGAGACCGGCACCGCGATCATGTCCTGGGCGATCACCTCCCCCAGGCGCACGCCGCCGTCGTAGCCCTCGGCCACGATGTCGAAGGCGTCATCCGTCACCACGATATCGAGCCGCACATCCGGGCAGGCGTCCCGGAAGGCCGCCAGCAACGGGCCATCCAGAAAGCTCTCCGCGATGGAGGATACCGCCAGGCGCAGCAGGCCGCTCGGCCGCCCCTGCGCCGCGCCGGTCTCCGCCGCGGCGGTGGCGATGTCCCCAAGCGCCGGCGCCACGGTCGCATGGAAGCGCGCGCCGGCCTCGGTCAGGCTGACGCTGCGTGTGGTCCGCCGCAGCAGGGCCACGCCCAGCTCATTCTCCAGCTTGCGGAGCGACTGGCTGACGGCGGAGCGGGTGACACCCAGCCGGTCCGCGGCCGCGCGGAAGCTGCGCGCCTCGGCCACGGCGACGAAGACCGCGATGGCGTTGAGATCCATTGTCCAGCGCACCTAACCAGCCTCGAAATAAATAGCCCGATTATCGATCCATTTGGCAGCATCTATCTCCCGCCCATCCACAAAGGAGGCTTGGATGGACAAGGTCGTACTGATCACAGGGGCATCGAGCGGCATCGGCGCCGGCATCGCAAGGGAGCTCGCCAAGGCGGGGGCGAGGCTGATGCTCGGCGCCCGGCGCGTGGACCGGCTGGAGGCACTGGCGGCCGAGATTGGCACCGCGCGCATGCGCGAGGGTGGCACCGTGCGCATGCGCGAGGGTGGCACCGTGCGGACGCGCGTGGATGGCACCGTGCGGACGCGCGTGGATGGCACCGTGCGGACGCGCCGGCTGGACGTGACCGACCGCGCCGATGTCGCGGCCTTCGCCGAAGCGGCGCGGAAGGAATGGGGCCGTGTCGATGTCCTCATCAACAATGCCGGGGTGATGCCCCTATCGCCCATGGCGGCGATGAAGGTGGAGGAATGGGACCGGATGGTGGATGTGAACATCAAGGGCGTGCTGCACGGCATCGCTGCCGTGCTGCCGGAAATGACGGCGCGCGGCACGGGCCATGTCATCAACATCGCCTCCATCGGCGCGCTCTCGGTCTTCCCCAGCGCCGCGGTCTATTGCGCGACGAAATTCGCGGTGCGCGCCATCTCCGACGGGCTGCGCCAGGAAAGCCCGCAGTTGCGCGTGACCTGCATCCATCCCGGCGTGGTGGAGAGTGAGCTGGCGGACAGCATCACGGACCCGGCGACGGCGGCGGCGATGCGGCAGTACCGGTCCGTCGCCCTGCGGCCGGACGCGATTGCGCGGGCGGTGCGCTATGCGATCGAGCAGCCAGACGATGTCGATGTGAATGAAATCGTGGTGCGCCCGACCGCCGCCGCCTGACGCGTCACGGGGCGGGGCGGGCGGGGCGGGGCGGCGGCCTTGGCTACCTCGCGTGGCCGTCCCGCAGCAGCTTCGGAAGCTGGCTGAAATCCAGCCCCTCCAGCAGGTCGTCCGTGGCCAGGCTGCTGCCCCACATCGCCTCCAGCACCGCCACCGTCGCCAGGGTCAGCGGCATCGCAACGCCGCGCGGCGCGGCCAGGCGCAGCCACAGCGCCAGGCCATAGGTGACGCTGACGGCCAGATGCGCGGCATCCAGCCCGCGCAGGCCGGGCGAAGGCCGTGCCGCGGCCAGGGCGCGGGCCATCACCGGCAATGGTGCCTCCGGCACGCCGCCGAGCCGGTGCAGCCCGGCGGCCAGGCTCGGCACCGCATGACCGTAGGCCTTGGCGAGGTCGAGGCGTTCCGCATCCAGCCGTTCCGCCAGGCGGCAGATGGCGGGTGTCATGCGCGCGTGCTGGTCCCAATCCTCCCCGGCCTCGATGCGGGTGACATTGCCCAGCGCCAGCGCCGCCTGCAGCACCGGCTCATGCACCGCCAGCGCCGCGCCGAGCGCATCGCCCAGCGGTACGAAGCGAATGCCGAACAGATCGCTGCAGAGGCTGGCCAGAGGCCCGGCGGAGGCCGCGGGGACGGCAGCGAGTTCCACCACCTCCGGCAGCGCATGAATCCGCAGCTCGTCGCCGGCCAGCCGCTCCGCCACCACCGGCGGGATGGCCATGGCGCCGACCGGCGCGCGGCGGCCATGCCGGGCCAGCAGACGGTCCAGCAGCAGCGGGGCCAGGGAATGGCTCGGCGCCAGCAGCACCGGCACGCCCTCCGCCAGCATTGGCGCGATGCGGCGCAGCACCGGCCCCAGCGCATGCGGCGGCACGCTGACCATCACCGCATCCGCCCCGGCCAGGGCGCGCGCCACATCCACCGCCACATCGACCCGCGCAGTGCCGGAGAGCACGCCCTGTACCGACAGGCTGCTGCCGATGCCATGCGTGCCGCCGCCGCGCGGCGACCACAGCGCCGCCTCATGCCCGCGGCTGACGGCGAGCGCCGCCGCCCCCGGCCCGACCGCACCGGCTCCCAGGACTGCCAGGCGCATGCGCTTCAGGCCTTTGGAAGCATCGCGGCGGCGGGCCGGCGACAAGTTGTGGGGTTGGACGGGGCGAGATCGATCATCATGGCCACCTTACAGGCGCTTGGCGGGTTCCGCACCCTGCCGCGCAACGGCCTGCCGCACAAAGCGCCGGCGGGTTGCACGCCTGTTGCATCGCAGCAGCAACAAATCTTCTGGAAATCGGCCGGTGTTCACGGGACCGTCGCCAGTCCTTCATTGCCCTGCCTTCGATCACGGTATTAATGCTTCGTCATGCAGGCAACAGCCCGACTGAATGCGCCGGATGCGCTGCGCCCCCGCAAGCGGCGCCTCGCCATCCAATTTTCCGCCTCGGACCCCGAGGGGATGTGGGGCGACGTGCTGGGGGAACGTCCGCATGGCGGCCGCTTCCGCGCCGTTCGCAGGCTGGTCTGCCTGGTGCTCTGGACCCTCATCGCCATCCCGATCCAGGCGCTGCTGCTGTTGCTGCCCGGCCGCGGCGGCGCGGCCTTTCCGCGGGTCTATCACCGCACCCTCTGCGCGCTGATGGGGCTGCGCATCCAGGTGGTGGGGGAGGCTTCCGCCGAGCGGCCGACGCTGTTCGTCTCCAACCATTCCTCCTGGCTCGACATCCTGGTGCTGGGCGCGACGCTGGAAGCCAGCTTCGTCGGCAAGGAGGAGATCGCGCGCTGGCCGCTGATCAACATCGTCGCCAAGCTCGGCCGCACCGTCTTCGTCAGCCGCCGCCGCACCGGCACGAAGGGGGAGGCGGATTCCATCCGCGCGCGGCTCGCCGCCGCCGACAACCTGATCCTGTTCCCCGAAGGCACCACCAGCGATGGGGGGCGCGTGCTGCCGTTCCGCAGCGCCTTCCTGTCGGTGGCCGACAGCGCCCGGGTGGTGCAGCCGGTTTCCGTGGTGTTCGACCGCCTCGGCGGCCTGCCCGCCTGCCGCCGCGACCGGCCGCTTTTTGCCTGGTATGGCGACACGGACATCTTCACCCATTTCTGGCGCCTGGCGCGGCGCCCCGGCGGGCGCGCCACCATCATTCTGCACGCGCCGCTGGACCCCGCCGCCTGGCCCGACCGCAAGGTGCTGGCGGCCGCCTGCGCCCAGGTGGTGGCGGATAGCTGTTCCACCCTGCGGCAGAACCGCCCGGCCCTGCCGCTGCGCGCCACCCCTCCGCAGCCCAGGGCCAGCAGGCAGCCGGAAATCCTGCCCGCGTGACGCCCCGGGCGCGTGCTTCCCGCTTGACCCGGCGCGCCCCGATCCCGCAGCCTGTCGGCGTGGAGAGACAAAGGCGGCAGACCTTCCTGGCCGCGGGCCGGACGCGCTTCGCTTGACCCGGGCGCGCGGCCTGCGCAAATCCCCGGCTTCCCCCCGCAGCCTTCCAGGCGGGGCGACGGAGCTTGGCCCGGAATGAATGCTCTCCCCGCACCTCCCCGCAAGCGGTTGTTCATCCGCAGCTGGGGCTGCCAGATGAATGTCTATGACAGCGGCCGCATGGCCGATGTGCTGGCCCCGCTCGGCTACACGGCGACCGAAACGCCGGAAGACGCGGACATGGTGGTGCTGAACACCTGCCATATCCGGGAGAAGGCGAGCGAGAAGCTGTTCTCCGAACTCGGTCGGCTGCGCGTGCTGAAGCAGGCGAAGGAACAGTCTGGCCAACGCATGATCCTGGCCGTGGCCGGCTGCGTCGCCCAGGCCGAAGGCGCGGAGATAACCGCCCGCGCGCCCTACGTGGACCTCGTCCTGGGCCCGCAGACGTACCACCGGCTGCCCGAAATGGTGGCTCGCATCAGCCGCGCCACCGGTTCGGTGATCGAGATTCCGCCACGCCGCAGGGCGTCACCGCCTTCCTGACCATCCAGGAAGGCTGCGACAAATTCTGTTCCTTCTGCGTCGTCCCCTACACCCGCGGCAGCGAATTTTCGCGTAGCGCCGCCGCCGTCCTGAAGGAGGCGCGGCACCTGGTGGCGCAAGGCGCCCGCGAAATCACGCTGCTCGGGCAGAATGTGAATGCCTGGCATGGGGAGGGGCTGGCGGGCGGTGCCTGGACGCTGGACCGGCTGCTGCTGGAACTGGCGGGAATCCCGAACCTTGCCCGGCTGCGCTACACCACCAGCCATCCGCGGGACATGGATGATGCGCTGATCGCAGCCCATGGCCGCATCCCGCAGCTGATGCCGTTCCTGCATCTGCCGGTGCAGTCGGGCTCCGACCGGATGCTGGCGGCCATGAACCGTGGCCACAACGCCGATCTGTATCGCCGCATCACGGAGAAGCTGCGCGCGGCACGGCCCGACATCGCGCTGTCGTCGGACTTCATCGCCGGCCATCCCGGCGAGTCCGAGGCGGACCACCAGGCGACGCTGAAGCTGATCGGCGATGTCGGCTTCGCCCTGGCCTATTCCTTCAAATATTCCGCCCGCCCTGGCACGCCGGCGGCGACCGCCCAGATGCAGGTGGCGGAGGCGGAGAAGGACCGGCGGTTGCAGGAAATCCAGGCGCTGCTGCGGGAGCAGCAGGATGCCTTCAACCGTTCCTGCGTCGGGCGCGTTTGCGATGTGCTTGTCACCGGCGCCGGGCGCCATGAGGGGCAGATCGCGGGCCGTTCGCCCTGGCTTCAGCCGGTGCATGGCCTTGGATCGGCCGATCTCACGGGCCAAGTGGTGACGGCGGTGGTGACCGCCGCCATGCCCAATTCGCTTTCCGTCCGCCTCGAGGGGAATGAGGCGCTCGGTCCTCCGTCACAAACGCCCCGTCAGGAGAAGGCCGCCGCTTGAACACACCCCCCGCCGCGCTCAGCCTCCGCCCGCCAGCCCGTCCTGCACCCAGGGACAACAACACGCAGCGCGTCGTCACCATGCAATTCGACGACAACCAGTTGCTGCCGCTGCTGTATGGCGAGCACGACCGAAACCTGGCCCGGATGGAAGTCCGCCTGGGCATCCGCCTCGGCAGCCGGGGCAACCGGTTGACCATCACCGGTGCGCCGGAACGGACCGATGTGGCGGAAGCGGCGCTGATGGCGCTGTGGCGCCGATTGCAGAATGGTGAACCGGTGGGCAGCGCGGAGGTCGAGGCGGCGATGCGGATGGCGGAAGGGGCACAGGAAAGTGACCCGCGCCTGCCGCTGCAGGACCTGCCGGCGATCCGCACCCGCAAGGGCGCCATCGCCCCCCGCACCCCGGCCCAGGCCGCCTATATCGACGCGCTGGCGCGCAGCGAGATGGTCTTCGGCGTCGGCCCCGCCGGCACCGGCAAGACCTATCTCGCGGTGGCGCAGGGCGTGGCGCTGCTGCAGGCGGGCCGCGTCGATCGCATCGTGCTGTCCCGCCCGGCGGTCGAGGCGGGCGAGAAGCTGGGCTACCTGCCCGGCGACCTGAAGGAGAAGGTCGATCCCTATCTCCGCCCGCTGTACGACGCGCTGCACGACATGATGCCGGCCGAACAGCTCACCCGCCGCATGACCGCCGGCGAGATCGAGGTGGCGCCGCTGGCCTTCATGCGCGGCCGCACCCTCGCCCATTGCTACGCCATCCTGGACGAGGCGCAGAACACCACCGCGGCCCAGATGAAGATGTTCCTGACCCGCATGGGGGAGGGCAGCCGCATGGTCATCACCGGCGACCCCACCCAGGTGGACCTGCCGCCCGGCCAGCGTTCCGGTCTGGCCGAGGCACTTTCCATCCTCGGTGGGGTGGAGGGTATAACGGTGGCGAGATTCGCCGAGGAAGATGTGGTAAGGCATCCCTTGGTTGCGCGCATCGTCGCCGCATATGGTCGGATGGACCAGGCGGCGCGTGGGCGTGGATGAGTTGTTCGGTGGCGGTCCGCCAAGGGTGGCGGGCCAGGCACCGGGGGCATTTGGAGAGCGATGGAACCGTTAAGTAGTCATCCCGGCGCGGGCACGAATGCCCGGGTCGGGATGCAGAGCGAGGATGCGGGCATTACCGTCGTCCTCGCCACCCAGGGCTGGCGCGCCGCGGTGCCCCAGCCGGAAGCGCTCGCGCGCCGCGCCGTGGCCGCGGCCCTGCGGGAGGCCGGCGCCGCAGGCGCCGTCACCGTGCTGCTGACCGATGATGCGGAGGTCAAGCGGCTCAACACCGGGCACCGTGACAAGGCCAAGCCGACCAATGTGCTGTCCTTCCCGGGGGGCCTGCCGGGCCATCTGGGGGACATCGCCCTGGCGCTGGGCGTGGTCCGGCGCGAGGCGCGGGAGGCCGGGCGCAAACCGGCCGACCACCTGGCGCATCTGGTTGCCCATGGCGCCCTGCATCTGGCCGGGCACGACCATCTGGATGCCGGCGAGGCACGCCGCATGGAACAGGCGGAAGCGCGCGTGATGCGCCGCCTCGGCCGCCCCAACCCCTGGAAGGAGGGCCGGGGACGGCCAGCGACATGAGCGCCAACGGAGATCACAACCAACAGGCCACACCGGTCGAGCGCCGCAACAGCCTGCTCTGGCGTATCCAGGGCCTGCTGCGCCGCCGGACCGCCGACACGGTGCGGGACCAGGTCGAGGAATTGCTGGAGGGACGGCAGGAGGAAGGCGTCCCGCACGACCCCGAGCATCTCGGCAGCGGGCTCGACCCCAATGAACGCGCGCTGCTCGGCAACGTGCTGCGGCTGCGCGACAAGGCGGCCTATGATGTGATGGTGCCGCGCGCCGATATCGTCGCCATGCCGGAAGACCTCACGCTGGACCAGGCCATCAGCATGATCCAACGCGAGGGCCATAGCCGCTTCCCGGTCTATCGGGAGAACCTCGATGACATCGTCGGCATGGTGCATATCAAGGATGTCTTCGCCTCGGTGGGGCGGGACCCGGCCAGCTTCTCGCTGAAGGCCATCCTGCGCCGGCCGCTGTTCGTGGTGCCGACCATCCCCGTGATGGACATGCTGCTGCAGATGCGCGCCGCACGTATCCACATGGCGCTGGTCGTCGATGAATATGGCGGCATCGACGGGCTGGTGACGATCGAGGATCTGGTCGAGACCATCGTCGGCGACATCTCCGACGAGCATGACGAGGTCGCCCCCGTCACCATCCTGGACCGCCCCGATGGCACGGTGGAGCTTGATGCGCGCACCACGGTGGAGGATTTCGAGGCGAAGTTCGGCGCGGTGCTGACCGATGAGGAGCGCAGCGCGGATATCGACACGGTGGGCGGGCTGATCTTCACCATGGCCGGGCGCGTGCCGGCCCGGGGTGAGCTGATCTCGCACCCCTCCGGCCTCGAATTCCGCGTGCTGGATGCCGATCCGCGTCGGATCCGGCGCCTGCGGGTCCGCCGCCCCGGCGAGCCCTCACGGCAGGCGGCGGAGTAGCCCCCTTCCGGGGGCTCTCCTTCAATCGCCGGCGGCGACGGTGTTCAGTCGCCTGCCGCGACGCGGCCGGCCGCGATCTCGTCATTCACCGCCATCGGCGGCACCACCTTCTGGATGCGCTCGAAGGTGGCCAGCGCCTGCCCCACGACCTGATCCATGTTGTAGTAGCGATAGGTCGCGAGCCGGCCGACGAACCAGGTATCGCGCTCCGCATCCGCCAGCGCCTCGTACTTCTTGTAGAGTGCCTGGTTCTCCGGGCGCGGGATCGGGTAGTAGGGGTCGCCCTCCGCGGCAGGGAATTCATAGGTCACGCTGGTCTTCGGATGCACCTGCCCGGTCAGGTACTTGTATTCGGAGACGCGGGTGAAGGGCGTGGCCTCCGCCGGGTGGTTCACCGTGCCGGTCGGCAGCGCCTTTTCCTGGTCAAGCGTCTCATGCCGGAAGCGCAGGCTGCGATAGGGCAGGCGGCCGTGGCGATGGCCGAAATACTCATCCACCGGGCCGGTCCAGATCACCCGGCGAAAGCTGAAGCGGCGGCGCGCCTCGGCGAATTCCATGCCGGTGCGGACGGTGATGTTCGGGTGGTCCAGCATGCGGCTGAACATCGCCGTGTAGCCATCCCGCGGCATCGCCTGGAACCTGTCCGTGAAGTAGCGGTCGTCGCGGTTGGTCCGCGTCGGTACGCGGGCCGTGACGGATTTGTCCAGCTCGCTCGGGTCCAGCGCCCATTGCTTGCGGGTGTAGCCGCGGAAGAACAGCTCGTATAATTCGCGGCCGACCTTGCCGACCACCACATCCTCGGAAGACCGCACCTGGTCCACCTGCTCCGCGCGTTCCGCGAACCAGGCTTCGAGCTGGTCCTCCGTCAGGCTCAGGCCATAGAGCTTGTTGATCGTGTCGAGGTTGATCGGCATCGGCACCTGCACCGTCTCGCCGGTCGTGGGGCTCACCACCTCGGCCAGCACGCGGTGCTCATAGGGGCGCCATGCGGTGAAGCGCGAGAGATGCGCGAAGACGGCCTCGCTGTTGGTGTGGAAGATGTGCGGGCCGTAGCGGTGGATCAGCACCCCCGCCTCGTCCAGATGGTCATAGGCATTGCCGGCGATGTGGTCGCGCTTGTCGATCACCAGCACGCGGTCGCCACGAGACGCCGCCAGACGCTCCGCCAGCACAGACCCGGCGAAGCCGGCACCCACGACGAGCCAATCAAACATGAGCTACCCCCTTTGCCGTCGCCGAAACCGGCGCCGTCGGATCCGAAACAGGTGCCGCGTCTGGAACCCGCAGCAGCGCGGCCATCCGCGCCCAGGTCATGTCCCAGGAATTCTTCGCCAATTGCTGGTCGACCCGCGCCAGGAAGGGCGCGCGCGGCCGCGCCAGCAGCGCATCCGCCTGCTCCGCCAGTTCCGCGGCGGATTCGACGATCTCAACCAGCCCAGCCTCGCCGTAATCCCGCACCACATCCACCACGGGCGTCGAGATCACCGGCAGGCCGGCGGCGAGGAATTCCGGTGTCTTGGTCGGGCTGATGAAGCGGGTGCTTTCATTCAGCGCGAAGGGCATGAAGCCCAGGTCCCAATGCGCCAGGTAGTCCGGCAACTCGTCATAATGGCGGCCGCCGAGCCAATGCAGGTTCGGCCCCTGCGGCAGGCTGGCCGGGTCGATCTTCACCACCGGGCCGAGCAGGATCAGGTGCAGATCGGGCCGCAGCGCGGCCAGGGCGGCGACGAGGTCCACATCCATCCGTTCATCGATCACGCCGAAGAAGCCGATCCGGGGGTGCGGGATGCCGGCCAGGGTGGCCGGTTCCGGCACCTCGCCACGGGCGCGGCCAAAATGCGCGGCGTCGATGGAGGAGGGGAAGCAATGCACGCGCGGATGCCGGTCCCGCTTCGCCTCGAACAGGCTGCGGCCGCCGGTGAAGACCTGGTCGGCACGATCCAGCAGGCGCTGCTCCATCGCCAGCATCGCCGGCGGCGCGCCGCGGAAGGCGGATAGCTCATCCATGCAGTCGTAGATCGTCACATCCGGCTTCAGATGTTCGGCGAAGGCGAGTGCCATCGGCGTGTAGAACCAGGCGATCAGCGGCCGCCCGGCGCGTTCCGCCAGCAGCCCATCCAGCAAAGCGCGCTGGGCGGCGGCGCTGGCCTCGGCATCGAGGCCGTGCGGCAGCACCGGCACCGCGCGCAGCACGCCACCCGGCTGCAGGGACAGATCGAGCCGCGGCTGCGGAATGGCCTCCTCCCACGGTTCCTCGAAGAAGATGACGTCATGGGTCTGCGCCGCGCGGGTCATCAGGTGTTGCGGCCGCTGGAAGACGAAGTCCCACCGCAGATGGGAAAGGCACAGCAGAACGGGTTGCACCGTGCCGCCGGTGCGTGTCGGGGGAGCGGCCTGCATGAGTCCTGGTCTCCTGATATCCAGCATGCCGGCGCGCGCCATCGCGCTTCGCATCAGTCTTGGCTGACCGATGCCACCGGACCTGACTGGCTGTCCTGATATCGGGAAAACGCGGGATGCTGCGCTGCGGTTCCAACCGCACCCGCAACGGCGCATGAGGGAGACGCGTTACGCCTGGCGAAGTTCCGGGTCGGCGGGCAGGTCGGCGATCTCCCGGATCAGCTTGCGCCGCACCGCTTGGCCAAAATTGCTGAAATCCTCGGCCGGTATCATGAAGGCGCCCGGGCCGCCGATCACGCTTTCCCGGTAGTAGATGTCGAGCGGGATGGGGGAGCGCCGGCCGAAGGTCGGCCGGTCGTTCAGGATCGGCAGGCCGTTGATGGTGATACCCTCCGCCACCGCCCGATCGCGCGCCTCCTCCGCCGGAGCGCCGCTGTTGTTGACCCCGTCGCCCGAGACATCGATCACCCGCCGCGTCGCCTCATAGGGGCACTCCGCCAGGGTACGGCGGGAGAATTCGATGGCCGCCGAAATCGAGGTCCAGGACAGCGACGCGCGCGGTGCCTCCGCCAATGCCGAGGCCCAGCTTTCCGCCTGCGCCAGGTTGCCGATGCGGGTCCAGGGCAGCACCAGGCGCTGATACTCGAAGCCGGCCCACTCGACATAGGCAATGGCGACACCGCCGGTCATGCCGCCGCGGATCGCCTCGATCAGTTGCGGATCCGTCATGGCGCTGCGGTAGCCTTCCCGCTGCAGCCGCGCTTCATCCTCATCAACGGAGCGGCTGACATCGACGGCAAGCACCAGCGCCACATCGACCGGCTCATCCGCTCGGCCATGGGTGGGTCGTAGCGCGGCCGCGGCACCCGCCGCGGCGAGAAGGGACCTGCGGCGCATCCGCGACCTCCCGCTGCATGAACGATCTGCATGCAACCGCACCGGGCGGTGCCGGTTCAAGCGCGAAGAAATTTTTCTTGCGGGCGTCTTGCGCCACGCCTCTTCAGGCAGGCCGGATCAGCGGCGGGCGTAGGCGGCGGCCTGGCGGGCCAGCGCGGCGATGCCGGCGCGGGCCAGCGTCTCATGCACCTCGCGGAACGCTGTGGTCTTGGTGCGGCGCTCCGCCTCCAGCAGCGCGGCGCCCTGCGCCTCCAGCGCCGCGAGCGGCCAGATCCGCAGCGCCCGGTCGAAGGCCGGCTTGTGGCGGAAGAACACCGGCGGGCGCAGCACCCCGGCATCGCCGGCCAGCTGCGCCTCATGCAGCCGCTGCACATGGCGCAGCGTGGCGCGCACCACCATCACGGCATTGGCGCCCTCCGCGAAGGCGGTATCCAGCGCGCGATCGGCGGCCTGCGCCTCGCCGGCGGTGGCCGCCATCAGCGCCGTGTCGAGATCCGCCGTCGCGCCATCCGCGACGCAGGCCATGGCGGCGGCCTCATCGACCTTGCCGCCTGCCCCCGCATGCAGCGCCAACACCTCCACCGCACGCCGCATCAGCATGCGATCCTCACCGAGCCGCGCCGCGAGCCAGGCGAGCACCGGCGGGTCCGCCTGCACGTCCTGTTCGCGCAGCAGCCGGCCGATGGTGCCGGCCAGTTCTTCCGGCCTTTCGCGGTAGCAGGGCACCACCATCACATCGGGCGCGGCTTCGGCCAGGGCGCGAAGCTTGGACCGGGCGGTCATTTCGCCGCCTTCCAGCAGCAGCAGCGCCTCACCCGCCCCGGCCAGCGCATCCTTCAATGGCGTGGCGTGGGCATCCGTCGCGTCGCGCAGGCGGACCACGCGGCGGCCGCCGGTCATCGCCAGCGCGGCGGCTTCGCCGGCCAGGGCGCCGGGGCGGGCGGCTTCCTCCCGGCTCAGCTCGGCCAGGCGGAAGGGGTCCGGCACCGGGCCGAGCACGGCGTGCATCAGGGCCTCCGCCCTTTCGCGCGCGAGGCCGGCATCGTCGCCATGCAGCAATACGGCGCGCGTGGCGCCGGGGTTGGCAAGGAATCCCGCTACCCGCTTCGGGTCGAGCTTGGCCATCCCGCCTCAGCGGAAGGCAGGCGCAAGCCCGGGCGCCAGCGCCGGCTGCACGGGGCCAGGAATCGGGGCGGGTGCCGGGATGGCGGCACCCTGCGCCAGGCCGGCGGCACCGGCTTCCCGCCTGCGGAAATCCACCGCGATGCGGGTCACCACCAGCTCCGCGAGCAGTTCCGCCAGCCGCTGTTCCGCGAATTCGCGGCTGCTGTCGGCGGCGAAGAACTGGTTGGGCGGGATGTTGTAGGCCTCGGTCGCACGCTCCGTGCCGGTCGCCAGCGTCTCCCGCGGCGGCCCGATGCGCGCCAGCAGCCAGTTGGCGGTGCCGATGAGGCGCACCCGCGTCGGCGTGCCGTCGCGCTGGATGCCGACGCCTTCCGCCTGCTGGGCCGGCGCCACCTGCAGTTCATAGATCGCCTGGCTTGGCCCGCCGATGGACTGGCCCATGCGCTGGGTCAGCGCGCGGCGCAGCAACTGGCCGAAGCGTTCCTGGATGATGGCGACGCGGATCTGCGAAAGCTCCGCCCGCACGGTTCCGGTGGCCCCGCCGCCATAGAGCGGCCGGAAGCCGCAGCCACCGAGCGCCAGCAGGCCAAGCCCGCCGAGCAGCCCGCGCCGCGTAGGGGATTCAGACGACGTAATTGACCACCCGCCCCGGAACATGGATTCGCTTCTTCACCGGCTTGCCGCCGAAGGCACGCTGCACGTTCTCCTCCGCCTCGGCCAGGGCGAAAATCTCCGCCTCCGGCGCGCCGACGGCCACCTCGATGGTGGCGCGCAGCTTGCCGAGCACCTGCACCGCCAGCGTCATCGTCTCCGCCTTCACCAGCCCCGGGTCGGCTTCCGGCCAGGGCAGCTGGGCGACGAGATCGGCCGCGCCAGGGTTGAGCAGCGCGAACAGCTCCTCCGCCAGATGCGGCATCATCGGCGCGGCGAGGCGGGCCAGGGTTTCCAGCGCCTCCCGCCGTGCCTCGGCCATGCCCTCGGCGGTAGCCTGGGCCTCTGCTTCGCCGATCGCATTGGCGAATTCATGGATGCGCGCCACCGCGACGTTGAACGCGAAGCTGTCCAGCGCCTCGGTCACCGCGATGATCGTCCGGTGCGTCACCTGGCGCAGTTTCTTCGCCGCGCCGGCCGCCTCGGGCATCGGGCTGCCCGGGGGCGGCAGGGTCGGCAGGGCGTTGCTGGCCAGGCGCCAGACGCGCTGGGTAAAGCGGAAGGCGCCGGCGACGCCGGATTCCGTCCATTCCATGTCCCGCTCCGGCGGGTTGTCGGACAGGATGAACCAGCGCGCGGTATCGGCGCCGTAGCGGCCGATGATGGCACCCGGGTCAACCGTGTTGCGCTTGGACTTGGACATCGCCTCGACCCGGCCGATGGTCACCGGTTCGTTGCCGCCCTTGAGCGTCGCGCTGCGCGTGCCATCCGCGGCGAGGCTGAAATCCACCTCCTCCGGGTACAGCCAGCGGCCATCCGGGCCCTTGTAGCTTTCATGCTGCACCATGCCCTGGGTGAACAGCCCGGCGAAGGGCTCCTTCACGTCCAGATGGCCGGTGGCCTGCATCGCCCGGGTGAAGAAGCGGCTGTAGAGCAGATGCAGGATCGCGTGCTCGATGCCGCCGATATACTGGTCCACCGGCAGCCAGGCATTCACCGCCGCCTGAGTCACGGGTTCGGCCGCACCGGGCGAACAGAAGCGGGCAAAATACCAGGAGCTGTCGACGAAGGTGTCGCAGGTATCCGTCTCCCGCCGCGCCTTGGCGCCGCAGGAGGGGCAATTCACATGCTTCCAGCTGGGGTGGTGGTCCAGCGGGTTGCCGGGCCGGGAGAAGTCCACATCCTGCGGCAGCTCAACCGGCAGCTGGTCCTCCGGCACCGGCACGGCGCCGCAGGCATCGCAATGGATCACCGGGATCGGGCAGCCCCAGTAGCGCTGGCGGGAGACACCCCAGTCGCGCAGGCGCCAATTGACCACGCCGGTGCCCTGGCCCTGGGCCTCCAGCGTCTCGATCGCCGCGCGCTTGGCGGCGGGCACCGGCTTGCCATCGAGGAAGTCCGAATTGAAGATCGTGCCGTCATCGGTATAGGCGGCGCCGTCCAGGCTGAAGTTTGCCGCGGATGCACCCGGCGGAAGAACGACGGGCTTGATCTCCAGCCCGTACTTGGTTGCGAATTCGAAATCACGCTCGTCATGGCCCGGGCAGCCGAAGATCGCGCCCGTGCCGTATTCCATCAGCACGAAATTCGCGATCCAGACCGGGAAGGTCTGGCCGGGCAGGAAGGGATGCGCCACGCGGAAGCCGGTGTCGAAGCCGCGCTTCTCCGCCTGCTCGATGGCCACTTCGCTGGTGCCCATGCTGCGGCATTCGGCGACGAATTTCTGGGCGGCCGGATTGGCGGCGGCGGCCGCGGTGGCCAGCGGGTGCTCCGCGGCAACGGCCAGGAAGGACATGCCGAACAGCGTGTCGGGGCGGGTGGTGAAGACCTCGACTTCGGCCGTCCCCGCCACCGGTTGGGTCAGCTTGAACCTGACGCGCGCACCTTCGCTGCGGCCGATCCAGTTGGACTGCATCAGCTTCACGCGCTCGGGCCAGCGATCCAGGCCACCCAGCGCCTCCAGCAGGTCCGGCGCGTATTTGGTGATGGCCAGGAACCACTGGGACAGCTTCTTCTTCTCGACCAGCGCGCCGGAGCGCCAGCCGCGGCCGTCCCGGGTCCCAATTGACCCAGGATTCCTTGCGCTCGACCAGCCCGGCCTTCCAGAAATCCAGGAACAGCTTCTGCTGCTTGCCGTAGTAGCCGACGTCGCAGGTGGCGAATTCGCGTGACCAATCCAGCGACAGGCCCATGCGCTTCAGCTCGGTGCGCATGGCGGCGATGTTGTCGTAGGTCCATTTCCCGGGATGAACGCCGCGTTCGCGCGCGGCGTTTTCAGCCGGCAGGCCGAAGGCGTCCCAACCCATCGGGTGCAGCACCAGATGCCCGCGGGCCCGCTTGTAGCGCGCCACCACGTCACCGAGCGTGTAGTTCCGCACATGGCCCATGTGGATCTTGCCGGAGGGGTAGGGGAACATCTCCAGCACATAATACTTGCTGGCCCCCTCGGGCGGCACGTCGGGCACGGCAAAGCAGCCGCGGCGGTCCCATTCCGCCTGCCAGCGCGGTTCCGCGGCGGCGAAATCGTGCCGGGCGGGCTGTGGCTGGCCAGCTTCCTGGGGCACCGGGTCCTGGGTCGGGGACATCTCGTTCATCGTCTTGCGCCAGCGTTACCGCGCGGCGGCGGTGGATTGCGCGCGCAATTCCCGCGCCCGGGCCAGCACCTGGTCCTCGAGCTCCGAGGCGGTGCCGGCGGAGACCGGTGCCTCGACCCAGGCATTGCCGCGCAGTTCCTGCCGGAACAGCGCCACGCGCACGCCATCCGAGCGGAGCTGGCGGCCGAGGATATAGGCCGTGGCGCGGAAGCGCTCGCTGGGATTGCCTGGCGGCGAATACCAATCGGTGATCAGCACCCCCCCGAAGGGATCGGCGGAGGACAGCGGCATGAAGGACAGCGTATCCAGCGCCGCGCGCCAGAGGAAAGCATTGACGCCGATGCCGACGCCCCCCTGGTCCGCCCCGCCGCGCTGTTGGCTGCGATCCGTGCCGAAGATCAGGATGCCATCGGTACCGCCGAGACGGCCGCGCACCTGGTCCCGCCTGCTGCCGGAGCTGTATTCATCCAGTCCAGGGGTGCGGAGATTGCCGTCCAGCGAGCTGCACGCCACCAGCAGCGTGGTCGTCAGGCCCACCATCATCAGTCGCGTCAGGCGCATCTTTCCCATCCCGGCCCGGCGGGGGCCCTTTCTCCGGATGGTCTTACCCTTCCGGCGCCCGATCGCAAAGACAGGGAAAGCCGCGCGGGGTTCCAGGCATGAAAAAGGGGTAGCAGGTTGCCCTGCTACCCCCTTCAGGCTTGCCGATCCGGAAGGATCAGAAGGCCAGGCGCGTGCCCAGGATGAAGACGTCGATGTCGCGGTCGCGGGTCGCGATCGAGGTCGGGTTCTGGGCGTTGTTGGCGATGTTCTTGTCGTCGATGTTCGTGTAGTTCGCGAACATCTCGAGGCCCGGCGCCAGGGTGTAGACGGCGCCGACGCCGATCGCACGCTGCTCACGATCGGACAGGCCGGTACCATTGTCGCGCTGGCCGAGCGAGTAGAAGGCGCCAACCGAGATCGCACCGGTGCGGTAGGTCGCGCCGAGCGTCCAGTTGCTGGAGTTGCCCAGGCCTTCGCGGACGCCCGCACGGCCGAAGGAGGCGCCAGCGTACTTGCCCCACATGTAGTGGCCGCCGACGGTGAAGCCCATGGCGGACAGGTTCAGGCCGGCCTGGTAGGCGTTCGGATCCTGGATCTGAACGGCCGTGCTGGCGGCATCCGGCGCGTCGCCGCGCATCGCGGAGAACGCCGCCGCAACGCCGACATTGCCGAAGGAGCCGCGGTAGCGGATCGCACCGGACAGTTCGTTGCGGATCGAGCCGGCGTTCGGGTCACGCTGCAGGACGGTGGTGGAACCACCGACCAGGAAGTTCTCGCCCTCGTACTGGTTCGGCGCGTAGCTGACGCCGAAGTCGAAGCCGAAGAACTGCGGCGACATGTAGATGATCTTGGTGCTGTCGCTGCCGTCGTTGATCGTCGACAGGATGTAGCGCGTGCCATCGGCGGCCGGCGCGATGAACTCGTCCCAGCCACCCGACTCACCGAGGTTC